>Ga0065711_1027666_pt1 | contig 46982 bp, 28 predicted proteins | sample Hoacrofraction12_FD_59098 | JGI IMG/M metagenome (GOLD analysis project Ga0065711, IMG submission 59098) | Hoatzin crop microbial communities from Cojedes, Venezuela - Epithelial fraction 12 v2 (version 2) | ecosystem: Host-associated > Birds > Digestive system > Esophagus > Crop | place...
GTTTCTTCTGCAGGTTTCTTGAGGCGGGGGGGGGGGGGGGGGATCTGAAATTAAGAGTCATTGTTTTTTTGCTTCACAGGCAATTTTTAAATTTTTTTGGTCACGCAGGCTAGTCACTGGGATGTCATTCCCCATTTGGTCCCCGAGAAGTGTTTGCTTTGAAAAGGCTGCACACTACCAGATTAAATAAAATGGGAGCGCTCCATGTCTCACAAGAGGGAATCGTGCAGACAGCTTTATTACTTCTGTCAAAGAACAAAGGTTTTCCCAGCATGCAGGGGATTATTAGGCCAGCAGCAAATAAATGGTATGCACAGCATAAAAACTTCAAATATGACTAACGGAGAGGAGAGGGAGGGAGAATCCATAATTGATTTCTCTGCTGCTACAGTATGAAGAATAAAACTATTCAGGTGATACCATCTATCTAGCTTCACTGTTGGGGCAGCACCCACTTTTGATGCAAAATTAAATAACTGCCACTAATATAATCACTACAAAAATTTATAATTACTCCACCCCCAGACAGTCCATCTGTACAGTATCAAAACATCCTTATATATATTAGAAATAGCATTTATTCCTGCTAGGAAATAAGTCCTGCCTTTTCTGCCTTTCATTATTGGTTTAAAACTCCTGAGAAGTTCATTAGAAGACTAAGCATTTATTTATTGAATTGACTAAATGATTCTTTGTAAATTCGTCCTAACACAGGCAGCCTGTTCTTTTTTGTGTCTCTTTTCTTTTTCTCCTTTTATTTTAATGACTCTTTTGAACTGGAGAACTCTGTCCTCACACTCTTACTTTTACCATTTTCTCTATTCTTAAATGTTAGTCTTTCCTACATTTGCCAGTTGGAGCTGGGGTGAAGGAATATTCATATGTTCCTTTAGTCTGAGATGCCATATTTCCTGCACAGGCAGCTTTATACAGTGCAGCTGAGAGGACTGGCTACACAGATACTATCTATGCCATGGCATGAGTGAATTTCTGAATATTATGGAAATTATCGAAGGTCATATGTTATAAAAAAGAGACTGGAAGAATAACCTGCACAGTACATGTACCTGGCAAAGAACAGCAAAATGTGGAAGTTGCTCTGAGTGGCATCATCCTGCCTTCTTTCTCTACAGAAGTAAAAATGGCTGATGATTAAAAGGGTATTTGTAATTAAAAGCTAGAGGGAGAGAAATACATGTGTCATATTTACTTTCTTTTCATAATCAATTCTGCTTTCTGTTATATCCTTACATCGAAACCACCAGTGGGAGTGCACTGGCCTAAAAAGAGTCGTGAATTTACCCTTTGATACTCCTATTGCAGACACCGCAGTCAGGAAGCAGCAAAAAAATGCCTTTGCTGCAGTATATTATTCAATTTCTATGCCTCTCCCTTGCCTTGTTCAATACTAGCGTTCATGTTTTCAGGCTTTGTGTTGTAGTGCTTGGTTTTGCAGAATCATGAGAAGTTAAGGACCCAAAATGTAATAAGAGAGGGGATAAGCTTAAAATTATTATTTTTTAGAATGCCAAGAACAGATTTAGAGCTATGAATGCCTTAGGCCATGATGTAATCCTAGTGCCCCTAATGAAAAGAATTTGTCAACTAAGACATGTCAATTTCCATTAAAAGGAGTCTCATGCACAGGCACAACATCCAACAGTTAGGACCAAATTATGTTCCCATTCAGATCATTAGGAGTTTTTGACATCAACTTGAACGGCAGTAGGAACAAAATCCTTCAGGCCATATTTTCAGTGTCAGCTTCCTTAGCTTTATGGCACAGTTTGGCACTGACAATGAGTTGTATCTCGATTATGTGCACCTTCAATTAATTATCGGCACAATAAAATAAGACAGGTTATAACGGTTCTTCCAAGTCAGGTTCAGTCTGCTACTAAAATATGACTAGTCATAGCAACAGGCATTTCTTGTCACCTAAGGCATCCTTCAGCCCTAAATAAACCTGGAAAAGTTTATATTTGACCCATTATAATCCAAATGATGCTATGTATGTGGCACAGTAAAAGATTCAACTGCCAGGGGAATAATCCTTTAAACTGTTGATTTGCCAACTGAATAAAATCAGCTTTGCTATTTAATCCCATTGATACATAATATAGCACATATAGTGTCAGTGTTTTCTAGCTGGTTGTAAGATTTTATAGTCATAAAAGGAACAAAATAATTTCAACAGTGTTAAGCTGTCTGTGGAACAAATTATATACATTACCATAGAATCCAGAGTATTAATCAAATTGTTGACCTCTGTATTTTCAGTACAAGCCCATGTCAAGATAGCCTATCTGTTCTTATAAGCTTTGATATGTAATATGACAATTGGCATACATAGAGAAGGTTGCATGTGAAGGAGGAGAATGTGGTACAGTCTTTCCTGTGATTGCATTATTGTTGCAATATCTCATGCACTTATTGTTCTCTGACCTAATCTTGGATGGTGTCCTGTAGTCAAAATGTTTTAACTATAAGGAATAGATTTTGAGCAAAGAAGGGAAAGGATTACAGTTTGGTTCAGGTCTACTACTCCATACATTTAAGTACCTTGAAGTAACTGATAATTGCAAAGAAGCCAGAAAAAATTGCAAGTTTCTTGTCAAGTCTAGAATTTCTATCCATTTTCTGACTGTATAAATAGAAGATTTTAAAAGCTAAGAATGAAATTAGAGAAATGATACAAAAATAGGACATCTATTAATGCCTAGCCAAGTGGATGAGAAAGGAGAAAGCTACCCAAGAACAGGAAAACCGAGGGGAGTCCAGAGTTGAGTTGTGATTTGATGAATTCTTTTTTCTGCATGAATATACATGTATGGAGAACTTACTCCTTCACTGCCAGCAATGACAACTGACAACATCTAAAGAATCAGAAACGGAAGATCTAACAGAGGAAGAAGGAGCTTGAGCAGGAACCCCACATTGAAACAAACAGTATGAATGGACTGAGTTTGTAGAGCTATACCCTAGCTCCCACAAACACGGACTGAAGCTTTGCTTTGGACCCTTCTCTAACAAACAGATGGCTTCAGTAAATTATTTTCGAATTTAAAGTCCTAGTAATAACACAAGAGAGGAAAGACATTTATCATACACACACCGTTAGCACATGGTGACAGAAAATGCTTTTGAGTTTTCAGTCACAGGAGTACTGTGTATGCTAATTGGTGAAGTTAGATATCTTGGAGTAAGCTGCACCAAGAACCATTAGTTTGCTTTCTCTTAATTTAACTAAAATCCACTTCGGAGGAAGAGCTGCTTTCTGACAGAGGTGTCCTGAGAAAGTGCTTCATGTAGTTTTGTGGGAACCTCTTATTTCACAGCTGTTATGCATATGTAACAAGTTAAAGTTAAAAAACAACACAGACTAAGCACCTAAGCATCCAAAATTCAGGTATGAATCTAAACTGAGAGTTCAAAATTGCCTCACAGGGAAATGTTCTACCTGTTGTTAGAACCTGGTCCAGAGAGCTTGAGAACTCAGTTGTCCTCTGAAGTTCACTGGCACTTATTTGCATTTTATATGATCAATCACCTAGGTTTAAATCTTCAGGGGGAGAATAAAAACTTCATGCCTTTAATTTTGGCTGTACATCTCTATGTATATCTTTGGTGCTATAAGATGATAATTAATAAATATATCCCAGATCTTCCCAGGTGCTTCAAATGCTTCAGATTACAGCGTGTGACTCAGAAACCCCAGAGTGCTTTGGATTTGAATGATTCCAGGGCTTCAGAGATATGCCGTGTGCTTTGAAGAAAGATTAAAAAAGAAATGCTTAAAGCATCAGGAAATTTGAAAGGCATTGCAGCAAAACCCAGCAGAAACGCTCACAGATCTGCTTCTGTATGAGTGGTGTCAGGTACAGAGGTGCAGGTGGCAAGACAAAAAGATCCTGTCAGTTCTGAGTACAGCTTAACAACTGTAACATTAAAAATCTCAGCTGTGAAAGGAAGATGAACTCAGGGGACTTTTCTTCACAGTTGTGTTGGATGTAGCTGTTGATGTTCCCCATTTTCAGCTCAGTAGTGCGGCTGAGTGAATATTGCAAAGATGCAAATACACATGCACGCAACAGAAACATGTCAGGCCACACAGATCAACACAAACAGGAGAGCATGGCCTTACTCACAGCCACATTAGCACTAAGAGCACTCAGGTAAATGGAACGACACAAATGAACCTAACCTGTTCCTCTTCTCCGGTTGATCAGGCTCGAAGTTCACCAGTACAAACATGCATACACCTTCACTATCATGATTCACAGGTGTGGGTCCCTCAGACCCTAGACTAGACCTTAAAATATTGTCCAGCATCCATATCCACACTCTCCCCATTTTTTTATCCACTCTCCAGCTGTGACTTTGAGCCCTTCCAGGTTCTGGTCTCCTTCTTTTCCAACACACCAGCTAGTACAGCATAAAGTGCATTACAAAATTACAAACACATACACACAAAGTGTCACATAAGAAATATTGTTAGGGTTTAATAATATGATAGGACAGATTGCAACAAACAGATTTAGGCTTTGACCAGAGAATCATACTGAACTACTGTTTACACCTGACCAGCACATTTTGTCCTCCCTCCTCCCTATTTTCCCATACTTGTTCCTGCATAATCCACTTTATGTCTCCTTTTTTTCACCTCTGGTCCTCTTTCTAAACATCTCCTAACACATTTAGGAAGTTTTGTACATCTCAGAAATCCCCTTAAAACATGCCACTGTAAGCTATTTTTCTCATGAGATATATGATTATCTTGCTTTCCCTTGTAATCACTTACAGCGCTCTGGTTGAACTTCTGTGAGGGTGTGCTTGAGTAGTTTCTTCCATGGCCCAACAACTGTAGTGGCCCAAAAGTGACCTCGAAGTTCTCCTGTTTTGTACTGTGTCCTTCCTATTCTGCTTTCCATGAGCTAAATTTGTGTTGTCATACAGAGGAGAGAAGAAACTCTTCCGTGTTGGTAGTTCCACTGCAGGGGAACTGACTAGCTGGCCAAAATTTGGCCTGTTTGTCAGATTTCCTTTCTGTTATGATAGAAAATCTCCCATGGAGGCCAAAGCTACTAAGAGCTTTTACTTTTGCTTCTGATAAACAGGCTGAGTCCTGCCTCCTTCCTCAACAAAACAGGGCAAAACCCAAGCCCTATGTTGCCCCCTTTCTTACTGTCAGCTAATCTAAACAACAGTGTCAAAACTCAGTATAGAAATACACACCCAAAGTGACTGTTTTCTCCAAGGTACTCTCATTTTTTGTTTCATCTATTTAATAGAAGTTGGTTCCAATGCTTTGACCTGCCTTTATATTCCAGTTAAGATCAGTCTGGTTTATCTGCTAGTGTGAATAGGACCTACCAGAAGAAACCTGTATCAGAATCATAATATTTCATTTTTACATGACTGAACTAAATATCCCGGCATTAATTTGTAGCATCTTAGAACTGTTCAATTTTTTCTTTCACACATCACCTCCATTGAGGAATTATGTGTCCTCCTATCCATTTTATGAAAATTTCCCTGAATTTGCAGAGAAAAGGGGCAGAATCTGTTATCAGTTTTAACATTTGATAGCTTTCACACACTTTCAGTACTAGAAAATTATGGAGGGAGAGCAACTGGGAACTTGCTTTTTATGATTATCACCCCTCCCATGACTATAACTAGGTATTCTCAGCTACTGTTCACATGTTGAGGCAATGTACAGCAGAAGGATATCAAATGCAGCTTGAAAATCAGTGGAGTGAGTGTTTTTTAAGACGACTCTCCAGAAATAGTCCTTGAGAGTTCACAATTCAAAGACCTACAATCATTTTCATCATTATCCTTGAAGTCAGAAATGTCTACTGTTTAAACTTTCTTGATGTTTCTTTTCCTAAAATTGATTTTTAAAAACGAAATTCCATATCACAGTCTTCTTATTCTTAAAATCTACTGATGGACTAAAACATGCAATAACATTTTTATTTACCTGCACCAGGATTGTTATGCGTATTTTAATTTTTTTGTGATGTGCTTTTATTTCTTTTTTAATTGCCTGAAAAATCTTAATGTTCCAAAGTCACACAACTACCAGTAAATATAATTCATGGTATATTCCAGGCAGTTCAGGTTTAGAGTGAGTGTTTACAGTCTCAGTATATCCAAAAGGACTTTTCTTAAAGCATATTTTCAGTTTCTAAGCAAAAAGTAGCATGTTCAGTTGGATGCGTAAATCAAGCTTGTGCTACCCTATCCATATGTGTGTGAATACATCAGTATTTTTTTCCAAGATGATATTCTTGCAAAAGACAGGAACACTTCATGGTTCTTGGATTGATATTATAATCAGGTATAAAAATAATATTGAAGATCTAGCTAATAAGTAAAACACTTTTACCATTGCCTTATTGTGGCCATGTAGCATTGTATGAGGAGACAGGAGGGAAAAGGAGTCCTCCATCCATGAGAAAGATAACAAGGTTACACAGGTTTAATCACAGAATTGAGAGTGAGATAATTCCTGTGCCTAAGCCTGGAAGAAACTGTGGTATTACAGCTGTAATGTGTTCAGCATCTTAAGTAGCCTTCATGTTTGACAAAGAATGTGTGTGCACATAGACTTTGAGAAGATCCTTTAGGAGTTATAGTTAAAAAGTCTCAGTAGGTGTTTGTTCTCACGATGATGATTAGATTTTAATTAGCACAAGAGTAGTGAAACTCCCAGAGCCTCAATTACTTACCAGATTGGACAGTGGATGCTATTCATATCAACAAGATATATCTGGAAAACTTAATCCACATTTAAACTAAAATTAGCGTTTTCAAAATCAGTAAGTAATCACATATATTTATAGAACTCCTAGAGGATCCAGATATACTTTACAAAGTGTTGTTTGACACAGAAACCTCCAAAATCCCAACAACCAACACAAGTTTCTGTGCATATGCTTCAGGCTTTGTGTAAACTTTTAAAGCACTCGCTGCTTACCTCCATAAGCTGCAGTCTATAGTACAGCTTCAGTCTACATAGCTTATGCCCCAGAATACAAAGAGTTTTTTTGATCGTACCTTCTATTTCAATGGATGTCTATCTATTTTTTGCAAAATTTCTCCAAAGGTTTATGGATGATTTTTAAGTATTCACATAGGTAGATAGACAGTGAAAGAATTGTAGGTTAATTTAGGCTTGATTTGAAAGGGACCTCTTACTGTTGTCTAGTCCAATTATCAGCTGAAAGCAGGTAAACTACAGTAGGTTGCTTAGGACCACATCTAACAGAGTTTGAAAATGTCCAAGAAAGGAATTTCCACAACCTCTCTGGACAGTCTGATTTAGAGATTAACTACCTTCATAACAAAAAAAGTTTTCTCATGTCTGGTCAGAATATATCTGTTCCTATTTCTCTCCGTTGTCTCTTATCCTGTCACTGTGCATCACTATACTCCTCTGACAATAGTCTGTCTCTGTCTCATCTATATCCTCCCATGAAATAGATGGAAACAGCAAGTGGGTTTCCCTTCAATCTTCCTTTCTTTAGGCTGATGAAACCCAGTTCTCTCTGCCTCTCGGTGTGTGTCAAATACCCCAGTATGTCTACTTTACGCTGGTGGCCCACTGGAATCACTCCAGTATGTGAATAACTTTCTTGCACTGGGGAGTAAAAGCGTACACAGTACACTACATATGGTATCACAAGTGCAAGGCAGAAAAAAAATTGCTTCCCTGGATCTCCTGTCTATAGTCTTGCTAACATCCATCAGTATGCAGTTGGTCTTCATCTCTACAAGGTCTATGTGTTTCCTCCAGATCAAATTCTTGTCCACCTGAGATCTCAGTTCTTTTTCTGTGAAGCTGCTTTCAATTATTTCGGTGCCCACCTGTACTGCTGCATATCACAGTTGTCTTTGATGTACTTCCTGAAGTTCCTATCTACTCATTCCTCCAGACTGTCAAGGCACCTCTGAATAGCAGCTCTGCCCTTCCACGTATTGTCTGCTCAATCCAACTTTCCTTGCCAGCAAACATACTGAGAGAGGACTCCATCCCCTCATCCAGATTGCTAATAATTGTTAAATAGTATTGCCCACATTGCAAGGAGCCACTATGATTTGTACCACTGATGATAACCCTTGAGTTTGGTAGTCCACTGTATAGTCCTCTTATGCTGTCTGTATCTCACCAATTTACATGTAAGAATATTATGGGAGACAGTGTTGAAGGTGTCGAAGGTGTTACCGCAGTCAAGGTATAAAGCATCCACTGCTCTCCCTTTGTGTACTGAGCCTGTCCTCTCATCACATTAGAGAATCAGTCTCGTCACACAAAATTTGCTCTGGGCAAACCCATCCTGCTTTTCCCTTGCCATTTTCTTGCCCTTTATGTGCTTGGAAATGACTTTCAGAGGGATTTCCTCCATAATCTTTCCAGGAACTGAAATGACTCTGACTTGCCAGAAGGTCTTCAGAACCTTTTACCTTGACGATGATTGTAATGTTTGCTTTTTTCCACCCACCTTTGTGTCATTTGATATTCCCACTGAGCATCAGTCTAGCTGTAAACAGGCGTGGAGAATGATTTTCATGGATCTGTTTGGAAGTTTACTTCCCTGCTTTTTACTGTGAGAAAACTGGTCAGTTTATTTCAAACATGTTATCCTGTATATTTTTCTGGCAAAGGGTGCTATGAATAAAATTAATCTCATCTCACCTATAGCTACCTGCAGTATACACTTCTAATCTGAGCTAGTACAATATAGAGCTTTTGCAACTAAACTCTTTTTTCTGAGTCAGTAGGAAAACACAGACACTTCTAGTACATAACTCATCATGCAGTGGAAATTGTTTAGGCTAGAAGACATATGAGAATGTAATTTCCTGATGAAAATAACAGTAAAATGAATTTTTAAGTATTAATTGCCAAGTTTCATTTAGGTCACCACAAGAATATCAACTTTGCTAGTTTTACAGAAATTGTCAGAACACAGAGACATAGTAACAGTAGGTACATAAGATGTCATTTCCTCATGTCCGGTGGTATTTTCAGAAACATCTAATTGCATCAGTGTGGTGGCCAAACTTTTACGTATCTGAAGAGAACTGGACTGTGGTATGGAGGCATGCTTTAACAGCTTTAAAAAGACATAATCCAATGACTTTCAAAGACGCTTGTGTTCTATGTCACATAAATACATTTTAGTATTCCACCATCAGCTAAAAGAAGCTACCATTCTAGTAGTAATGGTCTGGGGTATAACCCTGAGGCATGTGGCTCCTTCTCACTCAGAAGAGAAGAATATCTCTCTGATGAATAACAAATTATGTTCTCTACAGCAGCTTATGAGAGGATCTTTGGAGATACTAGTGCCCCTGCTCACTTTAACTTACCAGAGTTGGTGTTACGAACATACTATGGGTGTTTTACAATAACTGAAGTACATATTTATATGTGTCTGTATATACATACATAGACACACACATATGTATATGGTGGTGAATTCTTCAAACACTAATGAATAATCCAAAACAAACTGCCAGTTAATGCGTTGATAAGAATCACCTTTGGTAGACTTAAAGAAAAAAGTGAGAGACTTTAACTGACATGTGGTGTGTTTTTTCCATTTGATGGATAACAGGATGTATAAGTGAAAATTCATCCAGTATTTCTATACATGTGTGCAGACCACAGTATAATTACCCAGAGTAAAGACTTCTGTTAAGAAGAAGGAAGCACATATAATGTAAAGACATGGATTTAAGGAGTGTATTTATCCCCAAAGCAATACAAATAATTTTTGTCCTTGTAATTCAGAATTCAGATAAAACTGAAAGACAAAAAATCACAGAATCAAAGAATGGTAGGAGTTGGAAGAGACCTTTGGGGATCACCTAGTCCGACCCCCCCTCCCAAAGCAGAGTCACCTAGAGCAGGCTGCACAGCATTCCATCCAGGCAGGTTTTGAATATCTCCAGAGAAGGAGACTCTACAACACCTCTGGGAAGCCTATTCCAGTGCTCTGTCACCCTCAAAATAAAGTTCTTCCTCATATTCAGTTGAAGATTCTAGCCCACACTTCCTGAGCTTGCCTATGAGGATATTATGGGAGACAGTGTCAAAAGCCTTGCTGAAGTCAAAGTAGACCACATCCACGGCTCTCCCCTCATCCACCCAGCCAGTCATGCCATCACAGAAAGCTAACAGACTGGTCAAGCATGATTTCCCCTTGGTGAATCCATGCTGACAACGCCCGATAACTTTCTTCTGCTCCACTTGCCTAGAGATGACATCCAGAATGAGCTGTTCCATCACCTTTCCAGGGGTGGAGGTGAGGCTGACTGGCCTGTAGTTCTCCAGGTACTCCTTCTTGCCCTTTTTGAAGGCTGGAGTGACACTGGCTTATCTCCAGTTCTCAGGCACCTCTCCTGTCGTCCAGGACCTTTCAAAGACGATGGAGAGTGGCTGAGTAATGACATCTGCCAGCTCCCTCAGCACTCGTGGGTGCATTCCATCGGGGCCCATGGATTTGTGGCTGTCTAGTTTGGTTAAATGATCTCTAACACAATCCTCCTCAGCCAAGGGAAGGTCCTCCTTTCTCCAGGCTTTCTCTCTTACTCCAGGGACTGGGATGTCTGAGGACAGGCCTTAGCATTAAAGACTGAAGCAAAGCAGGCATTCAATGACTCTGCCTTCTCTGTATCCTCCATCACCAGGGCATCCTCCTCGTTCAGCAGCGACCCCACATTTTCCCTGGTCTTCCATTTGCTGCTGATGTACCTGAAGAAGCCCTTCTTGTTGTCTTTGACATCCCTTGCCAGATTTAATTCCAGGTGGGCCTTAGCCTTCCTTGTTGCTTCCCTGCATACTCTGACAACATTCCTGTATTCCTCCCAAGTGGCCTGTCCCTAATTCCACATTTCACAGACCTTTTTCTTCCATTTGAATTTCACTAGAAGCTTCTTGCTCATCCATGCATGTCTCCTGCCTCCTTTGCTAGATTTCTTGCTCATGCGGATACACTGGTCCTGAGCATGGAGGAAGTAATGCTTAAATAGCGACCAGCTCTCTTGGATCCCCCTGTCTTCTAGAGCCCTAACCCATGGGATTCCCCCAAGTAGGTCCTTGAGGAAGCCAAAGTTAACTCTCCTGAAGTCCAGAGTTGTGATCCTACTATTGCCTTCTTCCTCCATACCGGATCCTGAACTCCACCATCTTATGGTCACTGCAGGCAATACTGACCCCAACCTTCACATCCTCAACTAGTCCATCTCTATTTGTCAGCACAAGGTCCGGCAGCACACCTCTCCTCACTGGCTTCTCCACCACCTGTGTCAAAAAGTTATCATCAGTGCTCTGCATGAACCTCCTGGACTGTGTGTGCCTTGCTGTGTGATCTTTCCAACAGATACCAGGATGGTTGAAGTCCCCCAACAGAACCAGGACCTGTGACTGTGAGGCTACTTTCAGCCATCTGCAGAAGGCCTCATCGACTTCCTCTTCCTGGTCAGGTGGCCTGTAGTACACACCCAAAACAGTGTTGCTCCTATGAGCCTGTCACTTAATTCTTGCCCATAAGCTCTCGACTCGTTCTTCTTGCACCCCCAGCACAGCACACAAAAAGATCACACAATCATTATACATTTAGAATTGCGGTGTATTATTTGATGAACTAAAGATGATTTTTAAAGATGAATTAGATATTTTTTTAGTTCTGTTAGTCTGAAGGGAATAACAGAAAAGGAACTTGACTGAATACGAGCACAGATTAGAAAAAGAGCCCTGCACGTCAGGCAAAAAAATGAACAGAAGAGGAACATCTCTACCACTTACCACTAACCATGCCAAAAGCCCAACAGAAGGGCTGCAGCAGAAGTTAAGGAACATCATGCAGTGTAAGACAGGAATTGAAGCTTCCCATCAGCAAACCTGGAACATTATTTGTAGAGCAGACTGTATCTTTTCGGCGTGTTAACTAATTACCTCTGACAGAAAATTCACAAGGCTAGACACAACAAACAAGGCCTGTGGAGCCCAAACATTTTCTAGGGGACAAAGATGGCTAAATTTTGATAGAATAAGCTTGAAGTATTTCTCATAACTACTTAAATGATATGGAAGGGTCTTTGTCAATTTGAAGACTTGTAAAATGTTTCCAAAGTAAACTTAAACCCCTATAGAGGTTTTACAATTGAGGATTATATATATGCGTGTGCATGGTGCATTATTATCTGTTAACAGCCAAATGCCTACACAGCCACTCACTGATTCTTCCTCCTTAGCAGGACAGGGAGAGATAAGAGGATGAGAAAGCTAGTGGGATTGGATAGAGACAGGGAGATTACTTACCAAAAACTGCTGCAGGCAATACAGATTTGACTTGAGAAAAATTAATTTATTGCCAGTTAAATAAATCCAGATAGTTGCAAACAGAAAGACAAACATTAAAATACCTGTCCTCTCCCTTCTTCCATGTTTAACTTCACTCCTTCACCGCAAACTCCTCTACGTGTTCCTTCAAGTAGTGCAAGGGAGTAGAGGGTTATGGTCAGTACATAGCTGTTCCTCTCTGCTGCTCCTTCCTTCTCACACTTTTCCTCTGCTCCATCATGGTTCCCATACAGGCTGCAGAAAATATTTGCTCCACCATGGAACATGTCCTCTTCCTCCGTCTTCCCTGACCTTGGTATTCCTTCTGCTGTTTTTCACTGTGGTGGTGTTTTTTTTTCCCCTTCCTCCACTGCCCATCTGGCATTTTTCTACTCTTTCTTAAGTATGTTTTCACAGGGGTGTCACACACTTGGCTGATGGGATCAGCTGTGGCCAGTAGTGGGTTCATTGCAGAACCACCTGCATCCTGTACTGGGCAGCCCTAGCTTCTTCTCACAGAGGCCGCTCCTGCAGCCCCCCACCATTACCAAAACCTTGCCACCTAAACCAAATACATACAGTCTGTAGGAACTTGCTTTTCTTCATCCTCTTTGATGAATTTCTTATAAACAGTTCATGGAACTTGAAGGGCCCTTCCTCTGCAGACAAAAAATTACTCCTCAGATAATTGTATTCTTGCTTTCTGCCTACATTTGTGAATTATTATTTCAATTTCATAAAGTGTATGAATGCATATTTACACTGCTCAGACTCAAGTAAGCCTGATGTAGAGGCATCTGGTTCTTCTCCACCTACCACCAACGCAAATCAAAGAGCTCTAACCCATACTGACCCAAGCTGATGCATCCACATAGATCAGTGCAACATTGATTGAAGATGTAGACTGAGCTTTAAAGCAGGTTACCCACCTTAACCTTATCACCTAATCACCTTAACCTAACCTTATCACTGTGTGTGGTGATAAAATTGTAAAATATTTTAAATACCTTGTTTTTAATTTTAGGTTCTAAGGAGTAGTAGTGTGCAGATACAATAGAATGTTTGTTTTACTTGAGTACAAGCTTGAACATTACTTAGTGGTACATATTTGTGCAACATGTTATTTTCATTCTAGACCATACCTGAGTTTCTACGGGAACCCGTGTAGACTTACTACTTAGACTGCCTGGTAGCTCAAGCCACTTCAACTCTTACCTTCACAATAAGAAGTATTTCAGTCAATATTTTAAATATAGCATAGTATGTTGCAGTTGTGCTTATTACAACAAAGGCTGTGTTAGTCGTAATATATTCAGATTAGACACGTACACAACCATGCATCTTTCCATTGCTAGATGTTTGCATTACATTTCTAGGTGAGAAAGAAGAGATAGAAAACTAAGTAATCTGAAGATTAGGATTAAAATGTCCAAAAAGATCAACCCTACCTACTGAAAACGACCTCTCATTCTCTGCTGTACTGACACAGTTGAAATGAGATTTAGTAAAAGTGAGAGGTGGCTCATGGCACTAATATTCTGTGGAGGCTTTTAGAATCAGTCCTCATCTGTACTGAATTAGGCTACATTTATAGACATTGAGGACACATTGCACATACTCTTTTCCCAAATGCATTTAAAATTAGGTTACCAAGGGGGTGGGGAGACTCAAATTTTTAAATAGTGTGACTCACTGTTAATGGATTGTATTAAATTCTACTGTTTCATTTGTCATGTTATGATTTCTTTAATAGATAAGCGCACTAAGAACACCTAGACAACACTTTAAAGCATTTGTATAAAACAGAAAGAATAAATTAAATACCTCAAGATATGTTTAAAACTTTCAATGACTTGATATAGAAGTGTACTATCAGAAAGCAAATGATGACAGGTGGAGACTTTTAGGAACAGGGAGAAGAGAGAAAAAAAATAAAAGGCAAACACAAAAAAACTTCAGATAATACTTGTATCTCCATCCTGGGAGCTGTAGATAGGAAAAGTCTTTTCCAAGGAAGTTAGTGCACCCTCAGCAAGTTTCCAGATGACACCAAGTTGAGTGGTGTGGTCAACATACCTGAGGGAAGGGATGCCATCCAGAGGGACCTGGATAAGTTCGAGAAATGGGCCCATGCTGACTTCATAAAGTTCAGCAAGGCCAAGTGCAGGGTCCTGCACATGGATCAGGGCAACCTCCAGTATGAGTACAGGCTGGCGGATGCAGGGATTGAGAGCAGCCCTGCCTAGAAGGTCTTAGGGGTACCGGTGGATTAAAAGCTGGATGTGAGACACCAATGTACACTTGCAGCCCAGAAGGCCAACTGTATCCTGGGCTGCATCAAAAGAAGCGTGGCCAGCAGGTCAAGGGAGGTTATTCTGACCCTCTAGTCTGCTCTGTTGAGACCCCACCAGGAGTACTGCATCCAGCTCCGGAGCCCTCAGCACATGAAAGACATGGAGCTGTTGGAGTGGGTCCAGAGGAGGGCCACAAAAATGATCAGAGGGATGGAGCACCTCTCCTATGAGGAAAGGCTCTGAGAGTTGGGCTTGTTCAGCCTTGAGAAGAGGCTACAGGGAGACTTTATTGTGGCCTTTCAGTACTTAAAGGGGCCTTATAAGAAAGATGGAGAGAAACATTTTAGCAGGGCCTGTTGCGATAGCGCAAGGGGTAATGGTTTTAAACTGAAAGACAGTAGATTCAGACTGAATATAAGGAAGAAATGTTTTACAATGAGTGTGGTGAAACTTTGGAACAGGTTGCCCAGTGAGGTGGTAGATGCCCCATCCCTGTAAACACTCAAGGTCAGCTTGAACAGGGCTCTGAGCCCCACACTATCTACTGGTAGATGTCCCTATTAGCTGCAGGGGGTTTGGACTAAATGACTTTTAATGGTCCCTTCCAACCCAAACCATTCTCTGATTCCGTGATTCGGTTAACAGAGAAGTCTCCCTGTTGTCTCTTCAGTGAAATAGTGTCTCTGTTTTTGCAGCAGAAGTATGTGGAGTGCACTCAAAAGGCTGCTTGGTTGTTGATTTCAAATGTTATGCCTTGTCACTTTTGGCTTTTGGCAGAAAATGGTCCATCAATGAGTCAGTGGAGTAGAGTGAACATTATAAGCAATAAATAAATTAAGAGCATCTGGAGATGGGTCTGTGGAGAAGGAATCCTGGGTGAAGACAGATATTACATGGTCCAGACATGAAGAGCATATCTTTTTAAAGCTATTTAAGGAAGAATGTATTACTAAAAATATTTGCAGATCTAATTATAGGTAAGCCTAACAAAGAGGAATGTGGACGTGGGAGAGAGATGAGCGAATGGATGGTAGATTCTGCCCTGAGAATATGGAAAAGGGCGTGTTATACTGGGCATTTTGCATTCCTTTATATTCCTGTGTCCTTTAAAGTCAAACTCTTTGCTGAATTTGATCACTTTCTGTTCCAAAAAGATAACGGACTGAGATGATTTCGATGAACCTTAGTAGGTTTTACTTTAAGCAATTAATCCCAATGATGTTGAACATAAGAATGAGAAACATATCATTTTTCCTCCTAACAGAAGAATTCTGTTACCAGTCAATTTAGTTTCAGAAGAAAAAGAAAATCGTAGTTGTGAATCGGGGTGAATTTCATACATGTTAAGAAACTGGTTTTCGTTCAGGGTCATTGTCTGTTTTTTTGTTTGTTGTTTAGAGAACTGTCTCCAGCAGGAAGCAAAATATCCCATTACTTTGTTATCTGCTTCTTTGAATTTCTTGAAGTTCCTGGAATTGCACTATTTCAGTGATGCTGCATGGGTACATATAGTACATTGTTGGGCTACAGCTGGTCTCACAACAATGTGTGTTATGAAGTGATCCAGAATTCCAGTGGGTGTTGCACTTTGTCACCAGCTCAAAAAAGATGACTCTTTAAAGGAGATGTCTCATAGCTTTATTCACTGTAGACACCTGGAAGTTTCACATTTGCCAAAGGCAAACAATAAACCACTAGTTCAGCAAATCCTCAATTGTTTGTTTAAATTAAAAATTTAATAAAATTAAAATAAAAAAATGAGAGAGAGAGAATCAAATAAAATATATTTATTTATTCTCACATACAACTGACTTCTTTGTTCACGGACTCGGGAGAATATGGTGTAGAGAAATACTGAAATAGGAAGCATGATTCTGACTCTGCTTCTCATAGCTGAAGTCAATAACATTTTGGATTTAGACAGGAAGTTTGATGTAGTTGTAAATGCAAATGTAAAACATGTAAAGTGCAGTGAAATAATGTTAGATCCAATAAAAAGAAAAAATCAATCTGATTTCTGCAAGACCATAGAAATCCTTTATACCACAATCAATTTGTCAGTGCTTGTATGCCCAAAGCATCAGAGAAGACTACCATTTTTACATTTAAAAAAGAACTCTGTTTATTAGGACCATGATTCCTGACATACATCAAATTTATTTCTTCTGTGTTGCAAGTGCGTTAGCATCTGATGACAAAGATATAAATTCCACCTCTCAGACACTGGCCACTGGTCTTTTTGCTGTACAACTGAAGGGTCTCTTGCCTGAGGCTACTAGCAGAGCTACATTATGAAAGACAGATGAAATGCCATGGGGAAAACACAGTCCCCACCTTTCACATTACCCCCACTGTGGAGTTGGCACTTCTCACTGCAGGCGTTACCTTTATGGCATAGCTACTAAACACAAGGATGCAGAAGTTGATCATCAAGATAGATTTTCTGCCATGCAAGAGAACAGTGTGTGTAACCAGCACACCAGAAAATAATATGTGACCATGGAGTTTATAAAGAGAAAAATTTAACATAAATCTGACCCAAGGCACCATAGCAAAATTTAACTAGGCATTCAGATCCAAACAGTGCAAATAATATCTCTCTGGAGTCACAGGTGTGGAAATTGCATGCCATTTCTGCACTATGGGAAATAATTGGATTATTGTAGTATAGCACTGTGCATATCAACTGTTATTTGGTTTATTCTTTTATTGGAACTTAGGTCAGTGTTATGGAAGATCCGCAGTTTGGCAGAGGGAATTAAATGAAAACTATTTCTGTTATCACATTATTTAAGTCATTATACAATTAATGCAAGAGGATCATACTTTACAGAAATTTTCCCAAACAGATAAGCACTGTTTAACAGCAATTTTATTTTATTTTCATTATTTATTTTATATTTATTTACTATATGTAAAAATACACACTTAACTATGGACATACATACCGACACACACTTTTATATTTAATTATATAGTTATTGTCATTATCTATCTGGTACTATGCTGCATATTTTACAAGAGAAATTAAGCATAATTATTGTTAATAATTTCTCATATTGCTTGGATAAATGTGTATAAAGAGCTCGTTATAACCAGTAAAGAAAGCAGTGAGAAACTAGAAAACGTTCCAGGCTGCCTAGGAAATTCAATTGTGGTTTCACACTAGTTTGATGAATGAATACAAAGCTTATTTGCTTAGTTTGTTAGTATGCATATATTAATTCTTACATGAAAAGAAAATGGCTAAACTGTTGTCTAAATAGGCATAGCAGAATTCTTACATGAAAAGAAAATGGCTAAACTGTTGTCTAAATAGGCATAGCAGACTAACACATTATGAGGAAGAAATCATAATAGAAAGCCAGGTCTCTCCCATCCTATGTGAGTGCTCTACCAACTTGCCATATGCTGCTTTGTGACTAATGAATATTCAGAAAAGTGAGACAGTGTAGACAGATATGACAAATGGACTACCACACTGTAGAAATATTATATTTAGAACATTCTTCTCAGGAAAGGAAAAAAATAAAAGAGAAAAAAGAGGAAATACAACTTCTTATGCCCATTAGGCAGAGAATAGAAAGCATCTCAACCCGTCTTCTGTGTCTCCCCAGGACACACGCTAATTACTAAACTTTTCATTATATATATCTGTATATCCTTTAGTCGGAAAACAAGAACAGAGAAATGCCTGGCAGGGAAAATATGTGAGAGAACATTTAGCTGGTTATACCTTTAAAGAGGCATTCCCTGAAGCAGATATTTTGAGGTTTAGAGAATTTTGCTGAGAGAAACCAAGCACACAAATTTAAAGAAACTGAGCATCTACAGAGATTATGTGGTACTACAGCTGATGGGTTGCCTAAGAAATCTGAACTGGATGATAATGTCTTTTGAAGATCTACACTTTTCATTTCCTGTATGAGCCATTTAATAGAATATGCAACAAATCCACACAACGCCAAGGAACAATCAGGGCTTCCCACCATTGCTCCTCTGACCAGCCCCAGAGTCTGTGCTGGCCTGGGTCTGAGCAGTACTATACCCAAAACATTTTTGCAGAAATTCTCTGTAGCATGAGTAAAGCACTGAATGAGTAGCCTTTCCAGATGATATCTAACGTTCAGTGCTAGATATCTTTTTCCCTCAGGGAATGTATTTTTTGTGAATTGTAATCATAATCCTTTTCAGTGTCTTGTAGGCTGGAGGTGCAGAGTTGAAAATGTTTGCTTTATAGACTCCAAAGACACTTTTTCTGCTGGTACAAAGGGTCGAGGTCGTGTGTGCCCTTTCGGGGCTGCTAATGAGAAATCTGAAATAAAGCTTGTAATTCTAATGAATTTTTAATAAAAATTTTTTAAAAAGCAACCCTAAGGCACGTTAAAGAATTAGAGGTCAGATCTTTTAAGGGAGGACAGGTCATTCTGTTGACTTCATCATCTTGCTGAGATTACCCCCTAAAAACTACTAATCAGAAAGTACCAACAGGTGTTAGAATTCTTAAGGAGACAATCCCCATACAGAGAACAATGAAGCTTCCACAACCATAAATAAAGCTTCCTAGTTTAGTCAAGTTCTTTTATTTTCCGTCTGGAAGGTAGTCAATGGTGAAACTGTAACGAAGTTCTGCAATGTATTCTCCTAAAAAATACTACTGTGTGTTACACAGTAAAAAGGCAGACACAAGTTACACTGTGTTTTTGTAAAGCTATATAGACTGAAAATTAAGTGCCAAGAATTTTCTAACTCATGGGAATCAGACAAATCAGAGTAATAATGATAATCAGAGAAAATTCAATAAAAAATAAAAACTAAGTTCGGAGGACATTTGAGCAACAGGTAACTGATTGTGCTTGGCAATGGCAGAGCAAGTCTCTGTCAATTTTCTGTTATGTTTCTACTGGCTCTGATGGGTGCTTGAAGTGAAGAGCACAACTCTCTTTCCCAATGAAAAAGGAACATGCATCTCTAAAGTAGCACATAGTTAAAATTTAGATACCTGCATCCTAGGTTACAGTCCTAAGCACACCAGTTCAGCAGTTGTCTACTGTTTCCTAGTTGACTGAGTGTACCCTAAAGCTTCATAAGTGACAGCGAGTTTTATTGTGATCATGTCTTTTATTTAAAACCACAGGGTGCTTCTTGGTGTGTACCGTCTATATCCTTAAGACAGATATGAGCAATGGAGCATGTATCTGGATCCAGATACCTAGACAGTCTTCTCTTCTAGTTATCCAAGAGGCTTGATATAGTGATTGTACATAAAATGCTTTGAATGGTCTCCCAAGGGATTAATCTCCAGACAGAATGTAAAGACAAACAATTCTTTATTTTAAATCTAAAAACCAGAGTAACCTCTTTAAAATAGCCTAGAGAAAATCTTTCCTCAAACCAAGAGGATACAAAGCCATATATCTCACCAGGATTTTTCTAAACACTAATAAAGATGATATTTTGGAAGGGTTATTATTAATTCCTCCTGTTAAATCGGTATCACTGGACAGAAGTGAGTTCAATGATGAGAGAATGGAGGGAGGAAACAGGAGTCTTTTCAGATGGAATAATAAAAATTTCTCTTTATCCTCTTATAGCCTTTTCTGTACCTTGTCTAGAGATAATTTTGTGTAGAACAGGGAGACATTCGTAAGAGTAAGGACCTATGATCTCTTTACTCCCAGGGTAAAGACCTGCTCAGGAATTAAGTGAATCAGCTGTTCTCTGGGTTTTGGCCCAACTAATCTTAAATTCTCTTCTGTATGGCACCTAAACATCAAGAAGTATTTGCATGTCCTGCATTAGCTTCCATTCCACTCTCCTTATGCTACTCTTTGGTAAGAAGAGAGATACGGCTTTGGTTTTATTCAAATGGAAAAGGCATATGGATTCCCATTTTTGGAATGACAGCTTTATTAATTGGCCTATTGTGTAAAGAAAAGAGCCTTTATTCAACACCAGTTACTTTAAAAGAACTTGGTTGAAAACAAACAAGCAAACAAAACAGGAACCAGTTTCAAGCATATGATGAGTCCTGAGCATGGTTGGGAAAGGTTCTTTGGGATATCTGTTCAGGGGAAAATAAACTTAACTCTCCATCTATAATTAACTAGGTGACTGTTGGTAACTACATAATGAAAAGCATTGTGGTGCCATTCTGAGGTCCTGAGAGATGCTTGACATGTTGAACAGAACCACTAATAGGGTCAGACATCAAAGAGTTAATTGCTAAAATTTCCTAAGAGTTAAAGCTAGAAAGTCTTAAAAATTCTAGGTTAAATCCAGTTCCCAAATGGATGGAAATTGAAATGGAAATTTTGAAAAGCAAGTTCCCATCATGTGATAAAGGAAGCTGTCTTTGAATATCATAGAGCCGAATCCAGTTCAATGATGTCAATACAGCCAAATTTTAAATAGAGAAAAAATAGCTATAGGAAAGTGGCAATCAAGGTTTCTACCTAACCAACAAGCTTTCAATTTACTACTTAGCTAAGTAGGGCAATGAAGTAATCACACTTTACACCTGAAACTATTCTACTTCCAATTTTCTACAATGCCACTGGCATTTATCGGTTGCATGGTTAAAATCATTAGGGAAAACAAATAAAACATTATTTTAAATGAATTTTAAATATACACTTTATATGTTACATATCTCCTGTTATGGCTTTTATACCCAGATATGTCTAAGACAACTGTATTTCAGTGAAAATTGTTATCACTTTTATGGATATGTGAACGTATTGTCAGTTTTTTATATATTTTTATAGCAGTGACTCAAAATTATTAGTCTATACTATCTTTTACCTATCTAATATTGTTGGTGGTCTGGGGAACTAATCTCAGTTTTAGCCTTTTTAGATTTGAAGACATTTTTCTGCACTCGCCTTATTATTTGTTTAGCCCACTTGGAGTGAAGAAGGAGGATTTTCCAGTGCTAGAAGCATTTGTACCAGCAGAGAGAGCTTGCTTTTATTGCTAAAAGTCATGAAATAAAGATGTCTATTCTCTGAAGACTCTCAAGGTTTTTAATTAAATTCTCTTTTTAAAAAGCAGGAAGGCCTCAAAGTAAAATACGACAATGCAAATGGTAATCACAGGGTTGTGGTTCTGTGTTCTCTACAGATTTGTCAATAGTAATGATGTAGTATCTTCAGCTGTGTATCAGTCATAGCAACACAGTCTGAGGAACTGGAGGAAGTCTCCAGCAGCCAAGGAATAAGTAATGTCATGAACTGAAGTCCCTACATGGGCAATCTAGAAAATACAAGAAATCTGATTTGGGGAGGGCTTTAATTAAAATTTCTCCCACTGTAGGAAAAAGAAAGCTGTTCTCTGTGTCACAGCTGACCAAGGATCATTGCTTCACTTTTCAGACCCTGCCATGAACTTCTGCGTAGAATGAAGAATCCATCGGTAGTTACAACAAATCAAATGCTGTCAAAACCATGTGTAAACACTGTGTCTGTTGCACCTGAACTCTTCTGATTCTCTGACACGTTTTCTGTGACTGATCATATACGATGCCTGTGGAAAAGTGTGGTATCCATGAAGTCTGCTAACATGGAGTTATTGACTTCCTCTTGTATGGTTCCTTTTTCCTGAAGAAAAGCCAGAAATGACACAGACAACCAAATGTACTTCAGCAGTATGCTTCTCATATCCACAGATTCTGTGCCATCAGAGAAAGTTATTGAACAAAAGTCCTCCTGATGGTTATTTGGCCTCCTCCAGCAGTGCGTCTGTTAAGGACAGGCTTTCTTGCCCATTCCTTGCCACCAAAAGCTGACAGCCAGTTCTCAAAGCAGGCAAGAGAAACCAGAAAGAATACGTTCAAGGACTGTGGAGTGTATTTTGAGGAAAACATTGTCTGTTCAGCTCTGATGCAGTGTGCCTTGAAAATACCAGGAATTTGGAGGTAAGAAAGTGAAAGGGAAAATGTTACCAAACTACTTAATGACCAACATAGGTTCTGCAAATCTCTCTTCAGATTGTGACAGCTTTTGCCCATTGCTGCTGTGGTGTGGGTTAAACCAACTGAATCAGAGAAGAGAGAACAGGATCTGTAGACCTTATCGTTAGCTTTCCTAATAAAAACAAGTTTTCTGTGGCAGAAATAGTGGGTTTTTTTAACAGCTCAGGATTCTAGACAGAAGGTGATGTGGCAATACATCAGTGATATTCAGTGCTTAAGGTTAGTCATAACAGCCTAAATAGTACATAAATGTTTGATGGTCGGGGGTTTCTTATATTTCTCTTCATTATGGAATATTATTTACTGATGTAACTGAAAAAGCATCTTTTTGTAAGCTCCAGTGGAGTTAAATCCTAGGACACAAGAAATGTTACTAAAATTTCATGCTTCAGAATTGTGTAAAGCAGCAGCTTGGAGTCTGAACTATGCAAGAGTTTCTGTGTAGTTGGCTTATTATGACCTACCTTATGTATGATGTCTGATTGAGTGTTGCGGCGGGCTTAAGGACTCTTCATACGATCAATATGATCAGAAAAAGCCAGTTTATTGCACTACAAACCCATGCTTATATAGTTCCTTGCCACGCGATAGCTCTAACGTGATTGGATGCATGCACTGTCCATGCGCTGTTCACGTGTACTTCTCAGTCTCTGATTCGTGCAATGCTATCAATCACGTGCATCAAACTCCTCAAAGTCTTGTTTTTCTTGCTAATCGTGGTTAATGCAGACCTCATTGTTCCTCATTGTGACCTTGATGCCTGCTCCGTTACGGGCTATCAAGGGTCAGGCCCAGAGTATCTGGAGGGCTCGCCACACGGCCATGGTTCCCCCAACAACTGAGTATGCAGAAATCTTAATGCTAATAACCAGTTATTTCTTTGTTTGTCACTTATGGTTGAATTCTACTGTTTTCTCTAGGGCAGACGAAACCTTTTTCTTTTCCCAGAACACAGGAATAGATAAAATATTAATTCAGTGCCTGACTTCCGTGCTCAACTGAAGTGTATATCAGTTCACTGCAGTTAGAAAGATATATAGTCTGGCAGTTTGAAACTGTAGTGCTTTTCTAGGGACCCTCAGGAACAGAGTGGTTTTTTTCGATGTCCATTTGAAAGGTGAGTGCTCAGATCTATACTTCTTTTCACTTTCATCCCTCAAATCTGGAAACACAGCTTTGTGATTATGCTTTTCACTTGAATAAGAAAACCTGTAAATATTTGAACAAGCTAAATAACAAAATCTCTATATTTTATATTACCTCTTAAGACTAAAGACTTGCTTCTTATAAATAGCTTTTATTTCATGTGGCAAGCATGAATCCATTAATAATAATAATAATAATAATAATAATAATAATAAATTCTTACAAGTCTACCTCTACAAGTAGATTACAGGTTCAATGCCCCCTAATATTCCTTGAAAAGAGAGATACTTTGGATATTCATCTACAGATCCCTACAACACTCCTTTTCTCTCCCTCCTTAAACTTCAACAAATAAGGAACAATGGTATGTAACTCTCTTCCCACCCTTCACACTGACTGAAATAAAGCCTATTGTGACCTTGTCTTTCCCTCAAATCAGAGAGAATAATACAACCCTTTTTTTTTCTTTTCTTTTTTTATACTGCAATCAGTTTTGAGAAAATGTGTTGAAATGTAGTTGTCACTTGTAACTTAATGTTTGCATAGACAATGACCAGGGTTTGTAAATAATTCCTGCCCTCTGGGCAACACATCCAAATCTTATGGCCACTAAACACTTAATTTGCGCCTTCAGGAAGTAAGAGGAAAAGGGGAGCTCAAAGAGTAATTTGTGCAGGAAAGTGGCAATGGCTTTTTTTCTCTTCATTGCGTAATATCAGTCCTGCAGCTGAGTCTCAAGGAATCAAGCAGCATCTGCTGCAGTAGTTTGTGTTGACTCTTTTCTTCCCAGGATGGACCACATACTTTCCAGCCTTGTTGCTAGTCTGATGGTCTATGCTTCTGCATGCAAGCTCATGAGCGGTACTTACCCATGCGGTTTAAGCTGGCTACTTTTCTTCATATATTCCATTTGGGTAGAAACTTCATTATCCACTGTGTAAGTAACACCAAAATGATCTACGTGTCATTAAGAAGTACTGAACAAATAAACACCATTCTACTATCTTATTTAGTCTTCAGAGGGTGACAGAGCATTTAACTAAATTAAAGCACTTGCTCCTTGCCCTCAATTGACGAGAACTTTTGTCTTGCCACCAGCTGGTGACCATCTGATGTCCTGGCGCATGAAGATTGATTGCTTTTAGTTCTGTGCAATGCTGAGTCTTACAAAAGGTTAATCTGATTTTAGGCTTACATTGGAATCTCTGATAAATATTATGTAGAAGTGAGTTCCTTGGGTTAATTATCTCTTACAAGAACAGCAACGCCATTTTTAAAAGTGTTGTTTTTAAATGTCAGACTAATATCCAAGGTCAGGTTGGATGAGCCGTTGAGCAACGTGGTCTAGCGGAAAGTGTCCCTGCCCATGGCAGGGGTGTTGGAACTAGATGATCTTTAAGGCTCTTTCTAAACCAAACCATTCCATGATTCTATGACCCAGCACCTATTTTATAGAAATAAGTAGACTAGAACACCTGAAGTTACTTTCACTAGATCTCTTTTCTGCTTTCTATTTCCTGATCTTAATTCTCCTAGTTCTTAATATACTTACAGATAATATACAGCCCACTCACTCATCACTACCTGGTCATTGCTGTTCTCCTACAGATCTTTTGTATTCATGGATTCTGTAATGATGTGATCAAAACTGAAAACAGTATTCAGGGTATGTATTCATTCATATTCATTCTCAAACCAGTAATGATACATAGATCTTTTCCCCAGTGCTCCACTATGTGATGTTTTACTCACAGTGCATTGTTTCCAGGAAGTAATGTACCAGTGTAGAATGAACATGTCATGGCTCAGACCTCAAGTTTTCTACTGCAATTAGAAATGTATGAAAGTATTAATTTTCTTTTTGTGATTATTGATATATAAGAAATGATAATCTTAATGCATACAGATTTTCTCATTTCTGTCTTATTTCTGGTTAAAGTTTGGAATAAAATAAGAGAAAAAAGGGACAAAAGTTTAAGGTTATGGCTATTTCATGCATCCTGGTTCTGTTGATTTTGGCTTAAAAATGTTGCCTTCTGGTCTGGACAAGGGCCTGAGTCTCAAAAGCTGCCAGCTGGCTGAATATCGTGAGGGACTAAATCCCATTGACATAAGTATTTTCTTTCTGAAGTAGAGACCAGCAGATTATTATGATAACAGATAAAAAGACAAAGCAATATTTTAAAATGGAAAAAAATAATATTTCTTCTGGCCTGAGAGTCAAAGGCATTTTTCCCTCCCATCCCCATCCATCCTTGCCCAAAGTATGAGCAGTCTGATTTTGCATATGGGTACTCCAGGGGTTTGGAAGTAACAGAATTTATTGTCACAAGCAGTGGGAAAGTTACAAGGTTGCAAAGCTTCTGGCCTGCCTGTCACTTCTTTGACTGAAGATTTCAGGCTAACTGAATCTGTACTAGAATAGATGCTATTATATTGGTAGTACCTGAAGGCTTTGATAAAGCATCACGGACTCATTATACTAGGAGTCCACTCACATTAATGGAGGAAACAAAAAAGTCATTTCCAGACAGAAATTACAAGTGAAGTATAAAATGAGGAAGAAAGAAAAAAAAAGCAGATTCGGTAATCTGTCTTGCCTGCTCCATGCATTAACAGCACATAGCACCAATTCATCTTTTTGTTTGGGATTGCCTCATTCGCTTCCATGGTTCTCAAAAGGAATTCATCAGAGAACTAACACGGGTTATTAGGATACAAAGACTCTCGTGTGAGCTCTCCACATGCATCTGAATCATCCTGGCTCTCTGGTGGTTGTAGCGCATTGTATATGACAAATAATTTTGTGTTAACTGGGACCTACTAAGTCTGATAAAATAGATGTATTTAATATATTTGCCTTAGGGAATATATAAAAGATAATGTGGTTTAGTATTTTTGAAAATAATTCCCCGTTCTCAAAACTCTGACAGAGCAATTTTGTTTAGTTTTTCTGACAATTGGATATTCTCTCACACAGCTCTAGTTGCAGAGATCTCAAATGAGAGCACAGATTTACACCTTAGCAATTATGTGATGCCTGTAAGCTGTATTATCCCTGGAAGCAGAACAGATGAGCGATAAGCATTTGAATCTAGTCTACCTGATTTTTTCCTGCTAAATACCTAGTTGACATGCACAGACAATTACTAGGGGGAAAGAAAAAAAGAAAAAAAAAAGTAAAAAAAAACCAGGATAAACCAGAATTTACTCCTAAAGTCCTCGCACTCCTATCAATTTGCATGACCAACTCATCATACACCAGAGGGACTGCCAGCTCTGTATGCATTCTTAATATGGTGGATCAAGGAGGAACCATTTTGACCAAGACTACTTGATAGCTTTCATTAAAATTTCCCTAGAAATGGAAATATGTTCTTAAGTCCACTGCAGTGTAGCAGATCACTCAAGCAGTCTGGACTTACATTTTTGTGTTGAGATTTAGTTCTACAGATTTAGATTTACATGTTGTTATTCCAGTCACTACGCTTCGAATTTTTTAGGCCGTTAGAGATACTTATCCTCTTCTTTCCAAAAGTTTGTTTATGTGTCTTTAGAGATAATGACTAAAATTTAAGAGCTGTTGCAAGGAAGCTAGAAAATATTTCCTAAATTTTCTTAAAGACAATCCTTCCTCCTAGATTTTTCAAACAGAAAAACCTCTCTGTTGTATGTCTTATTTCTTTTATTCTCTTTTTTTCCTTTATTTTCAGTTTTCTTGGAAGAAAAATGGCAAGCAGAAGTTAAAATGAGCATATTAATTGTTTCTAATAATAGCTAATGACTAGATGGAGACTTGTAGGTAACTGAAAAGTTAGTCCTTCAAGTAATGTAGCTATAAGCTAAGGAATTGTTTTAAACCCAAGCTTCAGGACTTTGTATTTCGGTAGATTTTTAGTGAACCTTAAATGGTCTGTGGATTATATATAACCTCTTGTCAATAGTTCACTGTACTACAGGTTTTCTTCTCTTCCAGAAATTATTGTCATTCAGTGCAAGCCTCGTGTTCTCCCACTACAAGTTAAGCTGTAATGACTTCTAAAAGTAGATGTAAATTAGTGAAACTATATTATAGACAGGGTTTTGCTATGTTTTTTTGCTTTAAGTGCCATATGGTAATTTTTTGATACTCCGTATCAATGGGTTTTTAAATATTTTTATTTCTGGCTTGTTTTTTTTATTTTTTAGTCTATAGTAAGAAAATTAATAGAACCTCAAGATCCTTTCATTCTCCTCCAAGAGTCTTTCTGAAGTCACTCAGACAAAGTTCAGTGTCAGAAGTATTGCCAGACAACAGCTCAAGTTCAAAACCGCAAAGAAAGCATGTTGTCCATATGAATTCTGCAAGCTTAATCTTGAAAGTTTTTTCAGTGGTTTCAGTCCATGCATTACTCTCATTCAAAGATTGCTACTGACATATCGACAGACTGTAAAACTACAGAGTCCCAGTAAGTGTAAAAACATTCCGTATAATCCTGCTGTCTTGGTATACTTGAGTTAGCTGCAGGCAGCTTTTCTCCTAAGTAGACCTCATAAATTACCAAAAATACTTTCACAGAAAACAACTCTGTTGTGCTATCAGTAAGAGATGGGAATCTAAACATGATTAATGTGTTGTCATGACATGACCATGTCAAGTGTTTGACTTTTAGTACACCCTTTATTTGAGATAGTATAACGTGTACCCTGTCAAAGAGTAAGTGGCTAATATGAAAAATATCTTCAGATGGAAACATTTCTCAGACTTTAACATATCTCCAAGAGTTCCTTCAACATCCACAATTTCATGAGCTAAGCCTTGCATATTTCCTCCAGCCAGACACAACTGACACAAGGCTTCAAGTGGGAGAAAGGCAGTGGGTAGTGGTACCAGGCACTAAATGTACAAGGTTGAGGCCCTGAAGCAAGATGAAAAAGTGAAAGAGTTATAGTCACATCTAAATTGTGATGTGCCTGTCTAAGATGCAGGTAGCCCAGTTCTCCTGTCTTTCACACTGATATAAAATATAAATGACTGCACTGGAATAGAAAAACCGTGAAAAGCATGACATAGGCACTTCTTTACTGGGAGTTAAAAGCAGTGATAAACACTTACAGATCAGCATCCTGCTGTAAGATTTCTGTTACCTAAAAAATCAGATGGCAAAATGTATTTCAGATATCCATCCGAAATGATGCCAAAGGCACTTGTACGTGACACATGTAACATAATGTTACATACTAGATGGTGTTTGGGTTTGAGTGGCACTAAGTAAATTTTCACTTGGAAATTTTTCCAGTGTGTAGAGAGGAATGTAGTTAACCACCTCAGTACATGGGGATAATCGTGAAAATGCGTGAGAGTGTAATCATTAATGGTATGTCTGGTATTTGTGGAGCATGACAAAATGCAGACTGTTTCCAGAAAAACATAACTGCCTAAGAGATAGAATTTTGATGGAAACCTTAATTTTTGAAGAAACACAAACCCAAAATCCTACAAGAGAAAAATCAGATCCGGGAATTCAGGTCTGAATGCCTATTTCTTTAAAATATTGAGACTGGTTAACTAAAGTTACTAACACTTTGCTTGAAAAGTCAAACAAATGCACTCATCATACTAACTGAATTTTGTGACAAAATTCATTAGTCTCGAGACTGCATCACTAAATGATAAAATTTGGTCTTTTAAACACTCTGCCTTATTCTTCTAACTTCAGAATATTTAGGAAAATATGAGGGAAATGATCGTATTCACTAGACACATTTAGTTCTTTATGTAACAGAGCTATATTTATTTAGAGAGCATGGCCCAGCCACTTGACCTCTCACAGATAGACCTTGAGGTTTATGAGCCAGAGAGAACAATTAAGAGTTGAATTGCCTATAATAAATTAGCAACAAATTGAATTGTTCTGATCTGCATTTATATTATAGTCAATATTTCCAACTGCTGTGTTCCAACTAAAGTTCTGCGATATTTGCAATATGATCCCTTATGCCAAAAGAACTAATCAACTGCAGAGCAGACAATGTGAGGAAAAACACAGTAAAAAATAAAATACATAAAAATAAAAATCGAAAGTTTCAGGGTAATAGTCATAATAGGCTAGTACTGCATATGATGAAAAGCATTATCTGCACCCCTGGAATATATCACAGCTATGCAAGACATTAATAACCTCATGCACGCTTCCCTATGACATACAATGCATCAAATAAATCAAAATGATTTTTCTGTGATAAAGCCAGCTATATTATACCTAGAGGTAGTCAATTAAGCAATAAGACATGACAGTGGATATATTGCACTAATTCATCTTGAGCTCAGTCATGAGAGGTGTTCTGTCTCTCGAGCTTTCCCCCACCCACTCCCAGGAATTTAAGTGGAAGCTGAAGATGTTCAGCACCTCACAGGATTAAGCCTCCAATAATTTGCATTTTTAGCTGATGTGTTCTTCAAGAATTTTTCCGGATACTTGGGTACCAGCTTCCATTCAGTGCCTTCAAACCACTTATCACTCATCTTTATGTTTGTGTCGAGTTAGAACTATATAAATCACTATAAGAATAAATGACGTTAAAAATATGAGATATGTATGCTTGTCTGCTTGCTTATAGCTACTTGTGGCGGGTTGAACCTGGCTGGATGCCAGGTCCCCACCAAAGCCACTCTGTGACTCACCCTCTGTAGATGGACAGAAGAGAGAAAATCTAAGGAAAGTCTCATGGTTTGAGATAAGGACTGGGAGAGATCACTCACCAATTACAGTCACAGACAAAACAGACTGAACTTGGGGAGAAAAGGGAGCTTAACTTATCACCAATTAAATCAGAGTAAGGTAGTGAGAAAATAAAACCAGATCTTAGAAGTACCTTCCCCCACCCCTCCCTTCTTCCTGGGCTCAGCTTTGCTCCTGATTTTCTCTGCCTCCTCCCCCTAAGCAGCACAAGGACACAAGGAATAGAGGTCATGGTCAGTTCTTCGCACATTGTCTATGCCATTCCTTCCTCCTCAGGGAGAAGACTCCTCACCCTCTTCCCCTGCTCCGCATGGGATCCCTCCCATGGGAGACAGGCCTCCACAAACTTCTTCAGCATGAGTCCTTCCCACAGCCTGCAGTTCTTCACAAACTGCTCCAGCGTGGGTCCCTCCCATGGGGTGCAATTCTTGTCCCCAGTGGGATCACAAGTCCTGCCAGCAAACCTGCTCCAGTGTGGGCTGCTGTTTCTTCATGGGTCCACAGGTCCTGTCAGGAGCCTGCTCCAGCGCAGGCTCCCCATGGGTTCACAGCCTCCTCCGGGCACCCATCTGCTCTGGGGTCAGGTCGTCCACGGGCTGCAGGTGGATATCTGCTCCACCATAGACCTCCATGGGCTGCAGGGGGGACAGCCTGCCTTACCATGGTCTTCTCCACGGGCTGCAGGGGAATCCCTGCTCTGACACCTGGAGCACCTCTTCCCCCTTCTTCTTCCCTGACCTTGGTGTCTGCAGAGTTTTTTCTCTCACATATTCTCACTCTTCTCTCCTGCTGCAATTGCCATCATGCAGGTTTTTCCCCCCTTCTTTAATACATTATGACAAGAGGTGCTACCATCGTCATTGATAGGCTCGGCCTTGACCAGAGGTGGATCTGTCTTTGAGCTGGCTGGTAGTGGCTTTATCAGACATAGAGGAAGTTACTAGCAGCTTTTCACAGAAGCCACCCTTGTAGACCCCCCTGCTACGAAAAGCTTGCCATGCAAACCTAATACATTACTAAAATACTTACAGTTCCAAGGTAAGGGAGTAAAAATACATAAAAACAGGATAAGTGTGTGAAACTATTCACTTCTTTTTCTAATTTTTTTTCCTGATTTTTTTTGATACACATGTATGCACATTATATGACTGCTGATATGTACGGCTTACCTTGCCTTAAAAATAGAGTGGAAATGGATCAGATCTCAATTTACCAGAAGGACCTGTTTCAATAGCTAAAAGTCTGGAAAGGACCATGGGAATTTGTCTGCAGGAAGAGAGGTACTACTGGTCTGAACAGAAGGTAGCTCCACCGCTGCGTGTTCATTGTTTAGTAAAACCGTGGCTAAATGGACTGTGCAGTTCCTTTTCATTTCTCTCTCTTTCCTGATTGTAAATGGGATGCCCACCTGTTTCTGGATGGAGATGGCTCTCAAGTCTCTTTAAGCTCTGTTTTGGGTGATTCTGCACCTACTAATGTAGTTTATATCATCTGCTAACCAAGTTGAACCTCACATACCTGAGCTCCTTGGCCATAGCATGGATGCTGGTGGAAAAAATTAGTGGATGGAATTAAGTTTTCCTGAAATCCTTAAATACCATTTGTCTCATCAAGCAGCTTTAAAAGCTTCAATTCCTTTTCACTGTTGACAGCCTTTACTACTTATGGCCTAACAAATCAGGCTGGAGAAATCTTACAGCAGTGACCAGATCATTACAGAAAATGTTTCTTGCTGTTGTATTTTGTATATTATAAATACAAAAATCTCACTATCAGACTAAGAGAATCTAACGATTAGTTAACCACAGAGAAGACACAGAGGCAGGGAGGAATCCTTATTTAGGAAAATTATTACATGCTTACTTCAAAGTGTGTGTTTAAGTGTCATTAAATGTCTAAAGGAAGATCAAGTCAGTGAAAAAGTAAACGTCATCTGTGGGCTGTGTAACAATATGTATTCTTACAACTCATTTTAAGAGCAGGCACCCAAAATGTGATATACATCTCATAGTCCAAGTTCAGAGAAGACGGACAATTGAATTTCTGTAAAAATCATCTGTGTTATTACATAGTGAAATCAAACAGTTATATCCTTATTAAGCCTCTGAGACTATCACTATTACAAGAGTGTGGACAAAAGACTTGAATTTGTGTGTACAGAAATGTTGTGACTATGTTCAGGTCTTCTTAAAAGAGTTTAGAAGTCCAAAGAACTTGATCTAATCATTCCAAATTTCACTTTTCTTCACTGCATAATTTAAAGATATTGTAAAGAAGTGTTAAGGATACCTCTTCTAAAGATGCTATGAAAACTCCCATCATCAGTATGCCATGAGTATTTTGATGCTCAGTTTATGAAGCCAATTAAAAAACTTTTAGTTCAAAAATATCTTTATAGATGTCTGGAGGAAGTTTTCCAAAAAAACAATGAATGTGAGTATTGTTGAGACATGCCTAATGATTCCACAGAAGACTGCTGATTACCAGATCTAACACTTCTCTGGTAGACAGAGAAGCTCTGTTTCAGCCATTTGTATGTTGCCCATTTATGCAAGCAGGAAATACAGCCCAAGTCCCCATGCTACCTAAATTTCTTCAGCAAGCGAGGATATCTAGTATAAAAAGACAATTACAAGTTCATTAGACAATACTACCTTTATATCTCAAAGATAAAACTGTTGTAAGAAAGAGCGGCAGGCCATGCCAGAATTGCTATTTTGCTTCTCTCCAGGCCCTGGTAAGGTCGTCTTCTCTTTTAGTGCTCTTCTGTACTGATAAAAGGAAGAATCTCTTGTCACTCTCCTTTTTATACAAAAATAAAGAAATTTGTAGTGCCACCTATTGGTACAATATGAAAACATCTAACAAGCAAATTGACTCACTACATGTAGGACAGAAAGTGGAAAATATGACCTGTTGAGTATCAGAGGACGAAATACATCTGTTCGTTATGATATTTTAAATTTTTCTTCTTTTTTTGCAAACAAGTATTTTAAATATTTATAAAAGGAAAAACAGTTCTGATCCAGTCAGTGCTTTGCTTAGCAGGAACATGAATCCTCTTCTGCTTCACAAGGCATTTAAAGAATAAAACAGGAGTTCAAAATGAAGTCCATTCATAAGTTCAGTTGAATTAGGCTTATATAGAACCAGAATATCTGGTGATAAGAAAGGTGAGAGCAGGAGGAAAATTCCTCCGGAACTGTAAATGCAGGATAACCAATAGGAAAAGAATGAAAAATAATCAGCTGTTACATACAGCTCAGTGTCTAGTTTTTTGATCTCTTGCTGTGGGATGCCTCCCTGACTACAGAAATAGTAGCCAATGAAATTCAAAACAGTTGCAGAAATTAAGGTATCATTAGCATCTTGCAGGGGTTTCATCACTCAAAACCACTGCTGTCTATCCTTTAAGATCCTAGTCATAAGAGCTACTTCTTGTTTCTTTACAGTCAAAGCAAACACAGTGCCTTCCGAGGGCAATTCATTTCACCACTTGTGAAGACCTGATCTTTGGATGGAAGGAACTATCTTCTTGAGATAACTATCTTTCTCCATTGACCGCAGAAGAAGACTAGATTACTAGCTTGGACTAGACAAGTAACTTTGAGATAGCTAATGGTAGATGAATCCCACTGCTGAGATGCAGGTACGAGATTAAAAAAATAATAATAATAAAACCCAAACAAAACACACCACCTCCATTAAATAAGGTATTCAAGTACATGCGTAGGTTCAAGAATGGAAATAGCTCTAGCAAAGTCAATTGAATGGTTCATTAAAGACATTGGAAAGGAAAAGGAAATATTATTGACAGCAAGTTTCAAATTACTTTCATTTAACAAAGTTCAAATTGGGCTCATTTTCATTTTCCTTAAAGCATTCATGACACATTAATCAATGTTTGTATAAACAGTTGTTAAAATTTTTACTGAAGTCTGTTCTTAGTAAAAAAAAAACAGTTTCATCAACCATTTAAAAAAAAACCTTCCTTTCCTTTGATTTCTACAAAGATGTTTAAATTATGAGGTAAAAAAAAACTGATAAACAATATATCTGAAAGAAATCTATACACAGGATATTTTTGTTTGGAACCAAAGCCAGATTTTAATGAAGGAAATTTTAATACAAGATACTTAGGTCATCTCTACTGTTCAAACTCTAGAAACTCAGCACTAATAAATAGTTTTACTGAACCAGGATCCAAACCTAAAGTCCTATGTAGGAATTCATATCTGGAAAAAAGTGGAATCATAAATCCGTTAATAAGTATTTCATTCACTTGACATAGGAAGGACAAATGGGAATTCACACAGTATGTTAAAAGTTTAAATTCTGCTCTTGTTTTTTCATCCTACTTTTCACAAACCAGCTTTGTCCTTTGATCCTCATTGAGATTTATGTGATCACCTGCTCCTGAAACACAATGATTCTTTTGGTTATTTAAAAGACCAATGTCAGGAAAAGAGCAGATGTAAAAGCATTACTAGAAGATGAAAATTTATAACAGAGAACATGAATTGGCAGAAACCCCCAGGACGAAGGTGGAGAATGCGGGCCAGAAATCAAAGTGGAGAAGTAGAGAACAAGAACCAGACTGGTTGAAAGCAGCAAGGCTGGAGAATAACAGCCTGTTTTCCTCCTGCTAAAGTCAGTGAGGAAAGTTCTATTCACTTAAAAAGGAAAAGATCAGACCACCTTTGCAGCATGTGTTTATTCTGCTGTCGAGTTGGTATTCATGCTTCTATTTAAGTCTAAGTCCATGATGTAGTGCTCCCTTCATTTTATCTAGTGTCTCCCTCTCCTCTGCATTCCTCTGCTTTTTATTTTTCTCCTCGTGGATGCTAGCTATGCTGAATTCATTTACACTGGTGCCTGTATATTTGATGGAAAGATAGTTCTCTGAGTTATTTGAAGTTGTGCTAGGAGAAAGACTTCATCGTTCAAGCGTTATTATTACTCTGTCTCACGCTCTGTTTCTCTCTCTCCTAAAGTACTGCAGTGCCTATAATGAAGTGAATCCAAATGACTGCTTTGAGACTGGTAAAGAACCTGACATGCACGCAAAATATTCTTTTAACATTGGTCTGAACTAATCATCCAAAGGGATTTTCTATTTCATTTATAGGATTTGATTTTCCCGTGTGTTTTTCTCCTAATGTGATTCTACTGATGCAAAATCAGAACCTCTGGTAAAAAGTCTGGCATGTTTTCAGACTGCAGGACTTCGTAAAAAAATCCTGAGAGGCTGGAATAGCCTCTGGGTAGTAATGGAGGGAGTCTGATGGAGTAATAGCAACATGGAAGGCATTAACACCTGTAGGGTAGATTCCCCCCTGTGTCCTTTTTTTCCCTATACAAATGGAAGAGTGTGTGGGCTTCCCTCAGTGGATGTAAAGGAGGTGCAGCTGTGTGGCTGCTTGGCAGTGAAGTTTCTGTTCCACTTATACTGATTCAACCATCGTAAGGAACAGGTAGGTTAAAGCCTTTGCTGCAAAGTACTAAATCAGATGATGATATTTTGTCAGTAAAAGAAAGATTAGGGATAAATTCACGCAATTTAAGGTTTGAATATAACCTGTGAAACCCAAGATGACATTTAGAGTTTTCGTCTTTATTGTTTTTTTTTAACAAATTCTCCAAAGAGTGAAGCTAGCAGAGAAGCCTGAGCAGTGATATCAGCAGATCCTGGCAATATTTCCTCCAGAATGAGCTGCGTTTTTTTATCCTATGTTGTGATCAGTATTTTCTCTTACATTTAGCACTTGTTGCTCAGTCTTTCCATCAGCCTTCCTCATTCTCCTCCCTTAAAAATTTTTTTCTCCTTTTTTTAACCTAATTTGCCCTCTCCCTGTCTCTTACTACGTCATTACAATTAAATCCTTTACCAAAAAAAAAAAAAAATCCAAGAAATCAAGGAATTAACACGATGTTATTTCAAGTGAACTTATCCCTTATTTTGTATGTTTTGACTCTTCTTCCTCCTCCCTGCAACCATTTACAAGATACACTTCAGGGCTGGAGCAGTGACAGTGCTTCTGTACTGGATCATGAGCATGGACTTGGGTTGCTTTTGCTGGGTAGGATTATGCCTGTATCTGAGGAAAGGCTATTCAGCTGCCTTGTACCTGCAGTTTTGAGTGTGTAACAGTAACATGGGTAGGCTCAGTGTAAGGAAGGATAGGAGTGGTACAATCCTCAGCTTGGCATGTTGCTCGACCCGTCAATTTAAGCCACCTCCATTCCACAGGCAACAGTGTGGGTACAATACCACCAGAGGATATTGATCTTGTTAGCAAAAGTACAGGATAACACAACCACAGGGCTTGGCATAGGACATTTGGGATCTAGGTTGAAAAGATCCAAATGTTGGTTAACCTCTTCACGCCCGTGGAAAGAAGAGGCACTCAGCACTCTACTACACAAACTTTCAGCCTATCAAACTATCCTTTTTTTTTGAAAATTTGTGTTTCCAAAACATCAAAAGACAAAAATCCTGTGGGAAAATTGTGCCTGTTCCGCAACTCCTTTTGCAGCTAAATAGAACCTTAAACCTCTTCAATGCCTTGATAAGGAGCTTTGCTTCTCAGATGCATTAACCCACCCACTTCCTCTCCATATCTTATTGTCATCCCCTTTGAGGTTTATTTCCCTGTTTGTCCTTTTCAAGTGCTGGTATTTGTAAAAAGGGTCTTTCAAAGATGTCTTTGAGACGTTGGGTTCAAGCCTTGATGGCAAAGGGTCTTCTCTTTGATACAACTGCCCACGCTTCTTTTACGTGTTTCGAAAAGGAATTTAAAAAATAAAAAAATATTAAGCTGCTAGAATGGACTTTGCTTTAAAGCAGCTTCTTTGTTTCCCTCCAGCAGTTTAAAAAAAGGACATCTTCCAGGGAGGGGATTCCTCCCACTGAAGTTGACACGAATTCTGCCTTTAAAACAGGTGGCAATAGGAGTTGGCCTAGACTGGTTTGTACAGTTCATGGTGGTATCGTATATATATACATTGTATAACTATATAGCCCAAGATAGGTCTGCACAAAACTTCATGGGAAACAATAGGAGATTATTGATTTTTTTTTCAATACAGAAATGGAAAAAAATTTATGCATATATCTCACTTGCTCACTTCTTTACATAAAAGCCTGCAAACTTCAGTGTCTATGCTTGGTAAAGTACTTCATAGGCTAGATTTGCAGTTTAGGTAAAGTGGTGTAAATCAAGAGTAATTCCATTACAGACAATTAAGTTAGTACACCAGTATAAGCCCGGAAGAAGTGTGTGAAGATTGAAACCCTGTAATTACGCTTGTTTCCAGAATAGATAAAGCATCACCGATATTTAAAAGGACATTGTTCAATAAATTAGTACCAAATAAAACACTGCAAAGAAAAAAATCTTACAAGATATCATCGCTGTAGACCTGCATTAGTATTTTTTTTTGTTTATTTAAACTTTGCCTTAAAAATATGAAAGCTCAAACCAGTAACGACTAGCACAATCTGATAGTGTCAGATCCCTAGTCAACAAAAAATGAAGCTAGAGAATTCATACAGGTTGATAAATGAGTGAAAATGCAAGGCTTTTCATCTTTATTTTGGCGTTTTTTTGTTCGTATTTTTAGTCTTTATATATTCTTAATATTAAAAAATTATTTTAATAAAGTGTTTTTAAAGTTTCAAATAGAATTTGTATGAACTTTGAGTGGGTTAATCACCATTTGTGGATTCCTTGTAAGTTACCCCCAATAGATTTGAGTGTCCAAGGTTAAAAATAAACAGCTCAGGAAATAAGCCTAAGCAGAGAGTAAATCATAAAAAGTGAACACTGAAATAGCATTCTGTTCCAAACTGTTGTTATTGAAACAGATACGGATGTCTGCATAACCAGGGAGCACCAAATTGTTCTCTGAAAAATGTTTAACTCTAATAAATCTAATTGCTAGTTTAAGTGAGAAAGAGAATCAGGAATTTTTTTAATCTAGAAAGTAACTTTTATTTTCTATGAATTATAAGATTAAAGTAATATACACTTAACATTTTTTCTTCAGTAGTTCCCAACAACATGCTAGCAAGGAAACAAATGGAAAAAAAATTAATGAGATTTTTCTCAAACTAATTAAATAATAAGAAATATTATCCTTGCTTAATAAGAATTTTACAAATATCTACACCTCATTTCTGCAATATACTTCAACAAGACTAGCCCAGTTTTTAATCCTAGTGTTTGGAAACTTTTGATCACTGACTGGCAAATAATTTGAAGCTTCCATTTTTAGGAGCCTTAGTCTTAAGTATTACCTTGCTTTAGATTTTCAGTAGTCATTGATGCAATTGTACATTACCCTTTTCAGTCTTTAATTCACCATTTCTCATTCTCATTCAGGTTTTTTGGATGACTGGTTCATATCTAATCATTTTGTTGTATGATAATAGACATTAGATTTCATCCTTGCCAACTTGCAGATTAAGGGATATAATTAAGGGAAAAACTTTTGGATTAAGGGATAAATTAAGGAATAGTTACCAGAGCAATGAAATTCAAGAGTTAGCAAAATATGTGGATTGACTAGTTTTGGTTCTTGTACTTATTTCAAGACTAAAGGTGAATGGGTCAAAGGAAGGGAAATATTATCTTTGTGTTTTCTTAACCCTTGGACTTCTTAGAAAGATAACCTGCCATTGGAGAAAATTGAAAATAACATCATGACATTCTAATTTGCACTATCTGTTGATAATTGCTTATTCCCTAACATGTCAAATGTGAAAGGCTGAGAGCACAGAGCAAAGATGGATATGCTTGATGCATGCCAATCAGTTTTCTTTGTAACAAGGGGGATCTACAGCAGCTGAAAAGTACTCAGGATCTCAAAGTAGTTCGGGATCCATAACAGAAATATCAGCATGAGCTACTAAATTGTCACAAAACATAAACTGGAGAGAGCAATGCCTGTCTCTCTATGATTTGAATAGCAGCCACAGAACATCTCTGTACTTTGTTTTTTTCCTCAAGGGTAATATTTAACAGAACAAAGCATATGAAAACAGAGTATGCTGTTTCCCAGTCCTGAAGATATTTCCCTGAGTACACAAGTTTAAATACTCTTGTGAAGAATGTGCCTGGACAGCCAAGTGTTTCCTTGGATCAGCATAACCACAATCGATGCTATCCAGGTTGTACTTATTTGTAAGATGTCCCTACTACCAACATCTGTTGTTAGACAGCTGAAGCCAGATGAATCAGTCAGGTGAATCAAAATAAGCAACTTTTAAGTACAAGAACAGTATGAGGATCACTGTTAATTAAGTTATAGTAGTTCTTGCCAGCATTTTTTCTTAGGCTGTGGACACACACTGAAGAGGGATTTAATTCCAGATGTTACCTTCCTTCAGCTGGAGGGTACAGTCAGAAAGCTCAGCAAACAGACTAGCTCACATGAGCACTTCTTAACCTGTTTCAAACAGAAATCATCTTGGTTAGTCTGAAGTGTTTAAATAAGAAGTAACCACATAATTCTTGCCATTGGCATAGTTGAGAGGGTAGGGCCTCTGATTACTGGGCAGTGAGGACCAGATCTGGGCTCTGCTACTTGTAAGAACAAGCATTAATCTTCTCTTTGTTCAGCCTAATCCTATATTCTGAGCAGCAGGAGTAGCTAGTATGATTACTAATGCTAGGTTAAAAAAAAAAAAAAAAGTTTCACTTTTGAAGAACATTTTTGCTAGTCAAAATATTTGGCATTTTCTAAAGGAACCCAGATTTAGTAGTCTTTAACAGTCAGGGTAGTTATTCAATATGCCTGTGGCTTTTCTTACTTGAGGAAAGAGGTGTGTTAGACTTAAAAGGAAAGAAACATACAGAATCTGCACACTTTTAAGAAAAGAATTCTTTGGATCTTTCTTATTCCCTGCAGTTTATGTAGGTAAGTGGTTTTATTTCTATATATGAACATATATAAAGACTGTAACTATATCACAGAAAATTAGACTGATGATATAGGTATAGAAATAAAAGTAGACTCCTTTGCTAAAGTTGCTGTTATATTGCTGCATGATCAACACGATTTATAGAAGAAAACATCTTAACTGCTGCTGCAGCTGGTTTGATAGCTCTGTATGTGTGAGAGGAACTCCGTTTTAGATAAGTTTCACAGCTGTATGACATGTAAGTACAGTGAGAACTATGTAAACTACAGAAAAATAATCATGTTAACAGCTTAAGAGAGTCTTGTACCAGGAAAGACGTGAAAACCTTCCTCATATCTGAAGACATGGAATGTGAAAGCAACTACTCACAGTTGAAAGTGAAAGAAAATATATTCCTTCTGTTTACTTACCCTTGGTAAAGTTTAAATTGTTTCAAGATGAAAGAGTTTTTGTTGGAATTGAGCTGATTTAAATCTGTTTGCTTTGCTGCTGCTCTTTTTATAGCATCTGTAACATTAGCTTCTGCTCAGGTAACTGTTTGCTAATGGACAATAGACCACCATCTAATTCTAGAAAGAACAAAGACAGATATTGTACGATCAATATTCAGGTAGAGGTGTACTGATTCTTAATTTTGTGTTCCTGTCATTGACTAGAGCAACTGCACATCTGCAACCAGACTACCTTTATGTTGATAATCTCACAAGTTAACCAGGAATGGGTTTGTTCTATATTTAAAAAAGAGACTTTCAAGAAAATTTCATTATTATCTTCAAAATACTATGAATTATTTCATATGGACATTCTTTCCTCTTAATATCTTCAGAAAATGAATCAGTAAGGAGGAATTTAATTTAAGGCCTTGCTTAATTTACAGTCTTAGTATAGATTTTGTAAATGTATTCTGTTGCTTGTACCAAATACCAGCTACTTTTCCTCATTATTCCATTTGTTGGACTCCTCTCCCTCTCTTCTTTCCGAAAATAGCAGTGCCAACTTCACCAGTTATTCACCAAATCAACATGAAGCACTGATTCTTTAGACGATTTTTGGTAAGTAATTACAGTATAGGCCGGTCACGGCACACACACTCACAAAAAATAGTGATTATCTGTTGTTTATCTGTTGTTCAATTCACATTATAAATAAAGATAAATGAAGAGTCTCTTTGTTACTAAGGTTGTCTCTTTTGAAAGGTCAACTGCTGATGAACTACAAGGAGCAGACAGTGAAACTCACTACTCTATAGCATTCAGGAACTTGAATGGAATGAGGATCTGGATTTTATTTAAGATAGAGGGGCAAAATCGTCTGAGTTGCATAACTCAAAGAAGCAGGAGGTTAAATCTTTCAGTGTTCCACAACTAACTGGGTAAATAAGCGACTCAAAGAAATATTGGAATGAAAATAAATAAAAAAATAAACAGAAAGAAGAATATAGAGGGACAAAGAAAAAAAAAAAGAAGAAACTGGGAAGGTTTATGCTTCTATACTTCCTATATGTTATTTGTGAGTTCAAGCTAGAAGAAAGTGCTTCAATCACATAAATAAAAATGAGTAAGGATTAGAAGAATCAGGAGGAATATGCAATGAGAATAGGAAATGGTCTGTTTAAATGAGTATTTTACTCAGTTTTCTATGAAACCGATGATGTTGAACACAAAGACAAAGGTAAGGTGATGAGTGTGTGAATAGAGATGCCGAAGAGGAAATTACTGCAGCTGAGGTAGACGAAAAATACAAAGATGTTAAAATGTTAAAATCAGAGGATGCAATTTTTATTCCAGAACCTGGAGCAAAATGGAGCATAGAATTTCAGACTTCACAGCCAGATTTGTAATATTTTTTTTATTTCCCGAGTTGTTTCATATCAGTGGAGAACAGAAGATAAAGTACGAAAAGGAGGGCAGAGTGACAACCCATTAGTCTGATAAATAAGAATATGTAAGGCTTCTTCTGAAAGACATTTGAAAAGAAAGAATAACATATTGCCAGTCTATCCTGATAGAATTCATTGAAAAATAATTGATTTTCTAGGCAGGAAAAGAGAACGGATCTAATCAATCTGATACCACACAGGAATTGTTAGTTAAGAAGAGGGGAAAAAAGGGATTAATCTGGGAATTATAAAGTGGGGAAGGGGCAAAAGGAGGGGTGACAATAGGAGTAAAGAACAGGAAGGAACTCAGATAGAGGGAGGCTGCTACTGCATTTCCTCTGTGATTGGTCTCTTGGGTGATTTCATTAATATTTTCTATAATAACCTTGAAAGAAATATGATACCAAGTGAAATGAAATATGAAACTTTTTAGGAAAATTGGGATATCACACAGAAAGAAAAGGATGACCCTGAGTACTGGAAAAATAGGAATAGAATGAAATTCAATAATATGAAATATATGGTTATGAATTTAGGAATTAATAGCAACTTTTTTTTCAGTAAATCTGGAATTTGCCATTTGGAAATAACTGAGGAAAACAATGTCTCTCTACATATCATAGACAACTATGTACCATCAAGGTAGTATGACAATGAAAAAGATCCTACAAAGTATCATTTGAAAAATTTTGAGAGGAGACAGGCAGGTATCAGTGACTTTGTACAAGGCCAAGTGAAAATGTCATCAGAAATACTGTATGTAGTTCTGGTCGCCTACAATCAAGAAAAGATGCATTCAGGCTGGAAAAGTTTGGACAAAGGCACCTCAGATCAGGAGAAAGCCTTCTTACAAAAAGAAACAAAATGTTCTTTGGTAGTTTAGACATAGAAAAGCAGGCCAAGTAGGACCGAAATTATATATAAGGAGTGAACATTAGGAAAAAAATTTAAACTCTTTAAGTTAGGTGATAACACTGACACAGGATTAAAAACAAAGACCACTGATCAGGTCATGAATAAATGTAGGCATGAAAGAAGAATAAGATTTCTTCCATAAGAACAAAGACATATCTACAGGAAGAGCAAATAAAAAAAAAATCTGACCCATTGTTAAAGCGGAAATTGTTTAATTTATTAAAAGTATTATATGATATAGATACTTGTAATATCAGTAGCTGAACTAAATTAAAGATTTAATTTCATCCTAGTCCTGTGTTCCAAAGTATTTGCTGACTTACCAGTAAGACTGACTTATCACTGGCTAATGTAAATCAAAATTATGAATTTCAGCCCTTTGTCATTCTGCCAGAGGAAGTCCTTAATCAACAGCAGCAGTACACACTGTATACAACTTCTCATTGAACTATATTTAGCACATCAATTTAGTAGTGAAATTGAAGGTCTTTGTTACATTAGCACGTTTCCACTTATTACTTGGTATCATTTTTCTAAAACAAAGACTTTTTTTGTCTGAAACAGGTGCTGATTTGCTACTGTGTTTTTCATTCACCTTTCAAATTTTTAAAAAGGTAGGTTTATAGGGTAGGTTAGTAACTGGCAAGATTGCAGGTGTGAAGAGCCTGTCACAACATACTGTTTCAGGACTTTGCAGGGACTCTAGTTAGAGGTATGTATGTCCCATTGGGAAGGTAGGAACCATCTGTTTCTAATGGGATAAAGCTTCTGTTTCTAATGCTGCAGGGTTGCAAGATATTGAGCTTACAGTCTGTCTTACATTTAAAGACAGAGTGCATTTGGAAAGGAAGTTTGGGAGAAAGGAGGAAGCAATTCTCTCGTGAAATGACTCTGAGCTTGAGGATGACAGAAATAATCCATGAAGAAATGACACAATGCAGGAGACACTAAAGTAATGCATTAACATTATTTACCACAGACCTCCAAAATTAGGATATGGTAGAATTCATGACGTAGTTATCACTCACAGGGCTGATTAACCAGTCCTTTCACTAGAATTGTGTGTTGCCAGTTTATGAGGACAGTGCGACAAAACTTTCAGGTGTCCAAGTATTTACAGGTAGTTAGATCAAGAGAATAGAAAAATATAAACTGAACTCTGTAAAATTTTCTAAGGAAATAGTGGACATACTAGTGTTTTTACACATTCAGCTAAATGTTCTTTACTGGAGAATAAAACTAAGCAGCACAAAGCGACAAGGTAAAGCAAAGCACAGTAAAATGCTATTCCCTTTTATTCATGCTTCAGTATAAACTGGAGAGGAATCCAATTACCTAATAGAGGTGATTAAGTGCTTCCTCTCCAGAAATGTAGGGAATCGGTTCTTGCAAGGGCAGGTTACACAGACACCTAAATTCCTTGCACCCTCTGTGGTGTGAGAAGATGCCTCTGGAGGAATGGAGAGGGATATACTGTATGGTTCACTTCAGATTCTGCTGCAGGGGAGAGAGCTCTTACTGGCAGCGCTCTACATACTGCCAACTTTGTATCTGTCTTCTTCTTTCATCATATAATCTTGAAATTAGGATTTAACTCTCCTTACCTCTTGTCCTGAGAATTCAGGAACAAAGGAGAAATATGAATTGTCTTCATTATTCGGGATCCATCTTGCTCAGAGTTGGCCTTGGCAAACAGCTGGCCACCCTTTATACTGAAAGTTAGCAGTTAGGGCAGTTTTGGAGGATGAAGCAGGATACCAGAATCATGGTAGGGACAACAGTTCCATCCACATTCCTCTAAGCCATCTAGTTCCTTTCTTATCAGATGAAAATCAATGTTTCTTTCCCCTTGCCCTGTGACTTTTAACTGCTTGATGAAAAACAAGCTGAGTGTGGAAAAATTCCTTGGGCCTGGTGGTTTGGGCACTTTGCCAGCATGTAAGTGATCAGTCCTCTCCTGTTGAGTAGCCTCGGTTCTAGCGCTTGCCTAGAACAAGCCTCTGCAGAAAAAAAAATTAAATCCCAATTAACACGTAGCATGCCATAGGGCTATTGTTCTACAGTTAATGTTTATCAAGCTTCTCTAAAGACTTTGACAGAGTTCAGGTGTCTATTTGCACTGCCTGGTGTGAATGAAGTTCCCATATCTGGGCAATTAAAACTGAGAACTTAGGGGGCTTTAATCTAAGGTTGAAAGCACCCAATTTAAATGCCTTTAGAAATCAGACTATTTCCAAAAGTACAGAAGTACTGGATTTCTTTTAGGGACTTTGGTGGGGTTTAGGCAGAGTGTATGTCACCTTGAATTCCTAGACTTGGAGTTTCAAAATAACTGCAAAGATGTGTGCTAAGAATGGATTTTAAAAATAAGTTGACAGGCTGTCTGTTTCTTGTGTATTAGCAAAGTCCCTGTAAAAAGGCATTATTACCTGTAGAAAGAATGGGCTTTCCTATAACTTCATTTTCTGTTTCGTTGAGATAAATACAAGATTTTATGTCTCTGCTTGTGTGCATATATGTGTGAATAATAACACATCTTTATAACAGAAGTTTAAGAGCTAAATAACCTATATAATTTATTTACTACGCAATTCAGAGCAATCCACTGTAATAACTTCTATTTTTAAATACAAGGCAACTAGGGATGGATTAATGAGGCCTAATATTATGAAAAGAAAATTAATGATACATGTGGAGATAATACTTCACAACACAAGCCAGCAGGGGACTATTCTTCATTAGAAGCCTGAGTTCTGAGAATGTTCAATGGTGCAATTGAATGCATTATTTTGTTAGCACATAGTTTTAGTTTTTAGAACGGTGGAAATTCTGTTTTCTTCCAAGATATTATTGACAGATATTGGAAAACTCACCCAAACACATTTGGTCCTGCTGAAACCCCTGAGATAATCTTCTTTCCCAAATGTCCAAATAGTAGTATGGAAGGTTCTAAGAACAACAAAATAGTCAGAAACATGGAATTCCTGCACTAAATGAAATTAAAAGGGCCTATTCTAGTTAGGTCCCAACCCTGTAAAGAGTTCATATTCCTATCTTTAACTGTGTGAACAGTCGTACTGATTTCATATTCAAAAATCTTCACAGGATTAACGTTTAAATTGGGGTCAGATTGTCTTCGGTCACTTCTGTTGCCCTTCTTGAACTCAATGGCACTACTCACATGCTCAAAATTAAATGTTTGCAAGGTCAGAGTCTCAGTATGGAAATAATAAAAGTAAAAGCAGATATGATAGTGAAGTAATTTTGTATCCTATACTGTAAAAAATCCCGAAAAGCTTCTCTGTATGTTCAAGCTATGAAGATTCTTAGACTGAATTGCACAGAAGTTCTTGGTGAATGTGCCTTCAGGAACTTTTTTCCTGATACCAGTTTGTATTGTCTCATGAGATTTTGAAAAGCAAAATGGGATAGACTCACAGAAGAGATTTGGATACTAGTCTTCAGATACACGGCTGCGTAAAAAGGTTAATAACTCCAAGCTGTATACTGTGGATGCAGATACATACCTTTCACATACCTAGGGATATCAAGGAACCTAAAAGAGGATGCAAAACCAAAAGGATATGGCTATAGCTCTGAGGCAGCCTGAGCTACTGTAATTTCACTGAATCACAGAATCACAGAATAGCAGGGGTTGGAAGGGACCTCTGTGGGTCATCTAGTCCAACCCTCCTGCCGAAGCAGGCTCACCTACAGCAGGCTGCACAGCACCTTGTCCAGGCGGGTCTTGAATATCTCCAGAGAAGGAGA
>Ga0065711_1004453_pt1 | contig 46973 bp, 20 predicted proteins | sample Hoacrofraction12_FD_59098 | JGI IMG/M metagenome (GOLD analysis project Ga0065711, IMG submission 59098) | Hoatzin crop microbial communities from Cojedes, Venezuela - Epithelial fraction 12 v2 (version 2) | ecosystem: Host-associated > Birds > Digestive system > Esophagus > Crop | place...
TTCGGCAGGGCAGCCGTCAAAGGGCTGCGGCCGTGCTGAGCTGGTGGAGGTGGACAGACCCTTTCAATTCCTCTTTCAGCCTTCCTGTTCATCCAAAAACAACTTCTGGGGTGTTCCCCCCCCCCCTCCTTGTAAATACAGCAGGCGAGAGATCTGGCAGTGCTGTCCCAGAAGGGGACTGAAGGAAGCAGGCTTTAATTCTCGAAACAGCTGGCGGAGAAATTGCACGCTTTTCCTCAAAAGAAGCAGTTAAAAAAGGCCTTGGTGCCCGCAGAGGCTGGGCACACCCCTTCACACTTGATGCCTGCCTGGTCTCTAGGAAAACATTGTCCCCTTCAGCTCGCTTCTCCCGAGAGTTAGCGTTTTAGCAGTGGCTCCTGCGTCTCCCGTTTCGTGCCTCTGCTTCGGTCATACTGGGGGCAAAAAAAAAAAAAAAAAGAAATCTGGCTGATCTTTTTGCTTGGCTAACATGGATCTTCGGTGCCTCTCTGGGTCAAGGTTTGGGAGCTTTGTTCCACAAAACCAAAATAACGTGTAGCTTGGGGAATAATAGATTTAAGTCACGTTCAGTTTGGCCTCATTGTTTTGAAGGAAGGGAAGGCTTTGGCACGAGGCTTGCCTTTTGTAATGAGTTGGCCAGCTTACTCATGTAGGTGTGATAGGTATATTCTTAGACTCACCTCTGTGATTACTTATTCAGGAAGTCACTTTAGTCTGGAGTTGGTAACTGGGTCATTTTTACATCCGAATGGTTTGGCAACCTCTTCCTGCACTTAAGTTACTCATCCATTTTTTTCAGAGAAATCACAAAGGGTCAAAATATTTTCATTTGGTTGGGGAGTTCTCTGGACTGTCTGTTTGTAATTGTTCCTGGAAAGAAGCTGAAGCAGCCTGTGAAATCGTGTGGGGATATGTGTTAACAAGTGTTGATTTAGGCAAGGTTGCGAGCTGCCTTTCCTCAGTGTTACAAATGTGCTGTATTTTTTGATATTTGATGTCCTTGAACCATCGTGCCTTTCTCCTAAATTCTTCTGATTCTTTCTGATTTCGTCTTCTGATTCTGTGATACTTATTTTGAGAGTGGGGAGACTGAGGTCTTAAGATGCCATCACCCCTCCACGGCAGAGGGATTCCCTTCAAGCGACGTGCCTGGAGTCACTCGTATGTTGTTACTGTCTCATCTTTTCTCTGTGACGAGCTCTGCATGGTGTTTTTTTTTTGTTTTGGTAGCGTTTGGTCTTTGGTTATGCATCCTGACTTCTGAGCCACTGAAAAAGTGGTCTTAGACCCTCGTTCTGTCCCTAGGGAGAAGGAGCCCTATAGTCCTGAGAAGCGGTGGTCTTGGCTTTCTTTGTATTGGGCCTTCAGGCGAACCTTTAGATGTGTTAGCCTTCACTTACTGAATTGTTTATAGAGGTTATTGCCCTGAACTTTATTTGCTGGGGTGACTTCTGTGGTACATTCCTAGCATGTGCAAGGTGAGAACTAGTTTGGATAAGCATCTGATTTATTTTTCATATCCCTTGGCTTGATGAAATAATCTGCCTTCATCTTGGTTTGTATTTTTAGTTTCCTAAAATGAGGTAAGCAAGGACTAGAAATACGCAATTACAGGATGTAACTTTTTTAAACTTTGTGGCAATGAGAGTTTGGGAATTTTCTTCCACTTGAGGTGTGGTTTGAGGGTAGGAACCGAAGCAAAAGTACAAAGGGTTCTAGTTAAGCTCAAGTATAAATATTTTGAGGAAAACCTGTGTTAAATGTCACCTTAATAAAGGATGTATTAGTGATGATTGATTGGGAATACAAATGCCTAATTTATGCTCATGGAGCTCTTGGAGCTGGTAACATCAGCTTTTGGCACCGTGTTTATTCTTGGAGAAATATGACCCTTTCTCTCTGGGCTGTTGAACTAGCTGAATAAACTGAAATGAGGGAAGTGCTCTCTTTGCACCTCCTTGACAGGAGCTACTGCTGTTAAAAGCTGGTTCAACATTTCAACGGATTCTGGTTTCAGTTGCTAATCCTGTAACTCTAGCATTTCATAAATCGAAGCAGAAGACAAGCCCCCCTGAATGTTTGTTTAAGTGGTAGGTTATCAATACCTTAGTGCTGGCTAGAATAAAGTCCAGAACTTCTTAAAGATTCAAGCACAGCATTTAAGCATATTTTATCCACTAAGATAGCACACTCAGGTCTGCAGCAGTCCTTCGTAGCTGAGGACCTCCCAGCTAGGTGGAAAGGGCAGCAGCCTGCAGAAGCAACCACTGTATAAGAGCAGCTTGTATCAGCGAGGGGTACAGGAGCAGTCATGAGCCACAGGCTCCCTCCTGGTGCGATCAGCTGAAGGTGCGCATCTGCAGTGCAGGTTGCAACAACCTTTGCCTTGTCTAGTGAGTTTATTCCTGGTCAGACTGCGTAGCTAGGTGATGTTCTGGGCAACCCTTTGCTTAAGTTCCAGACTACCACCCGCAAGGAACGAGCTGAGCGCTGGTTACCTCTCATTCCTCACTGGCAGGGCAAAAGTAGCTCAGGGTCAGTGATGTGAAGTCCTCCAGAAAAGTCTAGTGATAAGAGCAGACTCCTGCCAGCAGGAAATTGCCAGTTTGCCTGAGGTTTCTGGCAGAATCAGTTGTGTTGGGCTACAGGTATTTGACTGCAATAGGTGAACTTGGTTTTGGTCCCTGTCTCACTCATAGTTTGTTTAAGGGTGAAAGGGTGGGTAGACCTTGTGGGTCGAAGATGTTGATTTGCTCGCAGCTGGGTTTTTCGAGTGACGAAGGGAAGATTTTTCTTGGAATGAAATGCTTCATGTCCAGGTCATAGATAATGCCAGCTGCTTCTTTCTTAGGTCAACTGGGAAGGACATGGTGTGATAAGACAGGTCTTTAAGATCAGACACCTCTGGGTGATGTGGTAGCTCTGAATTGCTTGGGAAACAGTGGGGAATGTGTTTTTCTGGTTTTGCAGGCAGCGCCTGAGCAGTAGCGAACCGGACTGTGCTGTAGTCTGCAGAGCTACGTGTGAGCAGTTCATCGATGCCACCTTTGTGCCATCTTCTGATTGGCCGAGAGGGTTCCTTGCTACATGGCAGGGGAACTTCCTCACCTTTAATTTTGGCAGCTAATGCTTAAATGGGGATCACCACAGCAAAGGTTATTAAGATGTGACCTGGTGATGAGAAGTGCTAGTTGGGATAGATTTCAGTGGCTAAGGGTTGTGCGTGGTGAAACTTTCACCATCTTGGTGGAGCGCTGATGGGTCTCTCAGTCTGCCTTGAAATCCATGCTTTGATGCCTGGACCTTCAGAGCCCGGAGGCTGATAAACCTCTGCCCGATGCTCTGATCAAGCGATATTTTCAGGGTGCTTACAGAAGTATTCAAAGGTGCTTCCTGATGGCTTACTCAAAGCTCTGCGTGTTTGTTCCAATCACACCTTAGTGTCACAGCTCTTGTTTGCTTTTAAAAAAAGGAAATTCTTCTCATTTTTATAGTTGAATGGTATTCTTGTGCTGGGACCAGGGAAGGTGCAAGTGAGAAATTATACTTCATTATTAAACACATAGCTCTACTCAGAAGCACGGCTTGACCAAGTATGCTGTGTCAAGAAGCGTGTTTAATGTAGAGCAAGAGTCAATATTAGAAGCTCCTTCAGCGGTGATTTGGGCTGGGTAGATGAAAAGGAATACACCTAACATGAAAAGAAACAAGAAAAATTAACTGCATTGTTAGAGTTGCTATTTGATAGTTCTTAAGGCAATTTATTTCAAAAGGTATTTTTGCTACTTGAAGGAGCATGTCTTGACACACAAGTTGGAGGGACGGGGGAAAGCCCAAAGCATTATGCTTAGTTTTCTCAAGTAATTTGGGGGCTAAATACTTGTCAAGGCATTGTTTTCCTTGCATTTTGTAACTCATTAACTGTGTGCTGTTTGGAGTTATGTATTGTTGGATCTCAGCTTCTTCCAAGTGATTTGTTTTGACTTCAAAGCAATTTGCAATATGTGGGAATAATTCTTTTTCAGAGCAGGAAATCGATATGGAACTTACAGATAACTGATGGCAAGAATGAGCACCACGTTTGAAAGTTTGGTATTGTAGACTGCTTCCCAGAAAGCTTAAAATTAAGCAAATAGAAGTTTCTTAAGCACTTAGGATTATGTAGCTGGTAGAACATTTAACTCAGCAGAAATACTTCTTGGTGTCAAGGGAGAAATGTGTGGTGCTCTCAGCACAAAAGCTGCCTTCTGCAGGCCTCTGCGTTGCAAGGTGCCACAGAACTTCTCTCTCAGTGTACGTAATCTTTTATTTTTGTTGCCTTTAGGTATCATTGATGCTAATAAGCAGAGGTTTGATGCAGCAAAGGGGTACGGACCTGCAGGTGGACAGAGCCTGGAGTTGCCAGCTCTGGGTCGGCAGAGCTCCCGTTCGGAGCAGGCTGTCTCTAGAGCCAAAGAGCCGCCCAGCTGTCCACGGGCAGGGAGGTGAGAGGCTGCTTCTGGTGTTGGTGCACTGATCATAAGCACAGCTGTGGTCTTCAGTCCTCGGGCCTGGGGAACACCTGAATGACCCTCACTCCACTGTTGCGTGTAGTTTTTTGGGTGGTTAAGTCTGTGGGCCCCACAGAATCCCTCAGACAACTCACCCAGCCTGTAGCCTGTTTTGGACAGCATCTGTCTGCAGCAGGAAATGGTGAAGGGGGTGATGGTAGCCAGCTCCCAGGCCTTTCCCTAGGGATCCTCAGATCCAGGTATGGTTATTTGTGTGTGCTAAGAAGCACAGATAGTGATTTCCAGTTCTGATACTGCCTGAAAATACAAGATCGCATACAGTTAGGGCCTGTTGTATGGCAAGAGGAGAGCTGAAGCACCACCCACCTCTGCTGTTACAATAAAAATTGAGAGCTTTACTTTGGGAAGATTGAGCGCTGTCGATTTGCAAAATTTTTCCATTGTTTAGCTCTCTTTCCATGAGTTTGCACTGAATGATCCTTGAATAAGGTAAAATACAACAGGAATTGTTTTCTTGGATAGCAATGCAGAGAACTGTGCCTTTTCAAATTTCTTGCCTGTCAGTTAAAGAGATAATAACTATAAGCATGTGGATAGCTTTAGGTCTGGTTCATATTACAGGAATTAGTGCAAGTTTTTAACTCTGTAGTGTTAGAAGGGTGTTCTTCTAAAAGATTTTTTTTGTGTAAATCCTTAAGATCTCTGGTATTACAGTGATGTTATGCCAGTGTCTGAGTGTGGGACCGCATCTGCAAGTTCTCAAAAGCTGAAACGTGTTTTTACCTCGCTGTTTTTGAAGTCATGCTTATGCTGCCTGCTGTTTTACGTAGTGATGTATTCGCACTGGATATCTTCGCTTTGATAGCACTTTACGTCTACTGCATGATGCTCATTTTGCATCTAGAGGGTAGGAAATGCCAGAAAAAACCTGCTCGCAGAAGCTTAGCGCTGATCTTTGACATGCAGTTTGGCTGTGTAGTTTATGGCCATCATCAGGTATTCATACTAATGAATACTACGGACTAAACAGTGAAGATTTTATGTTGAACTTGAGTGTAACGGAGCTGAAGTTGGAAATGTAGCAGTTACAGATGGACTGCAGTATGGATGGACTGCAGGCTATGTGACTCATAGTATAGCGAGTCCTTCTGAGTTTGGGCTGTGCGTGATCGGATGTGTGCATACACATAGGCACGTGCACAAAATTAGCTTGCTATTTCCAGAGTGCTACTTCATTTTTTAAAACCTTTGTGTTTTATTCAGCATTACGAGTTAGAGGAATTGCAGTTAATCTTACTAAGCTTTTGTGGTAGCGACTTGCTGAGAATGTCTCATCTCACCAGACCAGTTTAATACGAGTAATTTTGGCGTTGCGTACCCTCTGCTGAAGCGCTGGTAGGCAAGATGAGTCAAGCTGATTGATTCCCTATCTCCACATTTTCTGAAATACTTAAAATGCATAAAGATTTGCCTAAAGTGGCCTACAAATAGGAGAAAAATGCTAAAGCTACTGAATTGGGGTGCACGTAGGATATGTGGGAAGCTTGCTTGACTTGAAGACACATGACCTTAAGCCTTCCTGAATGTTTTGGGTTTTTTGAATTGAGGCTATGACATAGGGAGCATGAAGGGGCTGTCTTGAGTGGGTGACACTTTCAGGTAGCATAGTGTTTATGATTAACAGAAAAGGCTGCCTGGCTGGCAGGCTGTGTCTCACTCCTTAAGGTTTTAGTATGAAAAGCGTGAATTTATGTGTTCCTGTTGGTCTTTTAGTTCTCTTAACATTGTACAAGTCATTTAGAAATTCACGTAAAGGACTTTTGCTTGGGAGCTGAAACTCAAGTTCTTCGCAGTACGGACATGCTCGCAGTAGCTATGTGACTCTTCCCCAAGTTATGTATCCTATTTAAAGTATTTAAAACATGTTTTAATGTTCATTGTAGCAAAATGTTTGGAGGGGTTAAGATGCAAAACCTGTTGTCAGAGTATGGGAACAGTGTAAGGACCAGCATTTAGCCAGTTGTGCCACTTGGGTCATAGCTTGTGTGACAGATGCTTGTCCATTGTGCAAGAATTCTTGTTTTTAAATTAATCTGTGGACTTCTTGCAGCTACAAACCTTTGGCTGTCAGACCTAGGCAAAGGCGGAAAGAACATTCTTTTGCAGCATCCTCTTTGGCCTTGTCAAAACAAAAGCCATGCAATGGAGTAGCTTTGACTTACGACACAGTCTGTGAAGATGCATTTGTTGTTCCATAAATTCTGCTCGTATAAACCTCTAATTCATGGATGTAGGCTACACTGGTGTGCAAGTGTTAGCTTATCTTGGCTAGAATAGCTGTCTCTAAAACCATTCACCTTTATTAAAAGAATGGGCTTCTTACAATGTACTGAACAAAACTGAATTTCATCTTGGTGCTTGCATTTACTTCTCTTGCAGAATAGTGACTGTACCTACACTTAGTGGCTGAATGCCTTTCAGTGGTGCAATAAGCAGTATAACTTGAGAGGTTAAGATCTCTTTTGTACCTTTTAAGTGTCTTGTAGCTCTTTTCTAAATCTGTTCTGGTTTGTCATTCACGCGGTAACAAAATGCCCACACCCAAATATTTCAGATGAAGAGGTGCATGGCACTTTTCGGTCAAGGTGGAAAGAAGTCTTGTCTGTGCTTAATGATATTGCCACTTCAGTGGGATCCCTGCCTAACCTAATTGTTTCTCGTTGTAGTGAAAGTCATTCAAAATACTAAGCAAAATAAAAGGCATTGAGGCTCAACTCTTGTTGAAAACTTAGTGTTCAAATTCAGTGGATGATGGTAACGTTTCTTCTCTTGTGTAGTTCTTTGTCAAGTGGCTGTTTCTTGAGACAACCACAGCCGTGTTTAAACAACTCTGTAGAGGACCTGTGGTCACTTCTTCTTTGTAAGACCAGTGAACTTCTAAATGAAACTAGGCATTTTATGTTGCCGTATGATCTCCATTGGAGCATATAAAAATGAACATTTTGAGACCAACATATGGATTGATTTCCATTTCTCAGTGTCTGCCAGAAACCTGAAGGCTTATGTTCTTCAAAATTTGACTAATATGCTTTCTGTGATATTTAACTGACTTCTTTTTTTTTTCCCCCCCCCTGCTGGTAGCAGTTCTTCATGTGTGTAGAAGAAGCTTGGCTGCCTTTGGCCTGAAATACAGCAATAGCGGCACAACTGGAAGCTGGATAGGTGGGGTAGACTTCAGTGAGGCTTTTACATTTTGGAAGCAGCTGGATTATTTTTGAAAATCTGTTAATACTGAAGTTTGTTTTGACCCTCGGAGGATTGTGGACAGTTTCCTCGGAGCTGAAGACCAGCCTTGGGTCATTGTGGAATGTCACTCGAAGATCTGTTTTAAATGGCAATAATAGCACAGTTCAGTCTTGAACCCATATCATCCATGGCTGCTCTGCGGTTGGAAAGAGGTTGTAGTTGCATTGGCTGCTACTAAGGTGGGGTGGGGTAAGAAAGCTGCTGGTCTTGGCCACTTTTCATCTGGATGTTATGGAGTAAGTCTGGCTGCTAGTGCTTGGATTTCACTGATTTGAAGTAGCCCTCTTAATGTTCAGCTTGGACAAATCATTGTTAATTTTCATCCAGGCTGTAAGCTTGTCCTGTACTTGCTGTGCATTTAGTTGTTCACTTTATTTCATGTCTCTGGTGTGAATGATATGCTTGGGCTTTTCAATCAGGGACCATATTTTGCCTGCAAGTGACAATTAAGTAACATGCTGGCTGTCAAAATGAGCTGTGAAAAGCTGTGCTGCTTAAAGGTGATGTCTGTGGAGACCACAGCTGGGCTGGCTGCTGTAGGTATGTGCTGCCTACCTTAGCCAGGGAACTGCCTGCTGGAGTTGTAGGCATGTTGTTAAGTGGTGGATCAGGTCTGTCTGGGATAAGGATAGTGAGTAACCATCCCAAAGCAAGGTATTTCCTGTTCCCAGGCCTCATGGGGGTGCAATGAAATGTCACATGGAGCCATCTTCAGCATGTGCACCATGCTTGAGATCTTGCCTGCTGTCCAGGTAGGTCATGCTGCTGTGGAGTCAGCTCTGTGCAATGGCAGAGACATGGAGGATGGCTTTAGTATGTTTGGCCACAACAGACCTGTCGTGTTGCTACCAAGTCTCTTCGTCTGTCTTGGGGTCTTTGGGAATCCAAGCCCATCACAGCTGTCTCCCTCTTCCTTCATCTCTTTTCCTATACTGGACTGACTGTACTTTGGGGCACGACTGAGGGCTGACAGAAAGTCACCGTGTGTGACCTGATTAGAACTGCTGGTGTCTCAGCCTTGTTCTGTTTCATCTTCCCCTCTGCAGCTGTCAGCTTTGCTGAGCATGTGTATGACTTTCACCTGTTTCCAAAAGAACAGTGAAGTATTTTTTGACCTGCCTACTCCTAACCAACACTGCTAAGATGGCTGCTTTCTGCTGTTAAACCAAAAGTAAGCTTGCTGGTGATGCTAGGGAGAGCCTGTGAGTTATACTGCAGGAAATCTAGCAAAGCTCTGGATGGAGGTTGATGGATAGGAAGAAACTCTTGAGGTGTTGGAAGACTGTATCAGTTCTGTCTAATTCTTGCATGCACCAGTTTATTTCTGATCTCCTATCTGTTTTGTTTGGTGTGCATTAGTTTGTAGCTGAAGCTATAAGTTTTGGGGTTTTTCTTGTTAAGTGTAGAGCAGTGATTTCTGTACTCTAGAAGGAAGAATAGACACAGTATGTTTCCTGGAACAAACTCTCTGTGAGTAGCAGTGTGTTTGCATTGTTGTAGTCTCAACTCGGTTCTAAATGTTTTTATTAAAAAAATAAAATACTATAAAGGTGGTGTTATGGCAGAAGAACATGATGATGACACTGTGAAGTAGACTCCCTGTGCTCAGAAGAGACCTCAGTCTCATTGGACTACTGTGTGATACATAACTTGTGCAACAGTAGTAGTGCAGAAAAACACAAGGATGACAAAATTTAGGTTGAACCTAAAGCCTACTGTTAATACTTGCCTGACACGTTGAATTTGGATCTTAATTTGCAGATTAATAACTAGATGATGTCAACATGAAAGAGGAGGATTCTGGGAAATCAATTTCTTCCTTCCAAGAATGGTTTGTGTCTAGATGCTCATATGGTCAACCAAATACTGCCTTCTGCTAGGTAGTAGCCAGCAAGCTTTCTTCAGTACCTGTTTAGTTGGGCTTTGTTTGGTAAAGCTATTAAGTATTGCTGTGTCACATTTACTCTGTGAATTGCTACGATCTGATATTGGACTGGGTGAAAGGGATGCACAATCCAGAATTCATCATCTGTCAGGCCCTTTGTGTGGGTGAAGCATAGCACTTGTCGAGAATAGTCTGCGGATGCTACGCAAACAGGATGAGACAGCCAATGCAGTGCATTGTTCTAGATCTGTTGGTGAGTGTAAGAGGTGCTCATCTGAAGGACACAGCGCCAGGACTGGAAGAGTCATGTAGAAGTATGGGGGCTTTGTACAGCTTTGAATGCAAGGTAGGGCCAAAATCTTCTCTGACAACAGCAAGAGGCCGTGTAGTTTAATTAACCAGGGTAGGAACTGAAAGTCTTATCTGTAAAGTGTTCGTATTCAGGATCATGGATAAATAACATTTTTATATAAAACTGGTATATCTTAGAATAGCATAGTTGACTGAATCTGTAGGTAGAAAGCGTTTTGCTTTTTATAAATAGCACATGGGAGAGCTTTCTTCCAGAACAAATTCAACTTGTATGTTTACAAGTATGGTATTTAAATTTGGAATAGCTGAAGAAATTGTCATGTGAAGAGCTTTCAGGCTGCTTAAGCACAAAAGCAAAAATTTCTGAAAGATGAGCTTCTGCTTATTTCTGTTTTTTAAAAATAAAAACCTGAGCAGTCTCCTGAAGCGCCCCAGCACAGATCCTGATGTACTGACAAGTCATACTCCTCTGCACAGACTTTGTCCGTGAGGCAGCTGCAGCAGTTCTTTAAGAGCAAAAAATAAAGCTGGGGTTGTGTAACTTAACCTGGGGGAGGAGGGGGACATTCCTCGTGTTGGAGAGAAAGCCATCAAGTCAAGGCCTGGGTATGTGGGCTTGCTGGGGGAGATGCATGCTATGCAGGCTTCACAAATAATTCTCAGAAAGAGTGTATCGGGGAGAATCTGGGTGAACTCCTTGGAGGAGGCAAAGCTATGCCTTGGCGGCCTCACCATTTGAAATGTCAGAGGCATCTGCACTGATTTCAGAGCTACCCAGCTTTTCTACCTCCTGCCTCTGGGATTCCTTGCTTGTAATGTCTTAATTGTTTGAGCTCCTGTACTCTTTGACGGTAGCCACCCCAGGTCTTCTCTACTGTGCTTTGAAGATTAGGTTCAAAACAAAGCCTCTCAGTGCGGCAAAACTGGCGTGCAGGATTTGATGTCAGCTGTGGAAGTGTGGAATGGCTTGCAGCTCCATAGCATGGGCAGGGAAGCAGGCTGGCGTGGCCCATCATGGAGCCGGTGCATTCACCAGGCAAGGTTTGGTTCCAGTAAGTTAAGACGATGTTTGAAGCATATTACTGACATGCCTCCGAGTTCTGCTGTGCTTGTCACCCGAAGTGTAATTACCCAGGCTATGCCACAACACTGAGCTTAAAACACATGGGCGGAAAGCCAAATTCTACACTTAGCAAGCACTTTAAATAGAAAACTACAGCACAACTGACCTGCAGGTACCTTTTCTTTTGCAAGGAAAGCTGGTGTTTCTGGCTGTGAGAGGCTTCTTTGCTTTAATTATGAATTTATTGATAAATGTTATTGTATAATGCTTATTCGCGAAAATAATGTTTGGTCACAGCTTAATGTGATTGGCGTGTAGAGTCTGAGTTTCAGGCAGAGTGTAAAGTCTTTTCTTGCTTTAGGTTTGTTAACCTTGTATGAATATGCATGGTGAAAGGAATACTCAAGGCTTTCTCCAGTGACGCTGTCAACCACAGCCAACCATCAAGGTTCGGAGGACTAAACTGTTGAGATCATTTTATAGTGTTTAAGTGTGTCTGCATTGCAGCAATGGCACGTTTGACCTGTCTCAAGCACAGTAGTGGTCTGGTAGCAACAACATGATATTTAACACCGGTTGTGAACTGACCCAGTTTATGAGTTGGTTTTGCAGCCCATGCTTAATCCCACGTTGCCATGGTTAGATGGCTACCGGTATCCGCGCTAATGGATGTAAAGGTAGCAGAGCTGCAGCCGTAAACCTGGGTGTAAGTCACAGCAGCGAGGGCTGTGAAGACATAAACTTGGGAAGCTGCTCTTGAATGCCTTCAAATGCTGATGATACGAAGATGCCGGTACCTTGGTTGGTGGTAGAACTTAATCAAACCTGTCTTAAGTGTTTCTGTTGGCTTATCCCATATTTCATAAGTTCTGATCAAAGCTTTAGTTGTGATTGAAGGTGTGATGCCTTCTTTTTTGAGTCTAACATAGATGGGCTCAGGGAGGGGGAGTGCTACGCAGGCTCTTATTTCCCTACTTTACTGTTGTGAAACTCTTAGAAGCTGTATTATATGTTCTGAGGACTTAGTTGCTTGCAGAGCTCAGCTGAATTGGCCACTGGGTTTTGTGGCTGCCACGGCAGAAAAGTCTGACATCTTAAGCCTCACCTAGTTAAAACGTGGATATAGCTATGGAGATTATCCACTTATGAATTTCTTTGTGGAAGTTCTGTGATATTTTTTTAAGAAGGCATGCATATGGGCATGCATTTCAAGGCCCAACTGAGTTTGGTAAGTATTATAAGAAATACTGAGTCACTCTCTGCTTCTCTTGGTAACAGAAAACAAAATAGAGGGAGACTTCAGTGAGTTATTGGAAGCGACAGCATAGGCGTGTGTAAACCTGGTTTGGATGTATACCTCTGATCGCATCTTCCCCTTCATCGCCTCAGTGCCTTGGAATTTAGGCTATCGGACTTCTAGCTTTGCAGGAAACCTCACTTCTGAGGGTATAATTAAAACAAATCTGTTCCTATGAAAGGAGCTTGAGAATCTTAGGACAAAAGATCTGAAAGGCTACTAAATATTGGGAAAAAAGGAAGCCAGATTTCAAAATTACTGTTTCTGGCAGCTGATTTCCTAGAAGTCACAGCAAATGGAAGGGAAGCCCAAGATAGATGAGTTGAGATGCTGGTGTTGATGAAGCAGTTGTCTTGGCAACTGCAATCACTTAAATATCTCTAGGAAAATAGCTAGCAAATGTTAAGATTGAGAAATGGTGATGGGTTGACAGAAGAACCAGGAGCAATGAGCAGCTTGAGGTTTATACAGGGAATTGATTTGACTACAGTAGGAAGTTGCTGTTTTCAGGGTTGGGATTCTTGCGTGATGCACCACTGATGGTTCTTCTCTTCCAATGACTGTGTGTCTGGCTGCCTTCTTGCTGCACAGAACAAGATCCCTGGAGAGAAACACAGACCTCTGCGGGTATATTCATTCCCAAAAAAGTGGCTGGTGGGTGTGGTGTGAATTCAGGTACTGCCGGAGTGCTTAGTTTTGCAGTCCTGCTGTTGGATGTGGTCATACAAATATTGCAGCAAGACCCAGTGCGAAATAAACCATGCATGCAAGCAGATAGGAGAATTGTATTCCATGTCAGAGCTAAACCGCAGAAGCTGCAGCTGTGTCAGGGGTTGGTTTAGGTCCTTGTAGTGCTTGTGGTGGTGAGAAACTGACACGTCTTACCATGTGTGTTTTGCTAATGGTGATTGCACATGCTGTTTTGTGGTTCTGTAGGTAAGTTGGGTAAGTTTGAATCTTCTAATTTCCTTATGGAGCACTTAATTCTCTTTCATGTTGGCACAGAAAACCAACCACAGAGAAAGCCCGACTGAATAAAACGAGTGGAGTTTGAGCCAATTGTTTCCTGCTGCCACAAGCATATTTGTAACTGCCAGCTATGACAGGTATTTCTACAGGCACTGAATCTTAAGCAGAACACCAGGTGCTCGGAGAAGTTATAGAAGACTAAGTGTATGCTTTCTGCCTCTCACCCAGTGGCTGGTTTCTGAGCTGCTCTTTGTGTAGTAACTTGTCAAAAGTCATAGTCAAAACCTTTTTTCAGGTGGAAGTGGAAAACTTGTATGCTACTTCTTGCTGCAAAGGGCAGTAAGTGGTGAAAACTGGTAGTAGGATCAATTTCTTACCACATCTTTTCCTTTCTTTTTTTCTAAAAAAATCCTATGCTACAGAAACAGTCACTATGTATTTTTTTTACCTGCATGGTTGAAAGCTACCTGGCTCTGCTAGTAGTGGTCAGGATACTAGGCAGACTTGATGTTTCTGTGATGAGGATCCAGTTTGGCGCTCTGGTTATTTCATTCAAAGCTTCGATCATTTGTTCAGTTATTTCTGCTTAACCACATTTTTTAGCATAGGCAAAATATGTTCTTTCTCTACTAGCAATGTAAGCCAGTGTTACAATTAATAGTTCATTGGACTTCTGAAGCCTTGCCAAATTAGAGGGAAGTTTTGCTTGGCACGTGACATCAGCTTCTGCAGTACTGAAATGTTTAAGTGAAAAATTGCAGTCCCTGGTGTAATGCAGATACTGATAGTAGGTTTTTTATTCCCAAGTAGCTTTTGCTGAAGGAGCAGTAGCAAAAATACCTATTTAGGTTTTTTCCCCCCTCTGGCTTAAAAACTTTACCCTGTCTCACATCTCCCTCTGACCCCTCAAGGTGTTCTTACACTGAAAGTGCTAATCTCAGATACAGGACTTGTGACTTCTTACAGCTTTTGAAACTTCATCTGGCACTGATCAGCAGATAGAGGTTTGTAAATCACCTCTGGAAGCAGAGTGGTACATTTTCTAAATACGTCATATCATGGGAAAAGAATATTTAACTTAAAAAGTGAGGGAGTATGGGATGAAACCTGGATCACCTGGTGCAAACTCTTTGAATTCTGTGCTTATAGTGGGCTGCTCTGCTGTTTGGATCTGCTATTCTTTGTCTACTTTCACTGTTCTAACAGCTAAAAGTTACAAAAACGCCTGGTACAATCAAAACCACCCTCTTGTCAAAATGAACCTTGATAAAGGGAGCTTTATAAACTAGACTCATGAGTAGTCTGGGTTTTCTGAAGAGCATATGGTAGCTGACACTTCAGCTGGAGATGACTTGGTAATTACAGCTCCTTTGTCTGAATCCCTCTGCCATTTCATGGGGCTAATGGCAAATTAAGCTGTTCCTGGTAGACGCAAGGAAGGCAGGCTGCTAAAAATATTTGGTTTCTGCACATGTTTAATTATTCCATCAGACTTGCACTGGTCCAAAAGCTTGGGAGTCCAGGGTCTAAGTGGTTAAACTCTTCTAAAAGCAGTGACTAGTCCTACCACTGGTGACAAGCCTTCTTCTAAACGGAGAATGATCTCAGTTCTCTGGTTGATCTGTTTTAGGACAGGACAGGGCAAGCCCATTAGAGACTTTTGTTTTTTTTTTTTCTACCTCCAAGTAGTAGCTGTTTACTGAAATTAGCAGAGAATTGCTGACTTAGGTGTTTCCTTGTGATGCTCTGGCTCTTTCATTGTGGTGATCGGCTTTGAGGGTGGGTCACATCAACTTCTGTGACTTAAATGTCTCAATTCTAGTTTAATTTGTTGCAAGCATTTGTGAATATAAATCAACTAAAGTTTGGCATTAGTTGCTTTTATTCCAAGATAAATGTAATACACAGTTGAACAAGCTCACTAGAGAAGCTTTAACCTGAGCAAGTGAAGTCTAGTTTGATTTTGGTGGTTGTAGGCTGATCCTTGGGGCGATTTAGCTAACAGTTGCTGGAACAATGGGTATGGTTTCTGCTGCTCAGTGCTAAGGAAAACAATCGGAAAGAACAATCTATCTTTGATATAGTGGCTGACTCATGCCACAAGGCTTGCTGTTCCTTTAATCCTTTTATAAACTGTTTTATCCTAGCTAATGTAGTTGTGGATGTTCTTATTACCCATATAATGTCTAATGCCTTTTGAATTCTGCTAAACTGTTGGCCTTAATGTTGCTTAGCAATAATTAGCAAAATACAGGTGGTTTGTGTATTGTTTAACTCTTAATTGAACCTCTGAAATTTTGTTTGTGCCACCTTGGTAATACTTCCACTGCTGAACAGTGAATGGGAACCTGATCTGACAGATACTCGCATCAGCCTGATTGCCAGCCCGAGCCTGGGTCTCTTCTTAAGCTTGTCTTCAAAGCTCTTGTGTTGCCATTTGACATGGCAGGCTTTTAAGTGCTCAATACCCTCCTTCCCAAAGTATGGGATATTTTGTAGGAAACTTCACATTCACAAAGAAAGCAAAGCATCTGTCCTTTTTTATGAAAATTTGTGTTGCATTGCTGATCCCATTCCGCTACTTTCAGTTTAACCATGCTTTGCTCGCACATGAAGGAATGGTAGTTGGTGTTCAGACATCCAAAATGTCTGATCTGGAGGTTGTTTAGCTTTGCTAGGATACTGGAGAGGCCTTCACTTTGTGATTTTGGTTCTTTGTTCTTCCTTTCTTGGATGTGTTTGTTCCAGGCAAGTTTGGTTGTTCAGGGTCAAAGTTCTGCTTAAAGTTAAGGAAGAACAGAGTCTTCTTCAATGATCCCTGCTATGCTTTTGTTGCAGTATTTTTTATTCCATACGGTCTTGCCTTGTAGCTATCACAGTTTTAGAGCAATCTGTGCTAAGTAGGGTAAAGAACTAAAATAGTGCAGAGGTGCCTGAAGTGTCAACAACTTCAGTACAGAAGAGTGATATTGAGGGCCACCCCACTTGTCCAGCTTTGTAGTGGGACTTCAAGGGGTTCTGTCATCGCTTGTCTGGGGACAACTGTGCGCCCCTCAGGGCTTTGGCTTGTGCAAGAAATTTAATATGTGGCTCTCAGCCAAAAGTACTGGTCAGCCTTGGCTTATTGCTTGGAGATGTGTTCAGTTCCTCCCTCACCTTGAAGAGACTAAGCCCATATGTTCTTTTTCAGTGGTTTTTTGGAGCAAGGTAGTCATCAGGCTCTGAGTTTGTACTGGGGAATCCTTCCTTCCCCTTGTTGAAACTTTTGCCTCCTGTGCCCTTGGCTGCGTGTTGGAGTAGGGCCAAAAAAACCCAGACAGGAGTGAGGGAACGTGCCTCTGGTAGCCTGAGGTGCTCAACTGGAAGGAGGGTTTGCTCCCGTTTATCAGCTCACTTTCCAATGTGAAATATTTATAATCCTGACAGTTTTTTCCAAGCTCTGCGCTCTGAGCAGTCAGGCTCCTTTTGTTTTCTGGCATGGGCTCTTGCATTCCTGTCTGGGCAGTGGCCCAGTGCCAAGAGGAGAGCTGAAGAGAGCTGTGCCTGGTGCCCTTTAGGGTAGGGCATCCACCCAGAAGGTGGAGGATGCAAGTTAAAGCGCCTTTGGGCCAAATGCCCTAGTGCCAGCTGACTGAAGAATATGTCCCTGTTTAGCTTTTTGTTTAGGAAAATAGGACAATCGTGAACGAAATGTGTGGTAAAAGTGGTCACGTACAGGATTTCAGGTTCTGAATCAGCTTAATACAGATAACTGTGTGTAACCTGAAGTTCAGAATTGGATTCAGAGTTCAGTCAGGACATGTCAAGGTATTTCCCCTTCCCTGTCACTTCTGTTAGACAGTTCACCAAGAGCTTCTGATTAGGAGCATGTGGAGAATCCTGGGTTTAGACCTGAAGTTTCCCAGGGTGGGTCCCTAGGTCAGCACTGCCTCCTGAGCTGCACTTTGCAAGCACCGGGCTTGTCATGCTCACCCATGCAATGCTTGTCACATCACTCTTGTTCTAGCAGTGTTCAGAAAATCAAAGGATAAGCTACTTGTAAGTAGCTATTAATTAATCTCAGGATCCTTTTTTTCCTGTTGAAACTTCTGTTCTTATCTTCTTGGAGGGCACTTCTGTTACATATGGGGTAAGGAGGTAGCCTCTGTGCTTATTGCCCAGTCATGTATTTATGAGAGAAAGTCTTGCAGTGTAATAGGAAGATGACTTTAAAATCCATCCTTATAAACACTTTATCATTGGCTGACTTTTTTTGACTTAGGTTTTCCTGGTGCAATTTTTTCATTAGTTTGCTGTAGCCAGTTGTTTCTTGGATGAAGCTGTGATTTGAAAGACATCGTTTCACATTGGAAGCAACTGTAGTGTCCTGTGATAACATGTACAAGAATGTCAGAGCAGTCAGTGTTTCGTTTGCAAATTAAACATCTTGCTGTTGCGGCTTTTTGTGTTAAACTACCGAACTGTAAGGATAATGAACGAGTGATGCAGAGTTTTGTGATCATTAATCTGATATTGCCCTAGCTGTGTTTAAAGCTAACTGTTCACAGTAAGAACGCAAATGAGCTATGTGTTACCTTAGATATAATTAGATATGCTGCCTTGTATGTTTATTTTGGAGATAAGAGCAGAAGCACAAAAACCCCTACGATACAGGCTGCAATGCCCAGTGCAGAAGTGATTGTACAAGAAGCACGAGCTCTGCAGCACATACGGCTTGGTGCACAGTATGGGTTACCCTGCTTTTTGGTATTGCTGAGAACTCTCTTTTTTTTCCCCTCTTGCTGATAGGAGGAAATTTTAATCCTCATGGCTGCAGCCAGTAAAACGGACCTACATGAAGTATGAAATCTGGTGTCTACAGACATAGTGCCCTGAAAGGTTGGGCAGCGTTGTAGCAAACATGAAGGAGCTTGTACTGCATATGTCACTGCTTGGATACTCCCAAGGTCACTTCCTCAGCATCCGACTCCTCGATTTCCCTCTGAGGAAGATGAAGATGGAGCGTGAGATGCTGTCCCACTTGCTGTTAATACGGGTTCTTAACAGCCACTGTGTTCAACCTTTGTATCTCTGCAGGCTTTCTGTCTTCAAAAGATGACATAACTTTGAGCAACACTAAACAATAGTTAATTATGTAGGTATCATCCAGATATTTTTTTGAAACACTTTGAAGCCAAAAGACATACTGTACCTGCAGCAAAGCTGCTGATGTATATGCTGCTAGCGCAAGAATCATCTTGCCAGCAGGAGAAGGTGCTTTTTCCTGCAAAGCCCGAATTGCCTCAGAGGTTTTTGGCTCTTTGGTTTTGGGGTCTTTTTTCTAAAAGCACTTGGAACTGACTTTGTAGCTAGTGGTCCAGTGTTAGTTCCAGTGTCTGATTTTTCTTTTTCTGCTTTCATACATCGATAATTACTTGAATGATGCCCTGTTGGGAAGAGTCTGACTGAAAATATTGCAGAGTAACTTGAGCAGCAAACAGTCGTTGCTCAGATGAGGCTAATCTGTGCCTAATGGGAGTAAAGGAGCATATCTTGCAACTTGTCTCCTTTTACGGGAGGCAGTCAGTGCTGTTGGTGTATTTTGAGGGCGAGATAAGTGTTACTGCTTGTGTAATGTCCAGTACGATGCGGCTGTGAATTGCTAGGTGTTCTCAAACCTGCAAAGTAAACTCAGCCCACAAACTCAATAAGGGGTTTGTGGCTACTAATGAGCTGCAAAAATGATGATTACTGTACAGGTTGTGGTATGCAAATATAAGTAAATTAGAGCTCTCTTGAAAGCCCAGCATACTCCGAAGGGTGGTGACGGGTGATTTTTTTTCTGCTGTAACTAGGCTGTGTAAGAGCTGGCTTCTGGTGGGTGCTTGCTTCTTCCGCTCTCCCAAAAAGTTAAACATAGATGTTAATAATATGCTCCATAGAGGTGCATGTGCTGCTGAAGCTGTAATTTTAAAATCTACGTTGTAAATCAGGTGATCACTAAGCCTGGTCAAAAATTGCTGGCTTGGCTATCTTTATCACTAAACAAGCAAGTAGGTCACTAATTTAACTTGCTTGGGTTATTTTTCGCTGATGCCATCCCCTTGCACTACAGCTGCCAAGGCGTTGCTCAGGTATTGGAGTGGAAAAGCAAGGAAAACCCTGGCTATGTTTTTTCTTCCCAGAGCAGAAAAGTACTGATAGAGTATATGTATGCAGACAGATTATCAACAGATTTTTAGCACTTAAAACCACAATTGACAGTCTACAAAATTATTCTGTCACGAGTTTTCTACTGGGAAAGGTAACAGGCGTGTTTGCAGGACTTCAGTAGTAGCCAAAGGCTCCTGGTTGGGCTTCTTTCCTGTGTACACACTCACACTTGCTGAAAGAGCGAAGTGGCTGCTTGATGCAAGTGTGTCCTGCCTAAACCATTGACATTTAACTGGGGAAATAAAGGTGTAAGTGGTCACTTTTTCCTGAATAAGCCATTTAATAATAATTAATAATAATTAATAAAATTATTACTATAATAGCTTAATAAAAATAAACTGTGCAAGCTGTGACTTGTGCTGGTTTGTTTTTCTTGCTTAGGGCTTAGGTGTTTGGATGCTAAGGTATTTCTTAAGCTATAGTACTGAGGACTTATCAGACCCGTAGCTGAGTGTAAGAAGTAGGAAACAACAGGCTATGCACTTTTAGTTTTGGAGGGTTCAAATGCCAGTGGCAATGCTGCCTATGCTGTGATTATTCATCTGGTTCTTAAGTATCTGTTTGACATAGTGATTCTGATTGCCACTTGTGTCCTAACATGACAATGCATGCACTATGGTGCTTGGTTGGGACCCTGGGCTGTCCTGTTCTATGTCCGACTGGTTAACTGCTCTTACAGTATCTGCTAGTCCTCACTTTTTAAAAAATCTATAAATCTAAACAAGCTCTGGGGCTGTTTTGGCATTGAGCTTCCAGTGCTCTGCTATTTCTCTTCGGAGCTGGTACACTGCAGCTGTTTGCACAAGCATAACTGTACATGTGAGCATCGTAATAGCTGCTGCTTTGAATGTCTGTGGTGGAGAGAAGGCATGTCGGGAGTCATCAAGCTTGATACTGAGAAGATATGTGATGTTCTTCCAAGATAGCTGGGGAAGGAGGGCATCTTCATTAATGGGAGAAATAGACACAAGTTCAGGTTTCTAGAGGTATTTTGAACTTAGTTCAGTAGAAGTTTACCAGATGGCGGATGTGGAAACTTTCTATCTTCTTTTCTCCTGGACAACTGTAACAACGTTTACAAAGATCCTGCATCCTCTTTTTAATACCTTATTGAAAATGAGTATCTCTCCTCAGCTGAGAAGTCCAAGCCACATCTTTAATCTCCATTTAAAACTAGTTTATACCTGTGCTCACCATCTAGTACCCCCTGAGCTCCCTCAGTGCTTTAAAGAGTTCACTGTAACATCTTCTGTTATTTTCAAATGCCTCCTCGCTGTTGACAGGCTCTTCATGCTACAGCACAGTGAAGCTGACTGCATGGAAAATCAGCCTGAAAGAATCTTGAAATCTGGTTTGGGCACTAGTATGAGGTTACTTCCAAACAGTTGTTGTTTCGATCCAACTGTCATATGTTAATTTGTCCTTCCCAATACTGATTTATGCACTAAATCAGGATTATTTGTCTGCTCAGTCCACTCTTTTGTCCCTGATACTGCCTGGCAAGTTTACTATAAAGTTAAAGCAGCTGAACTTGCATTGTGTATTTTGATGGGGTGGAACAGAGCAACAAAAAGAAAGGCTCTAAATGCATTTTGGTCATCCCTAGTAAATGAATATAGGCATTTGTGTGGAGAACTAGCAGCACATGCAGATCAGATGCTGAAAGTAATGTGTAGAGCAGCAGCCTGTCCCCCAGAGGTGGAGACCAGAGTCTCACCTGTGGTCTCTGCAGAGCACTTTGAGAATACCACAGTGCAGCGTAGTACTTCTGGTCTTTCATGTTAGCAGGAAGACAGTTCACTGACTTTCACGGTTAACCTTGTAAATCTTAATTTCCCCCACAGCGTTTTTTATTTTGCATTAGAACAGTTTGGTAAGTACTACTTGAACTGTGTAGAACCTTGAAAAATAATACTGGACTAGATACAGCTTTCTGAAGGTATAGTCTGAGAAGAATCCAAGAGTCTAAATGCTGACTTCTGGAGTCTGGGTGATCAGTTTGGAGTCTTATCTGCATCTTTACTGTACAGACAGATAAATGCTTCAAGGCTATGAATGGCAGACTAAATGGCACGCATAGTACCTGGAACAAATCTGGGTCTTTAAACTACTCTAGGCTGTTTAGACTACGCTAGAAGCTAATGACCTAACAGCTTAGTTGGAGGAGACTAGGGCTGTTTGGACATTGAAATTACAAGTTAAATGCTACTGGGTAAAAAACCTTCCAGCTGAATCTTTTTGCTTACATTTTGGTGAAGGGCTAAGGTGCTGTTGCAGATGGGAAAGGCAAGGACTGGGAGAATTGCCCACAGCAGAAGATCGTCAGTTTCATGACCACCTAAGGAGCCTGAAGATGCACAAGTCCGTGGGAGCTGACGAGATGCATATTCTGGTCCTGAGGGAACTGGCAGCTGAAGTTGCTAGGCCACTATCCATCATATGTGAGAAGCCGTGGCAGTATGGTGAAGTTCCCATTGAGTGGAAAAGGGGAAAGATAAAGCCCATTTTTAAAAAGGGTAAAGGAAGACCTGGGGAACTACAGGCTGGTCAGTCGCTCCTCTGTGCCCAGCAAGATCATGGAGTGGAGAGTATGTGAAAGCACATGGAAAATAAGGAGGTGATTAGTGACAGCCAACATGGATTCACTAAGGGCAAGTCAAGTCTGAACGAATTTGGGGTCCTTCTATGACAGGGTTACAGCGTTGGCAGATAAGGGAAGAGAAGCTAATGTCATCTACCTGGACTTGAGCAAAGCATTTGACGCTGTCCTGCATGACATCGTTGTCTCTAAAATGGAGAGACGTGGATTTGATGAGTAGATAACTTGGTGGATGGTTGCACTGAAGGAGTTGTGGTCAAGAGTTCAATGTCCAAGTGGAGACCAGTGATGAGTGGCATTCCTCAGGGGTCGGTATTGGGACCGGTGCTGTTTAATATCTTTGTTTGTGACATGGATGGTGGGATTGAGTGCACTCTCAGCAGATTTGCCAACGACGCCAAGCTGTGTGATGTGGTTGACATGCTGCAGGGGAGGGATGCCATCCATAGGGACCTGGACAGGCTTGAGAGGTGGGCCTGCACAAACCTGCTGAAGTTCACCAAGGCCAAGTGCAAGGTCCTGCGCATGGATTGGGGCAACCCTAAGCACAAATACAGGCTGGGTGGAGAATGCATTGAGAGCAGCAGCCCTGAGGAGAAGGACTTGGGGGTGCTGGTTGATGAGAAGCTCAGCGTGACCCAGCAATGTGCGCTCGCAGCCCAGAAAGGAACCATATTCTGGGCTGCATCCCCAACAGCGTGGCCAGCAGGTCGAGGGAGGGGATTCTGCCCCTCTGCTCCACTTTGAGACCCCACCTGGAGTCCTGTGTCCAGCTCTGGAGCCTCAGCACAGGACTGATGTGGACCTGTTGGAGCGGGTCCAGAGGAGGCCACAAAAATGATCAGAGGGCTGGAACACCTCTGCTGTGAGGAAAGGCTGGGAGAGCTGGGGTTGTTCTGCCTGGAGGAGAGAAGGCTCCAGGAAGAGCTTACTGGAGCCTTTCAGTACTTGGAGGCCTACAGGAAAGCAGGAGGAGGACTTTTGACAAAGGCGTGTAGTGATAGCGTGAGCAGTAATGGCTTTAAACTGAAACAGGGCAGATTTAGATTACACATAAGAAAGTAATTCTTCACCATGAGGGTGGTGAGGCCCTGGCATAGGCTGCCCAGAGAAGCTGTGGCTGCCCACTCCCTGGAAATGTTCAAGACCAGGCTGGATGGGGCTTTGAGCAGCCTGGTCTGGTGGAAGGTGTCCCTGCCAATGGCAAGCGGGTTGGAGCGAGATGATCTTTTAAGGTCCCTTCCAACCCCAACCATTCAGTGATTCTATAGATGTGTTTAATGAAGTTAAGGAATTTTTCTTGAGTTAGATGACCAGGGGGTTGCTGGGGTTGGTTCCAAGGAAGGGTACCACGTGACCATCGAGTGTGGGATATCCTGGCATCATGTGCTCCATTACTTCATTAGGCTGCTCTGTGCAAGTCTGCTGGGTTTTATACTGATGTCTCTGCGAATCTTATGTAGTGGCTGACCTTGCCAAAGCATTTCTGAGATGGGAGTGCCCTGACTTCCCAGACATACCAAGCTTCTGCATGTGCAGGTCATGCTCCAGATTCTATAGAGGAGCTGCTGCTCTGCTTTATAAACACTACTTAACCAGCATTTCTGCAACTGCTGTTAGAGCTGGATTGCAGACATTTTTGCCATAGTACACAAACTGAATGAAGCAGCTGCAGCTGGTTTCGTGGGATACCAGACCAGAAGCCATGAACAGATTAGGTCTTGTTCCCCTTTCGCTCTTGGACTCATTGACTAGGTTGTCTAATCGACTTACATTGCAGGTTTGTTTGATGTATACAGTATTTGGAAAGGATTAGCAAAATCAATATGATATAGTTTATTTGTAGCACATGAAGTTGAAGGTGGCTGATGCAGTCAAAGGCAAGCATCTTTATCATCTGCTCAGCTTTCTGTGGTAGATGCAGGTAATCTACTTGTGTAGCTCTCAAGTATCCTGTGAGGAAGTTTAAGGATTCCTGACAATGCTGTGTATTTGTCTGTCTAAAATGAGATGCAGGGAATAACTTGTCAAGCATTCTGATTTTTTTTTAATATACTCAGTTGAGTTGTATGCTGTCTATCTTCAATACTGATGTAGAAAGCTAGCAAACTTTGACCTGAACACTTCAAATGTTGTGAATATCAAAAGGTCCCTTGAAGAAAAGTGGTCTTTTTTGGAGCTTCTCTTTTCACATATTGAATACTGAACAGTAACCTTCAGAACAAAACTTGCAATCTTGCTGTAGCAAGAATTTGTAGGAAACCTCTTGCCATTTGTGGTGGTAATTGGGGGGTGGAGGGTATGACTTTTTGAAACTTCAGAGCATGCTAATTTGGAACTGTATTGAGTGTCTTGAATTGCAGATGGTTTGAGAGACAGATTGTTACCCTATTGCTAAAACCAAGTTTGGTTTGAACACGTATATTTAATGTTGGTGATATTGATAGTGGACTAAAGTTAATACACTTTAAAGTCCTTCAGCAGCAATGTGGCCGAGATGAGGATGCTGAGTTTGAAGAAATCTGTAGCTGAAGGTACCCTGTTTGGGAGAGGGAAGTCCTTGTTGAGAAATGTTTTTTCACTTCCTCTGATTCTAAATCTGACTTGAATCAAAAACATATATAACTGGTGTCATAGATACTATGTGTGAATTCTGCTACTTCCTGGGATAGTAATGGCTTTGATTTCCCTTCCTAAATTCACATGAAGGTGGTAAGTGAGCTGTCTCCCCTCCAGCAGGTTTCAGAAAGCACCAACTTCTGCTGACCTAATTGATGCCAAAGGTGATAATTAAGCTTTCTGAAAAGCTCTGAAGGCAGTCCTGCTAGAGTAGGTATTCATGACTGTGTTAATGGGTGGGTGCAAAGTGGGAGCTAAAAGGGATTCTCTTATCTTTCCATGATTGCTTAACTATCGCTGTGCAGGGGAGGAGAGCTCCTCTGTTACTGCAGAGCTGCTTTGTAGTAAGATGTTCATACTGAAATATAAGCATTGTGTCTGGGTGTGTTCAGGTGCACTAAAGTGGTTATTAAAAGGAAAAAGCAGGGGACTGCAGTTTTATTTCTGTACTTCCAAGAAATGTGACTGTTTGGCAGCAGTGTGAGGAATTTCTTTAAAATTAACGAGTTCAAGATGGTAGTGCTTGTGTGAACATTCAGATGAATGCTAGCAATCTTACTTGTCCATGGGTTTCGTGCATAGGAAAAGATGTTTTGAACCACTTTGTCCTTTAGAGTCTGATACAGCTGTTGAGCTTGAGGTGTTTGGAGTTAGAAAACAGCAAGCTTGTTGGGCTTAAGCTTGGAGTCACATGGTGTAAACTTCTGCTTCCAGTGGGACAGTTAAAGGCAAAGTAGTTTTGGATGTCTGCAGGATATTCTGTATTGCACCAGAACCAACAATATCTGATATAAATCATTGTAATGCTGAGCAGGCAGGTGATGCCATGAAAAGCCGGAATTGAAGACTCAATAGTCGGCAGACTATGAAGCAGGCATTCTTTATTACAGCGCCGGGCACACGGGGGATCTCTCCTCCAAATGTGCGTGCCAAACACTTTGTTATTTCAAGTTAAATACAATCACAATATACGTATTCATTATATTTCTGAGAAATGCTAAGCATATTCATGACTTTACCAAGAACTAATAAGCATATATTAATGTATTTCACACATGTCTGTTAGCATCCTCAGGTGGTCTTTGGGGGTCTCAAGATGAAGGCTTATACTCCTCATCACAGTGTCCGCTGGTTGACCTTTGTTTCTGCGCAGGCCCAGTTCTGAGATCAGTACACTGTGTCCTTCCAGGTTGTTTTGCTCTGGTCTTGTTGCCCTCTTAGTGCCTCTTTATCTCTGTAGCTTGGTGCATCTGCCCTCCCTAGGCTGAGCTCTCCAAATAACATTATTTAGGAGTCTCTCTATCTTAGTGCTTTCCTATCCCTCCCCAAAACAGCAAGTCAAGTTTGTGTAAGTAGTGTTATTTTATCTTAGCGCTTTTCTGTCTTCTCAAAACAGCAAGGATCTACTTTAGTTTAATTACAATCACTCTAGTAAGTGGAAATTTTACATTTACAGGTATCACAAGATTAATTTTAAGGGTGGGATCTGCAGAGGTCTTTAGAGACAGTTGTGCTGCTTGGTTGAGCTGTTTGTGTGCCTGAAGCAGAAAATATGTGCTGGCATGGCCAGGGTCACTGGCTCTTGATCCTTCTCTGCAATGGGCATGTAGGCGTATCTTGCCCCGATCACCTAAAATCCTGCACTGGTGTGCTGTGTAGACATTGATGGGGCTGTTCCTAAGAGGTGCATAATCTTTGTTTCACAGGGCCACTTCGGGGTGAGAGGGATGTGGAGGCAAATTGTGCTGATCTGGGAAATGCATAACCCTTTTGGTACAGTGAGGGAGGCTCTTGGACCTGATACTCAGCTTCGCAGACTGCCTTCAGTGCTGGTGAAGGCTGCTGCTGTTGCAGTCTCTGGAGACCATTTTGTTCAGCTGAAAATACTTTTGCTTAGAGGCTATGAAAACTGGGACAAGGTGGGATAGGAGGGACTGAGCAGTAGTGGTTCTAGTGAGCAATGCTGAATGTCCAAGAATGGGAACAAAGGGAACTTTGTGGATTTTTTCTGAGAAATTGCTTGGAATCAATTCCTGCAGTTGTGCCCCATGCCACAAACCTTGTAGTACAGGTACTTTTTCCACGTGTTACTTGAAACTCTTTGCAATATGATAGGGTGGATAACCTGAGATGTTTTTTTGTGAGCTGTTATGTTCTGTTATTGCCCCTTGTACGGCTCGATACTTTCAAAACTGAAAACATATGTATAGTGTAAGGCTTTTCTTAGACTAAGATTTCCAGCACGTAGCTGGTCTTGTACAGAAGCATGACTGAGACGAGCGCAGAGTAAAGCAGCCAGAGGAAAACGGTTGACTCCTGTTGGTCATCTTGCAGCATTCTCCCGTTCCAGTCAGTACTGTGATTTTTTTTCCCCCTCCCTCCCCCCAAAATCTGCCAAGACATGCAGGGCTCTTAAATGCATGTCTGCATGTCTTGGCAGATTTGGGGGGGGATCACACTGGCATCTGGAGGACTCTGTTGTGGGTTTTTTTTTTTCAGGAAACGAATTCCATGCTGGAATAGAATTGTAACCAGGTAAAAGTATAGCTTTTTATGCTGTGTAGTGGGGAAAGAAATTGTATTTGACTTCCAGTCAATTTGCAGTGTTATTTTCATCCAGAGGTCTAACACAGCAGCAGGGTTGATTTTATTTATAGTTTAAATAATATATGATGATGCTTAGCTTTTTATATATTGTTTATTAGGCAGAGAATGGCTTGAGGGCTATACTTTTTATTTCATTATATCCAGGTCTTATAAAGCAAACCCTAACAAGTGGCAATTAGTATAAAAGTAGTGAGCATGTGGCTTTTAAGTTAGTTTGCAAACAGCTGTATAACTTTTGGTAGTATTAAAAAAAAAAATCAACAATAGATATGTTAATGATTTGATTTGGGGGAAATTTTACTCAGTGTATCAGATGGAGTTGTAAGGAAGATAGAGACCTATAGTTGTCAGGCAAATGTTTCAGTTGTTAAAAAGCAAACCTCTGAAGTACTTTGATAGTGTCTAGTCTGCAGCTGTTTCTGCAAAGTGCTGACATGGCATTAACTTTTTTCAGTGTCTGAGCCTTTTAACTACCAACAAAAGTTGTCTGGTTTGTACAGTACCTGATGCCAGATGAGCCTTAAAGTCCCCTAGTTCTTTAAGGGCTCTTACTGTAACCTAAATGGTATGTGAATGGATTTAGGGAAATCACCACACGTGTGGTATTTAGCTTTTATTTCGTGCTAGATTAAAGAGTGTGGTACATCAGTATTAATACTTATCAAAAAATGAAATATTTCAAGGCTTCCTGAAGTGAAACTAGCTTTCTGATTTTCATGTGCCACATCAGTGTGGCGGTAACAGGTTGCAAGATTGGTGAACCCGCATAGTTAATGATGCCTGCTCTCAGGCTTGCCAAATTGAGTGTGGACGGAACTGCTTCCAGCTCGTACTGTCAGAGTTCATGCTCTGGAAATGTCCTTTTCCAATAGCAAAATACTCTCCAGTCTTGGTATTTATGGTGGATACTGCTCTAATGTCTGTGTAAGATTGCTCAAAGGGTGCGTTTCTGTAGTGCAAATCTTAAACAGCCTTACCTTCTGTGTGCATAGTCATTATTTATTTAAAAGTAGTGGTCTATCTGTGTCAGTATGTAAGTCAGTGCAAAAACCAGGTGTGCATACTGCTTCCTGTTCAAGGAAACTTATGGAGTTCTTCATTCAGTTTATGTACTAAATGTTATCTACAAGCTGAAGAGGACAAGAAGCAAGCTGGTTTATTCTCTTACTGAATCAAAGCAAGGTAAAATTTGTAGGTAGAGCACTATTTAAATCATCCTACTTGATACCAGGTCTGTGTGTGGCTTTTGCTTGCTGATTGCTGGTAACCTGACTAGGAGGAGCACAGCTGCAGACTAGCATTAATACCAGCAAGGCTGTCAGCTTATACTAGAGCATATACTAATTCAGAATCACATCTACTTTATCACCACTAGAGGCTCCTCCAAGTCACGCTTTGGATATGTTTCTGTCAGGAAGCAGCTCGTGCTTGGAGTAGCATGCAGATGTCTGAATCTGTCAGTGCAGCACCTCTTTACAAGCAATGAATTCATTTTTTAAATCAAAACAATCAGTCATCCTGATTGATTGTATGGTATGGTTGAATCCAAGTTGTCAATTTGAAATGGTTACTGATCATTAACTACTGATAAACTTTAAGCAATGTTGACTAGAAGCTTGTAGTGTTGCTTGCTAGTAAGTGGAAAAAACAAGCATGAAAATATCTGTAATGATGAGTGTGGGTAAATACTTTTAACATCAGCGTATTTTATCACAGCATAGATAAGGCTGTAATTATGAACACAGATTATTTTAGCGTTCAGACACTTCTGTGTATGTCAGGGTTAGGTTTTTCCATGATGGGGCTGTACTTACACCTGTATTCTCAAAACACTGCCAGCTTTTGCTGCAAGCTGATTATTACTACATTGTAATTTGATAGGGTGTAGGCATCTTGCATCAGGTCTGAGATACAGGTCTGATCAAACAGCTTAACAACATTAGGACTGTGTTTTGAAGAATTAATCTTGTAAGACAGAAAAGAATGTCAGCATGGGATAGTAGCTAACATACAAATGCAGACGAATTTTCTGTTCTTTGCTATTCCTGGGTTTTGGTAGCCTCATCTTATTCCATATATAATCAAGTCCTGTGCTCAGGTCTTAGGTTTTTGCAGATGTGTGGGTATCGTTTTCCTCTGAATGGAGTAAGAGGTAATCCAGTTCCCAAACAGACTGTGTGGATGCTGCAATTTTTGAGCATGGCAGTATGCTGGAGCTCCTACTGGAGCTATTGGAGACGCAGCATGCATTTTCATAGATTAAGCATCAGTGATCTCTGTAGTCACAGATACTTACATGCGATGATCTTATTTGGAAAGTGGAGGAGCTACTAGATGAGTCTTTGCAGGAAAGCAACATGACTTGTTTTTGTGGGGGCTTCAAAATACGAAGGTTCTGTGTGGCTACTGGCATAGACAGGAAGGACTTATTGGAAGGTTATTTTTTATTATCTGTTTCTCTAGCGTTCATGTAATGTTCTTAAACTTGAAAACCTTGAAGAAGAGCGAAGCTGAAAAAGGAGCTATCCAAAATTTCCCAGAAGGTAGATACCAGAAGTAGAAATTGATGTATCACAGTACAAAACTTGCTCTGTCTTCAAGTTCTCTACTTTTTTTTCTTGAGGTATCACCTCTTCCTACAAATCTCCATGGCCATAGATGCAGCACCACTTGTAAGAGCTCTTACTGTCAATCTGCTGCTGCAATTTATGCTTGTTGCTCGACTTAGACTGCTCTGTTTTTTTCCCCACAGTTGTGTTCGGAGCCTTTTCATCCACAGTCCAGTTCTCAATAAAAGCAGTCTGTCAATCTGCCATAGATCTTGTCTTTTCTCTGTTTGCCGCTTATGGGTGATCCCTTATCTGTCACACAAATTTCTGCTAAAGTTAAGTGAGGTATGCCACTTCAGGAATAAAATGACATGCTTAAATGCAGGAAGAAAAATTAAATGAGTTTTAATTCCCCCCCTCCCCTTCCTTGCTTGATACTGGCAGGCAATACTGCATGGTGTTAGAGCTGCTCAAGAGTTGCTTTTGGTTGCACAATTGTACGAGTTTCCTCTGACTTTCCTACAAGATCCAGCTTTCTCTGTCCAAATGATCAGATCTCTTGCCCAACTTCTCATCTTACCTTTGTCTTGTTAAGTTTGTCTTGACCTTGATACCCTCCTGACCTGCAGTAGTCTGAAGTGGTTACTGACCGTTACTCTTACGCTGTATGTCTTCAGACTTAATGTAAATGGTTACGATTAATTAGGTACAAGCTTGAATTTAAAGGATTTTCATTCATGTACCAAGCTTAGCTCGATTGCACTGGTTCTGCTTATATCAGAAGTATAAAGGTTACCTCATGTATCTGTGCTGCACTGCAGAGGAATCAACCCACTTTGCACCCTTTTTCTGGCTCCTTCAGGAAATATTTCAACAAACTGAGGATTCTGGCTTTATCTAGATGTCATATCTGTCATTGACACGGCAACTAGTTGGAACATAGGTAGAAATACCAATGCTACCTTTCACTTCAGTGTTCTACTTTCTCTTGTATTTCCACTTGGCCTGAAAGATGTCTTTTTAAGCATTTGTGTATTAACAATGATCAAGAGCAACCATTTTATAGTGTTCCTTGTCTTGCCACGTGTAATTAGCTTTTTAAATGGAGCATGGTTGCTCTGGCAGGGAGGTGACTTCCTCGTGGTGTGCAGGAGATGAGGACTGTATGTGAAGGGATGTGTTCTTCAGTAGCTGTTTCCTTAGGTCCACGCTGGGAGCATGAGGTCTACACAGTACCTAACACAAGGCACCTCAGGATATGGTTCGAACACCAGGGGTACTTTGGAGCCACTGGAGGCCAAAACAGTTGAATGTCTTGTCCTTGTGCCTACAGCAGCAGTGCAGTCTGATCTGCTTTTTTTAAAGCAGATTTTTAGTGTAGGAGCTGCTTTTCTGCCTGTTGTGATGCAGCTGTTACACAGGTATTTGCAGGAGCTGGTACTGGGCAGAATGGAGCTGGTGGCTGCTCCTTTTACCCCCCAGCCCAGGCAAGAGTACTTTGCAGTGTGGGAAGTAGCAGTTTAATACTCTGCAGGCCTCAATGATCTGCCTTGCTGTTTTGATTTTTGACTTAAGGTGGATGTTTGTGTTTTGAAATCAGTAAATTAATTAAAGGTATCATTTGAACTAAGCACCCTTTCCTTAGTAGGCCAAAGCTCAAATTGAGACTTTACCACATCAGTAATATAGTGGAATTTGGGAAGGGTTGTCTTGTTTTGAATCTGAAGTCAGAGCTACGATTCATCTTTCTGTAATTCTCATCCCTAGCAGTGCAGTTTGATGGCAACCAAGTCATTGCTGCTGGTGAGTAAAGCTGCACCAGTTGTACTTTAGATGATTTGGAGTTCACACCACTACAAGGCAGGGTAAAAAGGGATAGAGGATGACAGAATGCTGAATGCCTCTTGAATTTGTCACCTCACTAGCAACAAACACCCATACCTGTTACCGTAGAAACAGTAGCCTGAGGACCAAGGATGGGTACATATCAGCTAATGCACTTATTTTAGCTTAACTTGATCTTTTTGAAGCAGCCTATGATAATGGAGCTGACAGGCACGTCTTTATGCAATAATGTAAAAGTATGCTTTTGTGTCTCAAATGTAGGCTTCTTGCTAGTGAATACCTTCTGCCATAGTGCTGGTTCCTCCAGGGAGCCGGGGGGTGCTGGGCAGGGAGGCAGCTTGCGCAGGGGTATCCGACCCCGTGGGCTTGCACAGGATAATAGACATTTTTGCAGACGTCTGACACACTGGGCTGTGCGTGATACGGTGGTATCAGTATAGGGTTATAAATCTAGACTAATGCAGTGCTGATCGTGTCTCCACGTGAGGAGATGGTGCTGCTGTGTGTAGCTGCTTGTTTGCAAGTGGTGCAGCCCAGCAGACTTGCTTACTACTGCGGAGTAAGTGTTACCTGCGCCTGCCTAGACTGAACTGCCTGGGACCGGCTCCGAAGAGGAGAGTTCATGATCAGGAATGCAGAGGCTGAAAAATAAGTAGCAGGGCTGCGTAAGTGCTTAGTTGGCTTCTGTGTGGCAGCCAGCATAGATAAGATTTTGACTGCAATTCCTAGGTGCTGCCATTGAGTTTCTAGAAACCTATATATCCCTTGTTTAAAGAAAGGCTGGTATGCAGGCTTGAGCAGTCTCGTCAGAAGAGCTGCTGACTGCTGCGCTGGGAAAGGCGAAGTTGTGTAACACTGCAGCACAGTGCCGTGGTTTACACTTACGATGCTATAAATATTCCTTTCCCCTTGCTGCTTATGAAAGAGGTGACTGCATCAAGACCTGCCCTGTGTTTTTTAGCAGAACATGTGACAGGCTGTCCCTTGAGGAGAGCTTTCCTCTTGCATCCAGCCCGGCTTGCATATGAAGAGATCCAAGGCAGTTAGTCATTCACTGACTCATGAATGGTGCTTGCTTAAAGAATTGTCTAAAAATAGTTAAAACAGGCTGAAGGAAAGAGTGTTCCTATATAGAGCTGGTTTGGACTTCTCTTCACTCAGCAGATGCAAATAGTGTGGATTGCTTCACAAAACAATAAAGCAATTTGCTGTGGTTTGTGAAGTATGCAAATGGAGGAATGAATGGGTGAGTTCATAGAAACTCTCAAGCCTGATGAAAAATGCTGTGAAACTGGGGTGTGCTTTGGTCATGATTATTTGAATTTGAGCAAACTATAGAAATGACCAGGATCAGTCTGAAGTATATCATGCTGTCTCATGCCCAACCATGCCATGGACATGCCTGCGTGTAAATCTGCTTCAGGAACATAGATTACTTACCCAGGTGTCACAGTTTGGAGCAGGGCAGCAATAAACAGCGTGGGGGATGCTCTCTGTTAACCCCCCTGCCCTCCCACCAGCAGAGGGGAGAAGGAGGAAGGGGGAGAGAGACTAACACATTGGAAATGAAAATTATTAGTAATACTAATAAGATAAATAAGGCAAAAATACACATAACCAATATTGAGCTTCCCAGAGTTGTATGCAGTGCGGGCTGCAGGCAGACACTGGGCAGTCTGGGACTGGACTCTGCAGCAGACAGGAACAGGACTCGGGAATGCATGGATGGGAATCCGGATCAGGATTGCAGGCAGGACAAGGAGCAGGGTCCTCTCCAAAAGCCAGCCATGGATGAAGGGAGCGAGACCCTCATGATGCCCCAGCTTTAATCTGAATGTGATGTGTGTGGCATGGAATACCTTGTGGGTCAATATCGGGTCACCTGTTCTGTCCACCCCTCCTTGCGAGTGCCACCCTTTACGACTCCTCACTGGCAGGACCTAAAAGGTCTATCAGTGACCTTGGCTGCTGTGGCAATAATTACAAGCATGGGCTTTTTCTGCCTTCCGTTCCTACTGTTAGCTCAGTAAAACTATAAACATCAGGTGTTACCAGCTTTGGAGTGGACACTGTGTGAAAAATGTGCAGCCAACTTCTCAAAAGTGCAATTATGTAGAAGAACTTATCTGAAACGAAAATTCACTAAAAGAGAATTGGTTCTGTTTTAACCAAAACGGGGACATTCCACTATTTATTCCGTACCATTTACATCATGCTCCAGTCACTATTGCCTTTTCCCGTCTTTAAATATTTACATATGTAGACATACATATGTGTCAGTAGTTTGTGATTCATCTTTCTACAGAAAGTTCACTGAGTTCGTGTAGTTTGACTGTGGGTCTCTGGTCTGTGCCCGCAGAGATGTCAATCTCAGAAGTTACTGGATGCCACTTGATGAGGCTACCTCAGGTTTCATCACTGCTGCATTAATCTGGAAGACACTTACTGAACACTGTTGGGATCATGTAGCGATTAACATCATACAGTTCAAAACTGAGTATTCTCACCAAGAATCAGATCTCCTTCAGGTAGGCATCAGACTTCACCCTCCTTCAGCATCACCCACCAAATACATGCCGGCTCTTGAGCAAAAACCCCACAGATGGGTTTGCCGTTGCCCAAAGCAGGAATAACCCAGTTTTCCCCAACATGTTCCTTTCATACATCACAGGGACTTTATCCCCTTCTACTGCATGTAAAAAGTCTGACTGAGCAGGGCCGGCCTGATTGATTGATCCCCTGCTGTGAACCAACCAGGTGGCTTGTGCCAAATGCTTACCCCCATTTTTAACAGTTCCACCTCCCAGTGCTTTCAGGGTAGTTTTTAACAATCCATTGTATTGTTCAGTCTTCCCAGAGGCTGGTGCATGACGGGGCATGTGATATACCCACTCAATGCGTGGTGTGTTCCGTTTCTCTCAAACTCATCCCAAAAAAGGGTGTCTTCTCTTAATGGCTGCAGCATGGGCTGCTGTGGGTGGAGAGCTGAGTCTGTCCTGTATCTTGGACAATTTCTCAAGCAATTTTTGTAGTATGTTCTTGTTTTTCTCAGCTGGCTGAGTCGGCTTTTCCATAGCTGAGGTGCAGGCCTGTAGGGGGGAAGAGACACTGTCTTCTACCTGCCGCAGTGGGTCGGCCACTTCACCCACAGTTGCTCACCCATCATCTTGTGCTAAGTTAAATATTGGCAGTGGGTGGGCGTGTGGCAGTGGTGCACTCTGCACAAACCCCCTTTGAATCTAACAAAGACTGGGTGCATGGTATTTCGTCAGTCTGCAGTTGTCTGTGGGTCTCAGATACTTAACAGCTTTCTCCATGATGGTCTGTTTGCCTAGGCAGCAAATGGTATCACCCTTAAAGGGATACGTGCTCTTGCCTGCTGGCAAGGTTCACCTCTAGAGGCTTTGTTTTTTGTGTCTTTCTCCCAATTGCCTTATCAATGCCACCTTCTCTGGCCAGGGATCCAGACTGCATGGCTTCTCTGCTGTCAAAGTCCAAGCCATCAGCCCCACTATCCCAGCATCAGATTAACCAGGTGGTGAGTGACTTGCTTTTGTGATGGCTAAAATCTTTCTTTTTATACCTCACAGCTCCTCCAGGGATGAAGGAGGGGATGACTATCTCTGGTTCTGAGGACGGGCCCTCTCCCTGCTCTGCTTTTCCTTTGTATTTCTTCTTGGCCATGGTGGCGGCTGATACTGCTGACCCCTGAGTGATCACAGTCCCTGTGCCAAGGGTCTGAGTTGCCGCAGAGGCTGTCACCAGGCTGGCGTGGTGGCAGTGCCAGTCCTCAGGATCACAGTGCCTGCGGAGGCCATTACTGGAGGCAGACGGGCTGCGGAGGCTGCAGCAGGAGCAGCAGTGGCTGCAGCACTGGTCACCAAGGCCGTGGTGCCTGTACTGGGGGAGGACCTTGACTCAGCACACTTTATAAAAGTTAAAGTGGCTTCAGCCCACTTACACCTGCACCAAGGTTTCGTCGTACACCATGCCTGAAAAGCATTCAGGGAAACCGAAAATAGAAGCAGGTTAATTAGATAATCCCAAGAATATCCAAAATTTCCAAAATCTGGCAAAGCCACGTTAGCCTAATAAGGAGAAGCGTGATTTCTCAGATTAAAAGTGTAGTTACTAACACAGTCTGCTGTGTAGTGCCTGACGTACTCGGGTGAAGTCATTGCCACTGGTTTGGGTTTTGTGCTTTCTGTTATCATCTGTTCATAAGAGATTGGAGTGATAATGGCGCATTTTATCACAGCTTAGATCAGTTCTGAACACCCCAGCAAAACGATGCCTTCAATCCCATGCCCAGAATTCAAAAACCTCAGATGAACACTAGCAAACAGTGCATACAGCAGAGGTGGCAGTATCTGGACACTTGGCTCTGGGCAAAGCTCTAAAAAGACGTGGTGCAACACTGTGCATAGCAATGAGGAAATTGGTGTGGTGAAAGCTGCCTGTTTTAGTTTCCAGACTCCTTGAAACGCTCGAAACAAAAGGCTTATCCTCTGTTGATGGAGCTTGGGTCTGCTCTGGCTGGAGCTGGGATTCAAACTCTGAGCTGCTGGGTGCTGGGCGCCTGTGGATCTGTCACTGATGTATCTGTCATGACTGGGAGCAGGGCAGTGATGGGCAGTGCGGTGGATGCTTGGTAACCCCCTGCCCTCCCACCGGGGGGAGGAACTTACACATTGGAATTGAAAACTGCTTTACTGAGGATAACAGAAATAAGGCAAAATGTACAAAACCCATATGGAGTTTGCCGGACTTGCGGCCCAGGGGCTGGTGTTGGGCCAGCGGCTGCCGGGCAGACACCGGGAAGTCCGGGACTGGACTCCGCAGTAGACAGGAACTGTATTCAGGAATCCACAGGTCAGAATCTGGATCGGGCTCGCAGGCAGGACAAGGAGCAGGGTCCTCTCCAGAAGCCAGCCATGGATGAAGAGAGCGAGACCCTCGCTATCCTCCACCTTTAAACAGAGTACAACACGTTTATTCAGGGAATACCTTGTGGATCAATATCGGGTCACCTGTTCTGTCTGCCCCCCTGCAAATACAACCCTTTATGACTCTTCGCTGGCAGAAACTAAAAGATCTATCAGTGACCTTGGCTGCTGTAGTGATAATCACAAGCATGGGCTTTTTCTGCCTTCTGTTCTTACCGTTAGCTCAGTAAAACATCAGGTGTTACCAGCTGAAGTGGACACTGTGTGAAAAATGTGCAGCCAACTTCCCAAAAGTGCAGTTGCTTAGAAGAACTTAGCTGAAAGGAAAATTCACTAAAAGAGAATTTGTTCTGTTTTAACCAAAACCAGGACACCAGGCTGTGAAACTTCAAAATATGATATTGAGCGGGATGCTGAAGCTGTTGTAGGCTGATGCAGTTATTAATAAAAGAGACGGCCTTCTGGAGCCAGGAGCCTGGTAAGTGGAGGCAGGTGCCCAGAGTGTAAGTCCCATACACACTGAACTGGAGGGCTTCCACGTGTGATGCCAGAGATGCCAGTAATGTAGCATGATACTTTGAATAAGCAGGCTCAAATAGTCCTGCCACTGCTCCAGCAAAGCTCTGTTATCTTTACAAATAGAAAGAGATGGAAAATTGCTTTTTCTGAAGTGGACAGAGGCTGTTTCTAGAGTAGCTGCATTAGTGGTAGAGCTTTGCCAGTTCAGGTACCAGCATCTTCAGTTATATCTGCAGTAGGGCTATTTTGGGTGCCAGCTTCTCCCCTGAAGCAGACACCTAAGAGGACAGGTGTGATTTGGAGTAAACTTTAGGTGCAGCATCTCCATGGATCTTTGGCTCCTTCAGCAAGTATTAGATGCTATAGGGAGACTCAAGTTTCACACATTTGGAGTTACTCTTCCTGTTTCGTCCAAATGGGAAAGTCAGTGTGTTTGTACAGATATAAATAAGAACTGAGTCATCTGTTTCTGCCTGGAAGACAGTCACACAGACTAGCCTCTCTGCATTACACACACCCGGAGAGCCTGATTTCAAGCTGTACAACTCGCGTGCAGTCTGCAGGCACCCAGGAGGCATCAGACCCAAGAGCACAATCTCAACATGAGGCCTTCAGTGATGGCAGAAGTCTCCTCACATCTGGCCTGTCACAATCTCTAGTATAATTAATCTTAATTTTTTTTCCTCTCTTCAGGTCAGGACTGATCCTGGAATGAAGGTTGAATTGGGGGCGGAATCTAGTCCTATTTCAGCATGGGAATTCCCAGGAAAATACAGAAACCTTAGTACAATGACAGCTTTCTCACACGGGACTCTGAAATTGCTTTAGTGCTTGGCTCCTGTGGTGGAAGCTCAGCAAAGCTGTTGGGCTGCCAGCTTGCCCTATGAAAGAGGACAAAGTAGTTCTGTTTGGTGTTAAGTCTTATACAGCTGCTGGTAGTTGCCTTTTCTATGATGAGGTGGCAGACAAATGCAAAAACTGAGTGAAAATGGACAGGTTATAAAAGACATACTTGGATGGCTCAGGATGCCACCATTTCCAATCCAGTGTCTCTTGCTGGATGCTGCATCTCCTGCAGCTCTGTTGCAGTGATGTTTTCCGTAGCATTGTGTAAAGTCAAACTAACAAGTGATGGAAGCGAACCTGGCCGTTGTTAGCCTGGTGTAGGTGAGTGCTGCTGTCATCTGCTCCTTTGTGTGAGCTCTGCGGGTTCTGACCTGCAGTTTTGGGAAAACACTGTCAAAGTAGCACAGCTGTGTCTTAGGGGTCTGTACTAAGGATTTCAGTAGTCTAGCCCTGTCTGGAAATGCTTTGCCGTTACGAGCCTGGGCCGTAGAGCAGAGGCAGGAAAACGCTCTTCGTCGAGCCGTGGGGCTGCAGTGCGGACCTGTGTGCAGCCCCGTGCTCGCAGGGCCGCGCTCGGTTATACAGCCGGGCAGGGCAGCAGCTTCAGGAGTGTGCAGGTGGCCTCTGGCCAAGGGAAACTTCTCGTTCGGCTTCCAGCCTGTCCCCAGCAAGCTGTTCACATGCAAGCATTAGCAGCTGCCCGGTCTGAAGCGGGATGCTCCTGGCTCAGGAACGCTGATGGTGAGTGCTTCAGGGCCTGAGCCAAAGTGGCTGTTGCATGGTTTAGGCTGAACAGCACGATGAGCTGGGCTGTTATCTGGGGTAGTAGATACCATGGACTGTTGCTGCGGTAAAACTGGCTGCAAGAAGGGATGATCTTCTCTAACTGCTGAACTGCCTGAGATCCTAAGCACAGCTGACTTGTGCGGGCTAACTCGGTCTCTGGGTGAGTAGCAGCTGCCATGAGCAATTATCATCATAAAGGCTAAAAGCTCCAGACTGAACTCCTAGGTTATCAAAGGGAGACAATATTAAAAAAGAAAAATACTTTCTGTTCTTTTGAGTAATGTTAGAAGAAAGTGGTTTGGTTTCCAGCTTACACTGCTTGTTCTAATGTCATTGTTCAGAGCAGTTTTATTTACTTGGATCCCTTGAGAGATGGGACAGGCGAGAGGAATGTGAACATACGAGATAGCAGGAGCTTGGATGCAAACCAGCCTAACAGGGCTGTAGTAAATCTCCCCTTTATCATTTGGCTCAACCACAGTTTCATATCTGATGTTGTTCCTGATTTCAGATCTAAGGAGCAGACGACTAGTATGTGAGTCAAAAGCCCTTTCTTCAAAAGTGTAGTTGTAACTTTGACCACTGTATTGCAGGCTTGCTGCTTTGGTCCGGGTTGGGTAAGTCAACAACAGTCCCAGTTTTATGAACATAGCTACATGGACAAAGAACAACAATTTACTATTAAAAGAAGTTTTGGTAGAAGGAAACCTAGTTTGTATCAGAGGAGTCTTCCACTGGAAATGGCAGCTTTTGGTAATGCCCCAGATAACTAAATTAGGAAGTGGACACAGGATATGATGCAATGTGAAATAAGAATGGGATCCTGCCTGTCAAACTGGTGTCTGATTTTTGTAAGTTAACCTCGTTTCTTGACTCGCCTTTGGCCTACAGACTTGTAGCTCTATTTTCTTTCTTGTTTAGAAGCTTCATGTGCTTTTTATGAGATCTAGTTCACTCCTCATGTCCAGGTCTTTGTGATTAAAATTCCTTATGAAACAGTGCAGAATGTAAGGGGTTTGCTGCTGTTAGTGTTCATACAGCCGGTGCAGCAGCAAGGGAGTTTCCAGGACCCACACGAATTAATTCACTTGGTCACTCATCTTCTAACTGGCATCAGAGATGTGGTCCAAGTTCTCAAAAAGCACGATGAATGTCAGTTAGCACTGATATGGTGCTGCTGGGAAATGAGGCCAGAACTGGGACTGAATTACCAGGCTGGTGCCCAGCTCTGCTGCAGGGGGTGACTTGGGTCCTAAGTCACGATACCTGGAGCTGAAATAGCAATGTTGGTCGTACATTCGTTCTTACCTTGTCAAATAGTTTGCAACGCGGTGTGGCTAGCTTTAATGCTGCTTTACAGGTTCTGAAGCTGGGTGATACCAAGGTGCTTTAAACCTCATTGATGTGAGCAACAGGCTGCTAGTACTTACTGCTGGCCTCTGCTGAATGTGTTTTCCGGCACATAGTGTTTAATACTGCATGCGCTAATCCAGGCTTAATGTGGAAGAGGAGAATCCATTAGACAAATTGTATAAATGCTTGATGTGCTAGAAGCAGTAAAGGGCGTTTTGTAGGATTAGATATTAACGTTTAATCCAGTAGTGGTCTGTCGTTCCTGTTCTTGTTGACTTCTTGTATGTTAAACGTATGGTGTGGTTCGCAGCACGCTGGCGGGAGCCGTTCGTCAGGCGTGAGCTACAGGAAGTGATGATGTGCACAGCCAGGAGCCTGGTTCTGCCTGTTAGAAAGAAAAATGAGGAGGCCTTGTGCTGTCTGCAGGTGCTGTAACTCTCACCGGAGCGGGGAGGCCTTGGTAGTACCCGCATACGGAGTCGGTCGGAGCGTGCCTGTGAGCTGATGGTAGCAGATAATTACAAAAAAGCACAAAATAGTTTAAAAGCTCAGATGCTTCCCTTGTATCTGATCTTAAATACAGTTTGCAAAAGACGCTCAGTTTCACTGATGCTGCGTTTTTGTAGGGCTTGCATTAAGCTTGTGATGTTTTAAAATAAAAACTACCTGCAACTGGCATGTCCTGAAACACCACATAGCTGTAGTTTCTGTTGGCCACTGTAAAAGCTGCTGGTGCTCCTGATTTCACCAAATCAGGTCAGCTGTGATGCTGGTGGCTTTCCAGGAAATGTGTGCACTTCCCCCCATGGCCTTTCTGCAGGATCAGAATCCATATAGGATGGATTCACGGTTGCTACCCTTGCTGCCAAAAAACAAGGGCTCTAGGTTTCGTCAGCTTGAGTAGAAGAAATCAGCGTCAGACTACGGAACTGTCACATGCAGCTAAGATGGAATAAATACTGAATTTCTAGGCAGCTGAAGCTAGGAGGGAGTCCTGCCTGTGGTAGTGCTCCCCACTGAGAAGGAGATGATATTAATATGTAAGTGTCAAGTGCATGGCAAGATCTCCAGAAACAAAGTTATTGTAGTAATTACTCATAGCAACTGAATCAGGACTTAATTTAGTGGTTGGTAGAAACATTAGGTTTGTATTTTTGGTCGAATAACATAGTATCTAGTAAGACTATTTTTCTGGCATGCATAGATTGTGCTATGGCTTTGCCTGGTGCAGATAGAAGGAAAATAACAAACCTGAAGTGCAGGCACTAATGAGGATACATGGGAGCAATGCAGTAAAATAGGAAACAAAGCGACCATGCTGGTAGCAATATTCTTAAAATACGTGTCACAATACAACTGAAAGGTTGAAGTAGTTCTGCAGTAGCTGTAAATTCTTGTGAAGGGCTGAATCTTCTGCCAGGCTGGTCTATTCAATGTAACATCAGACGAGTTTATTCTTTTTCTATGGACTATGACTAATTATCAGTTGGGGAGTGGGGGAATGGGTTGATGACGGTGGTCTCCACCTTCATGGCTGTGGAGTGTGTTCAGTGGTGTCAAAGAGCCACGGTGAGCAGGCGGCTAAAATCAGGGCACCAAAACAGGAATATTTCTGTCCAGCTGAAGCTCAGCTAGAGGAGTCAAACACATGGTGAATACAGTCACGGCGGGGTATTTGTGGGTGGGGGGCTGAGTTGTGTCTGTAGACCTCCTAAATTAGTTTGTCTGGCTGTAAATGAGATAACAGGCTGCCCAAAACCTGTGCCACTCTCCAATACCTAGCAGCCTTGCTGAACTTACCAGAAATAAGCTCAGATAGCTGATTTGCCTTACATCAGTGAAACTAGGGGGGAGGGGGATGGGACAGGTGACCTGACGAATAACAAACGTGACACTTTGTGAGCTACTGCTTTATTTAAAATACAAGTTTATTGCCTGCTTTGGTCTCTTTGCTCTTAAGATGTTTAGAATTGGGCTTTTAGTGAAAAACTGATCTGTACTCGTGGATGTTGCTGCATCTTTGCAAGCAGACTTGCAGCTTGTCATGGAATTTCCTGGCTTACTTAACCCACTCAGAAACTCGAAAGCATTCAGTGAGAGCAGAGCAGGTTTACATAATTTCCCATAATTCTCTTGCAGAATAGATGTGGAGTAGTTCTCTGGGACCTGTTTGTAATGCCCTGGAAAAGCATAAGGTTTCACTTTTCAAATTCTGAATGATCTCAACATAAGAGACCTGAAAGTGATGCTTTTTTTTGTTTGTTTGGAAAAAAATCCCTGCCTGGGATGCGGGGTTTCCTAGGTCAGTGGCTTTTGGCTCTCAAATCAAGTCTGTAGAGAGGCTTCACTTGCTTTATGCTCCAGTACAGTATCTCAATGTGCTAAGCACTTACAGGCTAGTTAGAAATGGCTTACCAACACGTAATGCCACTCTGATTTTTCTAAACATGCAACTGCTTACAGGCAAGCCTGCGTCTTAGCTGCTCCCACGTGAGACGAAAAGGTTTCTCTAATTTCTCTGCTGTTGCATTCTCTGGTGCCAGAGCTCCAGAAGCATCCTTCAAGTGGCAAAACACCAACTTTATTTAATTCTATAGTGATTGTTATGGCAGGCAAGCCCTTTCCTGTTAAAGAGTTGTGGCAGCAAAACAGGGTTTAGAAGTTTGAAACAGTCTTCCAGGAACTGCAGCTTCTGCACGAGTCTGCATCACACACAGAGACCATAGCTGGTGCTCCGGGCTCAGCCTTTGCAGTGGTCTTGAGATGAAGCCCTCAGGGTTAGGCAATTTGAGAGCAGAGGGTTTTTACTGAGAGAAATGAGACCTCACTTCTCAGCTCCTTGGCCACATACGTGGGGTATAAACATGGTAACGCTGGCACACTACAGGCAGTGTGCTTTTTTTGGGTCACCTGGAAACTAAACCTGTGTAGAAGACATACAGGTTCTGTCAAGAAATCTTGTAGCTAGCTCAGCCCTGCGTTTTGTTGTCGATTGCATTTTTAATCTCAGTCCTTGGGCTGTTTTATGTCTTAGATCTCACGAAACTGCACGTAAGCACAGGAATGGGCTTTCTTGGGAAAACCCCAGTGATCCAGAGGAGTCTGCAGCTATGCGGTGCGAGCGCTGGAGCAGGAGTGAGTTTGCTCTGCGCCGGGTAGAGCCCTGCTCTGCTCCCGGTGCCGGGTGGCACGATGCAGGGCCGGGCACGTCCTTGCCGAGCAGCCGCTCGCCTCTGTGGCGGCGTGGTGACAAGAGGCGTCTGCTTGCTCTGCTTGGAGCGGTGCCATTCGTGTAACTGACGTTACACCGTGGGCTGGGGTTGTAGATCGTAAATCTTTCGGTTGTGAGCGAATGACTGCAAGGTGAGGATTCGGTGCTGCTGTAGCATGGCCGCATACAGTCAGTATCACAAGCAGGCGTGTACAGAACGTAGAGCCACGTGAGCTGCTGAATTTGTTTCAGAAAGATGAACAGAGAGCCTTCTTTTCTTGGCTACCTGGCATGCTCTCCCCATAAAATTTGGATTGCAAGGAAAAGGCATATGCTGATCTATAAGTAAAACTGTAGCCAGGTACTTAACGGCTCAGAAATCCAATTTGCTTGCTTCCCTGCTTTGGTTTCTGGGCATAAAACTTCCCATAGTTTGTCGTGTTGCACAGGGTTAACACCCCGTTTCCAAGCGGGCGGTTAGGTGCTGAAGCAGCAGGGGTTCTGCTCTCACCATGTGCGTCTTGCTTTTGGGAAGCCTTCTTGCATTCTCAGTTGCACCTGAGCCTGGCTGTGGTGCAGGGGCCAGGAGATGCTGTGCTGGAGATCCCACCGTAGACCTGGTGGTGGGACTTTCTTGCGGGTTGAGCAGTGCCAGGGGAAGAGTTTGTGCTCCGCAGCACAGCAAGCAGCGTGCGAGTCTGCCTTTCAGAGGGGAGTGGTTTTGGCACTTAATCAGTCCAGATTCAGCCCTCCTTCCTACTTGGCTGGCTTTCCTGACTGCTGTGAGGGGCAGGACAGCGCAGAGAAGTTAATGTCCAGTGCTGGAATCTCTGCAGTGTTCCCACAACAGACCCAGCTTTGAGAGTCTTGCCCCACAGCTGGCTGCTGACCTCAGAGGCATTGGTAGGTAGTGTTTGCTGTCATTGCCCGTCAATATTTGGTTCATCAAGTTGCACTGGTTTATTAAACAGACACAGATGGTGTTCAGATTTGGGAAATGCTTGTGGTGGCAAGAAAAGTATTAGGAACACAGGTAGATGGACCCGCTTAACTCTCGTGCAACAAAGGCAAAAAAACTTTGGATCTCAGTAGAATAAGTATCTAACTCTTTTTTTTTACTGCACAGAAAGAGTAATTTGAAATATTTGCACTGGCAAATGTAAAACAGGTCTATTGACCTTAGTGAACATTTTTAGCCTGCTTCTGAACCCAGAAAGACAGTAGTATCTTGAGTTCCAGCTTTTGAAAATCTGGTTTACCCTGTTTAACACCAGTTGTTGGACACTGCTTCTTGAACTAGGACGTGGTAGGTGCCTTTTGGCTTGTTTTCTGAGCATTATCAGCCCAGGTCAGTCCGAGTGTTTGGATTTTTCTTGTTTGGTTAGTGTTTTGCTTATAAGAAATTGTGTGGAGCTATACTGTGGGCCCACATAGGCACTGGTATATAAAATGAACAATTTAATGGCTTTAATTGAAATTGTTTTTTCCAGTTCTTTACTGAAATGATTGCTTGTTGCTCTTTTTTTTTTTTGTTATTGTTGTTATTCTGTTTCATAACTAAAATATTTTGCTTTTTTTCCAGGCTCACATTAAGTTTCCTATTGACTATCCATATTCACCACCTACCTTCAGATTCCTGACCAAAATGTGGCATCCCAACATTTATGAGGTAAGGTACAATGCTGTGGGCTGTCAAGTCCATATTTGGATCACAGTACAACTACATAGCAGGTCCAGAAGGGGAATGATTTTATATAGAAGCAATCGGTTCAACATTACCAAATTTCATAGATCTGTATTTGAAAGCTGAAGGCCTATTTTGGCTCAAAACTTGACTTTTGGTGGAGGCAAGTCAAATCCTTGGTAAACTTTTGGATATCCTAGACAAGTGTCAGTCTGCTAGGAATACTGGTTGAATAGTTTGAGGAGCTAAAGGCCTTTGAAAATGTTCCTGTTGGTGCAGCTCTGTCACCTTATCACAGGTCTTTCAGTATGAGGTTCTGCAGGCTTTCTTTGGATCCACTTCACAACAGGAATGTCGCTTCTCTTCCTTCCTGTGAACAAGTAATGGCTTCAGCTGATGCCTTGGGCTTGGAAGGCCATTTTCTAACAAGTTGTTGCTGCTGTGTGTCCCACCTGAAATGAGTGTGATTCAAATGTCGTGGTGAAAACAGCACTGATGGCTCAGTACTAAATGTCCAAAACCCTCTCCAAACTTCAGTGTGGAACAGGGTAGTACTCAGCTTTTAGTACTGGATGATCAGGAGGATTGCCTCAAGCCTAGGGACATCCTGAAATCAGTCATCTGACAGTCTTCTGGCTTGAGCTTTGTACTCAGCACAGAACGTTGCATGTAGCCGAGGATGGTGTTTGTCTTTAAGGCTCTATTTCAGGTACATGAGAGTTGGATCTATAAATAAAGACGGCTCTGAGACCTGCAGATTATTGCAGATCCATACTGTGGATGTAGATTCTGAATCCAGAAATTCTCATGCAGGAGGTGAGTGGGAAATGGTTACCAAAATGGTATGTACAAAATGAGTCTTGGAATGGACCTCTCCCAGTCCTGGAGGGGAAGATGAAAAATTGGCTGTAGAATAAACTGAAGGGTAGGAGGAGAAACTAACCCAAAACCTGATGGGTGTATTTTGGGGTTACTCTTCAAATACTCTAGCTCTCAGCTTTGTACTTTGTGTTTGTAGCAGTATTTCTTGGAACTGAGGGAATCTGAAGCAGCTTGCAGTCTGTTTTGGAAACAACATTTAAGCAATGAAGATGGGGCACTGGGATAACTCCAAATGAAACTGAGAATAAATTAGCAAAGGGCTTGAGGTTTGAGGGTTTGTCAGCAGGAGGAAAAAAAAAAAATCTTCCAGTGCAAGGAAGATGAAAAACTAGCAGTTCACAGAATCTGCTGGTGGGACCAGATGGTGAGATTGGGGCTGACGTTCCAGTTTTGAGCAATGAGACTTGTCTAACTTGTGTGTTTCCCCTGTCTCCAGTTTGCCTGGATCATCTAGTTGAGTTCTTGTAAAACTGCGTTTGCTTGTTCTTTATTTTTATGACATAACAGTTCTCAGTCCTAATAGAACTATAGGCTGTTTCCCATTGGCAGATGAATACCTTATCCTCCTTGTTTATGTATTTCAAAAATGTATGCAGGGAAAGGCTCTCCCCTTGACTGCGCTGATCCCTAAAACCTTGTGCTGATCTCAGGCCCTGTGATGCCTTTACCCTTCCAGGCTCTGTAACGCAGTGCTGCGCTGGTTGAATTCCCAGGCATGTAACATTGATTGTTCCAAGAGGGCAGGCCTCTCACATCCTTGCTTCCCTCTGTATTTTCATATTGCCAAGTATCTGCTCGACCACATGCTGCTGACCTGAGTGCTCAAGGAACTTCCCCCAAGTGCTGTGGTGCTTTCTCCTGGCCACCAGCACTGCATTCTCCCAGGAGGTGGTTGAAGGAAAAACTGGGTAAACTCATGGAAATTACTAATAAAACCAGAATAGTCTGTGAACATTATCTACTATTAGTAAGGATAACTTCACCTTAAAATG
>Ga0065711_1004501_pt1 | contig 46967 bp, 30 predicted proteins | sample Hoacrofraction12_FD_59098 | JGI IMG/M metagenome (GOLD analysis project Ga0065711, IMG submission 59098) | Hoatzin crop microbial communities from Cojedes, Venezuela - Epithelial fraction 12 v2 (version 2) | ecosystem: Host-associated > Birds > Digestive system > Esophagus > Crop | place...
TGTTGGTCATCCTGAATTCCCTCAAACTGATAGAAAATTAGTGCAGAACTTACGCAAAACTCAGAGGAGGAAAAAAACAACTGGACAAAAGCACATTTAGTTGTTCTTTTTTCTTCCACCCCAGAAACATCACGGGAACTGCTTTTTCCGAACACTGTGCCACAGGGGCGAGGGGCTCAGCACAGCTATCCCGACACGACACAAGGACGACGAAGACACCATACACTGGCCTGGTCATCCTGGGAAGGATTCCTACAGATCACACCACTGGCTGTAAGCTGGGATGGGTAACCAGTATGTGAAAGTTCACACCACCTGTAGGCCAGGGAACTTTATTCCCAAAGGCACACATATTTACAGGCCTTCCTATGCTGGTTCCTTCTCCAAAGACTCTCCTTAGGATTAATTTGCAGTTGCTAATGGAACTAGTTGCTCGTTTCAGTACCTCAATTTGAATCTTATTAATAAAATTTGCTTCAATTCCTACAAAAACTGTCAGACTGGGTACTGTTTTACTTATGCAAATTTAATTGTGAAATAGCTTATCTGTACTCTAGGTGCTTTGCAAAAAACATAACATGAAATGACAAAAACTTCCATTTAAAAGCCCAACACAGCAACCATTTCTAACACAACATCCCCACTTTCTAACAACTTATTCACTGAGCATCAACACACCAGAGCTGGGAGAAATCAAGGAGAGCACCAATTGTACAACTGTGTTTCCCTCAGGAAGAAAAGTCAGAGCCTCCCCTTGTGAAAACGGATGGTGGTGGATCAGAAGCACTCAGAGTTACCTTGTCAGCACATTGAGCTGTTCAAACTACACATCTGTAATTGTGCTTTGACTCCAGATATTTTTTCTGTATATAAAAATACTCCCTTTGGACACTGAGTTATAACTGGTCTCTACTGGAGACTCTACTAGGTCTCTACTGTGGTTTCTACCTGCCAGCACTTCTCCTCAGACACAGGCTTCCTACAGACTTTTAGTAACATCCAAAAGCCCTACAATAGTTTTTCTTCTCCAGAAGCCACATAGTGGCACTAGCCAAAATACAGATAACATACCCCTCTACAGAAACTGTATTTTGACAACAACTAACTCGATTTTGCCACTCTCTTTTCATAATTTTTGTCCCTTTTTAATCATCAGTGTTGTTCAAATCCTGTCTCTGAAAGGAGAACATATAAACCCAATGGCCTCTACACATGGGCATTTCTATCCTACATAACCTTACCTTATGTTGCTGTTTACTACTTTTCTATTCTTAACCAGCAAATACATTCCCTCCAGCGCCTCATAAAGCCGCTCCCAGTCTTCCTCCTCTGGCAGCAGTACGTTGAAATGTTTTCGAGGTAAAATGTCCACTGAATTATATTTTTGTGAAAGCAGAAGTGAGAGATCAGTCACACCTCCTCTGCTACTTCATACTCCTCCTTCCCCTTCCCTCACAGTCTTAATTTATGAACAAAAATACAGTATCCCTTTTAATTACAACTGAAAGCAAACTTTAATTTCTATGTTAATCTCCTGTATTTTTTAAACTACGGAAGCACCTTGAACTCACTATGTCAAGCTCTGTTCAAGAAAATGACTCTGTCCCAAAAGAGCTCAGAAATGTAAGTGCATGCTGTTGTCTCACATTACAGACTCTGAAAATCACCAGTGAAATACCTCAACATGAAATAGCTCCTGAATTACCAACATCTAACTATTCTCACCCAACTACCTCTTACGGACGTGGATATTCTCATGTTCTACCTGTTAGAAAGCAGAAAGATATGCCAACACATCTATAAACCGCACAATTGCTGTTTACTGGCTGTCGACTGTCACTTTGCCTGTAACCTGCACGCTCTGTGACACAGGACAAGGCAGGGGGCTATTTAACAGGCAGCTCAGTAACAAATACACAGGAACAACACAAAAACAGGGTGTGTTTTGCTGCTTCACCGAGACTATTACAAGCAGTTCCTTCTCAGGAATATCGTTAATCTTTACTCATGGGATACGTCCCATTTGCTTAACCTTTTGTGTTACTAAGGCATCTTGCATTTCACAACGTAAATGGTTTTATTTTGCACAGAACTGCCATGCTATTCAGAAGATCGAGATTGTATTCTGCTGATGAATGCTCAACTTTCTTTGCTCGCAGTAGTATCTGGTAATTTAAGAGTTCTGTCCTACATCAAAACAAATGCAAACGATACATCCAGAATAAAGCAGCCTCGTTCATTTTAGTTCACTGAAAGAGCTATTTGCATTTTTTAATACATAAATTATGATCCCATGTCTTATCGTCTAATGCAATTACATGACTATGATACAGTTATTAGCACATCTGAAACATCACACTGCCTGCGAAAGACTCCAGGACTCAGCTAGTCAAACACAATCTTGGATTGCAAAGAGAAGAGAAAAATCTGGTTTTGAACAATCAATTCAAATTCTTTACTTAATCCAGGTAGGAATTAAGCATCAGCAAACACTGTTACTGAACCAATTTCTTCATAAAGCCCGAGCTTCAAGTTCCACATATTTTATACTGCACAAAATAGTAACTACCTTCATCCACACTCAAACACTATTCTTATCAACCCTACAAACGGAAGCTTTCATATTTCTTGCATGACTAACTCCTCCCTCAAAATTCCCAAATTTTACATTTGAAAATAACTGTCAAGTCAAAATTTATTTGAGATTAATTTTCTTAATTGAAAAAACTGACTGAAACAATGCCTAAAAAAAGCATTCAGTTCTGTGCCTGTCCTGCTCAAATTAAATACATGTAGTCTTTACCTTGTAAATCATTAACTTCCAAAACACGCGTTAAGTTAAAATCCATTTCTAGCTGCGAAGCCTGCTTCTGCTGGACTTGTGCCCTCCAAAACGAGAACAACCAACTGCATTTTATTTGGGCATGCAACCCTGCTCCAAACTGCCATGACAGGGTTGGAGCCATCACCCCCTGCCCAGCAGCACCTGCCTCTATGCCTCAATCGCATTCAGCTCTACCCCGAGTACTCCAAACTGAAGTCAACGAAACCACGTGCTGTGTGGAAGAGAACACACGTGCTTGAACTTTCCATTTAAGCAAACAAAACCACTCTTCTTCAGATATTTAGGGCTACAGGCACTTTTTCCAAAAATAAACATGCTGATGTGATGCGAGGTACACGTGTTGATCAAATCAAAGTTATTCTCTAGCTTTCGTGCACTCATGGCTACTGATAGGGAGATCATGGCAGAGGGTGGTGACGCTCCTCCCCGCCACCTCTCCATCACTTTCTGACAAGACTGTTAGAAGTCACTTGGACACGAGAGCTTGGCTTCACTTCTCAGCAGTGCACAGCTGGGTTCTCACGTAGGGTAACACACACAAAAAATCATCCTGCCTCTATTAAAAGCATGGGGTAGCCCTCCTGAAGAAGGACAAAGATAAGAAAGATACATGAAGAAGCACAGCAGAAAGCTTAGGACAAAGAGGTATTAAAAAAAAAGAAAAAAAAAGGACGGACCCCACTGTCCCTTCCCTCACGGCACTGAGGGAAGCAGCTGTTCGCAGCTTTCTCAGCCACTTCCATCCTACTTATGAGTAAATACCATACTGGAAAACAAAAAATTGCAGACGTTTTTCATAAATGAAAATTGTGTGAAGCTGGCTACTAGGAAAAATCTGCTGCTAGAACAGCTGCTAGGGATAAAAGGACAGCGAAAGACTCTCAAGCAAAGTAACTAAGGAACTTTGATGATAACAGATGTAAAAAAATGGCCCCTTTCTATTAATTAAGAGCTGCTTTCACAGTTGACTGAGAATACACAGATCAAGTCCCTCAAATGTTTTTCCTCAAAAATTAAACATATAATTTAGAAAACACTATTTTGAATATATTTTCATAATCACTGCAGACTATTCCACTGTATCCACTACAGAGTTCTTTGCTTTCCCATGTGTCTGGAGGCCACAAAACCACGTAACCATAGTTTACTATTGAAGGTCTTTCTGTAACCTACTGCTGTATCATTAACTTCAGCAAAAGGAATATAAACTTCCACTGCACTCACCAGAGATGACCAGAATTGTTTCACTGGAATATACAAAAAAATGTGTATTGTTCAGATATTACTAACCACACAAAAAATATAAGAAATGGAAACGTGCTTACGCACTGCACGACTGACTTCAACTAGCAAAACAAAAGCATTCTCCTGAATGCAGCAATTATGAAAACAATATAGGTGGGACCTAATCCAAAACCACTACATTTATTAATAGGAAGGTCTTTTATTTATTCTGGAATACTTAATTCTGAATCAAGCAGGCATTTCTTTTGCACCTGCAGCATGCTTACCTGTATGCAGCACCATTAAGCTCTGGATGAACAACTCCTGGATCCATGCTGGCCCAATGTGTAGCTGCAGTCAAGTGATCTTTGTTAACACAGTTTTTCAGACTGTCTGGAATACGACCTAGCATGAAGCGAGGGAGAGGAAACAAAAAAAACAATTATGTGCCTTATGCCCTCAATGTATCTACGTTAAAAATAGTTACAAATATTTGCTAATTCTGTAGGAGTGTTCTACTAGTCTCCCATTAGAAGAGAGTATTTATTCATGTGTAAACTTGTTTCATAATGATCTTTTCACTTGTCATGCTCGCTTTCCCGTTTCTTCCATTACTGTTTTCAGCAGTCCTTTTTATTTTATACAGCAGATCGTCACTGATGTTTCTTGGAACAGCAGAACAACTTAACATCTCTATCGTCAGATGGTAGTCACAGCCTGCATTCCTTCATGGTGCATCTTTTTCCAATTAGTTTCTCTCTCTACAACCTTTCTCACCTATGTCCCCCTATGGCTTTCACATATCCCGCTTTATCCCACGCTTCCTGTGCCTTTCCTACTTTTGTTTCACTGCAATTCAACGTCGTGCTCACCTCCCTACAGTTGGTCTCCATTTGATCTTGCTACAAACCACGTGCAAACACTGAAGTGCTGACAGCTTCAGTACAAATCAGTGATTTAGACTCCTGATAGCACAATCACACTTTAAGAAAATATAGGTCTGTCTTCCTAGGCACACGTTTGGGCTACTGCACAATATTTAGCATAAAACTAGCTCCACATAGCTGACTCTTATTCAGTTTTCAGATNTTAGCCTATGAATGCTTATTTGCACATCAANTGTCACTCAAACAGGTATCCAATGCCGGTTTGTGGAATCTCTCCCAGAGCTCCTTGAGAGGAGGTAATAGGTATACAACTTTAATTGGAGTACTATTACAGATCTGCTGGAGCATAAGCACAAGGACCAATTCCAGCAAAACGATGGCGAGAGACTTTAGGTTACCTCTAAAACAGAGAGAGAGTCCTGTAAAGGGCAATTCAGAGGTGCCTTTAATCACCATGCAGAGGAGAATCTTCTCTGCACAGGCTATAAACGAAACTGAATTGCCCAGCCTCCCTACAAATGGCTACTGCTAGTGCTTTCTGTACAGCAGCGCTGTGTGTTGACACTGAACTACCCTCAAGGTGACACAGATGGCCCTTCATGTCCGCAGAGCATTCAGTCTATATTGCCAAGGGGGAAACAGCAAAGTCCTACTAAAGAGAGAACATTAGTGCTTAATGAATCATTTTCCAGTATGAAAATCCTTCCTTTTATTTCAGGCTACAAGGGATTAAAACCAATGCCAAATGGCTCACTCATTTTATTTATTAGCACTGTGTGTTCAAGACATCACTGTTTTCTCTATGTGAACAGTTTACAATTACATGGTAGTTACATAACAAGGAGACTTTGCTCTTTAAAATTCTAGTCTTCTTTAGCAATGCTTTAAAGACAGGAACATCTAAAATGCAGTGTCCTTCCAACAAAATACTGAAAGCTTTGTCTAATGTAGAGAATGAAATGAGATATGAGCATCACTAGGAACAGCATGAAGCTCCAGATGCTTTTTCTCTGAACGTTACAGCCTCAAAGACACTGAAATTCCAGACCATCCTCTAAGACAAATTTGGATGAACTTTGGAAACTACAAAGGAGCCAAAGAGAAAAGAATAAAGGAAACAGAACTGCTCAGGACAAGTGTAAGGGGGCACCCAGGAAAACCTACGGAAGATACCACCACCAGCTGGATGACTTGCAGTCAAACCATCAAATGGGTAACATCAACAAGCAACAAAAAAAAACACAAAGCAGATGTTGCACATGTAAGTACTTTTCTGGTATATGGAAAAAGTACTTATTTTGCAGCGCCTGCCTTCACTGTAATTTCCATCAACCTCCAAAATACTCTGTTCCACTTCTGAGAGCAGACTTAGTGGGTATTTCTATGTTCCAAATATTAGAAGTGGTAAACAAAACCTAAGGATGGTTCTTTTCAGCATCCTTTAGGACTGAAGCATAAAAAAGTTTGTTAAAAAGAAATACGCAGTGGAGGTGCTAATAAGGGGAGTTAGTACCTGTGATCGCCCTTCGGATCTCTCGTGCCGCTTCCTCCCGCATCTCAATCGAGGCTTGTTCACTATACCAGGCTGCATGTGGGGTACAGATCAGGTTTGGTGCATCCTTCAAGGGGCCCTGACTAAAGCTAAATGAAGATTTAAAACAAGATCAAATGACAAAACATATTGGGGGGCGGGAGGTAGAGGGGGAAGAAGGGGGAGATCCAGATGGATTTGTACATACACAGATTAATTTCTATAACAGGAAAGAACTGCATTTCTATTCCTTGTTGGGTTTGTTTTTCATTCTGTCAGTTAATTTAATACACTATTCATGGTATAAATAAGCAAGAATCACCTCTCATAGACTCAAGGGGTAGCACCTAAGTACAGTAGCAACATTAGCTTCTGTCCAATGTATTTATTGCTAACTACAGCCACTGCCACTCCAGTTCTGGTGCAGAAATGCATAAAGCAAGACCTAAATCAATTCAGGATGTCATTCCGTTTGTCCATTTCATCACAGTTTTACTGTATCAGCCAACAAAGCTCTGCTCTCTCAAGAGTCACTGTCAATGTGACATTTAGCCATTTAAAGAAAAAAATGTTACAATTACCTCCAAATATTAAGTGTGTCCAGCTGCAGCCTCAATTTCTTTTTGATAATTCAGTTATTTTTTGTTATTTTAAACTATTTTTTCTTTCCTGTTCCTTTATAGAAACTCCCCAGAAAGAAGGAAATCTACTTTACAGATTGATTTCCAGTGAAAGCAATAAATCTGTGTAAAAGTGCTATCGCAGAGACAGAGTAAAGAAACTGAAAATAACAGAAACTTGCTCCTCCTATTTATTTGCAGTTTTAGTAATCTTAGTCAATTGTAACAACAGGAGAACAAATATTTTAAGACAAAAGCGTGCTTTCAGAGTTGGTCATAATTCATAAAATGACAGATTTCATCTGTAGTTCAATAAACATCAGAATATCTGGCAAAACTCTTCAATAGAGTTGCACGCTGCGATCAGATAGACATGCTGCACTGAAGCCAAAGGAAATTGTGGCTGTAATCCTGCAACTGAATCTCTGCAGATGGCATCTCCATGCAGTAAATGGGGCTTCCTGGAGGTGCAACGGTCTGCTTGGGCAGATCCGAGATCTGAATTGGGAAGAATGTGTGTAGCTGAAAGTCCCTTGAGCTGTTGAGACTCTGGCTTTGCACAGCACTACTGCATTGTAATGGCTACATTTACACGTAAATGAATGCAGGGTATGCATAAATAAAATTAAATATTTGTGATGTGGCATTGCGTCTCAGTAGGCACAAAAATTCTACCTAAAAGGATACCATTCTATTTTGTGAAAGCTTCTATTCCACCCCCAAGCTGATATGAGAGAGACTGTCCTCTCTCCAATCTTTACAGCCTGCCCTCAGGTTCTGAATCTGTTCCTCTTCAAAAACTTATGTGGATTGTTCCAGCTAAAATTACATTTCTCCCTGCCCAGACTGAACAACTGAAAAAGGCTTGTCACACACAAGCACCAAGCTAAAGCAGTCTACTCTCCTAACTAACTCAGAGGTCAAGCTCAAGACTCAAGGACATACCAAACAGGCTCGTTTCCGATTAGGAGCGCTGATACCGTAATACCAATGCCACTTTGGGGAGTGGAATATTTGTGCCTAAAGCGCTGGACTTCTCAGTACCATTCAAAAACTAAGGCTCTTAGACAGCAGAGTTACTACTCCCCTGATAAAGGGTAAAGCAAAACTGAACATGCACTCTGACCACTTTCCTTAACTTTTTTTGCAACCTGTTACATTTATAGCTTTCCCGCAGAGGCGATCTGGACACAAGTATGTCTTTACCTAGAGAAAGGTGTCATAAAGTAGTTATTTCTCACATCAAAACTCATAAAGAGTCTCTTTAGATATCAACATTAGTTGCCTCCACAGTTACATCAATGTCAGAGGAGTGCTCCCCTCAAAGTCATGATACAAAGCCATGCCCAGGACTTGAACCCAAGTCCCTGCTATTTCTGCTAAAGAAACCCACTGGATTTTTTTTTAATTTTTTTTTTTAAGGAATTAAATCTTGGACGTCACTTTTTTTCACTTCTGATCACACACATAAGCTCCATCTACATTTGCATTAGTCCAGTGCTGCACAGATTCATGTTGCTTTACTGATGAGTATTTAGCTACCAAATGAAGGGAAAACTCAATTTACTTGTTGCTGTTGCTTGTATCATGCACTAAGACTTAAAAATAAGAAAGTGAACAAAAGAAAAAGAAAAGAAAAGGAAAAGCACCTGAATGGTTCTGACTCATGTACATCTAAGGCTGCCCCTCGTATCCTTCCTTCCTTCAGGGCCTGTGCAAGTGCTTTTTCGTCTACTAACCCACCTCGAGCTGTGTTGACCAGGAAAGCCCCTTGTCTCATCTAGGGAAAGTTAAAAACAAGAATGATGAAATAAAAATAAATGAAATAAAATCGTTGTGGCATTATTTTTTACTCAAAAGAAGCATCCATAACAACAAAGGCTATTCAGCTGGTTTAACCTGTAACAGTTGTCTTCCCTCTCCATTGGAAAGTACCACAAAATGTGATGCTTCTAACATGAAATGCTATTTCACAGCACTTAATAACCTTTTGTTTCTTGTAAGTAGTGTCTTTTAACAGAAGCGTTGTTTCAGATATTGTGCAGTAACATGATCAAAAGATGCAACTGTGCATATGAAAGCGACAGATCATTTTATGCCTTTTTATTTCACTGTGAAATTGCATGAAACAGAAACTACAGCACATTCTTAAACAAATTCATATTTTGTGGTTTTCAACTTTCACACAAATAAAAGCCTACATGGATTTTTCAGAAAAATCAATGCTTTGGATTTTCAAACACTCTTCCCTTTAGCTGTCAAAACACAGTAGATCTATGTTTTATTTATTTTTGTTACTTCGGCTTCCTCCTCCCTGTGAGACTTCCCAAACAAAGGTCTAAAGAATTTGTGTATTATTCAATTAAAAGGCATGAAAATGAATTTGGTTGAGAACGCTGTGTGCCCAGGAGAGAAGCTGTGCTGTGCATTGTGCAGATTAGCATTGTAGATGACACTGTGTGGGGAGAACTACAAGAATTTACACCATAATATATCCACAACACGAAAACAAAGTGGCGGTTTAAATAAGAGAGATGGTGCGGAAAAAACATAAATTACTACATCCTGCTTCCAGTCACCCTAATACTTCATCTTTTACCAGATGTCTCAAAGACAGCTTCTGATCTCAGAAGCATTTCTGTGCATGAAGGTAAGGATACGAAGAGCAGGAACCACGGTGAAGACAAATAATAAAAATCTCATTTTGTACTGTGTCCATCTCTCACCACAAGAACAAGAAAACTCCAACATTTTGACAGCAAGTCAACTACCTGCAACCTACACATCAAACTACTAAAGCTTACGTAAATGGGTCCTTACTCTGCAAGACTGATTTGAATGCCAAAATCGTGAACAACAAGGAAGTTTGGACGAACATCACCTATGAGAATTTTTTTTACACGAGATCATAGGAAACGTTAAACAATTAACATGCATATGCTTGCAGTAAGGTTTTAAGAAACAAAACTCACCACACTAGTAAAGGAATAATGGCTTTAAACTAAGGGAGGGTAGATTTAGACTAGATATAAGGAAGAAATTGTTTACCATGAGGGTGGTGAAACACTGGAACAGATTGCCCAGAGAGGTAGCGGAGGCCCCATCCCTGGAAATACTCAAGGCCAGGTTGGACAGGGCTCTGAGCAACCTGATCTGGTTGAAGATGTCCCTGCTCATTGCAGGGGGGTTGGGCTAGGTGACCTCTAAACGGCCCTTCCAACCCAAAGCATTCTATGATTCTGTATTTTTATTGGCAAACTCACTGAAGTTTAGTGTGGCCCTGCCTCTCTCCATTTGCAGATTCTTGGGCTTACAGGAGAACTATCTATTGGTCTGTATAGCAAAACCAAAGTCCACCCGCAGGCGCAGAACTAAGGGATAATTCTTTTAGTTTTATGTAGTTAACGTGGGAATTAAAGCAGTGAAGAAATGGTGGTGTCATCCTAAGTTGGTCTTTTAACAACTAGGCGTTCCCGATGGGAACCATCGCTGCATCTCCACTACTCACTCCAGCTGTAAGAACTAGATCAGAACTAGCACAGGAGGGCTCACATAAGCGACAGTCACACCTCCTGTGTAGACATGCCATATAGGCTCCTGGGACCTTATATACCCTTCCTATTTCTGTGCTCTTGCCAACCGAGTTTTAAGTACAGCCTAGTGTATTTATCTGCCCTTTGAAGGACTTGAAAATTTTAATCAGAGTGAACCCTGCTAAAATCTTCTGTCCAGCCTTAACAGCCTTGCCTGAGTTTTCACTTTAGGACTATTTACAAAACTCTAAAGCTAGTACTAAGACAAGTCCAAATCAAACAGAACATGGCTGCATAAATGCATTCTAGTGGGAATAAATTATGTGACTCGTGATAAACTTTCAGGGTGGGTGCAGCTAGAGATGACCCTTAGCAATGGGTGGAAGCTTGGAAGAGCTTCACTGCTAGAGTTGCTGATGGCTGTTAAATCCACCTACACTAAACCTGCATAGCTGCTTTAAAAATGTACTGCGTTTAAAATGCAATGTCTTCTCAAATCTGTAAAACTGAAGATGACCTCAGCTTCTCTTAAGAGCACCTGATTACCTGGGTTCAATCAACACCAGCTTGAAACACTTCTCTGAGCTACTCTGGGACCACAAGGCCAAGCACACTGGCTAGGCAGACTGCTGACTAATAAAAGGGAAAAAGCTACTGAAAGGGAAGATTGACAGCAAATTTCCAAAGACATTTTAAGGTTATGTAATTTCAGATTCTAAACAAAATTCAGTGTGAGACTTTAGTGAAATGAGATGTACTGTACTTCTCTGTACTTTGTTTAAATAATGGTTACTTCATGAGCGTGCAATATCGGACAAAAGTGGCATGCAATGCTCTCTAAAAATTCTAGGCCAACTCTAACATCTGTCAGCCTATTTTGCTCTTTTTGATAGATTTTCAGATCTGCTCTATGCAAACTAAGCAGTCAGAGGTGTGACAATTCTATGGTTTACACACATCAGCTGTTACAACACAGACTGCTTCATCTAAACTTATCCAAACCAAGAACTACCTTCTAATGTTTTAATCCTTGCTTTAATCATGAAGGATAACAAATGGGAAGAAAAATGTTTATGATATCCTTTCCAGTACAGACTTTACTATATGCATTTCACTCAGATGGTACCACTCAGTTTTAACCTTGTCTGTTTTATTTCTCTGATTAATGCACTAGGCCCTCTCCAAAGCCCACTGCATTTATCCACCACCACTCAAAAACCTCCTGTGATACACTGGCCCAAGTTTCACAGTCTGCTGTATAATGAGCGACCATTGCTAAGCCTCCAGACGCTCCCACTGAATTCAGTGTGATTCTGGTTGGGTCTAGGTGTCTGCCTGCAAAGACTTCTAACCACATAATAACCACTGAACGTACTCAAGCACACAACAAGAGAGAATGTTCAGGGCAGGGTGACGGAGCTCTGATCTCTTCAGATATTTGCATTTTATACTTCTTAATTTTTTAGAGTTTTAAATCCCAAACCCTGATTTTATGTTGGGATAGATCCGCTAAATCCCTAAAATCTCAAATCAGGAGCATGTTATATCACCTTTTGTCTGCCATGATCCTACACTGCTGTGGCACATGTTCAGCAATTACTTCAGTTCTCAAAGTTCAACAGCAGTAGCTGCAAACTTGGAAGCCAAGCAATGATTTTACTGTCATTGTTACCAACACATACAAACACTACATGCATAAAGAACAGCAAAATCAAGTATTATATCTTAGTTTCTTTCCTGTACACTGTCTACGTTCTTGCATCTCAATGTTATATTTCTTGCTGCTACCTACACTGAGGCTGGAGTCGGAAGCTAGACATTTAATCACAAAGTTTACTATCAAATTAGTCAATAACGAAGCAGTTACTACACCTAGATTTTGCAATTATTTTAATATTACCTAAAACTTTAGGGAGAGGTTAGTACTAATTCCAAGAAACGTTATTTTTCCAAATAATGCAGTGCTGTAAATGCGATCCATCCATGAAGCGCTCTGCAAGCATCAGGACTGAGCACAGGGGGGAGCCATTTAGTCATAATCCTTAAATTGCATCTAAAGAACTCAACCTGAGGAACAAGAGTGAAAGGCAGAACTGCTCCCTGAAAATAGAGAGGCAAAGGAAGTAGCTACTAGAAGACAGAGAAAAAGTGCTTTTACATAAATGCAACTTTATTAAATCTGAGCAACATTAAGAAAAGCAAATTATTTCCACAAATGCAATGTTACTGAACAGAAAAGACAACAGAAGCAACAACACATAAGCCACCAGCTATTTCCTAATCAGTTATAAAGCTGCTTGATCTCAAGGTAGCAAAAGGGAAAGAAATTTCTTTCAAATGAGAATCTGCCTGTTTACATAAATGAACGCTACACAGTGTCAGCCACCAGCACCGGCGTGGAAGGCACCCACAGAGATTATTACCTGCTTAATGGTGAAGTCATTAATAAGGTGATGATTGTGTTCGTTCAAGTTGCAGTGCAGGGTAACACAGTCACTGTGGAACAGCAGGTCCTGCAAAGTGCTCACCCGCTGCAGTCCCAGAGCACGCTCCATGCCATCTGAGAGGTATGGGTCATAGAAAATCACACTGAAGCCAAAGGCTTTGGCACGTAGTGCTACTGCTTGCCCAACACGCCCTAGAACAAGATAAACACGCAATGAGAACAGACATGAAGCAGCAGGTGTCAGGTAGCCTCCTCCTTCCTATCAAACCATACCGTTCTGCACAGTAACTGCAAGAGGATAAAAAAAGAGGCGGCTCCCACCCTGCCTGAAATCCTCACTAAGATAAGAAACGTTACACGTGGGCTGCTTCACACTGCCTTGGTTCGAAACAAAGCAGGAGGTTTGCACCTTTTGCAACTGGAGATCTGAAATGCCAGGAGATGTCACGTAATCTGCAATAATCTGTGTAATACAAGGGTTTGCCTGCTGGGCCTGTTTATGGTAAAACACTAGTGCTTGTGAACACATCCTGCCAAGGACTACTTCTTACCCCTGTCAGACCAGCTGGCTTTAATAAAAAGCTATAAAATTAATCCTCAAAAATGGATGCAATAAAAGATAATTTGTTTAATCTGAAGCTCAACCATCCTCCATGCATGGAATCTCCTTTCTGAACTAGCATTTTCTTTCATTTTGAATAACATCCTTTCAGCAATAAAATGCCTAAAAGAATCCTGTCATCTAAGCCTCTAAAAAATTTTGTATCCGTCTACTTAAATGATGAATAAATACAATCCATCATATGGCACCTAGATAAGAAAAGTGTGGTACCATTTGGTATTCACACTGACCTTAGCTTTTCTCTGTTCCACTTTCCTTACTGTCATATTTCAGAGTTGTGACTGAAATTGCTGTTTGGGCATGACTCCATGCCACACGTATCTCCCTTTGACACAGTACCGGTAAAACACAGAGAAAAAAAGCGAGTGAGTACATCTAGTGAGTAAAGGGTATTTTGAAGAATGGTTAACTAACACACTTTTCAGGTTAGACAACTATACACTAGATACTCACTTTGGAGTATTACAGAAGTTAGATAAAGACATTTCAAAAGCATCACTGGACACACACCATAACAATCATGTCTCATTTAAAAAAAACAGTCAACAAGTTTTCTTTTGTAACATCTGAGTTTGTTCAAAAAAGCATCGAATTAACACAGGGAAATCCTATCTCTTTTCCAGTCGTGCCTGAAGGGATTTCCCTCTGCTTTTCAGTTTTTCTTTGAATCAACTTAAGAAGCCACAGGAAGTAAAAGTTTTTATTGATCATTTAACCTGAACGCACCAATATGGGTTTAGAATATTAATCAGTATGTCAATCGGATGGACGCTATCTGCTTTTCTTTGGGGACATCACGTTAAAATACTCATCAAAATCTTTTTATTTCAATACTTGTGTACATGTTATTTGTTTGCTTTTCAAGCTGTGTTTTATAAACTTGAATTAGACAATTTTCAGCACAAACACTGTATTATTTCCAAATTTTGGCATGTTCACAGCTCTAGGAATCAGTCACACAACTGCAAACAATTTATTTTTTTTTTAAAGGAAGAGTACCACTTTCACTCCAGCTCCATTCATTTTCACATGCAACATTCTGTCATCTCTTCTTTTTTACACTCTGCAACAGTAACACCTGAGAGGATTCACGACAGTGAAATCTCTTACAACACACTCTCCAGTGCAAGCTACACTTGCCATTCATTGCAATCAGGCTAATAAACTAAAGCCTTCTTGAATGTGTGTGAAGTTTCCTTCTGAAGCACTTGGGAATCACATGCGTGTACTTCTAACCAGAATTATCGTCTTATAATAATTTTACGGGATAAAACTCTTCCGCAATTGACAGTTCATATTTAGTCTTAGTTGTCAGACATACATAAGTGGACACACATAATTTGCCAATTCCTTTTTGAACTACAGTCCGGCAATATAGTACAACCACAAACCTATGACGTTTTTTTTCCTTTCCCGAAAAACTTTCACTATTTAAGACTCTCCTGGGCATGACGGGTGGCTCAAAACCTACCTCAGCACATCAAGAACAACAGAGCAGCACAGAAAGCATCCCACCTTCGGGACAACTCTATCTTAAAAGCATATACAATTGCTGTGAATATTCATGGCGGCTTCCAGGGAAGGTAAATTCTGACGTTCAAAATATTAAATGAACTTCTTTGTCTGTAGTGTGGGAGTAACGCAGAAAATGCACGTTGCATACTATTGCAAAAAAAGCAGAAAGCAATAAAAGCCTATTTTACAAATCAGAGATTTATACAAAGCAAAGCCCATGCATCATTTCAGCGATACCAGTGAAGAGAGACTCATCAAAAACACCTGCATCTCCTGTTAGCCTCACCCATCTATTCCTGGAAATTCTCCCAGCTTCCCCCACATCTCCCAGTTTGTAGATGCCTCTGACCTTGACCATGACCTGACTTGAGTGTGACAGTACAGTAGCTACAGTTGTCCATGATCAGCCCTTGGGCAAAGAATGAGCATCCTACACTGGTATTACAAAGTTTTATAAAATGCCCTTGATACCACGGAAATGTTGATGATCTGCCTGCAGACTTCCATGGAAAGAAAAAGTGCTTTCACTTAGCAGCTCTTTCCTGTCTACGCAACAGTAATGGAGAATCTGAGTAATTTTTCCTCCCTCTTGGAGAACTCCGAAATGTGGAGAGCGCCATTTTGTTACATTTCCTGCTGAGCACATCAAGAGAGCAGTAGGAGTGCTAAGGGTACATCATTTACTGCATGCTAATACCGCCCAACTCTTAAGCCTTAATATTGTCTGATAATGCAAGATGAGTACTTGGGCAACATCTGTTCAGGACCATGGGACTGTTGAGAGAACATAGCAGGTGAGGAAAGACAAACTGAGTGATGACATTCATTATGATGTGAAGACAAATGGAGGAATTTCACCTCTCTTGAGTGAGGAAATGCATTAACTGTTAGTCATCAGCATTTGTAACAGGGAAGGAAGGGGAAGGGAGTGTGACTTCACTGCTGTAAAATTATCATTACAGCAGAATCGGGTCCAGCTATCTATTCATCCAAGTACTTACAGGCTGCTGCTGCTCATAAATACTTTCCTTTAAAAAAAAAAACAAACTTAAACGTCTAGATATAAGGTGAAAAGGTAGCTTTTTTTTTTTTAGAACACAGGGCTTACTATCCAAGCTTGTGATGCTTCACTTGAAATACAGGACACTGGATAGTAATCAAGATTGAAAGTGACAAAGACGGCAGTTTAATGATGTGATATTATTATTTATGTAAGGCTCAAAGAATCACACACTTCATAAAGACAGAAAAAAGCACAGGCTCTGCCCTAAGGAGTTCAGAGGCTAACTAAACAACAAAACAGTGACGGATGGTATCCAAAAAGCACATGAAGGAGGCATTATGCTGTCGAGTCTCTGCTTATCTTCAAGCTCAATACAAGCAGAGGATGAGAGATAGGGTTAACTTTAAAGGAGGAGCACGGAGTAATAGGATTAAGCAGGACAGACCAAGTGTCAAAGCAGGAATATGTATGAGAGGAGGCAAAGAAAAGAGAGGGGGTGATGGAAAGAAAAAGGCAAGTGAGTCACGAAACTTGGCTAGACCAGTAGATAAGGAAGTGACTAGCTGAAGCTCTGGAGGCAATGACATAGTCATTCCCTAGCACAGATAGGCAAGAGCTAGGGTGTTTCTCTCTGGCAAAACAAGAGAGGAGCCCAGGAACAGATGTGAAGAAGGTCTGGACTTAGCCGGTGCGGCAGCAAAGTGATAAAACTCCAGCAACCCACTGCTGAAGAGACCACAAGTCTAAGGCAAGACTAGAGAAACATAGCTGTGGTTGACATACGAGATGATCTCGGACACACATTAACGAGAAGGGACAGAAACTGCGATACTACACAGAGTCAGAGAAAAGCAGGACTTAGTAACAGATGCTCAGAATTGGCTGTTTTGTGTGCAATACATTCACTTCATAGCCTCTTAGTGGTTCCTCACTTCTGACGTTGACATGTCTAACTAATAAAACAGTAACTTGACATGGGAAGAGGCCACTAACAGAGAAACTTAATCTAAGGGCACCAGTCTGTCGAAGGTGGCTGTAAACACACATTTTAGTCCAAAACTAGAGACAGCTGGCCTCTTGCAGTGGTCTGTAATAGAAAACAGTGTACATAACAGCCTAAGTGCCAGAAGTTCTCCAATGTGAAGTCTAGTACAGCCCTATTTCCGTATCTAAGATTACATTTTCATTCTTCATCAATACATAGCTGCACAGGGGTTTATTAGAACAGGTCAGAATCAGAATGTTGTGCCTATTCACATACATGCACATAAACAAAGAGTGGAAGTTTTCAAAACTGACTTTGAAACTTGATTTTACCTGAAATTATTAATATTCTATTGTAGGAAAAGAAATAGGAACAATAAAAGGCTAGAGAAAACTACTGGTTAATAAGTGTAACAAATGCGTACCTCCAAAATCAGATTTTACTAGCCTTTTAATGTATCATACACACCAAAGGCTTGCTTTTTAAAAATAAACCCCAAACCTAGCGTTTTACATAGCTTTCAACACATCCTGTCAACCCGAATATCCATTTGTTTCTCTATACTTTTCAATCATTCACAACAAAAACAACACACACAAAATTCACTTAAGGAAGTCAATAATAAATGACTTTTTTTCTAATCTCTGTCTGGAATCTGTACAATACAAAAAACCCAATGCCAACAGGACAGATATCTCCAGCAAATACGCACACAGCATGTGAGCCAAGGCTGAAGTTTCAAAAACTACGTATGCATTTCCACTTTTAAAACACTGCAGGTGATTGTCTATTACTTATGTACAGATACTGTGGCTGTGAGTGCAATAATCACTGTGTGTTTAAATGAGGTGCATAATGTATAGATTTGAGAAAGCAACTTCACGACTAACTTCTTCAAAGTTGTGTTTTAAAGGGAGTTTTTCGACTATGAAGCTGTTTTTGCTGCCTTGCATACCCATTTAAATGAGTACTATGTAATGCCAGGCTATTTTCAGCTTCCAAAAGCAAGAGTTCGTGGCTTGAGTTATTTGACAGCAATGCGTAACTGGAACACTCATTTAAGTATGATGCCTTGTTGTCAAAATCATATTACTAATTCCTGTGGATGAATACCACAGCAATTACATCCACAGTCTATCAGATCTTTTATAAGACAAGCACATGACTGAATAATTTCTATATAGAAACTGACTTGCTTGCTTTTCTTCTCTACTTCTGTAACAGACAGTAATTAATTCATCTCAAGCAAGCCTGTCCATCTGTTAGATACTGCAGCATATTTAGGGCTGTTCAGAGAGGTAAGTAGGTGATTTTATTAGGAAACATTTCAAACTTTCTGGCATATATTTTTCCTTTCATTTGAGCTGAAATACAAATTCAGATGCTGCCCAACCAAACGCACGAAAAAACTGCTCTGCAGGCTGTTACTGCAGCAAAGACTTTTCAGATATGCTGAAAACACTAACAGGAAAAAAGCACCAACAGGCCCAGATATGACAATGGACGAGAAATGTGACATACACATGCGACATTGAGTTGAGGTAGCAGGATTCTTGTCCTGGAAAAGAGAAGCGATGGTGTGTCCTCCTCTTACACCCAGCGTGCCTGACACCAGCCAATACGACAGCAGAACGATGTACAGAAGCTCACAGAATTCAGAGTATCAGCAACAAACCAAAGCTGTCTGAGGGAAACGATTACGTCCAAGGGGAAAACTTCTGAGGCACATAAGCATCAGGAGTGAAGCGGTGTTATACAAAATGCTTCACATGGAAAGGAGCGAACTAAGCGTTCTATTTTTACAGCTTAAATCTTCACCTCTTTTTTTTAAAGCAAAGAAGGTGAGGAGCATTAAACCACCTCTCCGAGCCAACATACCTAATCCAATAATGCCCAAGGTCTCCCCTCTGATCCTGGCAGCTCCAGAAGCCACTTCCCGAATCTGCTCAACGCTTTGTACTCTTGTGCCTTCCCGCAAAGCCTGGTGAAGCCAGGTGGTTCGCCTGTACAGGTTCAGAATGTGGCACATGGTAGAATCTGCTGTTTCTTCTACTGAGGCAGCTGGCACATTACACACTGCGATTCCTGCAAAGAAAGGGGGGAAAGGATACCAGTTGCCAAATGCTTCTTACTTTTTTTCATTTAACAGCAATTCACAAGTATGATGTTTAAATTTACAGATATTTCAACACCTGTTTTGCACAAACACGAAGGTTCTGACTGTACCAGCAGACAGAATACTCAACGTAACAGTTGAAAAATACATGCATACTTTTTTTTTCTGATTTTTTATTACTATTTATTGTGTTTGCAAACTAAGGCAAATAGTAAACAGACCAGTGAAACCACAAAAAGAAAGTACTGAAGATGTCAGGTACTTTGGAACACAAGTCGAGGTCTCAGTATGCATTTCACATGCACACTGAGCTAGGTGTTTTGAACAGCAGAGAAATATGCCTTGCTCTCAACAGGGCAGTTAATGATCATTGTTTAGATTTAACTGCTTGAGTTAGCTTTTCACCACTGAGCAGATACCCTCCCAAAAGCTATCTATACAAGTTCTAAAAAAGATAAAATAGTTTATGATGACAAAACTCTTATAAAGCCCTCACAGGATGACTATTCGTATTTCCAATTCATGTATGGGTAATCATGACGCAGGGAGGGACAATTTGTTTCGTGTCGCACACGGGTTTGTGGAATTACAACAAACAGAATCCAAGCCCTTTCCTGGTCCTTCAAATTAAAGAGAAATTCATCTAACTGTCAACAGGAAAATCTAAAATCTGTGTCTGCACAGCATGTAAAGATAATGCAAAAGTAAGTCCATGTTCCTAATAGCTGAGAAGTTACTAGTTGGAAAGGGCATAACATCAAGAAGCTAAAGGACTGTTCTAGATTTCCCCAGACAATTGTGGAAGGTGGGTTGATTCAAGACTCACAACATTCCTTCTTTACTTCAAAGAAGAGATCAGGCAACAAGCGACTGCAATTGCATGCAAGTTATCCTTCTGCTTTTTACCTTCCAGTGCTCAATGTACAGCAGTTAAGGAAAATGTTTACTTGAAAAAGTTTGTGTCCTTTTTGACTTGCCTCTCCTCACTCTTTCTGTTTACTACATGTTCTCTCTGCAATCATCAGCTCCCACAAATGTTTGTCTCTCAGTTCTGCTGACTGAGATCACAAACAGTACACACTACAATTTCACAGTGGAGAAAAAAAGCATTTTGTGTACTAGAAAACACCCTAATACTGTTTTCACTGTCTAGTTGTTTATCTTTTTACATAAATAAATATTCAATGAGTCCTCAGCTAACACCAGTATATCTTACGAAGCACTGAAGAAAAAAACCTCTCTTCAATAATAGTAATAATAGTAATCTGACAAATAATAAGCTCATACTGTATTTATCTAAGTTTTACATTCAAATGTACTCATTCTGCTGCCCAATACTATTTTACAGCTTCCTTTAGATCAGTAAAAGCCAACATAAGGAACCCGCAGAATTATTTTTCTTTTCTCTGCTGTATAGTGTCTGCTGAGTCACTGTTCTTAGACTTACACAAAGATAAAACAGCATCATTTGCTGGAATATTCATCTTGGCATCCTGCTAACTTCAATGGTTGTATGAAACTCACATTTTTTTTAACATGAAAAAAATACTGCGAGTGGGGGTAGAAGTACAAGACTGAAAAGTAACATCCTTTTAGGTGCATCATATTAAACAGCTGCATTTGTTCATACAGAAAATGCTTTTTATGGAGCAAAAACGCAGGTTTTAGATAGAAAAACAAATTAAATAAGTTTGTCTCCAGATAGCTGGCATCAACAAAATAATGCTTTAAAAAGAGCTTAGGAAGATATATTGCATATTTAAGAAGAGAAATAAGGAATTTAACTCACCTTATACCCTTCTCCCTAACAGGTTTCCTTCGGAAACCTGGGGGAGAAGAGTCATATAATTTCTCTCCTAAACTGTAGGTATTTCTTTTTCCCTACTTCCCCCCAACTTTAAAAACAGCTTATTTCTGAAAGGCAGACACATGGTGAACTACAAAAAGCAGCAAGAGAGACAAGAAAATGAAGAGATGAGACATTTCCCATAGGAAAAGATGGCACTCTCTTATCTCATATTCATCTCTTCTGCACTTGCTTTGCTCTTCCCTTTTCCCACCACTTTCAGTGATCTTGTGCATACGTTCAATGCTGAAAAACTCAGGAGCCAACTGGCATCAACCTGGACTCCCACTTCACTTGCATCCAGCTACACTCTCAACTTGTATGTATTTTCTAGTCAACAACTAACAAACTGGAGAAAAAGTAGATCAGATCTTAAATATTTTATCCAAGAAATATCTGTTTTCATGCATTTCAAGAAGAGTAAAAGTGTTAACATGAAAACAATACTTAACGGGAAAAGCTGGTAACAACCGCATCAGCCAGCTCTCTGAAAAGTAACACCAAAGTTACCACAGAAGTTCAGGAACATGTCATACTTTAAGGTCTAACTCTTCACTGTATTTCAAGAGTGAATCCAAGCTTTTTACAAAGAGCAATTGAGTCTTGTGTTACCTCTTCGTGTATTATTTTTACTAGTTCAACAAATGGAAAGTCATTTGTAGTGCTGTAATTAGTGGTGACTTAGTATTTAATTCCAGCCATTTCACTCTAACGACTAAAATCAGAGATGATACACTGTGAGCCTTCCAGCATTTACTGGCTGTTGACAGAGTGGACAGTTCTATTTCATAAATACTGGAATGCACAAAGGCGATGGATCCTGACTGTATAACTCAGTCTAAGCACAACATAGGACCGAATTATTAGGAATGCGGCCATTTAGCATTTCATACAAATGAGAATGTCCCAAACTGCTGTACTCCGGCTTGAAGAATTACGCAGATACATTAAGAGCATAAACTTGGGTTATCATCCAGCATGGAGACTTGCAAAAAGAGCCAACCAACTTGCAAAGATTTTCCTCTTATCAGGGATTCTCTGCGCAAAGCAGACTTTGACTGGTCGGGGCCTTTGATCTGTTCCCAGGTTTTGGCGTTTGATCTAGGATTTTACCCCAGGCCAATCTCTACTTACATACGTGTTTGCTGGGGCTCGCAACGCACGCACCTAACTGTGGCACTAGTTACAATACATAGGAACACAGCCTTGCACGCTTTCAGACATGGTATGTCCTTTACAGAAACTCACACAGAAGCTGTTTGCCTCTGCCTGCTGTGCAAACTACACAGCCATTAGAAACAGGTGAATATTTTACTATCCTTTACTGATAAACAGACCATATTACAGCTCCTCACTACATCAGTGGGGTTGTTACTAGGACTAAGCACTGTCACACTGGAAGTAAACGTTTCCAAGATCTTCCCAGAGCATAATGGGAAACACACCTGGTCACCTCAACCTTAGAAAACAAATGAAGAAATTGTAGACACTTATTCTGAGTGGTAGTTTGACTGTAGATAATAGGTAAGAGATGGTTTATCCTAAAATAAGAAAAATACAAACCAGGCTGTTGTTTTTTTACACTGAAACACTAAGTACCATCTCTTCATGGTTCCAGTGTCTGAATCTATTCTGAAGCAGCAACAACCAATTCTCCTATAAAAATGGTATTTCTGTTTTATGGAGTGATTTAGTACTAAATCTCATGCATCATAAATAAGTCTCAGACAGTTGATAATGATCTCATTTTTTATTCAAACAGAAGCACTATGCCATGCTGATGGAATTATATTTTGCAATTGGATTACAGCAGTAGTAGTTAAAATACACAATTGGGGTAAAAATGAAAGAGATGAAAAATTATGGCCTTGTTTCTTGGGTTTACACTGAACAGGCAGACTGTCACCCTGTCACAAAGCTGTTAATATTATCACTTAATTAACTAATGCTAATAGCTCCACAATCATTTTTAAACACTTTGTTGAGAAAATTATACAGCTTATACACTATGTTAGTATAAATTTCACAGAAAACATTAATGCAAAGACTTAGAAGATATCAGATTTCTGGAGGCAACTGTAAGATGTAAAATAATGTCTTTAATAGTCATACCTAAATCTCCAGCAGATTTGATGTCAATATTATCAAAACCACTGCCAATCCGGACAATTATTCGAAGTGCTTTAAATTTCTCCAGGTCTTCTCGTGTTAAAGTGATAGTGTGATACATCAGTGCACCCACTGCTTCATTTAGTACCTACAAAAAAAATGGGAAAAAAACCACTTTTTTTTTTCTTTCATAGGATCTCAGCTTAATCACATATACATATTTTCAGGTATAAAAAGACTGTGAAAGCATTAAATCCAGGTCTTTTGTTTTAAAGGTTATTTCTCCAAATATCTTCCAGCCTCTTGTTCCCCTTTTTCATCTGATGTATCCATTCTAGCATGACGAGATTAGCTTTAGAAGAACTAAGTGACCTATATTTGTGTTCTCATTAAGAGGGAAAAGTCTTCAGTTTTCACAGGAGATGCTCTGCAATACTGGACCCTAAGTACAAGTATCACTGGACTGCATCTGCCCATGCAGATGAAACACAAGATGGAGCAAGCACTCACTTCAAACAGTAAGTATTTTTATGCTTAGGCAGCTGACATTCGGTTTTGAATGGACTCACAGAGGAATAGCTCTTCACCATACACGCAGTGGTACACGCATTCACTGTGCTATTAAACCACTTGACACCTGAATAGAAAACATTCAGTAATCATTACAAAACTCTTGGGCAACAGAGACTTCAATCTGTCAATTCATACACAAGAACAAAGTGTTTGCCTCGTAGTTTACTGATACTGCAACTGTCGAAGCTCTCACTGATGGAAAACTGGATGTCATATAAATTGGTGGAACCGAGATGCCAGACTAGACATTATCCAGCAGCAACACCACCTCTAAGAAATAAACTGTACCAAGGCAAAAATGTTGCTAAAGAAAAAACCTTGAGTACAAAAAAACCAAAAATAAATTGTCAGGGTCTGAAAGGTCTGAATATCTTTCAAATTATGCTAGAGTGCATCCAGCCTACTCAACAAAGGTTATGAGGAAAGGCTGTGGAGGAGGGGAAGGGAGCCTACAGCTCCACGCCCAGCAGATTCAAACTCTGCTACCAAACCAGCAGTGACACTGCACCCCGCACAGCTGATACAAGCTTGTTGTTCAGAAAGCAGAAAATATTTTCCTCCCTTTATATGCAAATTGGACGGTTTCACTTCTTCAAAACACTGCTATTTCCACCTTGAATGTACTACCTAATATCTTAATCGTTCTACAAGATACAAAAACACACACAAATCTTTTCAACATCTAAGCTAGCAGTAACGACTTCAAGAGGCTCCTATGACGCACTTCACATAGAAGTTCTGCAAAGGCTCTAAATTTCTCATTCAATAGACTTTTGGGTCTGGTACACTTACAGATACTGTCATGAGTTATTTTTGCTCATACGAGCATTTTCTAGGGTACCGCAAGAACAGCAACAATAATCAACATCAACATAAAATCATTTTAAAAAGCTATTGCAGCAAAACAGTCTTGCACACAGAGGATTACAACTGCTGGAACTCAAGATCTGTAACAGTAATTTTAAAAGTTAAAATACACGAAGGAAAATTTTAAAAGATAATAAAACCAAACTCCATAAAAAAAGAAAGAAAACAGCTTCTTACTGCATACTTCACAAAATGATTTATGCTATTTCAACAGGTGTTTCTGGACTGAAAATCCCAGTTCTAAGTCAGATAAAGGCCAGAATCCACTGAGCAGAATCTGGATCTACTTGTAGTAGTAAGAACTGCAAAAAAAATACAAATTACACATCCTTAAAGAATTCGGCTACAACATAATTCACAGAACAGCTGTAGGCTCTGAGAGCCTATCTGGAGTCCTGCGTCCAGCTCTGGAGCCCTCAGCACAGGACAGACCTGGACCTGTTGGAGCGGGGCCAGAGGAGGCCCCAGCAATGCTCAGAGGGCTGGAACCCCTCTGCTGGGAGGAAAGGCTGGGAGCGCTGGGGCTGTTCAGCCTGGAGAAGGGAAGGCTCCAGGGAGACCTTATTGCAGCCTTTCAGTACTTAGAGGGGGCTTGTAAGAACGCTGGAGAGGGACTTCTGACATGGGCATGTAGTGACTGGACAAGGGGTGATGGTTTTAAACTAAAAGAGGGTCGATTTAGACTGGATATAGGGAAGAAATTTTTTACACTGAGGGTGGTGGAACATTGCCACAGGTTGCCCGGAGAGGTGGTCGATGCCCCATCCCTGGAAACGTTCCAGGTCAGGTTGGACAGGGCTCCGAGCAACATGATCCAGTTGAAGATGTCCCTGCTTATTGCAGGGGGGGTGGGCTAGATGACCTCTAAAGGTCTCTTCGAACCCTAACTATTCTATGATCTTATACACACACAAAACTCCTTGATTTTAATGGTACAAGCACATCCTTTGGAGATTACATCTAGCAGTCACTAATAAAAGACTGCGCTCATCAGTACGTGTTTCCTTGAGCTGCTACACAGGATTAAAAGAAATATCAAAACAGTTCGTTAGTTCTGCTTTCTACAGTAACATTACAGTTGGTATGGCCCAAGTCAAGGCCTGGGGCAGTCCACACAAGAAACAGTCCCTGTTCTAACCTGAGTGCTCATCCAAAATACACTTAAGGGTTTTTTGTGCCCTTAATTCCTAAAAGAAAATCTTCCAAAACCGCACAGCTCAAACGATATGGAAATTTCTTCTGATTTCCAGTCTAACTTTATTCACAGACCATTTGCTCTGGCGCCAGTGTTGCCCATTTGCTTAAATCATACTTTATCTCCTTGGTGTTTACAATCCAAACATATTTATAGACAATGATCATATCCCCTCTCAGCATGTTTGGCTAGACTTCACAAGCCTAGTGCTTCTAGGCTTGTTTAGGACAATCTCCTTCTACTCCCTTGACCAGTCTAACACTTCTCCACTGTGCTTAAAGAAGTCTAAGGTCAACCTTTCTGTGGGTGATCACAGCAGCAGCCAGCATGCTACTGGAGGTTCCCCTCCCCACTGAGTTACACCAACACTAGCACTGTCAGCAGCAGTACATGTGCTGGAAATCTCTCCCAGTGAAGCCTCACATGATGCGTGATGTTTCTGCATGGCCAATGTCACACTGCCAGCTGGTCCTTTGACTAACAGGTAAATCTGAATCCTTCTCCCTGAAGCATGTGTTTCTGTCACACTCCCAAGTTTACAGGAGGACTTCTTTCTCCCAGTCACATCACTTGTTACTGCAAGCTCAAGGTCTTCAAGTTCTTTACGATAGCCTGGTCCTCTCCAAGTAGACTGTCCTCCATTCTCGGTTTTATCACATCCATCTCCACTCCCGCCACAGTTGTTCTAGATGGTTGCGACATAGGAGAAAACTTCCTCTGCTTAAGGGCAAATACCTGTTGCTTAAAACTTACGATGACCCACCTACGGCTCACATCACAGCCAGCCCCTTCTTTCCCTCCTCTCCAAGACTGGAAAGGGCCAATATTGTGTGGTTTTGTATGTACAGACAGAGAGCTGCCACTACTTTAAGGACTGCATTAAATAGGGGCTAAAAGACAGGTGAAGTAGCTCAGAAATTTATGTTTTAAAATCAGTGTTTCACTTGGAAAGCAGCTTTTCACTTCATAATCATGCATATTTTATTAACTCAGCCAGTCAAGAGCCAGTCAAGACTGTAATTTGGATAAGAACGTCAGTCTGGCCCATTACACTACATTTTTGGGCCCATCGAGGTTACGGCTTGGCACTAGGAGGAGATGGAAAAGTATTGGGAAGCTTGTGAATGTGTTCAATAAAAGGAAAAATATTTCTCAGCTATGGCTCAATGCTGACACTAGCCATTTCCACAGGCAGTTATTTACCCATCATATGGGCTACGGAACAAACAGATGCAAATGAAAAAATCTCTTAAAATTTTCTTTTTAGCATTTGAGCCTCTTCTACAATTATGGACTAGTTTGCAAGGAAATGTATTGCCAAAAATGTTAATGTTTTGTGACTGTGCATTACTTCACATTGATTTGATAATTACGCTACTGCTTTTTGCAACTGGCCACGTGACTGAAGTATGCCAAAACCGCAGAAAATAACAGCAGAAAATCTAAAGTTAGAAACATTCAGCATTGATGAATGTCAGTAATGCCATTTAAAGATTTTTTTAGAAAAATAAAGTTTCTGTATTTTTGAATTATTTCTATGAATTATATTTTCAGTCATTACATACACTAAATGCACACAAGAAAGACTGACAAGCTTGTCAATGAATAAAATCAAAACTTGAACTAAATTCGAGAAGAACACATGAATCTGAAATCCAGCATAAATGAAACAGTTCTGGAAAAAGAAATAATCCTTAGAAAAAAATAACTGCATAGGAGTAATTTACTGCTCACTTAACAGAAGCACACCCAGTGGGGGATGCACTATGTACTCTAGGACTATACGTGTGGTTCCCCCCTTCCCATCGGTTTCCGTAATGAACTTGATTAATATGACATTCACCAAATTCTAGTACAACAATTTTATTATAGAAATATCAACTGGTGTCAGCTTGATTGAGATACACTTTCAACAAGCAAGCTAGAAATTTCAGATCAGCGCAAACATGTGGCAGTCAGACCATGCTCTTTCACAATCCCTTGCGAGGAAAGGCAACGGGCAAAATTTGACAGAGAACAAGCAGAGCTAGCCCCGTACCTCCAACAGCCACTCCTGCATTCATCAGACTACAGCTGGGCTTTTTGGGAAGAAAGGATCTGAGATAAAAGCTGAAACACAGCATAGGAGTTGGCTTCCTTCTGTTACCAAATGGTTACACAGCCCATCTGCCCAATTTTTATGCCTTCAGACTTACTTCCAGGCAAAGCTACAGCACGCTGCTTGTTGAAAGCTTTTTTCGTACCCTCTTCAGTGAGCTGACATCCGTTCCAATCACTGCTCGCACAGGTCATTCTGCTACTGTGCGACCTCAAAATGACCACTCTGCTTTCACAACATGCCAGGTCTCCAAGGCTCTTGGAGAACACAGGACATTGTAGTAGGATACATCTCTATTTCAAAGCAAAGAATTTAACAGATCGTAAGTACTGAATATTGAAAGTTGAAAACCTTTTTAAACACCTTCCTATCTATTTTTTTCACCTTATTTCAGCACCAATCTATTTTAGCCGTCATGCCAAATGTCGCATAGTCACCCTTGCAACACACATGCCTTGTATTATTTGGGGAAGAACTCTTAGCATCTTGTTTACTTTTTAAGAAAAGCATAAACATATCGTAACATGCTAAGAATAGAACAGCAAGGCCTCCTCTTCTTTGGTCACCTACACTACTAGACTTCACCATGAGCGACTGATTGCAGAGGCTTGCAGATCAAATCTGGAGTACAGAAACATAACACAGCATGTAAAATGCCAAACTACTTCCATGCCGAGACAGAACATATTCATAAACTGCATACTGAATATGACAATATATCATAGTTTAAAAAAAATATTTCTAGAAAATCATCACTAGAAAGTGCTATATTTCATCTGGTTCTGGGAACTACAGGGTATTACATTTCTTGAAGTCTGATGTGTCATCTCAAAAAAAATATGTTCCACTGTTTTGCACATTTGGGTGGAAAAAGTGTAATTTACCTAAGCCGGGTAGGCTTTGCATTATTTGACTTGCAAAAAGCAGCTATGCATCAAATTTGTTCTCAATAGTCTGCCACACAGGGAAAGGCTGCAGCAGGCTTGTAGCTGCTCTCAAAACCTCCCTACAACATCAAAGGGTCCATGTGAAACTAACGCCAATAAAACTGAGAAGCCAATGTGCTCAAACAATATTTAGTAGGTCTCCAAAACTCTGCTAGTTTATGCTGCTTTTTGCAAGTTCCTGTCTCTCTTTATGAGACTATCAGCTCGACGCTAGGTTCCCAAGATCTGCAGCGCTGCCCTACCCGTTTCAAGACATGCACTTTGTTCAGCCAGGATACTATCTTGTATAGACCCTAAATATTAATACTTAAGTTTATACTGTATATAAATATGAGTAAGTATAAACATTTTATACAATCATAAACAAACCTACTTGCAGGCTCCTGAAAACACACTCTCTAAAAACCTCTATGTCCACACACTGTATAAACTACATACATATACATAAGTGACATATATGATAGTGTATTGCTAGTCTTTTTAAAATATACTTTTGAAAAATATATAAGTATACATGGAAATACACACAACACTATATAAATAGCCTGCCTAGCCTATTGCAAACTTCCATTTAAAAACTGTATTGAAGCCTTTCAGACCCAGGATTTACTGACACTTACATGCAGTTTAATGACAGAAGTCCATTTGAGAATATAGACTCTGAAAACACTTTTAAAAAGGCTTTAACAAAAAAATCTTTAACAGAAGTTCTGTGTGTTAACTTGTGTGTCCTACTAATAACAGTGAATTGCATTCCATTTCAGTTCCAGTCTATCGGATGCTGCGATGGATTGAACATCTACACCTAAGGATCATTATGTCATGAAAGTCACTGAGGACAACACATCAACCCACACAACTCTGTGTCAAAACACGTGGCAACAATCACCAGCAATTTTCAAGCCCAAATGATCCTTAGTAAAATCTGGTACTGGCAAATGAAAGAAAAAGCTACTTGACAACCAACTACATTAGACTCTAATCTGTCTGTAAGACTGCTACGTGCTGCTGGCTGGGAACAGCAGCACTTCCATTCTGCTTTTTAAAGGGTATTTGTTCAGAAGAGGCACTGGCAGCCGGCCCCCTCCTGTAATGCTGCACTTGACCTGCAATATTGCCACTGGCAAATCTGACAGATGTTGGCAGAAGGGTCACTGAATACAAACATCGATTTTGTATACCTCCTTACTGTGATAGCTAAATGTTAACTATGTTGCATGATGAGGCATAATGAAAATTTTTAGGTTTTCCTTTTGTTAATTCCTAAATTTTTTTTTTTAAATCTTTCATAAGGAATCTGATCCAATGCTCACTCAGTTTCAGCAAATTTACAAGGTTTTGGATCAGCTTATTCCCAAGTATAAGCTACTGTTTAGAACAGGGCAGCTTCCTTTCAATCTATATTCTTTGAGAATTAATTTTGATGGAAAATTAAAACGCTGCAACGGCATCATGAATATAAACAACACTGATGGTACAAATACAAGATTGCAGCTTTACTGCTAAACAAAGAAGAATCTGAAGCTGGAAAAATTATCTTGCTTAACCATTGACATAACAGGAACAAATTAAAGACTCAGCTGAACATCAGCACCATTCTTGATTTGTTTGTATCAGTTTCAAAACATTTGCTGCATTATGAAAGCTCTTCTTTGAAACAGTCTTAGATAAAGCTGTAATGACTGGAACTGTTTCTACATTTAATCCCTATGTAAAAGCGCAACTGAAAAATTTCAAGTCTTACACCACTGAATAGGAAGTTCAGCTTTTAGATTTTTTTAACAAACTAGAAATATGGAAATGTAGTATCCCTGTGCAGATGATTTTATTTTGTGCTTTTATAACAGGAATCAAGGGATCTGATACATTCTAACCACTCAATCACTTGCAAGGCTGGAGGCACAGGTTTACCAGGCAGACGATTTTCCCACTTCCAACCAAGCAGCCTATTCTCTTCAATGTTCTGGTGAACCAGGTAACTGTCTGAAGCAGTACGTCCAGTCAAAAAACACACACTTTTTTTCTTCTGGTAGATTTAAGACAAGATACAGGAAACCATATAATTACCAAAAAGAGAATGAGAAAATGTACACAGCTTCAAACAAACTCTTGACTTCTTCCCAGCCTATACATTTTACTTAAAAGATCATTCCTGATCAAGTATGCTTCCCTGTCTTTTCCAGTTGGGTCTGCAAGGATCGCTTTATCTTCTCTCTGCTTGGTCGAGATGTCCTTCACCAGATCTTGTGTATGACGTTTATGTTTGGCCCTTTGGAGCTACCCAGTGCACTCCATGTTACACAACATACCGCAGAAGTCAGGAAGCACAAGGAGTGAAGAATTTGAGCTCCAAAAATCCTAGGCAACACAAAGACCTCGAGGGAGTGCTTGAGTCCTTGATGCCTTTGAAGGTACAGAAGTAGAAAGGAGGAGGAACACTGCAGAAGTCAGAAGTGCTGTGTAGGCTGCAAAGGAGCCAGCAAAGCAGTAAACCATGAATGGCACTGAAAGGAAGGGGGATTGGGGAAAAGGAGGGAGAGTGACAAGAGAGTATGAGACAGTGAGAAAAGCAAGTTCACCTGGAATGAGGATGGAGGCAAGCTAATTATTTAAAAATATTTTTTTTTGAATGAGCACCTCTTTTTGGCAGAACTAAAACACCATGTATGTTTGGAAACAGTCCGAGAGGGTTACCAAAAAGACTGATACGCACATGATGAACTGTAAAATAAAAAAACAATTTGAACACACTGAGTAACTTTTATTGACAGTAATGCAATCTCTGTTAAGAAAGAAATCTAACCACCAAAATCTTAACATAATTTTTACCCTAAATGACAGAAGTTTCCTGACAACATGCAGCTAACCCAGTTCCCAGTTATCCCATGATACAGTCTGACAAACATCATGCTGAACTTCACACAGCCATATAGAATCACAGCATGGTAGGGGTTGGAAGGGACCTCTGTGGGTCATCTAGTCCAACCCTCCTGCCGAAGCAGGATCACCTACAGCAGGCTGTAGAGGACCTTGTCCAGCTGGGTCTTGAATATCTCCAGAGAAGGAGAATCCACAGCCTCCCTGGGCAGCCTGTGCCAGTGCTCCGTCACCCTCAGAGGGAAGAAGTTCCTCCTCATGTTCAGCTGGAATTTCCTGTGCTTCAGTTGTGCCCACTGCCCCTTGTCCTGTCGCTGGGCACTGCTGAAAAGAGCTTGGCCTCATCCTCCTGACACCCACCCTTCAGATATATTCAGTATATATTAGGTCCCCTTGCAGCCTCTTCTTTTCTTCAGGCTGAACAAGCCCAGCTCCCTCAGCCTCTCCTCGTAGGAGAGATGCTCCAGTCCCCTCACCACCCTTGTAGCCCTCCGCTGGACTCTCTCCAGCACCTCTTCATCTTTCTTGAACTGGGGAGCCCAGAACTGGACAGAGTACTCCAGATGATGCCTCACTAGGGAAACATTCACAATAAAACAGAGCTCAGGAGTCAAAGTACAAACCTGTATATTGCAGCCTTTCAGTCTGGCTTGAAAGCAAACTGCTTTTTCTAGGGAAGGTGGTGGTGGTGGGGAGAAATCAGTAAAACTTTACACAGGTAATTTCTGAGGAAGTGTGATAAGCATCCTCTAACTACAAAGCTATTTCAAAACCTTGGGTCACGCTCAGTAAATGTCAGTATTCACTTAAGCACTGGCAGCTGGATTTTCAAAAGGAAGGAGACATGTCTTTGCCATCCAGCTTGCCTCGCAAAGCCGCAGCACAGGGAATGAAGGCTTTGACCTGTGATCAACCAGAGTTCTAATACACATTACTATTTACTGGTGACCTTAAACAAGTTATTCATTTTCCGTACTTTAATTTCCTCAGCCATAAAAAGAGCATGACAAATGAACTCTTTGGCATAAGGGAATTGCTACAGAACTGCAACTCAGGCATTATCCAATTGGAGAAAACTTTAATTAGCAAATAGTATTCTACCTTACTATGTGTGCTAACATACTGCTTTTGACTCTGTATACAAATGGCATTCAAATCCTCACTTTTCCTCCTTTCTGTACGTGTTATAATCTCTCAGCCTCCTTGCTTCTCTATGAAAAAATACCTACCTTGTGCCCTGCTGTCTCACAAACTGCTACAAATTCCCCTTTTCCACTCTATTTCCTTTGTTGTCAAGCCACCTTAAAGGACAGTATTTTAAACCATCATCCTGTCCCTGAAACCTTCCCATGACCAGCAGAAATGCCTTCTCCAGATTCCAAAACATTTACTCCTTAAACGCCAACTCCTTACACCCCTGTGATCAAGGCTCCACAACTGCACAAACCAAGTTTATACCGGTTCTTCTTCTCCTAGCCATCCCTTTGTAGTCTTCCACTGCTTTCCTCCTCATCTGATTCTCAGTTCACGACTTTTTTTTCCACGACATTCGTCTACAGCCACCCATCTATGTGTATCAATGCAAATCACCTCTTTCAAACCCCATGCTAAATTTCCCAGTCTCTGACCTGCCTCCTGCAACTTCAGACTGTATCTGTATCTGCTACCCTGTTAAATTCAGTATCTCTTTTTAAAGGCAAGAAATACATGAAAGAAAAACTAAAATTCACCTTCTGCTTTTCTCAACACTAAAACTTTTCCTGATTTTCAGCCATCTCTTCTTTCACAGTGCAGAAAAGTCTTCTGCAAATTTACAGCCATTACCATAATCTGTATTATAAGTAACAGGACATCATCATTTAGCATGGCCAGGAACGTGCATTCATACATACATGAACATGTTAGATACTGCTTTAAATATGCAACTTCTAATTTCAAAATTTTTCCTGAAAACAATTTTATATTTAGTAAAGCACCATTCCCAAATACGGTATTATACAAGCAGTACTAAAATACAGACCTTTCTGTACTATAACTAAAGATGTATGGAAAACAGTCATTTTTCACTGCAGATGAACAGTGAACACTTCACATGGAAGTCAACAGGGCTCAACATTTCATAAAACTGATCTGTTAGTCTATGTTAAACTCATACAATGATATGATAATAAACTAAGGTTTGTGATTTTTGTTGCAGAAATTTGTTACCTGGCAGAACAAACCCAAACATTTTAGGACTGTATCATCCTTTGGACTAGTGACAGTTTGTATCACGGCAGTGTACTGGTAACTAGTAAAAGTACATTTTCCAGATATATTACTGAGCTCACCGAGAGCGAATTATTTTGGCATAATAAAAAGCAAAGGATGCAAGCTTTAGTATAATCCACTAAATACAACACTCTTGAGGATCAACACCAGACTACCTGTGCTATTCCTCAGTTATTTAAATACTTTTCTGAAGCCAAAATTTGAGATACACACACTGACTTTCAGTCTCCGTATCTGAAAAGTTCATTTACTACACCCCACTGATAACAGAAAATACCGAGTGTTTCTAAGTCGAGGCATTCATGTCTCTCAGGAATTCCCCAGCCTTGATGCATCAGAAGCAAATGATGCTGATTTCTATAAGCAAAGCATAAAACTATACAGGTGGTGCGCTGCCAACGTTGTAAAGTCCACCTGAAGAGTAGACTGCTATTATCTACTCAAAAAAGGTGAAACAGCATTTATATTATTTATTGTCCACATGTTATTTAGTCCTTGCAAAAGGAATTCAGCTACTTCACGTATCAAATTTCTGACAATGGTGAGACAGGAAAACAGTAAGATTAAAGTAACTTTTCAACATGATTAAACAGGATTACACAGAAATAAGGCATTATATCACATTTCAATTCTCAATATATAAAAAGATAAAAGGGAATTCAGAGAAAAAACTCAGGTTAAATATTACTCTAAATTAAAAAAATAAAGTATTATAGTTAGATTATTATTATCTTTGACTTATAAATTAAGCTTTTTTATTAAAAAAAAAAAGCTCAAACAAAACCCAAAAACCAGTATCCATTTCTATGCATCTCCAGTTACCAGTGTAAACAGAAAAGTTTTCACTTTTTTGCATTTGTTCTCAGGTTAGTTACTTTTGAGTAGTTTCAGTTGTATGCACAGCAAAAACACTGGTCTTTTTCAACAGCAGCTAAAGAGAAGACTGAAATTAGCATTAGGTTTTGGCAAAACCTTACTGTTTCAAAACAGAATGTCACAACAAAGGAGAAGGTCAGATTTTGAGTTTTTGCGATCCGATTGACTACCCACCGCAAAGATGGTCTTCTATATGACAGTATAAACACATTAAAAAAAGACATGAGATCAGAACAATAATATTACCAACTTTTAATCTAGCTTACAATTCAAGAATAATCTAAAAAGAATGGTTTTAACTATCCTGTGAGAAACTACTAATGAACTGAAAAAAGGCTATCTGGAATGCAGATTATTTCCTAGTAGGAACAATTTCATATTTTTCCATTTTCCTATTCACATTAGAATTTAATTGTATCTAAAACACAGCTGAACAAATTAAGGTAGTGACATTAAGCCAATACTGATGCAGCAGAAAACAACCTTAAATATCATTCTTGACTATTATTCTGACAACAGCCTATTCCTGTGTGGGAAGGGGGGCAGAAGAGTAAGACAGGAAATCTGGAAGTCTGCAGAGATATCCACCAAGGAGCCAGCATCAGAGATGATACCCACCAAGGACTACACACAGGGCTTCAGAAGAGGGGTCAACTCTTGCGTTTGCCTGAACCAGGAGAATCGGCAGTTCCATCTAGTTTGCTGTGCTGACACAGCATACAACTCTTCAGTCTTCTCTTTAGTGTTAAAAAAGCCAAACCACCTACCACTTAGAAATTTCGAAAGCTTTAACAACGAAAATTTTTTTTTTTTTAAGAATAAAAATACTTTTTCTTAAGAAATAACAAGCTGAATAGTTGGTTGATGGGTTCTCACCAGAAAGATGTTGACATGAAATGGACTACAGAAAATGAGATTTATTCACTTGATAACAGAAAGGAACTTGGTATTATTCTCAGGTTGCTGGCTTTGTAAGAAAGTTGTCAAGAAGATTAAATCTTTCATCATATACAAAGACTTTAAAATGTTTAACAATGCTATATACTACAAGAACATGAAAAGTAAATAAACAATTAAACCAGTTTTGAATTCAAAATAGTGAAAAGCTTCTGAAAACCTGTCACAAACCCAAGAGCTGCTATAATTAGTGCAGGGCAAGTCTAACAAGGTATCTGCAGAGAAACAAGAATACTGGTGCAACTGGGTTCAGCTGACATCTCCTGAACACGCGAATCCCACTCAGCAGTATACAGTACCACACACACGAGTGGATACAGACACCTAACAGGCTTTCATACTTGGATCTGTACTTGTCTATCACACATGTTTGCTGGAGAAGAGTAGAATAAATTCCCCTGGAAGGGCCTCCTGATTGCCCTCCTCTGCTGTCATATTTATTACATTTTTTTACCTCCATAGAAGCTGTAAGTCCCGATTTCATCCTTTATTAGGTGAAGGAATATTTGGCATTTGAGGCTTATTCTGCTAGCCAACAAGTTCACCAAAATTAATTCTACCTCTACAGAATATGGATGTGAAAAGGTTCTATTGCTGTCTAGAGAGCAGCAAGGATCTGGGGAAGACAAGGCCTTCATGCTGAAGGAAGTCTCTGAAGAGAAAACGTAGGTGGTATGGGCCAGCTGGAAAATGGCCATGAAAAATGTGTGTCCCTCCAAGAAAATAAAAAAACCTTTGACAACATTAAGTACGACTAGTTGTTTCACAGCTCCCAAACCACCAGGAAGGGTGCGAACTTCTGCAATAACATACAGTTAGAATGCATTTTTAAACTAAGTTTCTAAATAAAATTTGGGTTCGCATTTGTTTCGAAACTCTTCTACTGTGTCAATTCTCAGTGCACAAGACTTCCTACCCCAGTCTGCACAATTCCTTGGCTAAACAGAGAAGTTTCGAGGTTCCTCACAAGGCCAAACCAATATTGAGACCTGGCTTTCCAGCTGAAGGCTGAGTGACAGTGTTTCCAAGCAGCACTTCAAAAGTATCATGGAATAATATAATTTTCCCAGAGGTAACCCTCTCCATGAATCTAACGCAGTAGGTAAGCATATGGACAACATCCATCCAAAGATAACCTACAGAAAAGAATACTTCGACACAGATATTTTCATCTTTTTTTTCATCATCATGTTTCATCACTTACTGGAATTTACCATTCACTCACTCACAAAGGTAATCAACCATTAACTAAAATGCAACAGCTAAATACACTATCGTAGCTAACACAACACTGCACCTGTTCATAATCATTAAAATAATTGTTTCCTACAAAATTTGAGTTACACCTCTAAGTATTACCTTTTCATGAATTTCTTGTGTAGACTGAGCATCACAAAATGCCACCGTGGCTACATCCTTCAGAATAGGCATTTCTACTGTACAATCCCTGCCATCCAGCAACGCTACCAAAGGGCGTGGGTGCATGGGCCCATTCATGATCGGAGGTCGAATGCCTACAAAGAAACAGAGAAGACCTGTTAGTCAAGTCACGCAAACGTAGTAGAAAAAACAGGTTATAGCTAGCCTGTTTATTCTGATGGCAGAAAAAGATTTCAAGGACTGAAGCTAGTAAAATAGGAACAAGTTTACAGTCAACAATCAACCAAACACAGAAGACCTAAAAAAAAATGTCAGGGAGGTTCACAAGGCTGAACAATGGAAGATAGATAAAACCACTAACGGAACATTATATTTGGTTTTTAAAGATACATCCTTACTGCACTATTAAGAAGAGTCTGTGCAATTTTATCCAAGATTTATGTTTTCATTGTATTCCATACCTTTGTGAGCTCTACACAGAGTGAAAAATATCTTGTCCAGGCTTGTAAGAGCATAGCTTATGGTGTATCATAAGCAACTGATTTCAGGATCTGAGTATTCAGTTTACATATATGATGATAATGATCTGCTGAAACTAGAATTTAACTGGAAAACATCCTACAACAGAGAACTTCTAAATTTACTGAAGATCCAATGTCCAAGTGTATAGACTAACTGTTGATCTATCTAGGTCTGCTTAGACTTAAAAAGTTTTACAAAACAATTCTGTATAGCTTAGTCAAACAAACACATCATACTTAATCCACCACTGAAAACTCTTACAAAATACGAACAAAATGTCCCTCCCTAAATCAACATCACACTTGGAACACTGTAGAGTCAAAAAGAAACCTGTGTTAAAGATCTGGGGGAATGAGACAGTTGAAAGTGTAGACTTCATTTATACCCTCTCTATGCAGTCTTAAAATGAAAAGAAATCCTTATAACAAGATATTTAGAGAGCTTTTTTTTAACAGTATAGATGCTATAAATATACAAAAGTACTCAAGGGAATAATATTAAACCATTACATTTACACAAAAGTAGTTAAGCATCGGTGGAAAAAAAGGCACTTCTGAAGAGATGAGGAAAAGCAAAACCAAGAATAAAGTATATTATTTATTTTCCTCTTTCAAAATTAGTTTTAAACACTGCAATGTGAAGCAGGCTAGATATTTCTCATATGCAAATTTCAACAATATATTTTTGTTGCAGTGTGAATTTAAAAACATTGCTTATTGCTTGATAATACAAGTTAGTCCAACATTAATGCAAAAGACTGAGGTTCCCCAGCTACCTTCTGCAAGCAATCCCTGCATCTTAAGTCCCAGCCTGTGTCAAAAAGCAAGCCCTGAAAGACTGTCATCCGCATTTTAAGTGGACGGAAAATTAGTGGAATCCCAGTTGTACAAGATACCTGGTGAAGAAAAACAGCTGCTGGGAAGAGAGACTGTCATAAGTCAACAGCACCAGCACACTGCTTCCCCACTGGGACCAAGCTCCAGCCTGGGGCTGAAGGAGTACAGCTAAGAAGGCCGTTGCCCTCATCCTCTCCACTGTCCAGCCTGCACCCACAAATTTCATATCCACTCCTAAGCAAGTCAGAATGATAGGCCAGCCCTGCTACAATCTGGCACTTCGGTTTTTTACCTATTCAAACAGTTTTTATACTCAAGGACAGAACAAGAGTCACTACATTTGGTTCTTTTCTGTTCTAGTCCCAGTGTCCCCCAACAACTGATGATGCCAATGGAGTGACTGCAGTACTCTCACCACAGCAGACAGGCATTTGGGTGTGAAAAGTATTCATCAGCAAAGTTTTCCATGGGTACAACAGCCATGAAATCTATTCTCTATTGTAAAACCATCAATTCCTAACCTCTACTGTGATGGACATGCTTAGAAATACTTCAGGTACACAGATTCTTTCAGTAATAACCAGCCACCAAAATTTAATGGAAGCCTCTTCAATACCATTTCTAAAAATCATGCATCTTGCTAACGTACTATTGTTACCCGTTTGAACCAGAAATGGCCACATAACCTTCATACAGTCATTTTTAGTAAATAAACTACACACTAATAATGTGGTACAGGACATAAACGCTACATGGATACACAATGTAAAGCTACATAGTCGTCCAGAGAATAACTACTATCATTTAATGGGAACTTAATTATAAAACCCCACATTACATCTACTTAGAAACACCCTAAAATAAAGCGTGTTATAGACCTGTTCATGGTTCTTTCAAAATAGTATATGTCATAGCATTAATAAAATGTAATTATTTCTTGAAACAAATGCAAAAGTGACGTTGTAAGTGCTATTCATATTGCATGGAATAATTGTGCTCATTTTACAACTGAACTGTTATGGTCGTCGTCTTAATTGTCAGTTCAGCAAAGCCAGGATTTCATCAACAAGTCTGAATGGCAGCTAAAATTTAAAAAAAAAAAAAAAAAAAAAAATCCACAGAACTTTGATACTGAAATTGTTGAAGATAAATGAGGAAAAATATGGCACAGATGATGTCCTCCGAGCTACAGCTAAAGCACCTCTGTCAAGAGAAGTGTGCAGACAGGCCAAACAGGTAAGAGGAGATTAAAAATTCTCACTTTCAAGAAACACTTTTCTGACTAGCGCTATCTCAGAAAATCATGAGGTATAGTATCACAGTAATGATTTCTATAAAATACATAAAGGTGTGGTCTGGTTTGCCCCTCACACCAGCGTATCTATCGATTTCAGTGAAGATACTTGTGTGTGATGGTGCTACGTGGCATGCCAGACTGAGCCCCACAGCACAGAAATGAAAGCCAGAGAAGCAACTAGAAGGATAAACCCTCCGCAAGAGAATCGCAGACTTCGTTAAGAGTCCCCAGCACTCAAATACATCCAGTGACCTTGACCATGAGAAGCCCACAAACGTTTGCTTGCCAAAGTCCTTTCTGAACTTCAGCGTAGACTTCCTGTTGCACAATCCTTCTGCCTAAATACCGTATTGCTGCATCGCAGACAATAACTCAACACTTCAAGTTTACATTTGGAAAGACATAGTTTCACTGTGAATCAGAACCCCTGGAACAAAAAACTACTCCTTCCACCATTTAGATACCTTCTGCCCATTTCTTATCTAGAATGTTGTACCGCACCCATGTGTTTGGCTTTGCAGCAGACCCTTGGAGGGACAGGATAAAGCAATGTGCATTTAAGAGCAGTATTTTCCATGCCTGTATTACGAGTAAATTATGCAACTTGGTGCCAGAGAGAAATAATTGTAAACTGGTCAAAAGTGACATTCAACACCACAAATGTGAAACTAATTTAAAAAAATAATTTCCCTTAAGTATACAGTATAGCATTTCACATAACACAGATAAAAAAAATTATACCATCCACCCCCACATCCTAGAACCTTTGTTAAAACAATCTCAATTTATCCTAACTTGAGACTTTCAGGAACCCCTACCAACCTGACATTTCTTAATCTGAGCTTGACTTCCAGGGTCATGAATTCGATTTCTCAATGCTTTACAATCTTCAGTATTCTGAGGCAAAATAGCAGCCTGTCATTCCATCCTCATTTCCATGTCTTTAATTTTTCTTGCAGCCTCCTGTAATCTTGAACCAAAGCTTTTAAACTTCTTATCCACTGCAACCTCTGTAGCCTGGATGGCGTTCAAATTTTTACTAAAAATTAAACACAAACAATACATTAAAACAACATTAAGGGTCTGACTTGTGCTCACAGAAGCCAGGAAACTCAAAGTTGAAGCTTCTCACTGCATCTGTACCCTTCCCCCTTTCGCTCCTGGCTTTCCACCATGCCTGCTGTGCTGCCACCGGCCACCAACACCCTGGGGAAAGCTGGGGAAGGCCAGGGACTGTCGAGAGACGCTGGGCACCTTGTGCAGGACAGCAGCTGTACTGCAGACAGACGTACCTGCAACAGTCGGCACCACTCGGGCAGCAAACCTTTTGCCTAGGCGAGCAGGGATCTGAGTGAGGGCAGCGCGTGATCTCCAACACCACCCGTGCCAGAGAGCCAAGCGCTCCAGTGAGCACCAGAGATGGAGTGAGAAGCCTTAACTCTGGACTTGCTGGTTTTGTTGGGTATAAGTCAGGCCCTTAAGGTCATCTAAATGTATTTAAGGGAAAAAAAAAAAAAGTTTCCCACGAGAGCTCCAACCCAGCTATTAGTCTGAGGGTTTTTTTTTCCCCTCCAATATGGAAATAATCTGGTGGTGAAGCTCCTGCCCCAGCAACAGCTACCGTGCCAGTGACTGCTGGAAATTTTCTAAAACAGCACCAGGTATAAAATGCACACACAGACAGGCAGAGCAGTTCCCTACTTGTCGAAGAGCTGCCACACACAGAAAACAGCTGAGTGCCGTTTCAGAACTGCTATTTGGACTGACTGCTCAAATAAAAAAAAAAGGATCAAAACCCTACTCTAGCCCAGCTTTTATGGGAAAAATCCTGGAAACTGAAAAAGCAGCTTTCAGCTGCAGAGCCTGACGGCAGGCCAGCCCCATGCACAAGCATTTCAAGTGATTGTGGGTCTCACAAACAAGAGATTAATGTATTTATCATCCAGCTTTGTAACCAAAACTTGAGAGGACAGCTCGTGAATTACCACCTCCATATCTCCAGCAGCACAGGGACTTACATATTATCAGACCAGCCTTAGTACAAGACGTATTTTTTTTTTCCAAACTTGAAAGAAAATAAAGACCTACCTAAGCAGCCTAGTTTTCTCCCCCCCTCCAAAACCCCTCCTGCATCTCCTGTAACCCAAGGAGCACCTTTGTGTGCCACACACCAAGGGGGAGAGCTCAATCCAATATCATTCACCATACTCAGAATTTCAGGATAAGCAAGCACTCCGCGACTACTCTAGACTGTTACAATTTATTTTAAACCCTTCATGAAACAACCTTTCACGTTAGGAGCTGAAAGTAACTAAAGGGATCACGCTGCACAAATAACAGATCTCAAAGTAGGCTGTCACCGTGGGCTGACATTAGAAAACATACCAAAATGCAACAAGGTAAGCTATTAACAATGATTAACAATGTCATTTTCACATTTTTCTGCCACTGATTAATGTAACATCATTAGGATCAGGAATGTCTTAAATAAGGTATACATGTTAAAAGTAAAGGACATTGTCAGGTTTGTAGGCCCAAAATTTGACCTACCTTTCATTTTCTTAAATCTGTTTGCAAAGTCCATGAAATTCTTTAAATGTGTTTTTCTTTTTTCAAAACAAATGCTTCAATTCTTTTTTCTGAAAAATACATCAATGCCAAAAAGCACAACACTTATCAGTAACCCTATAATGACAAACCAATACGCACATGAAATGGAGCACAGCAGCCTGGCAAAGGAGAGTTTTCATTTTCACATTTCTGGACATTCTTACAAGCGCAAAGATTATTTATGTAGCAAAACTCCCTTGACAATGTCCTTTTAAAAGAATTTGTCCTACAAAACTTCCTTCACGCACTGTGAAACATTAAAGTAATTTAAGTTTTTAATAAAATGCGAACTACTGAAAAATCTAATCAATATTTACAAAAACAAGACCCGAAAACAACAGGTTGGACATTCAGCTAATTTACAATCTTGCAGATGTAACATGAGACTAATCCCCCATGGCATTTACCTTCATTCTGTATTCTTACCTAGGCGGTAAATTCGGTCAGAGCTGTCACTTATTTACCATAAGCCCTCAAAAAAAGGTACTTTTAAAAAATAAATATTATTATTAATTGAAGTAAAGAATGAGTTGTCAAAACAAACAAAAAAATATACCACGCATAACACAAACACAGAAGCTGTTTGAATTAGATTTGCCAATATGCACTATTAACATTCCTAGAAATGTCATACTTGAAAAACGTATTTTCGAGGTTCCTGACACTTCATGCATTTTTAAATTTCGGACTTTACTTTGGAAGTCTCATTGTTTTGTGCCCTGTGACCTCAAGCGACATTTAGATACAAGGTAGAGCAAAACTCTAAAAGCAGTGAAGCAGAAATAAACTTTAAAAGTACAATGCAGGTAAATGGATTAGTAAAATGGATGCAGGAAAAAAAGAGTGCTTACCAGCCTTCAGTATTTTGATATTCAGCATATTCAGATGCTGAATATGCAACACATCTCCTGATTCCACCAGAATCAGAGCCAACACCTTTTGCCACTGCTTTCAGCGTGAGTGGGATGCAATCTCCCATGATTTGGGTATGAGACTGGGGGCGGGCAGAGGGGAGTACATTCTTAAATAAGAACACCAACAAGGGCCACATACATACAGGTGACAGCTACCCTTGGAAACCTGAATTACTTAATGGATTAATTTAACTTCATTCTTTTCTTTTCTCATTTAGTGTATCTAACTATGCGTCCTAAGATTTTAGGAACCTGCTGCAAGTCTCACTGAAATTAATAGGAACAATCCCAAATTGACTTTCAAAGGAAAGATCTGGACTTCATAATATACACACAGGAGAAAACTAAGCCTAAGCTTTATGTAATGCGTATGTGCAGTCTCTGTTGAAGTGTACAGGGCTCAGAGGTTAATGCTAAGCACCCTGAAACCTTACTGGAAGAGCACAGCTGATTAATACTATTGCACTCTATGCTTTTTATTTACCCATACTCAGTAAAAACAAGTCATCTTTCTTCTTTTCTTTTTAATTTGCAAGAGACCAAGAAAAATAAAAGTGGTTTCCGGCGCTGTGCTGACCCAGTGATGTGCAGAGCTGTCCCACCCACTTATATCCTCTTGCTAATTGCCAAGATTGAAATACACCCAGCCGCTCTGCAGGACACTCGCAGCTCATTCCCCTACACCAACCATATAGCCAGAACCACTACTATGTAATTACCGCCCTGGTCCACACGCTTCCATGGTACTTAGATTTATGCACACATCACATCACTATTTTACCACCTGTGAGAAATGAGCCTGGGTACCAAACAGTGGCTACAGCATATGACACAAAGGCCAACACAGAGCATTTTGAGAAAACTATCTTACTTGATTTTACCTTCTCATACAATCGAAACAAAATAAGCCAATTACTCCTATTCAGAAAGCCCCACATTTCCCTGACGTTACTGGAACCTGAGAGTCACGATGCCACGTTACTTCTCCATATTCACACAGCAAGTAAACTTGCCATTCTCAGATATTAGTCCAATAATTGCGAGGAAATGGGTATCTGTTGTGTTTTTACATAGTGATCCCTATCGAGTCTTTTTCAAACATCTAGTAATTCTGCTGTTATTTGTCTAACATCTGTCAGTACGCACACAAAATCCTAAGTGCCTGTCAGGGTACAAAAAAACAAAGGTCCCACAAGGCACATCTTGGAAGCCTATGATCAGAAATAAAAGTTCTGTTAAGGGGAAACAAAATCATCTGGAAACATTTTCTGTTACTACACATGCACATCAAACATCCACATGAAAACTGAAAGTGTTTCACATCTGTCAAAAAATTACTCAAATTACGTATTTTCAGCATGCTGAAACGATATGCCTACTCTTAACTAATACTTTGCAAAATAAAGCTGAAAACAATATGAATCACACCTATTTAATGTCAAATGAGCAAGCAGTAATAGCATAATGCATTACTGTAAAATGCTTTGTCTATCACCGTTTGAAAAGCAAACCAAATGACAATATTCAGTAACAACTATATGAAGTACTAAAACAAGAAAGTACCAGCAATAAAACATACACAAAAAACAACACTGCAGAAGCACTGTTTTAAAGTAACAGATACATGAAAGCAAACTCCAGAGAAAGGCAAAACACTTTAAAAGGCTGAGCCTTCCCTGGATGTGCAGCTTCTTGGTGCCTGTATGCAGTAAATACTTCACTGTTTCAAATATTTTTAGTTTTAATAACCGGGGGGGGGGAAACAAGCAATGGTGGAGCTGCCCTAGCTGAGTACACTCCCATTAATCCCAGCCTCGGAGAAATTCCGGCTAAGGCTGCCAACTTTGGTTACTTATCCCACGAGTTTTACGGCGACTGCAAAGGCCCCTGCCCGCACACACCAAGGCGAAAGCCACAGACTACTTGGTAGCCAACAGCGCTCACTGCAGCGAAGCTCAGCACAGCACCTACAAATTCAAAGACCTAAAGAATTAGGACACTCCAGCAGCCGCGTTTGCCCGTAAGTAACTACGGACATCCACTTCCCAGTTACTGATGGGGCAGTATCTCTAAAAAACAGAGCTGAATGCACGAACCCAGCCTGCATCACCGGCGTTCCCACTGCGCACCGTATGCTGGGTGTGTATCAGGGTACACATCCACTGTCATCTTCTCCCAGGACAGCAACCATGGAGTAGGGTGATAACGGCAACTGGGGGGGAACCCACATTAACACACACCCAAACTCTACTTTAAAATACAACTGAGCTTGTGTTTCAGCCCATAAACTTTATAGGTTGGTGGGTGTGATTTAAAAAAAACCCAACAAAACAAAACAAAAAAAAACCAGCCAGAAAACTCCCGCTGACAGGAACTGCAGAAACAATCTGCTTCAACAATTGTAACCGGAGCAGAACGATTAACTCCCCGAGCAATTCCAGTAACAACATAGATCATGCCAAGACTTACTAAAGCACTTTCCACAGAAGCAGCAGCAGTCCTGGAGATTTTGAGGACAATACTTCAGATACAGGAGAAAAGTCTAGAACGGGTTGCCGTTTTGCCATGCTGCCCCGTGAAGTCAAAGACATCAGTGGCCCTCACCCGTGCTCTTTCACTCATGTACTCAATATAATGAAGGATGCAAGCATTGCTTTTTCTTTTTTAGATCACGTTATCAGAACTGGCATCTTGGCTGTGATTTTGATAAAAGCTGAAGAGACACATTACGTTAATTTCAAATGTAATACACTCAAGGAATGATTCTTGATTTGCCTGTAAAATATATAATATTTGAACTATGAAGAAAAAAAAGAAGAAAACAGTAATTTTTTTTTCTCTCCTCTGAAAATATTTCTCCTACAGCAAGCTATTTTATTCCACAAGGTTTGGGAGTTTTTTTGTTTTGTTTTAAACCACTCCCTGAGCTGTAAGTATGCTTTAGGAAAAAAAAAATACCACTTCTTAGCACTGTCAATACAACTGCTTTCAGAGTATTAATTTCACATTATGTTTTAAAGACACTGCCAAGGATTTATTACAGAATATAATTTCTGAATGTAGCCTGTCTGAATAGCCACTCTCTGTGCTTCTTTTCTCATATTTTAGACTTTGTACAGGATGCTGCCTCAGAGAAAGAAACCCAATAACCTGAGCAGAGCCAATATCAAAGGCTTCCTTTATTCCGATCCCAAACTCTGAAAGCAGTCTCTCTAACAGCACACCTGTACTTTGACCCAAGAACGTTAAACTATTACCTGAGGCACTCCTTATTTTCCTTATCAAAAAGTCTGAAGATAAGCAAGTGTGGGGCCTTGGATAATCAAATTAGTTTCACAAGGTTTAATTTTTTGGAAGTCAGCAGAACACACTCAAATGACACTAAAAATAACAGTATGGAAGTATTTTACATATTGAACACTGATCACACCATTTTCTTTGTAACTTCTTCCCCCCCCCCCCCCC
>Ga0065711_1027667_pt1 | contig 46962 bp, 30 predicted proteins | sample Hoacrofraction12_FD_59098 | JGI IMG/M metagenome (GOLD analysis project Ga0065711, IMG submission 59098) | Hoatzin crop microbial communities from Cojedes, Venezuela - Epithelial fraction 12 v2 (version 2) | ecosystem: Host-associated > Birds > Digestive system > Esophagus > Crop | place...
GTGGAAGGCTGCTGTATGGAGCCCTACATGACAAGTCACGGAAACTGCCGAGGGAGAAGGTGAGTCCAGCCAGTTTGCAGAGGTGAAAGCCATCCAGCTGGCTTTAGACATTGCCAGTCGAGAGAAGTGGTCAATGCTCTACATTTACACTGATTCATGGAAGGTGTCAAATGTGTTGTAGGGGTGGCTACAGTAATGCAAGCAGAGCAGCTGGCAGCGCAGAGGCAAACCCATCTGGGCTGCCCCACTGTGGCAAGATATTGCTGCCCAGCTAGAACAGTTGGTTGTAAAAATGAGTCACATGGATGCCCATGTGCCTAAGAGTTGGGCCACTGAGCAACATCAAAACACCCAGCAGGTAGATCAGGCTGCCAAGATTGAAGTGGCCAGGACTGGCAACATAAGGGTTAACTGTTTATAGCTCGGTGGGCCCATGACACCTCAGGCCGTCAAGGAAGAGATGCAGCCTATAGAAGGGCTTGTGACCGACGGGTGGACTTGACCATGGACACTATTGCACAGGTTATCCATAAATGTGAAACACACGTTGCAGTCAAGCAAGGCAAGCGGGTAAATCTTCTGTGGTATGCAGGGCAATGGCTGAAATGTAAATATGGGGAGGCTTGGCAGATTGACTACATCACACTGCCAAAAACCCACCAAGGCAAGAGCCATGTGCTAACAATGGTGGAAGCAGCTACTGGATGGCTGGAAACATACACTGCACCCTATGCCACTGCCCAGAACACTATCCCAGGCCTTGAAAATGATGGCACCTATGAAGACATGGCACCCCAGAAAGAATTAAGTCAGACAATGGGAGTAATTTCTGAAACAATCTCATAGACACCTGGGCCAAAGAACATGACATTGAGTGGGTGTATCACATCCTCTACAATGCACCAGCCTCTGGGAACACTGAACAAGAAAATGAACTGTTAAAGACTACACTGAGATCAGTGGGTGATGGTGCCTTCAAGCATCAGGATACACTTTTAGTAAAAGCCACCTGGTTACTCAACGCTAGGGGATCTATCAATAGAGCTGGCCCTGCCCAGTCAAAACTGTTACGTACTGTAGAAGGGCATAAAGTCCCTGTAGTGCACATAAAAAATACGCTAGGGAAGACAGTTTGGGTTATTCCCACCTTAGGCAAAGGCAAACCCATCCATGGGATTCTTTTGCTCAGGGATCTGGGTGCACTTGGTGGGTGATGTGGGAGGATGGGGAATTCCAACTTGTACCTCATGGGGATTTGATTTTGGGTGAGACGGCCAATGAATTAGATTGCATGGCGTTAATTGTTACATAATCCTGCAGCTGTATGTCACCACTATGATAGCTGTATGCTATGTCAATGGTACTACAGTAAGAGTCAACCAGATGAATGAAGAATGACTTTTGATGAAACCGAGCAACACACAACAGTTATGGAACCAGAACTGACCTTAGCATGCAACAATGCAACATTACACACAATCCTCATGCTGCACACAATGTCACCTGCCTGCTACACTGCACCGAAGCCTAGTCCTGCTCTGTTGACTGAGCAGACTTCGCACCATCTCTTCTGCCCTGAGAGACTGTTATGACAGATGGAACCCAAAGTCATGGACTAAACGCACTCGATGGACATTTTAGAGGGATAGCCCATAGACTAAGCAAAAGACATCTCTGTGTATAGATATATATCAAAAGACAGGGAAAGTGGTGGTGATTAATTGGAATGCATGCACCCCTTGAGAGAGGCAGGCCTTGACATCCCATTGTCACTCAGGGAGGGGTGACATGCCTCCCCGCAGCCGAGCAGAGTCTTTGGATGGAGCAGGGGCCAAAGGGGCCAAACAGATCTTCCTCTCTGAGGTAGCGGCCTTGCAGGGGTACAGGAGCTGGTGTCCTGAAGGTCTTCTGGGAGTTTAGCTCCCTGACCAGTCCCACCAGTGAGCCTGCAAAGAAGCTGGGGAGGCAATCAAAAGCTGTTCGTCTGCTGATGGTCCCCAGGCTTTCCTGGAGTCCCTCGTGTGGTCATGGAGCAGGTGGCTCCTGTGGCCGCAGCAGCAGCCCATCCATTTGGATAGGTAGCCATTGCGTGGCCACTGCTTCTCCTCCTTCTTCCTGCCCTGCCCACCACTCTTCATCCCCATGGCCCTTGCTTGCCCACAGGGAGGGCTGGCAGCACTTCCTACCTGTTCCCACTTGGTGCCTTCCCTTTGCGCCAAGAACACAGACTGTGCAACCCCTGTGCGACACCACTGACGTTCCAGATGTGGCAGGAATGGGGGATGCTATGCAGCTCAGGAAGCTCATCCCCCAGCCTCTCCTAAAATGACTGCCACGACACCTTGCTTGGAGGAGGAAGACCTAAATAAAGTTGAGTAAGTTACACATCCAAAAATCAAACAGTTACAGCATAAGCATCCTTGCCTACGTCTGCCACTCCATCACTCCACAGTAATTTCAAGACCCTGTCATAGCTGCCCTTCCTGTGGACCAGACAGGGCTTCCCAAAGGCTTTTATTATGCCAAGGGGACAGCTGTCTCCAGCCAGAAAGCAGGAGGACAGCCACCTCCAGTGGCTGGAGGTGAGTACAGCTACCCAAACAGCAATATCTGTGAAGCTGTGCTCACTGGTGAACGCCTTCGTTTTTAAAGTAATTTTTAAAAGCTCCAAACCCTAAACAAAAGAACATGGCCAAAACTATGGTCTGTGTTGTACTACTGTGGGGCGGTGAGGGAAGCAGAGGAGGAGGAAAAGTGGAGGAGAAGTTCTGGTACAGCTGTTCGCCACTCAGCACAACTGGCCGCAGAACAGGCATCCCTGCTATGGTCTGGTGGGTGGTCTCCCTGCAGGGAGGTGTGATCACATATCAAATTTATGAAAAAGGTCCACAGAATGTGCCAGGTAATTGCAAAACTTTATGGTTATTGTGACCCTGTTTTGGTGGAAAAGCAGCACCCCTCAGTGTTGAAAGTAGTCCTCTGAGAATTTTCCCTGAAGCCCAGGGAAGGCACCTGTTGCATATGCTCCTTTAGCAGAAAGACCACATTAAAATGCTGAATCGTCAATAGGCTGGAGACACTTCATGCCTGGACAGGTTTTGGGGAAGTCTCCACGGGCTGTGAGGCAGGGTCAGCGTTCTGGGGTTTGGAGGCAGGTTTGGGGGTGTTTGGTGTCCCTCGGGAAGGCTTTGCCAGTGTTTGGGAGCCCTGGGGCAGGGTTTGGCAGTAGGAGCCACTTGAGCTTAGGTTAGGGGGTTTGGGGAAGCTCTGGGGCAGGGTTTGAAGCTCGCTGGCGGCTGTCGAGCAGTCTAGGCACCGATGACTGGGTGGCCTTTGAGGGTCCTGAGGCAAGTCAGGGATGCTCAGGTAGTGTGGAGGTACACCTGGAGCAGGGCCTGGGGTGTTTCGGGCTGCTGCCACCGCGACGAGGGTGTCTGGAGACACTGAGGCAGGGCGTGGGGCGCGGGGATGCCACAGACGACAGCAGCCCAGGGCCCCCGGCGCCCACCTCGAGGCCGGGGCTCCCCGGACTCCGCAGGCACCGCCTCCGGGCACGCGCACTTCCGCCGGGGAGCGTCCAGGCCGGAGCGGCTGTGCGCGGCAGCCCCGCCTGTCCCCGGGAGGCTGGTGGCCGCGAAGGGACAGTCGCGGTGCGCGGCCCAGTGGCGCTGCCGCGTCGCCCCGGGGGACGGCACCGAAGAGCCAGGCGGAAGCGGGTGGGGAACTTCCGCGGGGCGCATGGGCAGCGCTGCGTCCGCCGTAGCGAGGGCGGGGAGACAGTGCGCGTGCGCTAGACAGTGGGCGCCGCGCTGCGGGCAAGAGGCGATAGTGCGCATGCGTGTGTATCCGCCCGCATTACTGCGGCGGCTGGAAGGGGAGCAGCGGGCATGCGCAAGGAGGCATGCGCATGCGCACAAAGCCGCGCGCACGCGTAAGGCGGCGGCAGCGAACACGGGGCGGGGCCGGGGAGGGGAGAGGCGAGGCGAGGCGAGGCGGAAGCGCTGCCCGGGGTTGGGCTGCTTGGCGCGGGGCGGCCGGAGCGAGGGGCCAGAGCAGCGGAGCCGGGGAGAGCGGGATCAGGGGAGGGGCGAGGGGTGGGAAATACGGGTGGGGTGAGGACGCTGGGACCGAGAGCGGAAAGGAGGGGCCGGGAGAGGAACAGGGATGGGGAGACAAAAAGCGGGGTAGAGAGAGTGCCGTGGGGACGAGGAACGGAGGAGGGGCTGGGGGGAGTGAAAGGGAGATGGGGCTAGGGAAAGACGGGTGGAGGCAGAAAAATGGGGATGAGGAGCCGAACAGAAGGTTAAAGAAGCAAGTTCTGAGGGCCTGGAAAAGGGAGGAGAGAGAAACATGGGGGTGTGACCAGAGGAAGGCCGCAGGCGTCAGGACCGTGAGGGAGGGGTGGAGTTTGGGACCGGCATGGCCTGGGCCATGGTGGTGCTGCATCTCAGGTGGTGTGTCCCTCTCCCACAGGTGGGCGGAGAGCAGGGATGCGCTTTGGGCCCTGCCATGTGGCTGGGACAGCCAGGCCCGACTCCAGGACAGTGTGCACCTCCCCACACCGCTGGCCACTTGGCATTCTTCTTGCCCTCCACAGCTGCTCCTCCAGCTGGGGTGAGCACTATTTCTCCTGCAAAGCAATGGGCACAGCGCAGGGGGTCTAGGCTGGGACCTGGGGACACCCAAGCCTTTCCAATCCTGTCACTGCACCCACTCACTGCCTACCCACTGCTGCAGGGCTCAGGGACAGCTGGTGGTGACTTGCAAGGCTCAGGGAAGTGATGGACCCTGGGGCTGATGACTTCCCCAGCCGTGCTGCTGGCTGAAGGTGCTGGGGTGCGTGGCCCCAGCAGTGACACCCCATCTCTGGCACTGCCAGGTTGCATCCAGTTCACCCCTGTACCTTGTCTGGCTCATTCAGCCTAGTGGCTCTCTCCTCCTTCACTGCCTCCATGTGCTTCTGGGGCAGAGGGAGGCAGCTGGAGCACCAAGCAGGGCATAGGTGAAGTGGGAGAAAGGGAGATGGAACTCCCATGAGACCTCTGCCTGGCAGGAGGTCCTGGCATTTCCCCTGATGCATCCCTTTGGCATTGCCCTCACACTTGAGTCCCCTCTAGCAGGCAGCTCTGCGGGCACTGGAGGACAGGGAGAAGGACCCCTGGGCACAGGGTCTGGTCCTTGCATGTGGCTGTGGCAGCAGCTCCTCCAGAGCTGCCGGTGCCTGAGGAAGGGACCTCAACCTCCCAGGCGAGCTCTGGTGTGGTGCCCTGCACCATCTCCGTCTTTTGTGTGGGGAAGGGACAGGGCAGGGGCTGAAGTGTCAGAGCCTCCGCCCTCGGGGACGAGGGGCCGCTGTACACCTGCTTGACACTGCTGGAGCTCCATGCTCCTTGGTTTTATCGTGCAGCTCTGCTCCATGTGCTGTTGGAGCATGTACAGCTCAGGCAGCAGCTCCACTGCCACCTCGACCACCCACTGGGGCCTCCACTGCCGGCAGGAATGGGGAACCATGAGATCGCCAGTTCATGCAGACCCTCCTGACACCATGTGCCTCCCTTCGCACCAGCACTGGGGCCCCCCATTGCAGACTTCCCCAGCCTCCCATGTCCCAGCACCCAGCAGCAGTGGGTTCATGCCCACCATCTCCCTGGTCCATCAGCCAGGCATTCACATCCTGCAGTGCTTTCCTGTCTTCCTCCGGCATCCCCAGCCTCCCCACCAAGGCCCCTCGGCCTGCATGTGCATGCCGTGCTGTCAGAGGGGTCTCGGCACAGCCCTGCCATCCAAATTCCTGGAAGAGCAGCTGAACCCAGTAAGTGCAGCATCCAGCTTGACATGCATGGGGATGTTACTGATAACCAGTGCACTGCAGAACACATCAACGCCAGCACTTGGCAGCTTTGCCAGACTTCCCAAAACCACTCATAACACACCCAAACCCCTCCTGGGGAAAAAACAGCTTTGTGAAAGTCAAAGGCTCTCCTGAAGATTCAAGACTATGTGGGACTACGTCTTTTCCAGGGCATCAAAGCAGAGGGTCTTGTGCCTCTGCGCTTCCCTGGAGCTGGCGGTAGCTGGGAAAAGCCAGCAGCTGCACTTTGCAGGGTTGCTTCGGTACAAGTGCTTCCTTCATCCTCCTTTCTCCTTGCTCAACTGTTAAGTGTGACTGTTGCCAACCATCCTTTATCTCTGTTGACGCCCAGCATCAGGTGCTGGGGTTTGGCTTGAAAGTCAAGCCAATGCTGGAGCGGCTGACTCAGCAGCAAACTTTGGGAGAGGTGGTGGAAGAAGCAGAGCTGTCCCACCTGCAGCACACCCGTCTGTAGAGGAGGGATGCCCAGAGCTGAGTTTGCTGCAGTGCAGTGCTGTGACCAGCAGAAGTGACCCCAAGAAGAGAAGGAACAAATCATGTAACTTCACGAGGTGAAAGCACAGCCCGAACCTGTAGGTCAAGCTTTGGTATGGACCTCCTCTACAAGCCCCAGTCTGCAGTGGTCTATCCCAGTTTTTCACAAAGGGAAATGGTGGTGAAAGAAAATGTTTGCCTTGCAGCTCTTTGGTGGAAACTCTTGGTTTCTATGTTTATTTCATCTGCTTCTGTAGGAGAGGAAGGCTGAGCAATGAACCTGGGCAGAGCTGAGGAGCAGCTGTGCATCCTTGCCATATGATCTCGGCCAGAAGAGCCTGGTTTTATCATCCCTTGAAAAGCCTTTTGCAGTGGCAGCACAGTTCAGATGAACAGGAGAGAGGAGGAGCAACACAGACTTGCACGATGAGCTCACTCTCACTGTTTCCTTGCTTGTCAGCAGCCTGTGAGCAGGGAACCGCACTTCCAGGTCCCTGCACTGATGACCAAGCCCATGTGAGCAACGAGCCCAATGAGGAGCCAGGCTCCAGCTCGGGAGGGCAATAAGTTACGTACTTTGCCTCGTAGCACCAGTGCCACTTTGTGATTTTCCAAGGAGAAAACTTGTTCATGGGATGATTTTTCAGTATGATTTTCTAGGCTGCAGGGTGTATGTTTGGTAGTAAGATGTGCTCGTTCCCGCCACCTGGCATGGCTAAATGGCTGTGGGACAAAGCAACCCAGGCATTTCCAAGGGTTCACTTGTAGCTTGCATTTGCAGGCTTGAACTGGGAAAGTGTAGCACCAGGTCTCTGGCCTGCAGGGAGCCATAACCTAGGTGGATTTGCCATCCTCACGGGACCAACCACCCCTTCAGCCTGCGCCCCTGTGAGTTAGTTTCAAAATGGGCTTCCTGGTTCTGCGAGAGGAAACGTGGTTTCCAGCCCTGCCATGAGGAGTGGACAAGCCTGTGCTGGAGGCTCAAAGCATGGGAATAGAGGTTTAGCAATGGCACCTTTTCACAAGATAAGTAAAGCTATTGAAAGCAACAGGGACCCATCATGAAGCTAAGGCTGTACATGGACAGGGCAGTATGAAGGACCACAAACTCTTGCAGGTGAAGTGTAGAGACTGCTGGCCACAAGAAGAGGAACACGTTGCAACAGCACAGTGTGGGGCATAGGAAGGACTGCTGCTGCGTAGCCACAGTGTAACAAATACCTATTTGGGGGTGGGGGGGTGGCAAACATGAGAGGAAGTATGTTGAATTTCCAATAAAAACCCTCAAGCCTGCAAGCACTGAGTGCCTGGCTGTGTTGCACAAGAAGTCTGTCCTGCCACCAGGCATGCATCAGGGCTCTGGCTCCAGCTGCAAAATGCCCCCCGTGCCGCGGCCCAGGCTTGGCAGCAGGGCCCCAGACCCGAGGCTGTCTGATGCTCTCAGAGGTGCTGCAAGGGTTGCTGCCCCCATGGTGAGCCCTGTTGCGTTGTAAGGGGTGGAGGAATTTGGCAGAAAATAAACCCCCTTGCATTCTAACTCTCCTCACTAGAGTGGGAGGCTAGGTGTGGCTAGGTTTAAATTCTGGGTGATATCCAATTTGCCACTACCAGTCCAGTCACGTTTAATTTGTATATTAAACTACCATGATTCTGGATACACTAATAGCAGTCTGCACCTTCAGTCCAGTCGTGCTCATGAACTAGCATCGCCGCGCTAGGGTTCAGTCGCGTTCAGTGAGAAACTGTGACAACTGGCTACTTAAACAGTGCAGTTTTATTTGTGCAACAGGTATACAGGTTTTTTGAATTGCCGGTGATAGTGACTGTCTGCAAGAAAGCACGTGCAAATATGAGATGTTATAAAGTATAAAATGCGTGAAAAGGTTATAAATAATACAGCCTGGCTATAATCATTAGGGATTAACTCTCTAGAGAGATTTCTAAGATTCCCGAGAAAAGCGCTTAGTCTAAGTCTCCCCCAAGGCGTCCCAAGGGGAGGAGAAGCAAGGCTCAGCCCGTCGGCCGATCCCGCTAGTCAGAGGCAGTCTGAGATGGAGTTTCCCTTGACTTACTCACGGTGTTATCTTCTCCCAAAATCCCCTATTTCCCTGGCTATTTTTATATCCTATCTACATTTAAGGTGGAGTTTGGGTGACTGTAGTCATACATACCTTTTATCATGATTGGTGTAAAATTCTCTCACTTCACGTTTAAAGGTATAGTTTACAAAAAATTGAGAGCGCAGACTCAAAGAGGGGTGGTCGCACCTCGGAGGTGGGCAGCCGTCGGGATGGAGGTGTGTTTTGTTATTAAAATGATATTAAAACGAGCAAAGTTCACGAAAAGGATAGCACTTTGGCAAGGTTTCGAAAACCTGTTGGCTCAGGGGACCAGATGAGCTGCTTACCATTCTAAAGGACCATCTCTTCCCACTTTACCATCACGGAGCAGGGCCATGGAATCTCCACTCCGCTCCATCCTCTGTGGTATGTTGCTGTGTTAGTGGAATCCTCGCATGCCTGCTGCAGCTGTGTCCCATCCTCAGAGCTCCTTTTGATTTTACGCTTTTCCTCAATGGGTGAACACTGCTACGTTTTTCATAAAAATTTTAATTTTCAGATGTAAAACCTTAATTTTACTAATAATTCCACAAGCCCTCTCAGCAGGTCTGAAATCAAAGCTTCTGCAGAGTCCCAGGCTCTCAGGGGCCAGAAGGACACTGTGTGTCTCACCAGAGCCAAAGGAACCCTGGCTTTACAGAGCCAAAGGCAAGGCAAAACGTGGTGCTGTTGGGGCTGTGCTGAGCTACCTCCCATGTCAGCTGAGGGGGCATCTGCAAGCTCAGCATACCTGTGCTGGGGGTTTGCTCCAGGGCCACCATCCATCTCCCAGCCCTCCTGCTTAAAGAGTATCTCACTCCTTTAGATGGTCCTTGTCTGCTCCCACAGATTGAGGCGAGGAGTCCCTCTGGGGAATCCTGGGGGTACCCTAGGGAGTCCTGTTCTCAGCAGGTCCTGCAGCCGAGCAGAGTGGGTCCCACCTGCGTCGCCAGAAATGATGCCGTGAAAGACTGGGGTTGAAGACTCAATAGTCGGAAGGTTATTAAGTAGGTATTCTTTATTACAGCACCGGGCAGACGGGGGTTCTCTCCTCCAAACATGTCCCGTAATAAAGAGCTCCAGCTTTTCATGGCATCAGTGATGATCAGGCTGTTCTCTTCCTGCCACAGGGAGCGACTGCAGCTGCCTTTTCCTTTTCTGCTGTGCTTTGAGCACTGATCCCCCCTGAGAGAGCTCTGAGACCCTAATTAAGGTAGGGCCAGCCCAGATGCCCTCCCTGGTTGCAGCCGAAGACCTCTTAGGAAAGTAGAAGTACAAGCTGATTGACAGCTAATTGCAAGTAATTGAGAGACCAGCAAACTGCTTTGATTCTGGCTGGTTTTAAGCCAAATGATTTGAGCACTGTTCCCCTGTGACAGCAGAAAAATCAGGATTCGTGAGAAGCTCTGGGGAGGGATGGCAGTTCAATTAGCATTGTTTCATGGTGTAGTGTTAGAGGCTGTGGTTACCCCTGGAAGAACATGTGCCCTGGCCTTTAACCTTTAACCATGTTTGTGCCCTCATTGGCTTGTCCTAGGGGACACCTTACCCTGTCACCACATAGTGCTACTTCTGTAAAGGAAGCCCTTGATGATTTGTGTTTGTGACCAGGTGTGGGCCTGTTTCTAACATCCCCAAGCTGTAAACACTCAAGCACCAAGTCTGACATCTTCATGCACAAGTAAGCCTTCACATTTCACAACGGTTATCCCTGGAAGGTGCATCACCCTGGACCAGTCATTAAACTCTTAGCCTTCTGTCCGTGGATGTGGACTTACTAAAAAAGTGCAAGGTCCTGCACATGGTGGCAATCCCCACTGTCAATACAGAGTGGGGGAAGAATGGAGTCCTTCAGAGAAGGACTGGGGGCTATTGGTAGATGAAAATTTAGATGTGAGCCAGAAATGTGTGCTTGCAGCCCAGAAAGCCAGTTGTAACCTGGGCTGCCTAAAAAGAAGCGTGGCCAGCAAGCCAAGGGAGGTGATTCTGCCACTGTACTGTCGTGAGGGCCCACCTGGAGTCCTGCATCCAGCTCTGGAACCCTCAGCACAAGAAGGATATGGAGCTGTTGGAGCGGGTCCAGAGGAGGGCCACAAAAATCATCGGAGGGGTGGAGCACCTCTCCTATGAGGAAAGGCTGAGAGACTTGGGGTTTTTCAGTCTGGAGCAGAAAAGGCTCTGGGGACACCTTATTGTGGCCTTTCAGTGTATAAAGGGGGCTAATAGTAAAGATGGAGAGAGACTTGTTACCAGGAGCTGTAGTGACAGGACAAGGGGCAATGGTTTTAAACTAAAAGATGGTAGACTGAGATTAGATATACAGAAGGCATTTTTCACAATGAGGGTGTGAGGCACTGGAGCAGATGGCCTGGAGCAGTTGTAGATGCGCCCTCCCTGGCAGTGTTCAAGGCCAGGCTGGATGGGGCTTTGAGCAATGCAATCTAGTGAACAGAGTCCCTGCCCATGGCAGGGGGGTTGGAACTACGTGATCTTTAAAAGTCCCTCCAACCCAGACTGTTCCATGGTTCTGTGATTCTGTGAACTGGAGAGCCTGCTACGTGTTGTAACTTGGTTTTAAATAGTTTTACCAACAAGGAAGGCTGCCCCTCTAGTGCACTTGCCTGCAGGCAGAGCAGATGTCCTCCTCTGTCCCAACTCTTCCACTTCACCAGCATTTTGAGTTATTTGCTGGATATACGTAGAAGTAGTGACTAAAACTAAACAGGGTCTGTCAAAGCATGTGACTCAGCCTCCAAGGAGGCAATTAAACCCTAGAAATCAGTTAAGGTACAATTTCCTAGTTATGAATTTTGGAAATGTTCATCTGGAGAACAAACAGCCTTTCAGCTGCTCCATCAGCCCTTTATTTGTCATATTTGTTGTCTTCTGCCTTGCAATTTACAGATTATCCAGACTGTTGTAGCTGCTTAGAACTAAGAAGTGGGCCACATTATGGTGGCTTGCAGAGTAAAAGCCCAAAAGTGCAAGGGAAATGACAGGATGTCTCTGAACTAGACTCAGTGGACAAAGGGAAGCAAGTTTGTGAAGTTTCTGATCATAAGGTGGTTTACAACCAACAATAATCCTCACCATGTTTGCATTAAAACTATGCAAAGGAAGTAGAACCCAAACCTACAAGGGGGTAAAAAAACCTGGGGCTGAGCCAGCAGGAATCGATCAATGCCTCCCAGTTTTATGGATGCAACTTTTTGGATTTGCTTAACAACACAACTTCAGAGGATCAACAGTGATCTTAAGGTCAATGGGTATTGCCTTCAACTTTTTCTTTGTGTTTTTATGGCAACTTTTCTATGTGGTTTACCAAACCGGTGATATTGTAATGGACCTACTGAATAAAACTAGACAAAACTGTTGAATACATTGCATTTGTTTTCAGAAATATGTATTATCCATGTCCTTGTGCCAAAGTCTTCCTTTTCTAGGGAGGTTTACAGGTAAACAAGCATATGATTCCCTGGAAACACATCTCTCTTCTCACTCCTTCACCAAGAGTGGGGAAGGCTCTGCACAGGGTTGTCACTGACAACTGCTCCTCTGGTGTAGCTGCATGGAGTCTCAGTACAGCTAGTTTCTAAGTTTGTGCCAGTGCCACTGAGTGTTTATTGCTGTATGAAGCTGGGCCCAGAGCAAATACAACTTACAGTACAGCAATGTCTACAATTCATCAGAGCAGAATGCGAAGCATAACCCCTTTAGAACTACTCTTAAATAACTACACTGCACCATGCTCAGCCTTGAACGTCAAGTGCGTGTTGGAGAACACAGCCCTGGGCAGCACAGAGCTCGGCCCACCAGAAGAGACTAAATGTAGTGTCTCCTTGCTACTGGCTCAGCCTCCCCAAGAGATCAGAGAACACCTCCTGTTCATGCACAGTTGTGGGTACACCATTCCAGTCCTGGCTTTGAACATCAGCATATAGTGAGGTTTCATTTTTTTCTAGGAGGGTTTTGCTACACATTCCTACTGAAAGCACTATGTATGTAGGGAAGGATGAGGTGGCTTTTGCAGGCCAGAGCCACTGGCAGGACTGGAGTCCCATATGGAGCAACAGCACTGAACAGCAGTGGAGCCATAGAGAGCCACAGGGCATTACCCACTGGTCATGCAGCATCTCTCTGCTGCGATTTGGGTGCAACAAGGCAGGCCCCTTTGGCCTTGCAAGGCCCCTTTTCCTTCAGCAGGGTGCCGGGGGGCCTGCGCAGTGGGTTGTGCCTCCTCAGTTCTTGAGGACCTGCAGGGTCTCAGGGGATCCCACAGCCTTTCTGGGCACGCCACTCCACTGCGTAAGGATCCTCTCACCTTAAGGATTTCCTGTTTCCCACCACACCCCACCTCTTGTATCCAGCCTGAAAGTCTCTAGTATCATCTGATGCCACTGTCTCACACCCTCCCACCAGGCACTGCTGGGAAGACTCTGTCCACATGCCCTTGGTCTCTTCCCCACAAGCACCAGGGTGTGCCATTATTGACGTCTCTCCTTTCTGAGACCCCAGAGAGGACATAGGGCCTGGATGAGGCCTGATGGGCGCTGAGCAAAGGGGATCAGCCCTGCCCGCCCTGGCTAGTGGAGAAAGGTAGGAGCAATCCCAACGAGCGAGCCCAAGGCTGCCTTTGACCTCCCATGGGAGGTGATAGCAATGAATAGGATTGGAGTGGGGCCCAAGCACTGCGTCCACCCTGGCCCAAGGGTGGCAGGAACTGAACACAGGAACCCATCTGGAGAAGTGACCGTGTCCTGCGGGGTCTGCACGGAGGGCGGGGGTGGGGTGAGGGGTGCAAGCACCTCCATCAAATGGACACGCAGAGCGTGGGGCTGGAGGCATTGGTCTGATGGCTCTACAGCTAGGAGAAAATCCCCAGCAGGAAGGCAAGGTGCTGCCTTTGATCTGCCATGGGAGAAAGCAGAGGAGCCCCGAGGGCTGGCCAGCAGTGCTGGAGTGTGGGGAGGGCCTGTGGGACTTTGTCCTGCAGCCTCCAAGAGAGGCACGAGGTGTTACGGAATGAACCCTCTTGCTGCATGTGCCTGGAGACGTCTGCCATGGCCAGAGTGATGTGACAGGGCCCTGGGAGGACACCCGCCAAGGCCTCGGGGACTGGTGTGGAACACCCATGGTGAGCACAAGAAAAGCGTTGGGGGGATGGAGGGGGCAGTAGCGTTGCGGTAAGCCCAGACGCATGTGCTGGGGCTGGCCTGCTGCCAGGGCGAGCACCGCAGGTCAAGACGGCCTGTTGTGGTGTGCCTGCACGACGGACGGTGATGTCACCGAGCAATGGGTTCTGGTGTCACCGAGGGATGGAGTGCGACACCTCCGAGTGATGGACGGTGACATCACAGAGTGCTGGGTTCCGATGTGACCGCGACATTGCCAAGTGATGGACTGTGATGTCGCCGAGCGACGGATTTTGACCATGCGTCCCTCGCTGCCTCTATCTGGGCACAGAGTCTGACCCAGGCGGCTCATGCCTGCACTCCAGCCGAGCGAGCTGGTGAGGTTTGGAGTGTCATGCAAGGCTGTTGTTGGTGCTGGTGTTGTGCTTGGTGAGTTGTGCACTGCAACTGTTGGCACCCGACCCCAGAGCCATCAGAGGATTTTGCCTGGCCCTGCCAGTTTCAGGCAGCCAGGGCACCCAGGAGGCAAGCAGCAGCAGAGGTGAGCTGGGGGGGAAACCTGACGCTGGGGTGGGGAGCTGGGAGGATTTCCTTCTGGAGGGACCAGGGCATTTCTTCCAGCCCTCCTTGGAGCAGTGAATGACCGTGGTCTCTCTTCCTTTCCTAGCATGACGACCGCTGCTGCAGCAGCAACGAGAGGGAGCGGCTTGTCCTCCCCAGCTCCCCCCAGCCCACCCCAGCCAGTGGAGAGCATGGCCACGGAGCTGGAGAACCGCTGTCCAATATGCCTGGACAGCTGGGAGGAGGCCAGATACGTGATGCCATGCCTCCACCGGTTCTGCTACGCGTGCATCCTGCGGTGGGCTGAGAGCAAGCCCGAGTGCCCCCTCTGCAAAAGGAGGGTCAACTCCATTATGCACTCAGTGCGGGCGGGCGGACGACGGCTTTGAGGAGCACAGGAGCACGTCATCCCACCCCCTGCAGCACCATCAGTCGTAGTCTGCCTAACAGGAGGAGCTTCTGAACACCCAGCCGCCCACAGCCTCCATCACCCTGCAGCACCCCATCGAGCAGCTGCGGGGTGACTGTCTGGGCGTCCGTGTTCCACGTGCACCCTGCTGTCCTCCATCCACCGCAGCTCTGGCTGCACCAGGAGATGGGGCGGCTCTTTGAGGATGCCCAGGAAGCAGCAGCAGCACAGAGCCTCATCATATCCAGCCTGTGATACTTTGGGCTGAATGAGGGGGCTCTGATCCAGCTGCGGCAGGCCTCCCTGTGCAGGCACACGAGGAGCTTTGTCTGCCAGCTTATTGACACCATTGTGGACCGGTGCAGCGGGTAGGCCCGACATCGCATGGGTCTGGAGGACAGCCCTGCTGCCGGCGGGCGGGAGGGCAGCCACGCAGCTGCCCCTGGCCCCGCTGCCTCCCGACGGGGGTCTCCTGCCCCCAGGCCAGGCCTCGGTGGGGGTCCCGGCAGCCCCCACACCGCCCCTGTTGCCACCCGCAGGGAGCAAGGAGAGGCCCAGGAGGACCCAGAGGCGGCTGTGCCCGGCCCCTCCACTCGAAGCCGGGGCAGCGAACGCTCCCCTGGGGGGCCCCGGCGAGCCCCAAAGAGGGGGCCCAGCAGCTCCAAGGACCCTTCCCAGCCCCCCAGGAAGCCACCCTGTCATCAGTGCCCCTGGGAGGCTGCTTCAGGGGCCAGCTGAACCGGGACCGGGCCACAGTTGAGGCACACCCCAGCCCCTTGTAGTCCTGGCCCCCCAGATCTAACCACCGTATAATAAAAGAAAATGAAAGCAGGAAAACTGCAGAGAAGGTCTCAGTATTACTTTCTAGCCCTGTGCTTTTGCAGGGTCTTCGTGCACGTATTTTCATTTACTGAGGATTGTGTCAGTGTGCAGAACAGGCAAAAAAGTAGAAAATCTCCATATCATTAATGTCTCATACTGTATTTAGGTCTTTGCCTGGCTGATGAATCAACTGGAATGGGGAGTTGCAAGAGCTGTCACAGGTGAGCTAGGATGTGCACAATACTCTGCAGTGCAGAGCTAGCAGCAGTGGGCAAGTGTGTAAGAGGGTATTTAGGGCAGTTCCCCTTTTCTGCTGGAAGTGACAGCTGGAAGGAGCCCATCTAAGAAGTCAGGAGCTTTCTAGTTTCACATTTGCCAGCTTCTGCACTATTGAATCTCCCCAGCCACTTCTCTCGGGATAAATTGAAGATGCACGGCAGAGTGAGCATGCCACAGGTGCTTGCTGCAAGTTGCGCTGGCAGTTGGGAGTGAGCAGAGAGGGACACAAACTCAATTTGCTGGGAAGCAGCTCTAGAGGCACTCGAGTGCAAACACTGGAAGCGCTGCAGATGTTCTGTCTCGAGTTAGGTACAATCTGTGGGGATGTGGAAAACATCTTCCAGGCTGCACGCTCCCCCTACTTGCTGTGCGCACACAGCTGCGTGTGGGGTTGCTCGCATTTGCTTTCGATCAAGCAAAGGTTCAGAATGCTCAGGAATGTGAGTCCCAAGCAAAGCAACCAGCCCCTTTGTGCTTGGATTTACTGACCCAGCACTGAGCTGATTTAGCTTCTGGGCACTGGAGAATCACACTGGCAAATGCAATTCTCTCTCCTGGTGGGAAGCTGATTTGATGCCTTATTACTGTAACAGCCAAATCCATCAGTTATTGTAGGCTGTCTCCAAGACTTCATCTTCTTTCACCCTCTGCTCTGGAAGGAATAGTGAGTCTATTTTCACGATGCTCACAGAAAAGTGCTTGGGATTTGTTTATTGTGGACTATGTCTCTGGGCATCCTTGTTCCTGTCTTTCTTTAAAGGTAAGATCATCTGTGGTTGTCATGTTTCGGGGTTTTTTTGTGTTTTTCTTTTCTTTATTCTAAACGCTAGTCACATCCTTCCCCAACTCTATTTTCAGAAAGACTTGTATCTGCTTGTAGTTTAAACTTTGTCAAGGTCCAGTTCTGGTCCCGCTCTGTTTTGTAATCAGTTCTAATAAGTTTGTGGATCTTACAGTGCTGTGCACCTTCATTTAAGAGAGGAAAAGGTGTAGTGTTTTTTAATGAAAAGTGTGTTATTTTAACTTTCAGAATTGAATTGAAATTATTGTATTTGGAAAGTAATATGTTCTTGCTCTCCTTTAAAAATTTAGCCTATCAGTATTTTTTTGGGAATGAGAAATTACATATCCAGGCTGGACAGAATGGCTGTGAGAAGCCTGTAGGTGTGAGGGTGAAATAATATTGTTCTACAAAGAAAAATGACTGGAAGAAAATTCTTAACTGTTACTTTGTATGTATCATTTGGGAAGATTCATAGTTGCATTAATACCTAAATTTATAATTCTGGGGTTTTTTCTCTTCTAACTTTTTGTATGTTTAGTAAGAGTCCTTTCAGGCAGTGATGAGTAAAGCTGGAAATATCTAATAAAAATAATAATGGGGTTCTGTAGTCTAAGGTGTCACCTGTGACCAAGCTATCTTCTGAAGTTTCACCATGTTACAAACAAAAGTAGGAACTGTGTGATGCTTTCAAAACATGGAAGATTCCAAGGCTAACAATAAAAAACTTTTAAATGAGAAGGGAGGTAGAAATAACCACAGACCTGAAAGATGTTTAGGGTTCTACAAAAAATGTGCTTTCCTTGCTCCTTAACAGCTTGTTACATGAAACATGCATGCCTGCAGCAACTATAAATTTTAAAACTGAGTATTCCAGGTGTGAGGGACTATGTCATGTTACCCATGATTTATGTATAGAGAAAGGAGGGTTGTCTTTTCAAAGCAGAGAAAGCGGACCACGTATTTCAGAAGCGCAGAGCCACAGGAAACTTTTGTATATGTGAAGACGTACTGGACTATTCATGCAATGTAGGGAATTATTTATTTGCTTACCTGAATCTGCAAAGCATCCATGCATTTCATTATTACAGCTCCACATTTCAGCTGCGTAATGTAGCAATGGCATTGCAGAAAAATATTTCCCCATCTTGCTAAATTAAGGACCTTGCTATCTTTGTTTGTAGGACATTTCTGTGCTACTTCAGGAGCTGAACTAGCAGCCAGGTGGTGGCAGCTAGTTGTGATATAACTCACTTTGTGTGCAGTCCCATTTTGAGTAGTTTTGTATCATGTAAATTCTCCCCTTTAAATACTGAATAATCACTAATTCATCAAGGGGGATGCTTAGTTTCTCTGAGCGGCACATGAAGACACAAACTGCTTTTATAAATAATTCAGAGAATTTTTTCTTAGGTGCTCAACCAGCAGTTTATAAATATTCACTTTTACAGACAACTGCTAAGTTAGAATAAAACAAACCTCTTATTAATGTGGTGTGTATTTGACTTCTGCTTTGTGGATATTTTTTTTCTTTTTAAAGAACAGGGAAATAAAAAAGGAAAAGCATCTTATCAGTAGTAGAGTCTTCTAACAGTAAGCTCCAAACGAACTCCCCCAGGATTCTTCAGTGCACTCACATGGAAGTCACATTAAGTCCATCATAACTAACATCATTCTTACATAGTGCTGACTTGTTTCAACAGAATTCATAACACTTCCTCAAATACTGAAAACTCCTGCAAGGCTGTTTGACAGGAAAGTTATTAAAAGGACTAGGTAAAAAACAAAACAAAACAAACATGAAGATGTCGATTACTTTTTCCAGTCCTTTCCACAAATTTTTGGTTCGGCTCGACCCTACTTGCACTACTGCTAGCAGCCCTGGCAGACATGTCATTCATGTTAGGTCATTGACGCCCTCCTTCCTGAAGACTCTGGAGCTAGTGATGCTTTCTGGGACATGGACCCTAGGTAGAATCAGGAAACTGGTCCTCAGCGCCCCTGGATCCCAGATGACGTCTCTCAGAGCCAGACCTCCCTTCCAGACCAGCTGCAATCCTTGAAAAAGCATCCAGAGGATGAAAGGATTGTGTAAGTCCCAGCAGCTACATAACAACCTCAGGTGGAGGGACTTGAAAACCCTGCTCCAGGGAGAGATTGGAAGGGAGGGATCACACTCAGTTCTGCTGCTTTCTCTAAGCATGGTGCAGACAACCCTGCAATGGAATTGTCCTCCTGAGAAACATGTTCCAGCGATCACATGGTCACCTAGCCTCTCTGAGGAGCATTACCTTCAGCTCAGCGCACAGGCACCTGCTGGGTTTTAACATCCAGGGAAGTTAAACATGCATTTTTCTAGTCTCCAGTCACCCCTTGCATTCTAATTACTGTGCTTTTATGTCCTTTTCTTTAAGTGGGGCCACTGGCATGCCACACATGCCACACAGAGCCGAGTCAGGCATCTTAGTTTCTTTGCTCTGTGCAGCCTGACATCAGCACTGTACTCTGGTCATGTGGCTTTGAAAACCCCAACAAAGACAAAGGCAAGCTGAGAACAGAGCCCCTCCTCTGCAGTCTGGTGGGAATGTAAGCACTCAGCAGTACAGGACAAATTCTGTGGCAGGGGATGCTGCAGGTCAGCTAATCAGCTAAAAGCTGTAAATTGTGAAGTAACTCAGCCTGACTTGGTGTACCCAGCCAGTGCAAAACTGCTTTTCTTTGGCTCACACACAATACGTATTTAAATTCCTGTGCTACACTGATTTCATGCTTTCTGACATCTTTGCTGGTTTAGATGAGCTCTGCTGATCACATCAGAATACAACTGGTGATCTCTAGAAGCAAATCCTCACAAGGATACTGTTCTTGGTTCACTTCCGTGCAAGAAGGTGCTGTTTCTGCAGCAGCAGTAGCATTGGCAAGACAATCTCAAAAGGGCAGATTCTGCTGCCAAGCTACAGTTTCTCTAATGTGAGCTAGTTAGACTTGCAGTGACATGAGTTTAGAGACCTATCTAGCAGGAACAACCAAGGCTGGTACTTAAATACCTATGTATGGAGTATAAACTTCAGGCCTCAGCTGGGTAATACTGATGGAAATGCAGTGAGCTGTGTTAATCAAACTTCTTTACTCCAAAGAGACATTCTTAAACAGATGTGAGAAGTCCTGTGCCTTAACAGAGTACAATGTAATGTCATTGGTAATTTAGGTGGTTGGTGAAGGAGCTCCACCTTTAGATCTCATGAAAGTTACCAGATTAGAACCAGGTGTTGCAGGCAGATCATTTAGAATCTTTCATACTCTTAATTTAAGGTCTGAAGGTCTCACCCACTTCGGTTCCCCACATTCTCTGTGTTGATTCTCTGAGTTGTATGACCCCACTGAGTGATACACGGTTTCAAAGACCACAATGCAGCTGTGGCAAGTTTAAAATACAAAAGGTATGAGGAAGACCATTGCTTGTACAAGTAGGTCTTTTCTTCCATATTGGCTAAAAAGATGCCACACATACAACCTGCAGAGATGGGAAATCACTGCCAAACCCCTGCCATTACGTCTGGGAGCACAGACACCAGAGTCTGGTCACTCTTGATGCTGAAAGCATGCTAAGGCATCACAAATGCATGGAGTCAGACAGGAATGAATGCACTTGTCACAGTATTTGTTTGTTTATAGGTGTCACTCTGCTCTGTGATCAAGAACACCAGTGCAGAAACATGTATCGGCATTTAAAACTGGCAAGCAGAGTCCTAGGCAAATCTCTGAGATGGTTTCCTGTGAGTTACTGTCTGCTGCAGTAACTTGCTGTACATGCTTGCCTCTTGGGATTGACTTTTCAGTTCAGTGAACCAGACTTCATGTTCAGTATCTTCTATGTGCATTCACTTGCGCGGCTTTAAAGCTGCTCTGTATTATCATAGGCACAGCTGCAACTGTGGAGCTGGCCCAAGCTTGTGAGTTGTTGCCAGGCTCCAGGAATGTTTGAGGTATTTCCATGCACATCTGCTGATAGTGATCAGGGCTAAATCTTGTGTTAACTCTCCTCAAATCTCACTAGAAAAAGTGGGAAGGTTCAGAAAAAGCACCTGGTCCCTGACATCACCAGAACCTTTTGTTATATGCACCTGCTGGTATCGCACTCTGTTAGCAGCAGATGTAGTGTGTAAGAAAGTAGCATCCATCTGGCCTTTGTGGTGATGGCAGATGGTGCCTTGGAAGCCTTCAGCCTTGCTCCAGTACAGGGGGCCTTGTGATGGTCTCGGAGCAGAAGTTCCCATTCTAGACACATGATGCATGTCCTAAAGACGGTTCCTTTTTTCTCCCTTTGGTTTCTTCTCCTCAGACATGTGGAGGAGAACATGAGTTAGTGATGGCAGTAACATCCTGAACAAAGGGTTAGTGCAGAATTTCATTCACGTGTCACAAGCAAGGAGGGAGATATAGTCTCTCCAGCTCTAGGATGTGATTAAAGTCAATCATATCCCCTTGCATCACTACTGACATGGTTGTTTGAGGGTGCCTACTGCCTAGAGATCCTGCACATTCTAATTAAGGAAGAGACCAAATCTGCCTGAGACAGGTAGGGCTAGCACTGACGATCAGTAGAATCCACGGGACTTAAAAAGGTAAACAGAAGTTTATCACTGGTTTGGGACACACTTCTGAGCAAATATGGCTTGAAGAAAGAGTTTTGCTTATCAAGTACTTTCTGCATTGAGCAAAGCAGCTGATAACAAGGTTGGGGCCAGAATCAGATGGTACGGTTGGAAATAACTGTCTTCTAACCTGCTCACCTGGGACTCGCAATTAAGTCAGTAAATGGCAATGGAAAGAGAACTTGTAGTCAGCATGAGTACTTATGCATGCCAACAGTGAGGTGCAGGTGACTCTGTCCTGCCTCGCTGTCAATTGACTTTGCTAACTCTGTGTCATGCAGTGGGTCTCACTGATGTTGAATATAGGTTGGCTGTAGAGGAGGGTGCTGCTTCGTGTTTTCGGCACCTCTGAGTCCGTAGGTTTGGTAAAAAAGCAAAAGTAAAAGATCATATAATGATGCATAAAATACATTCTTTAATTTGTAGCCACCTTGTGCTCTTTCTGAAGAACTTCCTTATCTTGAGTCTGCAAAGTGACAGAGCAGGTCATGACAAATGGTGGAGTATATTCCCTGGAATGTTGTGTAATTTTTGAAACGTCATCAGCAAAATGAAATCTAGCTTGAGCAGCTGTAACGATAGGAAAAGGAGATAAAAAATTGAAATAAATAGTTGTTAGATGGCTTGCAGTTGTCAGTGTTTCAAGTGGCAAATGAGCAGCAACTTTATTCTTGTTCAAGCATCACACACAGTTCGTAAAAGGCAACTGGATAGCTTCAAGGGTTGGTATCTCAGTCCAAGCATTTCAGCACTCCTGCCATCATCAGCTTTACATATACATTGCCTGACAATGATAGTGAGAGGGCAAGATGATAGAGAAAGGATATATTAAATGGGAACAGGTCTGTTGGTAACAAGAGGAGACATCCTTCTCCAGAGGATGCCTCTTCCCAGGTGGGCGAATCATTTCCCCTTAGGGTCAAAATGCTCTAGCAGACTCAGGAAGTCTGTGTGCTGGGGAATACAAGAGGGCAGGCCAGACAGCACACTTTCTGCTTTTCAGGCTAGTTTTGGTCTCTATCCGAGACCAAGCATCCCACATCTGCAGATATTGCTACTGTATCACAAGATGATAGTCATGCTGCACTTCGACATCTGGGGCACCAATTTTTTAAATTTTATTTTTTTGGACTGACATAATTCAGGATCATTAGATTTAAGTTACTAAAGCTTTAAATCAATAGAGTAAAGTTAAGACAAAATGAGGCTCCCCAGATCATCATTGTCTGTAAGAACCTTATTTTCACTGTAGTTCACTTCTGCTCTTACTCAGGATGTGTGACTCACCCAACACAGATTTGTCTGGCAGGATGCAGCAAGGAGAGCCTTGTATGTGCAATCCACATTGATCCCAGCAAAACCAGGACTCAAGGCCTGTACCTGAGGAAAAGACAATAGTAGCTAGCATTCTGAAAATGAACAGATCAAGGCTAACCAATGCTTAGCTGTCACTGTCACCTTGTGACATTCAGAGTCTGGGAAAAAAACCTGCTGTAAACTTTGTGATATAGACCATGCGCAGCCACTTTATATGCACATAAGCAAATCTGGGCTGAATCAGCAGAAACAAAGCACTTCTTACAATTTCAAGTGTCCTAGGTCAGATCTCCACAGACCTTGTTTGATTGGCCACAAGTCTAATTTGCTCAGAGGCAGTCATTTACCTCATCAAGACAATCTTAGAAGCAGCTTTTGTCTTCAGTGTGAAACAAATTCAGGCTCTTTGCTGAGAATTTTCATGTCTCTATTTACAGCTCCCTTTGAAGACCTGGACCACCAGAACCTCAAACTTCTTTTCCTTGGAAAAAATCCCTTGATAGCACTCACTTCTGCTGCTAAAATCTCCAAACTATCACGAGCCAGCTAGCAGCAAAGCATCTTTCACATAGACAGGCAGCAAGTTTAGCCTGGCCTAGAGAAATCTCAGCAGTGCTGCTTAAAACAGGCCTGAGTCTCATATACTGGTGTTTTATGTAAGCTTTGCTTCCCAAGTGGGAAACTTTCAGGTTTGGGAAAATGTGTCTTCATATTTCCCAGTTCAGGTACTAAGCACTGAAAAGGAGAACAAATAAGCAGCTGTTCAAGCGAGAGTCAAAATTTCCATCAGGGTGGCCTACATCCCTTTCACAGGGCTCTAACACCATGTTTCACATCATCCAGCATTTGAGTTTGCAAGCTTGCAACTTCCTCTACATTCCCAGATCCTTGTTCACTTCGGATATTTGTGCCTTGCCTAAGCCTTGCAGCCAGTGCGGCTCTCACTTTGCTCACAGGCAACAGCTGAGGCTTGAACAATGCAAGAAGAAGGCAAGAGCAGCTATTGCTTGCCTTGCCTATTGCATCCTCTGTACCTTTGCTGCTTAGCATTGCTATGCAAGTACAACTGACAGGCTGGCAAGACAAAATTTCATTGTTCAGGAAACTAGCCATCTCTGGGATCATAACTATTGCCACTGACCAGCACTGCAGAAAGAGAAGGGGAAAGAACCACTACAGCATCTCTGGGCACACTGGATGGTTTATTTCCACAATGCTACTCTCTGTAACATTTCCACTCCAAGCTGTCCTCTGCATTGCCTGGAGACATTAAACAATATCACTGCTGCTTCAGTAACAGCACGCTGAGGCAATGGTTTTGAGGCAAGATTGCTCCCTCACCTCTGAACTATGAAAAGAGGAACAAGCTTTCTCTGCCTAGTAAAGGCATGTCAGTCCCTCAGGAAAAGTGACTGAGAGAACTAAGTTTGGTTTTTTATCCTTGCTCTCTTCATCTCTTGGGGACAAACCAACTGATCTTTCTCATCCTGGGAGGTTAACTTATCTTTCTCCTCTTCCAGGGTCCTGCTGACCCTGGCGTGGGCATCTTTCTAATTATGTTGTCACATATGCATGTTACGAAGTGGAGCCTGAAGAGCTGTGTTGCACAGCAAACTGAAGATTTCACTGCAGCCTTTATCACTGCTATTGTCTGCACTGGGTTTAGGAGAAAAAAATCTCTTCCTACTTTTTGTCTTCTCAGCCCTAACCAGATTTGCCTGTCTCTTTCCTCTGAAATCATTATTATATCTGTCTGTTCACATATGGCTTTCCCACATCTGAGCTCTCCACATGTGCCTGGCTTCTGATGGGAGGTGCAGATTCCCTCTCATCCTTTCCAGACCTCTCTGTGAATGCTGTGCAGATTGCCATGGCTACCTCATGGACAGCACTTGGTTAGTGAAGTTCATAGTTCTTTCCCAAGAAGGGTTTTACCTTGGTTTCCTGGTTTGGATGCTGAAACATGTAGAGGTGAAAGGATGTGACAAGCTGCTTTGCAAACCAGTGGGAGCAAGGAGTCCAGAAGCCCACAGCAATACACGGATGGTAATATCACTGGTGTCTCATTTTTGTCATATGATTTTGTTTCTTTCCATTGGCTTCCATTACTGCACCTCCCCACAAATCCCAGGATGGCTGGCAAGAGTCACCTGCAGACAGCCACAGCTCTCCGTAACACGTCTAGCAAGGAGAGGCCCCCTTTTCACCACTGCTCCATCTCCTTCCTCCTGTGCTTCCTCCACGTCTAATACTGTAGTAATTACAGTTATGTTGCATGGAGCTAATTTTTGCGAATGAGTGGTTAGGTTGCTTAAATGATCACTCAATGGTTTTGCAAGAAAAGATTTTACTGAAAATTTAGAAAATGTGAACTTACAAAGTTCATTGGCAAGGTTCACTCTGTTCCTTACTAAATGAATGGAATACAAAATCAAAGCAGATTTTGCATAGAAAATTATTTGTACAGAGTAAAAAGAAAAGATGTAAGGGGTAAGGGAGACTCTCCTGTTGAGTCAGCAGGTTGGGAATGGACCCCCTTGCTTTCTAAACTCCTTCTCAGAGAGGAGCCTAGGTGTGGCTGGATCCAGAACTGGCCTTAGACCACAATGGTCTATGTCTAAGGGATGTGTTTCACAGCAATTTATAGTCTGTTTAAAGAAAGAGAGAATCAGAGGAATTTAGCAGCTAATAATCACTGGTTAACTTAATATTTACAGAGTGATCGGAAAAGAATTTGCTATTACAATCACTGTAATATTATGTTTTGAATCGATACACACACAGGCAATCATAAAAATCCCCCTTGAGTTCAGTGAAATACTCGCTTCAAATCAAATGATTTCTCAACGGGCAAAGGTTGAGCCTCACGGAGATCAGCCCAGGTGATGACAACAGAGTTCAAGGTACTCTGAGAAGCATTCCACTCAGAGGGCTGGGCTCAGCCCACTGCAGACCAGAAGAGTTCAGAGGGCCTTCCTTGATACCGCTGTTTATAGGGTCTCAAGAAGACTGACTTTAGGCATCAGTAATTTTCCATCCTGGTCACAATCCACATGATGCAATTGTGATATTTAGACAGTAACTATACAATTGCAGTACTACCCAGAATGTACAGTTCTGACATTTACCAGGCAGGTGAGACTCCTGGCATCAGGAGTTCCAGGTGTGGCCAGGGGGTACCTGACTGGCCCAACTCGCTGCTGTTGTACAAAGACAAGGGAAGTGCCAAGCTGTCCTGATTCAATGCCTACATTCAAAGGCAAGAATAATGGCTACTCACACCAGCTAACTATTCTTGAAATGTAAGCAAGAATACAATGTTGGCTGGTACTGGGATCTCCAGGTGTGAGGGCATTTGCACCACCACACTAATGTAAACCAGCATTACACTAAAAATGCTAGTTTTTTCATTTTCTTCTTGTAGCCAGTTATGTTTCTGACCTGGGACAATGAGGCAGTTTAGATAACTACCATACATTTGAGAGGTATCCCACTGTTAATATCTTAATGTGTGTCTCTTCATCTTACACACATATCTCAGCCTTTAAAATGTCTGCATCAAGCCAGCAGGACCAAAAATATAATCCCATCTTTCATTATGTAATGGCCTATATTCTCTTTTTAGTGGGTTGTCATGTGCCTAAAGTCTTTGAGAGGAAATCTTTTCTAGAATACCCTTTAATACCCTTCTCTGCAGGAAGCTCTTTATCTGCTATGAAAGAACAGAAATGACCAATATCAGGAAGATTAGGCCCTTTTTTCCTAGGATAACATGGCATTTCTCACATTCCTCTGGGTATCTAATGAGTTTTGTGTGTAAGATGCAGAAACGATCTGCATAGCGAGAGCCAAAGATTAGAGTGTAAGATTACTCAGAAGGGAAGCAGATTAAAAAGAGGTTTTAAATGAGAGAGGTATTGAAATACGCAACACAGAGACACAGACACACACACACATAGTGCATTGAGGCAGCTGACGTGATTCCATTGTGTCTTATGCGAGCACTCTTCCCCGAAGGTGTGATGGCATGATTTTAAATCAAAGGACATTAAAAGATACCACGTATTTGGAGCCACAGATAAAAGGAACAAGGCTGCACATAAGAACAAAAGGAGATGGGACACATCTGTGTCTCTGGGGATTACGTGACATATGGCAGTGACATGCTTTACATTCTTAGAAATGTGAAAAATATGAAAAATTAGGTGGGTGGTTTTTTGTGCCTACCAAAGCATTGGAACATGCCACATTTTTCTACGTGCAGTTGCCATTCCAATTCTTTATGTCAATGAAGTTGCCTGTGAAACAACCTGCTTTTTCTCTGATACTACTCCTGTTACTTCCCCCATAATTCGTAATTGCATACAGTATGTATGTGTGTCTTCCTGGGATCATTCTATTTGGATTCCCAAAGAAATAGCTAAAAACCCCATCAGACTACAGTGATGAACTAAAAAGAATACAAATAATAGAAGAGGAACTATGGCAGAAGAGTCTGCAGGTTGTTAGGAAAATGCTTGAAAGTTCTAGGATTTAGCTCTGATGCCCATAGGTTTTTCCTAATGGCTTTTTCTTTGTAAATATTCCAGTCATAATAAGATAGTACACAATCATTACAGAACAAAATCTAACAATACTTCTCAGTAGAATGATACTGTTTTTCAAAAAAGGCCAGAACTCCACTCAATTTCTTTTAGGAAACAGTAAAATAAACAAACAAACAAGCAAACACAAACTGAGGGAATGTGGCAAAGTAACAATACAGAGAGAAAAAAAAGACATATATGTGGTGAAATACCTGCAGAAGGTACAAGGGAACTGAATAAATACCCACAATATCACTGCAGTTTAGGACCTTTTATGAAGTAGCAGGGGACAAAATATTTAAAGCAACAATGTGATGGAACAGAAATATGATGTTGATTTTAACTCACTGTGCTCTGCAAGGAAGTTATATATGCAGACTATTCTAGAACGGTTTTGAGAAGGGAAATACAAAAAATCATGTTTTGTGATTCAGAGACATGTTGGCATGCATACATGTAAATATAAAGTGATATGGGAATAATATGATATTTCATATGAAAACCATTGATCCTTTAGGTACCAATAACTCCCATAGTCTTGTATGAATAAAGTTGTACCTGTTGGGTAAGGCTCAGGCCTCTACTAAAAGATATGAGCAACAGCTAGAAAATGTTCAGCTAGCAGCTGGTCCAAAAAAAGTTTAAAGATTATGAAAACAAAACCACGGGCCACTATGAACCAGAGCTGGAAAGGTCAATAAATACAGGTACTGTGGCTGAAAAACCCATGGAAATCCATGTCGTTCCACTTACACACTTGTTAATATTTCATTATTCATTCTTTACTGTGCACAGCAAGCCATTATATGCAGGGCTGCTCAGTCAAGGAGCTGATCATTTTTGGAGCAAACCTGGGGAACTGGCACAGGCTGAACTCTTGCCCTGTACCTCAGTGAACTCTGCAAGCAAAGCAGAGCAGGAGGATTGACTAGCCAAGACCAGACATGGCACCACATCTCCGAGGAAAGGCGGGAGCTGTCTGGCCTTACTAGGCATGGCATATTTATTGTCTGGCCAGAGCTACCTGCAATTTTGACAGCCATTCCTACTAGACAACAGCCTCCAGCTCCAAGAAACACTTCCCCAGATCTGAACCCAAATCCTCAGAAGGCATAAGGAGTATTATGGTGGCACAGTGCGGAGGACGAGATGACACTCAAGCATGGAAGTGGCAATCCATGCCCAGACAGAGAAGGTGAAAGAGGCTGTTGTTAGCCCACAGTAGTGTGCCTAGAGCCCTATGTCTCCTCAACAGGCCAAGCAGAATTGTAAAGGACCAAACCAGTGCAACAAGTGAAAATATATGCAGCACACAAGGAAGGATGAAAGGCTTTGCTACTTTTAGTCAGGATTCTTTCTCTTTCTCTTTCTCTTTCTCTTTCTCTTTCTCTTGCTCTTGCTCTTGCTCTTGCTCTTGCTCTTGCTCTCTTTCTCTTTCTTTTTCTCTTTCTCTTTCTCTTTTTCTCTTTCTCTTTCTCTTTCTCTTTCTCTTTCTCTTTCTCTTTCTCTTTCTCTTTTTCTCTTTCTCTTTTTTATTTCTCCCGCATTTTTTTTTCTACCCAGAGGTTTAGGGAATTTATTCTGTTATTAGCTTTGCAGCCAGAACAGATATCTGAGTTACACCGAGATCCGCATGTCTTGGGCCACCATAAAACACGCAGGCCAATTGAGGCAGCTGTCCTTGCCATTGCTGACAACAGGACATGATCAGTTTAGTCTGATCTTGAGCTTGGGCATGCACAGCTGCTGACTTGGAGTTGACATCAGCCAGTACCAGCTTTATCTAATTTAATTGCAGTATCTCAGAGAATTCAAAGATACCTCTTCATAGATACCATGAAGGCTCACAGTCAGTATGAAACACCATCTGTGCAAGCCTCATCAGAGGTGCCTCTCCCTGTAGCTACGAATCCACATTTGGTCCAGATACACAGATGTAATTATTAACTTGCTTCTACTCTTGCTTTGAGAAGGTGTCTGCAGATTTTTTTTAGTAGACAATTATCCCATGTTTCAGACCTAGTCTTTTCACCTAAGCTGTCTGGGACATTGCAAAATGTCTGTATTTAATAAAGAGGTTGAAATCTCACACATAAACCATCCATGTAGAAGGGAAGACAGAGCTCAGAATAAACTAACAGCAAGATGACTTGCTTTATTTCCTGCTGAAATAATTCAAGGCAAGCATGTTGTAGGGGAACAAAGGAGGAGAAGAACTGCTTTTCAGATACATTTCAGAAATGAGCCCATAGGGAAGCTGCTATCTTCTGTTTCCTTGCTACAGGTTCTTCCTTCACATCACAGGAGTCCCTGATCAGCACAGAGGATACCACACAGCACCACCCTACATGGGGACCTGCCTGGTCTCGCAGTAATGCATTTAGAGGAACCCACATTTTCTTCTATCTCCTGTTAGAAGAGGTGGTAGCATTCTGCAATAGAGAAATAACTCCTAGGCAGGTTATGCAATTCTCAGCAATTCCATCCCAGAAAGAAAGATGAAATTCAACTATAGCATGTATTCTTGACAGATTGATAGCATTTTATAGGTCTTGTTGGTCAATAAGTTGACTTTTTGCAGTCTTTGCACACACAGAAGCATGGGAGGAGATTCAGCGAGGTATTTAAGAGCTGAACATACTCCATGAATACCTCTGTTGTCCATAGAGCTCTTCACAAAACCACCAGGGGACTCCATGCCTGCTGTGGATTGGTTGCCTTGTGCCTCCCAATTGCCTGCAAACTGCAGAAGCAGTTTAGGAAACCATTTCAGGTTAATCACAGAGTAAAGCCTGAGGGACAACCTAGTCCTTGGTCTAGTAACTCCATGTCTCCTTTGCACTGAGGAGCCCAGAACTGCACCTGGCACTCCATATGTGTCTCACCAATGCTGAGCAGAAATGAAGGATCATCTCTCTTGACCTACTGTTGAGGATTTGCCTGATGCAGCGCAGGATGCTGGTGGCCTTTGCTGCAAGGGTACATTGCCAACTTAAGGTCAGCTTTGTATCTATGAGGATCCCCAGGGCTTTTCTGCCAATCTGCTCTCCAGCCAGTAGACCCCTAGCCTATCCTGGTGCCTAGGGTTACTCCTCCTCAGGTGCAGGACTTTGCACTTCCTTTTGTTGAACTTCTTGAAGTTTCCTGTCAGCCATTTCTCCAGTTTCTTGAGGTCTTTCTGGATGGCAGCAAAGCCATGCTCTGTGTCAGCCACTCCTCCCTGTTTTGTCTGAAAACTGGCTGAGGGCGCACTGTGTCCTGTCATTCACAATGATGTTGAACAACATTGGCCCCAGTATCTAGCCCTGGAGTACTCCACCACTGGCTGGCCTGCAGCTGGACTTTGTGCTGCTGACTACAACTCTCTGAGCCTGACAGTTCAGCCACTTTTCAATCCACCTCATTGTTCACTTATCTAACCTGTAGGGCATAGACAAATGTCTGACGATGCTCTTGGACTTGGTGTCAAAAGTCTTGCTGAACGTGAGACAAATATCACACGCTGCTCTTCCCTCAAATTTTACTGAGAATGTATGTTTTCGTGCTGCTTCAAAGATAATTCAGAAACCAGGAGACACTGTCTGAGGCAGCAGGACATAAAAGGCTCTCTGTTGCTCAGAGATCCTTTATCTCAAAAGCACCATGCACTTTACTGCTTACTTGTACTTTCCTGTAACATACATAGGCAAATAAGTCTGGCAATGCTTTGGGAGACTGGCCTGGCAACCCTAAATATTAATGTCCATCTTCCAGCCTAATTTAAAAGATGAAACAGTGCCATTGCATTTGATTAGATCTCTGTGACTGAGGGGTAGGCAGTGGTAAAGCTTATTCTACCACTGCTCCTGGGAGATCCAGACTTCTACATCACCAGCAAACACTCCATTTAGCACACAGAGATGTAGTGTCGCAATGGATTAACAAACACAGGCGTTAGAGAGGAAAAAAGCAGAAATTTCTCTGGAGTATGAAACATTAAGTGTTTGAAGATTACAATTTAAAGAAAAAGTCTATGAAAATAAAAATCTGACTTGTCACCCACCTCAGTTCGTTCTCCAAAGCAACTGGAGCAAAGACATGGCAGTGTGATTAGACTAGCCAGGTCTCTGTGGTACCAACAGCTGCCATGGCTATTTGCCAGGACACTCCAAAGGCTCCACTGCTTCTGAATCTATGTAATTTTGTAAGCAAAACCAGGCAGCACACAAACATGTGGTCACCAATGCCAACTCAGCAGGCTAAGAATACGTAAGCTAAGGCTATGTTAACAATTGTGGATACAAAAGGTTGGAAAGTAATAGGATCATATTACAGAGGTAAGAATTGAAGAAAGGATGGAAAACCAGGTACAAATCTGCAATACTGGGCTACTTCAGCTCACAAAGCTTAACAGGGGAAGAGGCCTGGCTTCAGCATGGTTGGAGCCCACAGTACAAAGACAGCTTCCTGAAGCACACAGCAAAGGGTTATACTCAGATCTCTCCAAGCCAGACCTCCGTTGGGAGTGCTGCTTTAATGCATCACGACAGCAATGGTACCAGGGCACGCTAGCAGTCTAGCTGACTTTCAGAGACTGGTGAAGGGCACTTTTCCCTTGTAAAACCTGAGACAACCAGTTTAAAAGGAAAGTTAAAGGCAAACATTACATAAGTACTCAAGGTGAGAGCAATATTGCAGTCAGTAATTTCTTCTCCAAAGTGCAGGAACAGGGAGGGGTACAGTGGTGGAGCGGGCAGGTGAGTGAAAGCACAGCAAATTTGCTCAAAACATAGAGTCTATTTCCATAGAACAACGTGTAGTGATTTTCACTGGTTTCTTTTCCACAGAAGGCTCTTACAAGTGAGTCAGGGTCTGCTAAGGCACTGGAAAGCAAGTACTGAGGCAGTAACAGAGAACCTGAATCACTGCCTTGCAGAGAAGCTTACTTAAGCTGGTGAAGAAGAGATACTGTGGCCAGAGCTTGTCTTTTCTCATGGTGAAAACATAGCATCCAATACTGATATGTCAGCAAGGGCTGTTGGAGCAGTGCTTACAGCATCTGGTCCTCTGGATCTCCATGGTTATGTAATGTAGTATGCAAGAGCAGAGAGGGCCCATGAAGATGATGTGTTGGTGTAACTTACCAAAATAAACAAAAATACTCTTCCTCTTTGTTCACCGGGCACTGCCACACTGGAAAGCCACAAAGCTCCCTTTAGTATCAGTAAAACTGAAGAGAACGTGAATTAAACAGACTTATAAACAGTTTATAAACTAAATTTATTATTAGCTTTAAAAGGCATGCCTGTTCCAGGCTTGCAAGGTTTGCTGAACACAGTAAAAGTCTGAGGAAAGCAGAGCTGGTTGTTACAGTTTGTCTGCATTGTCAAAAGATATTCATCATAACCACTGTGAGAGGAGTCCTGGTCTCGATGTGCAGAGCTCTGCTCAGGCGTTAAAAACGGTCACACACACAGACTGGGAGCTGCAGTGGATAAAAAACATTTGAGCCCATAGTAACAATAATTTAGAGTGCAGATTCCCTGCCAGGGATTGGATTTCTACAGTTCAGGGAATATGCACTCATGCTCATAAGACTGCTTTATCCTCAGGGAACCTGCAGCCCATGACCCACCCTCTGTTAGATGCAGCTCTTAGGTAGAGCTCAGGCTGCCACTGGCCAGAGCACCAACATCTACACTGTTTTGTGGGACCTAAGCTCCTGGGCAATGTGTCCCAGCAAAGTGCTCACCCTCCCATGGAAAGAGACCCAAGCCATCACTGCTACCGTGTCCTATCCATGGTTGCTGTGGTAAGGAAACCTGGTTATGCAGGTTAGACGTGCTCTCCACACCCACTCCACAGCTCAGGAACAGGGGCATCTTGCAATTTAAGCACAGACTGAAATTCTACTAATCTTTAACATGCTCATATGCTTGCATGACAGCTTCTGTGTGGAGGCTGTTCCTAGTGCAAGCTGAGTTAAGCGTGTAACACCAGAAATTAAATATCATTGTACAAACCTGTCAAATACTCTAGCCTGCGTGTCACCACATCAGTAGGTGTTAACAGAGTGTGCTGCCATCAGAAGGAAAGAAGGCAAGGGAAAACAACCCCAAAGCCTGGAAAGACTGCCATGCATAACTGAAGAGGGTATGAAGAAGGCTTGTTACTGTTCCCTGAACACAGAAAAGGGTCTGATGTATCAGCTCCAAGAAATAAGAATACGTGTTACTCACGCTGGGTAAACACACAATATGTCCAAGTAATACCAGTGACAGCTTACAGCAGCCAATCTCTAGGAAATAAAACCAAGCAAAGAAGAGCACTTTGACTGTCTACCTGGAAGCTGTGTGGTGTTTTTGGAGCCACACCCCTACTGATCATCAACAGGAGGGCCACCAGGGGAGGGGGACGTTTACTCAGAGCCCCAAAGGCTTTTCAGTAGTTTCTGAGTGTTAGAAATGAGTTAGAGTGTAGTAGTTAATTTTTTTTTTAAGAGCTCATCAGTCAAGGATGGAGAAAAGCTGTGTCTGTCACATCCATGTGCAAAATTTTATGGATTTTTTTTGGAAGATCTTTCAAATTACAAACCTATCAAGAGGGATTGTTCAACAAAACAGACAAATAATGGGGACAAGGTTACAAGCCTGAATGACAGATGACTTCTTTCTCTTCCCCTAGTCACTCAGCAGGGTGAAAGCCAGAGACGCTTGTACAGAGAACTGCTGAGAAACTACAATCGTCTTGAACGACCGGTAGTAAATGACTCTCAACCCCTTGTAGTCGAGCTCCGGCTTTCTTTGCTGCAGATAATTGACGTGGTAAGTTACTTGCTGTTCTGTTCTGTGCGGCACCTAACATATCTGATCTTCCTTGTAGGGACCATGCTTTCCCTCTTAATCAGGCTATCAGAGATGAAAGCAGACTGTCTTTGGTTAAGCATTCTTCCTAAATGATGGAGTACATGCTTTGATGCTTTGGAGGAGTGAATATCCTTCTAAAAGCACAGCCCTCTCTGATACAACGTGAGCTGTAAGGAGATTAATTATGTAGCTTTTTCCATTTGTTTTAAACAGAAAAAAGAATTAGATAAATTAGAAGCCATGTCTTACTGCAAATTATTAATGATCTTCTCAGAGCCACATGGGATGCAATAACTGAAGACCATGTGCAGTGTTCAGAGCTAGCGTCACTGTACTTATATTTTTTCATTAGACATTGTAATGGCATTGGCCTCTTCTCCCATCGTGTCTTTACCATGCACTGCAGTTGAAGGAGCCTGGCATGAGATCGTGTTAGAAATATATAAAAGCAAAACCTGGAGACACAGCCCTCTAATTGTCTTGACTGCAATGTGCTTTTTCAGAATTGGAGACACAACAAACAGCTGAATATGTTAGTGCCCCTTTCCTCATCCTACCGTTTCCATAGTCAGTATTATGGGCTGGTTTCCAATCCATTGTCACTGTCATGGAGGGAACAAGGAACAGCGTCAGAGATTTGCAAACATTTGTGCAGTTGCAAACCAGCTTGACAGAGGCCTCAAATATTTAAACTTTTTAAAGCTTCCACAATCTTTCTGAAAATGTGTAGTGCACCAGGTGCTCTCCCTGGAGAGGTAACCAGGACCTTGAAAGCCTAGCCCCCCAGCATCGTGCTGTACAAACGGCAGATCCAGCCAGTTGTGCTCCTGGAGGCAGGCAGCAGCCACTCATGCAGAGTAAGCAGCTTTGTGTTTTGAAATGTTAGCAACTGCATTGAACTGGAAGAGCGAGGAGATCAGTACTCTCAACTAAAATCACTCGTTCATGGTAGCAGCTTAAAGCAAAGAAATTCTCCTGTTAATTTCAAGTAAATTCCAGCGAGCAATTCCAGGTTTATAAAAAGACGTCATAGCCCCAAAGATCTTACTCCAGCCCTTCTTTTTCTGATGGTATTTTCTTGCAATAATTTGAAGGTTAGGGATGGTAAAGGGGACTTTTTAGCCTTAGGGCTTTGAGTCTACATTTTCAAAGTTAGTCAATCAGGAGGAGTTACATAAAACCATTTTGCAGTTGGTTTCACACCCATGTGTGAAACCCATCCTTTCAGGAAACCAGCATTTCTTTAAGCACTTTATCTACATATGCCAATTTTCACTACAATAAATTTAATCCCAGTCTTCCCTTTTGATTGTCCACAATAGGAACGAAGTAATCTAGTTGGTCATACATACCAGAAATAATGCTTTGCTTCTCTGCTTCTCTGCATGCACTATGAATGCTAGAAGTTACTCAGTTCAGAGAATGACTTCTCCCAGTCTTGTGCTCTTGCAGACTGTGCTGATGGTGATTTTAAAAAACATCCAGAGTCATCTGAAATGTTTATCTTGTGTGGTGTAAAAGGGTGCCTGTCTTCTCTAGGGAGGGACAAAGCATCCTTTGTCAGTGAAGTCTGTGAGGTACAAGGGTCGCTGTGCCATCAACAAGGTACAAAGGAGAAGTAACAGCTATTAGCTGATATACCACGATGATAACCAAGCGGGCACCCCTCTGTTCACTCAGATGAAAGACCAGGGGTGCGTAGACTCTGCCTCCTCATCTGCCATGCCTGGCGCGAGACAAAGCAACTGGAGCACAGTTGCTTCTCTCTCGGGGAAGGGAATAGACAGCATCACAGTCTTGACAATGGTATATTCACTAAAAAAGCATAAAGCTGCTCTTTCCAAGGACTTGTGTGTCCAACATGCTCCATTACTGTAACAGAGCAGGGTGCTAGGCAATGTTCCACCCTAAGTCGACTTCATGCGCTGTGCTCCCTGGGGAGGAAACACAGCCTCTGTGCTCAGGGGAGTATGGTGTTACAAGGCATGTACCAGTACTGCTGGACTCATTGCGAAGATTTGCAAGTAGTCACTGCAATGGACGTTAGACAGTGGACCCTGGACTGGTTTCCTGAGGGAGGATACAAAGTAAAGAAGATGAAAACAATTGTCCTGTTTTATTGTCGCATAGAAGGAAGAAGGGGCTGCCACTCACACTCACAGAAACTCACTCCTTGCCCTTGCTGAGACCTGGTATCACATCTAATGCACTTCTACCTGGGACAGGTCCCATGATGTCCCTCCTTAAGTCTTTTTCCTGCACATACTGTATAATAACATAATTAAATCTAAATTCACCTTCTGCAGCCAGCCTGCTGAGAATAGCATTGATGACAATCTAGATTCACTTTGCTGCACAGGAAGGAAAGACATCTCTGAGGTCACTGTGGTTTGCCAAATAGTAGTGACAAGTGATTTACTTTAAATCTCACCTCCTCTTCTCATGTCCATACAAAAAAAATTTCAAAGCATGGCTGTCTTTGATTTGGTTCTCTGCTCCTACCAACATGTATTTGCCTGCACAGGATCTGTGTGGGTTTTAGCACTCAAATCCAGCCATCGTACTCGAAGCCATGAAGAAAGTGTTCTCTGCTTGTCAGAGTGGTGGTAGACAAATGCAAGTGAAGAACTTCTTGTCTTCACAGTTATGACTTCTTCCAAAATTATATTAATTCACAACTACAGCCAACACAGGTCTCTTACAAGCAGGAAACAGACAGAAAGAGGACAGTTACACCTGTTCAGCAGCAGGGCTTAGTTCAGTTTGCATTGTCTTCAGTGTGTAAAGATAACTTCATGCTGAACTGTCTCACGTGTATGCAGTTTCTGAAGGTAACTTTCACTTGGAGCCTGCCCTCCACCATTCACCAGCAGAAGCCAAGCACTCCCTGTGCATCAGCAGGGCATTTGGCTGGTGATCTCTCCCACAGAGCACTGTCAGGCCCTGTCAAGCCCTGCCAGCCCAAGTAAATGTAGGCCACATCCAAGAGTACCTGGAACAAGAATTCTCTTCTTATTTTGCCTAAGACCCCAGCCAGTTGGTCAGGCTACAGCAATTAAGAAGTGCAGCATGATATTTTTCACAGCAGAGGAAATGCAAGATTTTTCCCCTTAGCTCAATGCGATAGGAGCTCACTAGGTAGAAATCGTTTGTCATCAACAGCAATAAGATTGCTTCCATTAGCATATGCAGGTTACCTTTTCTGAAGAGGTCTGCATCCTTTATGTGGAAGTACTGGTGAGGTATTTAAAAAAAATACAGTCTTTATTTTGCAGCTTTCTTTCTGCTACTGATACTGTTTACCATTACCTTTGGGTCAGTGCATCAGTATCACTGCAACAATAGCCTCACTACACTTGTTTGTCCACAGGAAAATCTTGTTTTATTAGCTTTCTGGGCCACATGTTTCGTCATTCAAATGTACAAAGTTCGCAAGTTCAAATGTACAAAGAGAAAATGAAACCAAGCAATCAGCAGAAGAGTCTGAAGAAGAAAACCATGGCTAGACCAGAAATGTATCACGTTTTTTAAAAATCCTCTGAATAAATAGCCTAATTTTAAGAACAGTGCTACAAGGTGGCTGCACAATGCTGCAGAGACAATAAATGACTCAAAATTCCCTGCCAAAAGCAAACATACCTCAAGGTTTCCAGTAACTACTGTGTTGTTGCCTTTCAGAGGCTGTACACTGCAAAGCACACTATTAGCCTCATGCAAGGAGGGTCTAGCTGCCACACTGTCTCTGACAATGTTGTCTTCTGCAGAGCCACCCCAAGGGTCTGGCTGTTCAGCTCCCTGTGTATGGCGAAGTCTCATAGTATTTTACTCCTCCATGTTCACCCTTTCAGGTGCCAGTGACCCAGAAAACCACTCCAGCAGCTGACAAGTTGCCTGAGTATGTAACAACACATTACAGGTGCTCTTGTGGCAATTTCCTCCTGTTTCAGAGAACATAACGACTAGAAAAAGGGACTGTGAGTGCCTAACAGGAAGCCACAAAAATGCTGAAAAACACCCAACCACCCATGAGTTATTTTGCACAGACGCCAAACAATACATCATTTTACTTCATTTTGGGCTGCAAAGCCAAAACAAACACTATATCTGGAAAATTTAATATGTACTCTTTTGATTGGATTGAATAGTGTGTAAAGTGATTGCACATCCTCTGGACTTCAGAATCATCCCAACCTGATCACATCCTTGCAAACAATCCCACTTAAACTGAGATTTTGTTACTACAGTGTGTCAAACCTCTTTACAGGTTTGGAAAGCAGCAAGGGAAGGTAACAGAAGAATTCAGTGGGGCAACAAAGAGCAAAGATTCAGGATTTTCTCCTGAAAACTGGTCTGTGCCTTGCTGTGCAGGGAAACCAAAGATCTGCACATACTTTCCCTGAGCACTCAGATGCAGTCATTACCACTACAAGCAGTGTACTAGCTTAGCAGCACAACATTTTTTATCTTCTCTATCAGGAATTTCTCGAATTGTTGGAGTCAAACTTTAGCTTGAAGTGGTTTTCTCCCACATCAGAGTCTGCAGCCTTGAAGAGGCCGGGTTTTTTTCATTTTGGGTTGTTAGGTGTTGGGGTTTTTTTTTGAGGTAGTGTTTGGTGAGAGAACAATTTTTAAATGTAGGCATTTCTTCACATCAGAGATGCTCTCATCAGCCTGCTCAATTCCTGGGTGATCTGCTCCTTAATCAGCAGGACGTTTGACCTCAGTTCCCAAGAGCTGGTATGCAACGAGCTCTTTGCTGGAGAGTTCTCTGTTTGAGAGAAATTGCCAAAGCTAGAGGCTACCTGTCAGAAGACTCTGCGCCATAAAGTGAAGGTGGAGGAAGGTGACGCCCAGCCCTGTGGTACCTTCTGCCTGTGTCAAGTTTCTTCACCTAATCTCTGACAGCTCTGAATGCCTTTAGCAGTTGAGTTCCCTGATTTGAAGTGCTTCTGTTTCATAAACTGCAAGACAGAGCAGGGCCTTGTTATAGTCCACCAACTTGTGAAAACATCTCTGCTTTCTCATTTGAAATGTGCTTATTCATTCTGGCAAGCATTAATGCAGCACAAGCGGTGTTTCCTACTCTGTGAGGTGTGTCTGCAGGTGAGAGGCACCGCAGGGCTGCAAGGCGGCCCGTGCTGCCAGCGGTGATGCCAGTGGTGCTGGCCCCAGGTGCTGCTCCACAGACGAGCCAGGCGACCAGCCTCCTAACCATCCTGTTCTCTAGGACAGAGGCTTTCTAGGGCTGCTTCTGCCAGTGAATCGAACAGCCAGACAGTTTCTAGCTCTAACTCTTCCCTCCTTTCCTAAACTGACTTTACAGCAGCTAAATCATCCCCTCCCACCCTTCATCCCAGCACCATCACATGTCCAAATCTCTGTGCTGGGTGTTATGCAGCAAACCCAGATCAACCAACAACAGATTCAAGGAAACAAATATAAATATACCAGCACACATATGAAACTGCTCACATATTGTTCCCAATATAGCATCAGTGTTCACTAGATTAAACCATAATCCTGATGGTACATCCTGTACAAATCCTTTATGGATAGATAACTTCAACAATGTAAGCTTGACCACTTAAGACTGAAACACGGAGTATATGAAAGAGAGACAAGTAATAAGCAAAGGATTCTGAAGAAAATATTCTGAATTTTATTTAATTACAAAGGATTGATAAGTGATAGGCAGAGAAACTGACTTGTTCAACCCTTGCAGATTAAAGTATCTTTCTTTTTCCTCTTCTAGTAACGCCTTTGTATTTAGCTGTGGGCTTCCTGCATAGCCTTTGCCAGCTATGTTTACTCTGTTTCTCTATGTAAAGATCTACTCTACCAAATGACATATCATTCCAGGAAGTTTTTTCTCTATCAGAAATTTGTCTCATTTTGCAAGAGTGAATTCAGTGAGACCAGAGCAATAAGACTGATGCAAAACGGTGTGACTGAGAAGAAAAATAGACTGGACATCATTATAAAAGCTGAAAATCAGTAATTAGTGATCATGAACAGTGGTCATTAAAATTCCAGGAAGAAAAATTACAGAAAGGTCGCTAGACCAACAGATTCATTAAAGTTCAATCCCAAACTCTTTCTCCTGATCATAAAGCTCACTTACTGTGACCAATTTTGAATTCTGGGAAGAAAAATTCAATAAATTGGCCTCTTCATTAGCAGGGAAGGAGCTTGAAAAGTTGGAAATCCAAGACTAATTGAGCCATGAATTATTATTTTAGCTGCCTTCTAAGTGCCAGGCATTATCAAAACATCAGTCTCACTAAACCAATTAAACACAACACGTGAGTTTGCTAGCACAATGAAGTTAGACACCGTGCGTATTATGGCTTCCCACCTAATGCTCCTTTGTGCACACACTTGCATGAAACATTATGACGAGGCCTTAATTACCCGAATTTTACCTGCAACTTTTTTTCATTGGCTTCTGCCTGGCTCAGGAGAAAGAGTGGAGAGGGTTTACTTCATGAGCCACTATACAATGGTTTGTTTTCTCTCAGCATGGTTCCCCCAGCTATACTTGATGGCTGTGGCTCTAATAAATAAGAATAGTTGATTTCCTTGTGTGGTTGTCAGTGGTGGTCAGCCAGTTTGGGCATTTCACAATAACTAACCAATCTGGAAAGGCTGTATTATGCTCTTTGAACAAGTGGGAATTTAGATCTTGAGCGCATGGATATTCCTTAATCTTGGGTAACTGATCAGAGCCATCAAGGATTTTTAAGAGGCTTTAGTATTTTTACATTAGCTCCTGAAGATGCACAGGAACAAAATTTACTCAAAGTGAGGTTTACCTGATTATCACTCAGGAACTTAATAGCAGTGGCAGGGAAAGAAAGTCATTGTTTGAAGAAGCACTGAGCGGCTTGAAATGGAAAACATCTTCCACATCTCTCTCCAGGAAAGGCAGCAGGGTCCCCAGAAATCAGAGGCTTCTCCTGGCCCTGCCTCACTGTTGCCCCGGGACTGTGGAAGCTGGCATGGGGAAGGGGCACTGCTAATGTTCATGTTTCTAAAGCCATCAGCTGCAATAAACCGGTTAAACCAAAGCTGTTGGGGTGGCCTTGAGCCTCGTATTTCTTAGTCTTTCAGTGTTTAGAAAGTTAGTATTTTAACACTGTATTATCTGAGTGCAACTCCTGAGAGGCAGTGACTTCAGCTCCTCAGTAAAAATCCCATTTTTGATCCCTGATCACAGGCTTTAAGAGCTCACTTGAGTTTTGGAGCAGGCATACGTCCCCTTTACTTTGCTGTGCTGTCACAGCAGCGTGCACGCACAGGAAGAAAAAGCAAAAGCAGCCTTGCAGATAGCCTGAGTGTAAGTCTCTGGTAAGTACTCAGGTTTGGTCTATTTGAGACCTTTCTCAGCTCCCCCCACTGCTTTCCCTGTGATTTCAGATGCTGAAAAAGGCAATGAATAATGAATAGCTTGGAATAACAATTTGTGTCTAGTCCTGTTTATTGAAACACCTGCCTACTGTGCACTAAACACACTGAGGGCTATTTCAGGATGAGGTGTCCACCCTGGAGAATATACAAACCACCTACATACTACGTGTGGATGACTTGGGATTTTAACCGAGGACTGACTGTTTTTGGATGGTGACATAACATCCTTTTCCCCAGGAACCAAGCCATACGTCGGTTCATCCAAGCAGTCAGTGCACAGCACTGTACTGGAAAGCCACATGAGGCCCGCTGACCCAGCTCCTGGGGTTTCGATGCGAAGAATCTGTGAAACAGTGGGACAAAGCTGGTGGCTTCACCCTCCCTAGGACCCCACAGCAGTGTGGGAACAGGGTGTCCCTGGAATTTTCAGGTCTTTGTTGAAGGGCTTGAGGTCAAACTGTCTCAAACTAGCTCCAGAGTCAACAACGTGACACACTTCACAGCAGTCCTGATCTTCAGGCACTGCTGAGAATCTGCACCTTTGAAAAATAAAGTAAGTTTCCTAAGGCAGGTACCCACAGCCTCGGGCTGTAGTTGAAGGTCATATCACATGCGTAGGGCAAGAAGAAGTCTGCTTTTTTCACCACAGCAGCAGTGTAAATTTGAAAAAGTGGGCAAAAAGGCAGGTAAGATACAAATCTGTAGGCTTGGCACACTCTCAGTCATGAGTAGTGTGAGTGAGTGGGAGGGCTGCCTCCTCTGACACCCCGGCTGGCAGCAGAAAATGGCATTTCCTCCCTTGTTCCTTTCTCCCGTTCTCATCTTTGGGGAATGTGCAGGTTCAGCACTTTCTGCAGTGGCTTTTGCATCCAGGCCTTTGTATTTAACATCTGTACCAAAGTAACTGGTTGGTTTCTGACGTACAGGGAGCCACAGCCTTCATCAGGAACACCATGCACAGATTTGCTGGCCATGCATTTTGCTTCCTGAGGAACATGGCTGGCATCCCTGCATTTGCAGGCTGTTCTCACAGAGCCCCTGATTGACCACCACGCCACTCCCAGTACAGGGTTTTCTTAAACCCTCCACTCTCACCACAGGTGATTGCTCCTGGCTCCAGTGTTTGCAACAGGAGGAGTGTGATCTGACAGTGGCCAGACCCTCCGACATGTAAAGCTCATGCTACAAAAGCAAGTGTGCACAGGGCTGCTGTAAGCTGCAGATAGGGGTGCAAGGGCAGTCCCAGCAGAACACTCTGCTGGGGAGAACACTGTGGGTGGTTAGAGGCAGTGAGACCAGGCAGCCTCATGCTGCTACCCAGTGCAAAGACCAAAGGCAGATCGCACTGCTTGCCCACAGTGAACGGACAAGTGCCTCTCCAAGGCAGGAGAGGGACAAAGCAAGGCATAACCTCAAGGAGAAGCCAGTCGCAACAGGTGGGAATGTGGCTCACCCTTCAGTGAAAAAGAGTTATGAGACATTACATTCAACCTTTCATACAGGAAAAGGCAACAAAATGAGAAAAGCAGGAGGGTGTAGGTATCCAGCTGTGACCTCTTAAGTATACCTTCCTTGGCTTGACAGCACTGGCCTGGCCACATGTCCATCCTGATGGGCAAAGGAATTCTCAGTAGGCATCAGTGGGTGTTTATTCATCCTTTATTATTCCAGTGTATTTTTGTATCTCTCTGCAACCTTTCATCTTGACTCTGGGCCATGCCTTCTGATTCCTGTCTTCCTCCTGAGGGTGCTTTGTTAAAGGTATTGACATGAAGTACTTAAACATCAGGTATCTCTTCAAAGTTGATGTTACCATGGCAACATTTATTCCAACTTTTTAATGAGACCCCTGAAATATAAAGCCTGGCCAGTGATGCTTACTGAATGTTGTCAAGGCAACCTGGGTTTTCCTCAAAATGTTTGGTTTTGTGGGACTTAAACAATACAATGCATTTAAGGTGAGTTTTAGTTAATCAGCTCAAGGTAGTGGGCAGATGGGTGTTTCAGCAATGGAAAGGACTGCATACTGCAGTCACAGACTGAGTGTACAAGCATTTGAAAGCCTCATCAATTCTTTTTGATACTCTTGACCAAAATCCTGTGCATAGACCAACGCCTCTGCTAACAAAACTTTCAAAGTCTCCATGTCAAGGTCTTCATGTCTCTTGAACACATGCCTCTGCATACTGAGGCACAAAAACAGTGTTAAAAACAGAAAATTAACCAGAGTAGCCACATACAGCCTTTGGTGACCTCTGAGAGTTATCTGTTCAATTTGGGACTTTTCTGATCAGTGTCTTATAAATCAAAGGCAGATTCAACTCCCAGTGCTGTAGCTCTGTGACAGGGCAAGGATTAATGATACCTGTCCGTCACCTGTTCTACAGATATGACATGTTACCATATGATGTGACTACTGAACCAGAAAGGGCTTTGGTTTTTTGTCCGTATGCTATGTCCCAGGCAATTATGTGGCTGAGGGCAGCCGCATTTTATGTAGATGTTGGCCTGTCAAGGGAGAATCTACTGACAGGCAGTGGTGAAAAATCCAGGCAGACTTACATACATTCTAAGCTTTGGATTGAAAGCAGGGAAAACAAAACGAAACTTAAACATACACATGTCACAGCATGTGCACTGAAACAAGCTAAACTAACTCTGTCACTCTCCATGGGTCAAAGGTGACTGTAGGAATAAGCATATATCCAGGGCAAAGGATTAAGTGGAGTCAGGCTGGAGACAGAAAGGGGAGAAAGTGACCCAGATAAAGATAGGAAGAATTTAGAGCACAAATGTTTCACTAGATAGTGACCACAGCATTAGATTTTCCAGTATTTTTGAATACCAGAAGCAAATTAATTTGTCTGAACTGACATTTACAGCCCAGGGGAACTGCCAGGAGAGTGCTGGAAAATCATCTCTGGGGGCTAGTCACCTCCAGCCTCACCTGGGATATTAGCAGGGCTACTTTGTTTGCTTTGCTGCAGGGAGAGTAGGGAGCTGAGAGCCTGCCACAGATGGAGGGAAAGTCATCCCCAAGGCTGACATTGCCAAGTGAGACAGAAACCTTGCACAGGAAAAGCAGTGTGATGGATTATTCAAGTTTTCTCCTGGGAGGAAAGACATCATTACAAATAACCTTAAATGCATCTGCACAAACCCATGACACACAGGGAGGGAACTGTCTCCAGCACTTCCCAGGCTCAAGAATTACCTTTTACTTAGGTGAAGAGTACTAGCCAGTGCTCTCTTTCGACAGAGTAAGGCACACATACTCTCATAGTTGTTTGTATATTAAACTCTGTTTAAATGCGTTGTGTTGTTGAAGTCTCACAAAACCAGACAGTTTGAGAAAAGCCCAGGTAACAGACAAACATGGCCCCTCCTGTGCCTAGGTATCTCAGAGATGCACACAGTCCACAGGTCATGATGAAGATAGCACAAGCTGTGATTCGTCTGCAGGTCTGGAAGGGCAAAGCAATCAGGGAACTCCAAAGGATAAGCTATTTCATTACAGCATATAAAGCTCCATGGCTCAGTAAACCACCACACATGCAAAGATGGAAAGCTCCATAGACACCTCTGCCCTTAAAAGCCTGCTGCTCTAACAGAGGAAGGATTCAGGCTCCCACAGCCCTCACCTCCTGGGCAGTCCCAGCATGCACTCTTCCCCTGGCCAGGCTCCTTGGGGTCCTTCTCTAGAAGGGGCTTAAAAACCTACACCTGGACAAAAGCCTGCCCAGTGTAATATGGAAATAATATTTTCTGGGTTTTGCTGTCCATAAAGCCAAACACACTTTGAAAGCTGAGCAGCCTGAAGGCAAAGATGAGGACAGATTTTGAATGGCTGTGAAAACATCATGAAGTGACATTTTTTTCCTCACGAACTGAGAGAGATGTAAGAAGACCAAAGCTTTGGGTAGATTTTGTGCTCTTCCTGACTGCTGTTATCAAAAGACAAAATAAGGAAGACCATGCAGGGCAGGGTTTGACTGTAGGTAAACATGTGAGAACTCTAATAGACAAGTTTTCCTTTGACTGCAAAACAAATCTGAGAAACAGGACAGAGATGATGAGCACGGTAGCCCTGTGAAAAGGAGGCAAACTGTACCCAAGATAATAAATCTAACGCTACCTGAAATACACAGCTGATGAATTGCTTGCAGTCAAAGCTGATTACCAAGTTCATTAGCATCTGATTTTGAACAAGGAGATGGCAGAGGCATGGCAGGGGAGCAGGTAAGGGCAACAGATTATTTTGTGAAATATAGAAGTCAGCCCCTGATTTCTTCCTTTGCCGTCTGTCAACTATAAACTGACTACGTCAGGTAAAAGGGACTTTCCTTGTAAATCCAGAGTCACACATGAAAGGCTCCTTACAGGAGGCATCTCCACATGCAGGAAACCCATAGGCGTCCCAGACCTACACTGCACTTTATGCATCTCGCTGTGGCTCTCAGGTAGCCAACAAAAAAAGGAAGGTCCACTCTTTCCCTTCCCTGTAGGGTGCAATGTACGTGTGTACAATCCTTCACTTTGCATAGGAAAAGCACTGGCTAACTGTTGCAGCCCATCTTTTCCGTCATGTTGTTCAGGCCTTTTTAGCAGTACACGGAAAGACTTTGCAAGGAGGACACATGTAGCTTGCGAGTGTAAAGCAAATATTGATTGGCTAGCAACACAAAATATTGCTAAGATTTAATGAGCACCTCAGAAAAATATCATGCTCACCATCCCTAGAAGACACATGACTAGTCACTGGTGGCCAGGAAGGAATCAGTCAGATGGGGAAGGGCTGGTCTCTGAGGATCCCTGGGACGCAGCCTCTGTGTTGCTGGGTTGCTTTCATATCCCAGGTCAGTGGACACAGATAGCTCTGATGACCCCATCAATCACGACCTCTGGGTTTTTTTCACTTTAGGTTTTTATACCTTTCCAAGTTGGTGTTTATCACTTTGAATCCTTCAGCATGTAAAAAACATCTCAACAAGCTTAGTCCTGTGTGCGATCTTTCTTTTCTTATTTTACTGTGAACTTTCTTACAATTGCTTTAGCAATTGCAACCAAAGGGACAAAGGGAGTGGCAGCTGGAGGCAGGCTGCCATTTGCGCAAAAAGAGGCACATATTTGCTGCCACAATTTGGAGAGCAGCAGAGACATGAAAGATTTTTGTGTGGCATCTCCCAGCAGCAGAGGCAGTTTAGCCAGGTCTTAAGAAGACTCAAGAGGAGCAGAAGGGGAGGTAGTGTGATACAGAGTTTTGCATGGAGGACACCGGCAAAGGCCTGTTTCATGCCTCAAGTTTGCTTTCCTGGGGACAAGAGCCTGGTTGCAAAGAATAACTCAGCCCACAGTGCCAAAGCAACCAGGAATCCTCCAGATCAATGACTAGCAGGCTGTGCTGCCATTCAGTGAGACCTGGACAGGCTGGAAAGTTGGGCAGAGAGGAACCTGATGAGGTTCAACAAGGGCGAGTGCAGGGTCCTGCATCTGGGGAGGAACAACCCCATGCACCAGTACAGGCTTGGGGCTGACCTGCTGGAGAGCAGCTCTGCAGAGAGGGACCTGTGTGTCCTGGTGGACGACAGGTTGACCATGAGCCAGCAGCGTGCCCTGGCTGCCAAGAAAGCCAATGGGATCCTGGGGTGCATCAAGAAGAGGGTGGCCAGCAGGACGAGGGAGGTTCTCCTTCCCCTCTACACTGCCCTGGTGAGGCCTCATCT
>Ga0065711_1027668_pt1 | contig 46955 bp, 20 predicted proteins | sample Hoacrofraction12_FD_59098 | JGI IMG/M metagenome (GOLD analysis project Ga0065711, IMG submission 59098) | Hoatzin crop microbial communities from Cojedes, Venezuela - Epithelial fraction 12 v2 (version 2) | ecosystem: Host-associated > Birds > Digestive system > Esophagus > Crop | place...
CCCCCCCCAGAGGTGGTATATTTTGTTTCAATGTGGCCAAATTATGCAGCAAATATTTAAAAATTGTATGGTAAAGTTAAGCTTACTCTATCTTCTAAAATACCCTTTGCTATACTTCTATTATACTTTGTTATAGTTGTCATACAAAATCCATATATGTATGACCCATGCTAAGAAACACTTTTCTACTCAAAATAACTGCACTCCCTACCACAGAGCTTCCTTCCCTATCCACCACCCTCCTCTGCCCTGGCCAACCATATTCCCCACTGGGAACTACCAGGAAAGGAAGATTTATTGACCTACCACTCTGAATTTCAAACGCTATGTTTTTAAACAACCTGATTCATCAGTTTATATTCTCAGTTCTTCAGCACCTTGTCTGTCCTTTGACCTCCTACTGCGTATTTCAACAAAGCCAAGATGTCAAGCATCTGGCTGTAGCAAAACAACAGGCATTCCCTTGGAAAAAAAACACCAGAGGTTCCACATGGCCCAGACCACATCGAACCGCAGCACATTGTTCTGAAAGGTCTTGGTTCAGACGTCCTGTAAGCCAACACCAGACTAGTCTATTCTGCCTGTATTCTCCATCTTTTTCAGGTGGGCGCCTCACCCTCAGGCTAGGGTGTGTGGGTTGGAGTTTTTTTGTTTTGTTTGGGTTGGGGGGATGTTGCATTTTTTGTTTTATTTTTAAATGAAAGCCAGTATTTTGGAACACAATTTTGTGGAGTAAAATACAAATTCCCGATCTTCTATTATGCTGAAACACAGTATGGGATGAAAAACCTAAGAGCAATGCACCTGAAGTGGTAATGGGAGTTTATGGAAAGAAAAGGCATCAGTGTGTATGTTTAAGAATCTTGCTTAATGCTGCTGAATGAAGATGAACAGCATTCTCACATTTCTGCAAAATCACTGCTTCTGTTAAGAAAACCTCACCAACCCCTCTGCATTTTGGGAAGTAGGCAAGCAATGTTACAAGAAAAATCTTTACTAGTTGTAAGGACTTCTCCCATTCTATTACCAGCTGGAATTTCTGTAACAGATGGCCCTTTTTGAAGGGCAACAGAAAGACAACTTCTTACAGAAGACAATTTTGTAAAAATCAGAATCCAAAGATAGTATTTTTGAAATAAGTTAAGACGACATACTGTGAGATCATTTAGCTTCCTGATAGGCAGCATGGGAAATGTCTAGAAAAAAAAAAAAAATCAGGTCTGAAGAGGCATTTCCAAAGATTTCCTCTTTAAAGAAGTACATACAAAAAAACCCCTCAAAGAGTTGCAGTTCAGAGGCAGTATTTACCCAGATCTCAGGTCAGTTTCTGAGTTCCCTGAAGATGAAGATACATAAGACAACTAAACCATTCCTTTATTGGAACCTGCCATACAAATCGACCAGAATGGACTGACTGCAAACTGGAAATCTTTGGGTGTGACACACATACTAAAGGAGTCCCTCCAACACTGCCGTATCTTTTTGTAGTAAAACACAGAAAGCTAGATTTTTGCAGTACGCGTATCTTCTGAACACCATGACCCAGTATGTATATGTATAGTTAAAAAAGAATTGTCTTGGATCTTCATGCTAGTTATGAAGTTCAGAGATATTCTTACACTGTGTGGAGAAAAGACATTGCCTCCAACTTAGCTTGTCTCTCTAACGGAGATTTCAGTCTTTAAGCTAGTGGATAATGAATTAACATTCAATGTTTTAAAATACTGTACGGTTAAAATAGAAAGAAGGATGAAGATACTTACTGTAAGTAAGCAACTTGGTAATCTGAAATCTATTTTTAAGTTGATACTTATTTTGAGCTTAAACGTACGTCAGAGTTCCAGAAGAGCATTTCAGAATTTTTAAATGTTTTATGCAGTATACCAAAATTGTAAGATAAACTTGTTTCATGTAACCTGTTCCAGCTATCTCACCTCATGAAAACCAGGAAGCAGCAGTCAAGATGGTTAGCGATACTTTTATTCTAGCACTTACTCCAATCCTACATGAGGAATAATCTCTTCACCATAAAGGCCTTTTAAACCATGATTCAAGTATTTAAGATCTGAAATGATAAATTTGCTGAAAGGCACTTTTAAATAAAAGTGCATAAAGCTACATTACGACCAAAAGAAAAGATTCTGCAAAACAAGCTCAGTTTTCTTTTAATTGTCTACCATAACCCAAATACCCAGAACATAGCTGTAGTTTACTTAAGGCAACTGTAAAACATTGCAGCTAACCTCCAACTACTATCTGGAGGAGGTACTTCACTCAAAATACCTTCGCAGGCACACTCTATACATTAGATGGACTATAAATTATTTAAATTTATTGACTTTTAAAACCACATTAATTAAACAGCTTATCACCACATCACTAAAATTGATTTTCTATGTTTATATAAGAAAATGCTATCACAGAGATAGCAAGAAGTGTGTCTCCTAGAAAACCTTGTTAGGTCATCAGTTCTAATATAAGGTCTAACCTTTCAAAGGTTTCCTATTAAAAAAAAAGAACAACTGAACAAAATCCTCAAAATTGCTTATGCCTGTATCTTCTTTGTTGATGCTGCATTAAAGGTAAATTTAATCTGCTGAAGTATGGTGCTGCCTCTGCTATATTTAAATAATGTTATTAATCATAAATTAAATGATTCATGACCTCAGCAAGTCTTAATGGCTGTCTACAAGGCACAATACTTGACAGAAGAAACAGCTTTATCAGCTTAAATTTTATGAAAAATGTAACTGATATTAGATTGACATCTACCATATGTGTTTTCCTAATTTAATTCATTTAATTTAAAGCAGTGCTAAACCCAGACCTTCCAAAGAACTTTAGCACATGCTTTCAGCACAACATAAACATCTTCTAACACTAATATTCTAGCAGGTAACCAACAACTTAACCATTTATAACTATTTTAATTACTACATCTTAATTTGCAATAAAAGATGGCAAAAGTAACTACAAAAAAGGATTGTTTTAAAATCACATCGCTATGATAGTACTGTAACAATGCCCATCGAATTAACAGTAAGAAAAATGATCAGGGTGAATCAAACCACATTTTTTGGGTCAGGGACTTGAAATACTCTGAAGTATTTAATAATGAGCAGCAACACCAGTAAAAGATGACGCAATACCAAATATTTAGCTTCGCTTCACTGCTTTAACTATTTCTACACAAGAACTTACATATATTGGAAATAGTAATTTGTCTAAAAACAGTGACTCCTGAAAGAACAGAACAATTTAGACACAAAGAAATCAGATATTGTACATCCAAGGACAAAAACATACTGTTGTTCTTGTCTGAATAAAGGTAAGTTTTGCTACCAAAATAAACGGGTATGAATTGGTCCAATATCTGTAGATTTTTTAAATACATTATTAACATTATTTTACACCCTCAGATTCTGATAGATATCCGTGGTAATGTTTTATAGCTTATAAATCAGATTCAACCTGGCTAGTTTATACTGTTTTGGAAGCGAACAGGGTTTATAACATTTTGCGATAACCACAGCTTTGTTAATACGATTTACTCTGGATTTCTGATATACATTCTCAGCCTTAATTCTGTTGCGAAATAAGTTTTAGGAAGCAGTTCATTCTAATTTGCAATTAGCAGAAGCTTCATAAGTGGATACTAGAAGACCAGCATCTTGTGATGTTCCCAACACTTTCATGACATAAGAAATCTTGAATACCATAGTTCTCAAACAGCAACAAAGGCAATGTACTTTCTTACACCTGTGGAGCTCAAGTGCTTCTGGAAAGAACATGATGAAAATAAAACAAAGACTGTGACCATCTTCAGGAAGTACAGCCTTAGACTAAAATGCACAGTCAAAGCATGGATGGGCATATTCTCATTTCTGAAATTCACACAATCTCACTCTTTTCCTGCTACTACATAATAAAATTATGTATATTTGCACACACACAGAGAGCTCAAATCATGAGCAACTGTCTTCCCAGCAAACTGTCATGTTTTCTTACAACCAAAGAGTTACCCTTACTCTGGGTAAGCAGTACTGAAACTCAGCTGGAATCTTCTGCCAAACATCCCTTTTTTGTCCACCCCTAACCAAAAGTAACCTGTTCTAGGACTACTGTAGATTCCAAAATTTCTAGAAAACAACTTCATGTTAACAAGTGGTTCAAGGTGTCTTCCAGGCACTCCACTGAACCATACTCAGCATTATGAATATAAATCTATTTTACAAACAAAAGAATGGAAAGGTCTTTGGATTGTGGTGGTGGTTTTGTTTTGCCTGTTTGTTGTTTTTTTTTTGTTGTTGTTTTGTTTTTTTAAACTCCAGCTTTTAGCAGAAATTCTCCATTTTGAAAAATGTAACTCTAAGTAGAGCCGATGATTCATAAGGAACAATTCTCCCCCAAATTTCTGATTGTATGAGCATTTACTGGGAAGGTACACGTGAATGGAGCATCTGTCCTATGAGGAAAGACTGAGGGAGCTCGGCTTGTTCAGCCTGAAGAAGAGAAGGCTGAGAGGGGACCTAATAAATGCTTATAAACATCTGAAAGGTGGGTGTCAGGAGGATGGGGCCAAGCTCTTTTCAGTGGTGCCCAGTGACAGGACAAGGGGCAATGGGCACAAACTGAAGCACAGGAAGTTCAACCTGAACATGAAGAAGACCTTCTTCACTCTGAGGGTGACGGAGCACTGGAACAGGCTGCCCAGGGAGGTTGTGGATTCTCCTTCTCTGGAGATATTCAAGACCTGCCTGGACAAGGTCCTGTGCAGCCTGCTCTAGGTGACCCTGCTTCAGCAGGGGAGTTGGACTAGATGGCCCACAGAGGTCCCTTCCAACCCCTACCATTCTGTGATTCTGTAATACATGGTTAGAGAGAAGAAAAAGCTGCTTCTACGCTATGGTGTTTTACACTGTTAATGACTGAATGGAAAAGGAAAGATGGTGACATTCAGGTTACTTGACACTGTCTCCAGTTTCTCACCTGTAAAATCAGGTTAGCAATGAAGGCAGCTACATAATAGCTATCATTATCTTGAGTAGTGAAGTGTTATTACACACAAAGCTGCACAGTTACAAACATTTAACACAGTAAGAAACAAACATCTACCTTCCTGTCCGAAACACTTGCAAAACAAAGGTAATATAGAATTTGCTAATCGAGCAAGGCTGCCCTGCAACTACATCTCTTTTAAGAACCTATAAGGCAGTGATACTCAACGTCCTAAAAACAACAAGAGACAGACAGGTTAAGGAACACACAAATGAAATCTCAGTTCCTTGACCATAAGCTAAACTGGCTACACCATGCATATTCATGATCTGTCCTTGCAGACGTGGTCCAACATGTTGCATTATTCACATAACTTGGTAGATTTTGGGACCATCAGCAATATTTGATATCAAGTCAGGTAGGTTTACTTGCATAGTTTAGTAATGGTTTTATGTTACAAGTTTTCCTCATGAGTAACTTTTCCGAGATCCTCACACAAATGGAAACAGGATGCCATGATGATAATTGTTTCTCTGTGAACTATTTACACAAAGCCAGCAAATCTGAATGTAGCTTATAAGTGTTTCAACGGCGAGCCTGAAACTCAAAAAATTTCTGTAGCAATGCTGCAAGAGAACCAAATGATAATATTCCAAATGAGCATTCAGAAGAGGTATAATTCACATAAATTCAAACTGAAGTGTCTATCTAGTGTAATTTCTGGAAAATTCTTAGAGAACATTTCTGAAAGCCACGAAAATCTGCAATCATGTTTTTTGTTGTTGCTGGAAACCCGAATGAAAGTGAAACATCACAGATTCAACTTCTTCTGAAATACAACAGCGTGTTCCCAGTGAAAACACAAACCCACTATGCTTTTCTGAATGCTGCTGTGTCAAAACAGAAGTCCTGCAAGAAAAACCTGTAGTAGGTAACCGATGCTTGAACAGCAGCATTCAAGATAGAACATAGCTTCTGTCAGAAAAAAAAAAAGTCGCAAAAAGAACGAGACTTTAGAGTACTGAGTAAGCGTGCAGATGCTCAATCACAAAATACGCATAAGAGACAATGGATGACAGGATCTTTGCTATTATTAGCAATACCACAGTGGTTGCAGGAGCTCAGTATCACCAAAACTGTTATTGTTTGAATACTAGAAGTGAAGAGGACAAAAATAACGGAAAAAAAAAAATCGATTAATCTCAGAGAATTTGATTATGCAGAAAAAGAAAGTGTTGCAAATCAAGAACAGGTTGCATTCATCCGAAATAATCTCTTATAACTAGGAGGTTATAACAGTGACTGATCTCAGAGTAAGATTAGGTTGCTTGAAAGCTAGTAAATTAAAGATTCAACCAAGACACACATCTGCTGTAAGCAGAAGGTTGAGTTTGAAGGAACACTAGATGTTCATCATGACAAAAGGAAAGTTTATCATATATCCAGACAACCTGTTGATGGATAAACTTGCCATAGATAATCTAGAACTAAAGATGAAGTCAGAAGCAGTGAAATCAAAAGCAGCAGATGCCTCAGCAGCTTGAGCAGAGCATCCCTGAAGATGAGAGACGATACCAAAAGAACAAGGTGTGAATGAACTGTGGCTGCTCCACCCTCAGAACCAAGACTCTATAAATGTATCTGCTTCCACCACATGCTTTCTTCCAACAGTATTTAGGAGCAAAAAGAAGCTTAGCTACCAGAGCAACGCAGCTAATAAATTCCTTCAGCCAAGATTCAGTTTATGCAGTTACAAGCGACATAAGTAATTCAAAGCATATTTTGTCATTATATACTGTAAAGTCACTGGCAGACAAAAATGCAACTTCCTTGAATATTAAATAGATCAGCACTTGTATGTTTTAATGAACACCTAAAGAGAATGACAAATCCCTTTAGTTTCAGAAGCTAGGATCAAGTTCAGAACAAAATGGGCTTTGATGTTGACACATATATGCCATCACTTCTACACTACTCTAGCTTGGGATGATATCGATAGACTTGAGCAGAAAAGAAACACTGCATCACATAAGTGAAACTCCCGGTAAGCCTCTCTTCAAAGGAGTAAAGCCCCCAAAAAGCTGCAAGTCAGCGCTGCAAAGCAGAGAATGTTATCACAGAAGTGCCTTTGCCAGACCACAATATTGTGAGAAAAGACCAGACATGTTGCCTAAAAGATGCAAGAAGAGAATACCACAGCTTCAACGTATGAAGAAAAAGGAAAGGTCTGGTCAGATCCTTGTTCACTTACATACCAAAATAATCCCAAGATGGACTGGGTTCAATTTTCTGGTCCACAATGATGTGTCAGTGAGCCAAGGCAGTATAGGATACCTGCTCACTTTCAACTTCCCTGCAACAAAAATGTCTGCTGTCAGTTCATTTAAAAATACGTTAATTGTTGCGCAAAGCAGAGAGTTGAGCATTAGAAGAGTACTGGCATAGTTATTAAGCCTTATTCCCTCAGCACAGTGTGGATCACTAAACAAACAAGGCAACTTTATGCAGAGTAACAACTTAAAAAGCAATTCCTGCTGGAAAATCTCCAGCTAGGTTATCTATATTACTAACTAATGGCAGGATACTGGTTCAACGACAATTGCATCAACTTTACACAGAGCTCGTAGAACACGTCTGGTCATTAGCAATAAAGATGAGTTTTACAACACATACAGACAGTCTGACATCTAATAAGAGATACCATCTGTGAGATGCAAGAGAAGATCCAAAAGCGTTCAAGATCATAACTGTGAGTCATTGTTTGCAATGATGAAGTGATTCTGAAGAGCCCCATAAACAAGTCATACCCCACTGAATTATAGGTCAAAGAATGGGAAGAAACACTCATAGATCACTGAGAAACCACACAGCTAAAGTTATGAATATTGTCTGCAAGTTACTCTTCTTCCAAAGCAAACCACAGAGTGCCATCAAGAACCATCCCGCAAAAAGATGAACATTTTTGTGTGTACTCTGTACTGCGAATAATGAAATAAAGAAATCTGCCACACAGGTATACTCATGCTCTTATGTGTAGCAATGATATATTCTTGTCCAAAGTACCAGAGAATTAGTACATGGAACAGGACAAGATTTACTGAAATTAATGAAGTCTATGAGCATGACAGTTTCAAAAAGCACCATCACAGACCATATCACCTCATGTAGTACCAGTAACTAATCTTATGCCAGCCATCAGAGCTCTGAAAAATAATGGCTATCTGCACCTGTCCTAATACAACAGCTTGCAGAAACAAACCTGCACATACTATTGACTACTTCAAATCTTTTCAGTGTTCACCCAACTGTTTCTGAGTAATACATGATTTGCATACCCAACATTCTTAAATATTTTCATGCGACATCTCTCTAACATATATTCAAGACAGTAAGATCCTTGTGTAGTACTGACAAAGGCCAGCCACAGTTGTACCTCTTTCCCCACCATTCAACACATTATAACCTAGCTGAGCGGTACGGTTGACAGGCCTGAGGGACAGGATGCCATCCAGAGGGACCTGGACAAGCTCAAGAAGTGTATGTATGAACCTCATGAGGTTCAACAAGGCCAAGTGCAAGGTCAGGCATCTGGGTTGGGGCAACCCCTGGTATCAATACAGGCTGGGGGATGAAGGGATTGAGAGCAGCCCTGCCGAGAAGGACTTGGGGGTACTGGTGGATAAAAAGCTGGACATGACCCAGCAATGTGCGCTCGCAGCCCAGAAGGCCAACTGTATCCTGGGCTGCATCAAAAGCAGTATGGCCAGCAGGTCGAGGGAGGTGAGTCTGCCCCTCTGCTCTGCTCTGGTGAGACCCCACCTGGAGTCCTGCGTCCAGCTCTGGAGTCCCCAGCACAAGAAGGACATGGACCTACTGGACTGGAGCCAGAGGAGCGCCACAAAAATGATCAGAGGGCTGGAGCACCTCTCCTGTGAGGAAAGGCTGAGAGACTTAGGGCTCTTAAGCCTGGAGAAGAGAAGGCTGCGGGGAGACCTTATTGTGGCCTTTCAGTACCTAAAGCAGGACTATAAGGGCCTGTTGTGACAGGACAAGGAGTAATGGCTTTAAACTAAAAGAGGATAGATTTAGACTGGATATAAGGAAGAATTTTTTTACCATGGGGGTGGTGAAACACTGGCACAGGTTGCCCAGAGAGGTAGTAGATGCTCCATCCATGGAAACAGTAATGGTCAGGTTGGACGGGGCTCTGAGCAACCTGATCAAGTTGAAGATGTCCCTGCTCACTGCAAGGGGGTTGGACTAGATGACCTCCAAAGGTCTCTTCCAACCCAAACTATTCTATGATTCTATAACCTTTCCTTACTTATAGTTCAGCAAATATTAATTCCCAACACCTACTGCCAGCTCTAAGTAGAAAAGCTAAGATCATATCACAGCTCAACATTTTATTTTTCCCATTGTTTGAATTTCATGGAAATCTAAACTGCTAAAGGACACAAACCACCCTGGATTAATGAAGGGAATACAGCTCACCCTCCTAGATGACTCTTTCCAGTGTTTTGTCCAATTTCAATATTCTGTGCTGCAAAGCCAGAAATTTCTTTTTTCAAATGGCTTTTTGGAATGCCTTCCCAAATTAACTTCCTTCCTCTGTTCATTCCTGCCAAAATATCTTCAATTCTTTTTAATAATGTCTATTAGTCATCCCATCAGATCACCTGTTTTATTCAACTGCATCACATGCTAAACAGTTACTGGTGGATGTTTGAAGCTTATAGTACATATTTTGCTCTACTATTACTCATCGCCAAAGCCAAGTATTTCCATGTTTGGATCAGAAGACAGATTATTCCAGTATCCCCTCTTACTGACCACTTTATGGAAACTAAGAGAGAGAGTACTTCATAGTTAAGAAATAACCTATTGAGGATATTTCCAACACTTAGTGAAGGCTGATTTATGCTTAGAGACCTAAGAACTTCTCGCTCTGTTGAAAGAGTTCTCATCCTGCACGAGAATATGTAATCCCTCTCAGAATTCTGCCATAGGCTAGATAGACTTAATGACACGTTGTTGTTAAATTAGGGTTAAACTATTTTCTTCTGTCTTTTAAGATATCTTTTTTAGCAGTCTAATTGACATTTTTGCTCCTGTCTTCTGAAACGGTTAAGAAAACTCAAACATTTGATTCAACTGACACACCTCTGAACCTTCAATTAAGGCAGAAGTAGGCTCACAAGCTACATTTAAAGCCTCACGTACTGTTCCAAGATAACTGGGGATGGCTTGGCACATCTGACTCTTCTAAGATAAAAAAAAAACAAACACGCAAACCCTGCAACACAATCTCCGCAATACTGCAGGTTCTTTTTCAAATCCTTAAAAAAGCCTGAAAGCCAAAATCCTCATATTAATTTTTCTTTGAAAGTCAGCATTAAAAAGTTAATACAAAACAGTATACCTTTGTCACATAAACAATAATTTTGAAAATAATTTGGTATATATTTATAAAAAGATTAAGACTGAATTTGTCCTATTTCAATAAAGGCGTCTTTTTAAAAATTCACGTTAATATTACATAAAGAACATAAACCACTCATGTAATAAAGCTTGTATTAAAAGCAAGTTGAAGTGACAGTCTCACTATGTTTAGACTCAGAAGTCAAGGTTGAGAAGTTCTAGTATCGCAAGAATTATTTAAGTCTCTTTGGCCAAACCAAACACAAACCTGGTTTTGATTTTGGCTGCAGCAGGTAACTAATTTGTTTCTCCATTCCTGTAATTGTGGATATGGTAAGAGCAAAAAGCACTAGTAAAGTAAGGGTCTATATTCATCCATACATTTCAAATTCTATGAAAACTCAAAAGAAACCCAAGTTCAAAGTGCAAATTTTGGCCATCTGCCACTAAATTAATAGAAATAAACATTGAGCAGTAAAACAAAACTTACTCAGATACTTGTTCAGCAGTTGGGATATCTACAGAAACTGAAAATAAAAATAAAGGATTTAATTAAAAATATTTTAAAATGTAGAAATACAGAAGTACTCACTTTCAAATCCAAGTACATAGAAATAATAATGCAACTGAAAGAAGGACTGCAATAACAGACACATCCACATGTAAGTATTTATATATGTACACTATATAAAAAAGACACTATGTACCCACCTTTCTCTATAATAACTTGACAAGTATGACTGTGGCTTTCACTCAGATGTGTGGCCATCCTATCTAAGCCAGAAACATCAGTCAGGAAATCACAGTTAAGACATACTACAGTCACACCTCTAGAGAAGAGAAAGTAAAAAGGGAGTATAAATACAACATGGTTATGAAAACAGTTTTCCTAACTTACAGCAACAGGACAGACTATAAAAAAAATAAATAAAATTCCCCACAACTTTAGATTACTCACTAAAATATATTCGTACTTTTTGTACTGCAGCTAGCACCTGGAAATCCCAGTCAATGACCAGGGCATCTCCATGCTGGATGTAGCACAAAGAACACCACTTCAGACAAAAAATTATCTGTAAAGTTTGAGTTTCTCAGTTTTGGTTGGTTGATGCTTTTTTGGTTTCTTTCCTGCTCCCCATTTTGCACATTATGAATAACTGGAAAATAAAGAAATATAAATATTTTTAAAAACTGCTCTGGGTTAAGAAAGAACTCAATAAATGTGGACAAATATGTGTCATTAAACAGTACATTTCTAGTGGAAAAGCTAATGTTTTTATTTCCCTGCTTTTTCTTAATTGTGGAAGGTTAGAAATTCAAGAGGCTCTAATCTCATTTAACTAATCAGTTCACTATCAGAAAGTAAAAACATAATCATCTGTAACTGAAAAAAGCTGAATTACCGTAGCTCTTCTGAATGCTTCTTATAGATCCAAAATCTTTTACTTGGACGAGCACTGTGAAAACTAAATATAAGACAATGTTACCACTTCGACTGGTTTTCTTGAGTACATTACTCCACACATCCCCTACATTGCACATGGTACTGTGACTTGCTTATGACAAGGCATGAAAATACAAGACTCAATTATTGACCTGTGCTATTCCAAAACTTTAAATTGCTGAAAGCTTACAGGCTTATGAATCTCAACTCTAGTTTAAAAAACTGGCTCTCCTGTAAATAACGAGTTTGGAAAGGGCAAGGCTTAACTTCATTAGCAGTCTGCAAGAACACAGTCACATTGTTTCCATCAGCAGTTTAGCTCTTGAAGCACCAGGGCTGTAGCAATACAGGGCTCTACAAAAAAAGTGAAGCTTTGCTGAACTCACGCTTCCTAAAGAGATAGCTTTCAATGAGATACCTTAGAGACTGAAAATTTAATTTATCTCATATGCAGGTTAAGTACGTGCCAACACTGTACTCCCATACAAAACAAAAAGCGAGCAGCTGAGTACAGGGGATGCTACTGCAGAAACATCCTTCCCCCTAACAGCCTTCCTCCTTATCATCCCTTGTTCCTTATGCTCACCAAAAAAGGTGATGATAGCTGCTGCAAGGTGTCAAAGCAGGGGGAGAATTAGTGCCCTAGTTCCTCTTGTACAATCAGAATTAAGCACATGAATTTTATTGTTGTTTTTAAGCATGCAACCAATATGCTATATGCATAAAAGCACGTAAACTATTTCAGCCTAGGACTTACAAGAGCATTGAAATGAGTATGAACACATCAACATATGATATATATACAATAACTTTCAAAGACTTGAGTCATAAATTCAAGACTCTAGCATTCAAAAAATGCCAAGGCATTTCATACTTACATGTATTTAAAAAGACAACTGCATTCTGTACTTTCCCGCAATACACTGGCTTGTTCAGGGCACAGGACTAACAAGTAGGTTTTCAAAATTTTTTTTTTATCATCATTGCTATGTGATCTGTGTCTAATTATTGCATAATATAATTCTATTGCTCTGAAAACTAATGCATTTGTTTTCTTAACAGGCTTTTTTACAGCTGTCATCAGTAGTACCCGACACTTTCTCACAATCAGTGACAAACCTCCAGCAAAATGAGTTTATATTTTTACAGATGACCAGATGTAAGAAAAAGTATCCACTGGACTACGCTATTTGAGACATTCTTTACATGAACTCTGGAAACATATTTCATTAGCAATAGCTGTGGCTGTATGCATTCAGCACTTGTAAAATCAGAGGAGGTACTTCATCTGAAACCCAGAGAATGCACGATAATTAATTATTATTTGTTATGCCTGGCCAAAATGATTACAGAAGAACCCATAGAAACTCTGAAGCACAGACAGAACACTGACTGAACCAGTGGATTTTTAGGGCAAAACAAGAACACGGGGTTTGGGCCCTCAGTACAAAGTAAAAATCCAACCTTACACATTTCCCTGCCAGTCCTATGACCTAGTTAGAAATTTAGCTAATAAAAACATTTCACACACCTTATACAAATTTATGAAATCATAAAAATTTTGAAGAGTTCTTACCTCATCATGTGATTCACATAAGCTTTACTACAGCTAGTGTTGTATCTGCATAAGCTACAGTGGACGTAAGCAGGAAAATGGCTTGCAAAATCTTTTATTTCCGAGTAACACTCAATGCATTTGTGAGTTCCCAAACGACACCTAACACTAATATGAAAAAGTTAATTGTTAATATCAATACTTGAAGATAACTATTTCAAACTTTTTGCTTTAAGTCAGTACCAAGCTTGCTTACATTAGGGAAAAAAATTAGAAACTTTAATTTATCAGTTAAATACTTATTACAAGTTAAGTTAGCACACATGGAGAAAGTTTTGTTTTTTCTGCTGCTGCTGTTGCCTCTGTGTATGTGAGAAGGATTTCAAAGAAACACTTCATCCACCACGATGCACAGAAAAAGCCTTTTCACCCCTCATATTCACACCAAGCTTTGAAATATCTACAAAGCAAGAATGTAATCCCGCTCTTCCCCAATTTTGCTGGCCATTTTTGGATGTTTTAGCTACACACTGTGAATGTTAGCACCTTATTGGAACGGAGATGTCTACAATCTTTGACAAAGAAAACTGCTAACCTGTTAGCCAATGAAATTGTCTTCTAGTCCATAAAACACCTACTAAATTATTAATATAAGGATAGCAAAACCCAGCAAATTGTAAACACAAGTACAGCATTCTCCCAACAGCTTGCTTTTACTTTCTTGATTTTCTTTTTGGGGTAGCTCCCCAAATTAAGGTATCTCCTAGGACAGATGAGACTTAACCTTTTAAATAATGTGTTCAAACAAAACTCTTAAGAGGAAAATACTTTTCCCTCCACAATAAAACTTTCAAAGAACACCCAGGCAGATATATTCCCCTCCACAAGTCACTTTTAAATATGTCTGCCTAATGAGTCAGTACTTCAAGAGTCTGTGGCTCTGTGCAGAAAAAAATACTAAATATAGAACAGAAAAGTTTCCAGAACATCCATTCTTACATCCTAAGGTAGTCTACCACCAAAAAAATTCATGAATGAAGATTCAGAATCACAATCACAGTACCAGGCTGTGTAAAATTTACGTGCCTGTTTTTCCTGAAAAACCAAAGTGTCAAATATTCTGTATTGCCGTATTAGAAGTTCTTGAAAGATAATTAAATGATCAGTTATTTGTCATCAAAGTATACTTAAAGATACTTTTAATGATAATATTTTACCTTAGATGATGCAATGCTATATTTGTAACGTCCTTTTTTTTTTTGCTGTTGGTCCACGCATTTTGCTTCCTCGATGCAGTCGGCTTTGATTTTGCTTTTGACTTATTTGTATTAGATTTGTTATGATTTTTTGTGGTTGTATTTTTAGCTTTAGGTGATAACTGAAACGTGGAAGTGCTTGTACTAACAGAAGATGTAGCTGCTGATCCTGATTGAAGAGATCCAACAGATGCTCGAATAGTCACCTACAAGTATGAAATTAAAAAATTTTCTATTTAGATTTAAACTTTCTAAGTTCCCATTTCTATTTGTCTTAATGTTTCAGCCACTTTAGGACAAAAATCATAGCATAAGAAACCCCCTTCAGTAAAGACTGCTTTGAAAAATATGAAATATTGTTGACCAGAGTAAACCTAACCTAAACAGTCTACTGGATTCTTAAAAAGCTCTTGTTTTGGTGGAAAGAGTACCCATGACAAAACAACTCTCTTTTCAGACCTGGAAACTGGCTACACCCTGCGCTCTTACAACAAAAAAATGTAGCTGTGGAAAAGAAACAGAAGGGTCAGACCTATTAGCCCTACTAACAAGAATATCAATCCCATCAGTGCCTGGATCTAACAAAAGTCCTGTCTTGTTGCCTCATTAGCTCATCTATCTCCTTCACCTATTTTTTGCACCTCATCCTAGACCCCCAAGGACTAATTCTAGTTTCCAACCTCTCATCTGGTGTTCTCACTTCCTTGTCTTGCCCTTAAAATTGGTTCTCCAGTTTTCACTTGCAGCATGACTCCTAATTATACTTCTTGCCCATACTCATAGTTTAGAAGCACCTTATCTTCTAAAACTGGTTCCAAGCTCTTCAGTCTCATCACCTACATTCTGGCAACGTCTACTAATACAAAATTTTAACATCATCTAAGCTTTTATTAGATCATGAAGACCCTGAAATCTTTAGAAAATTGAGGTATTGTCACAGAATAGAGAATCAGTGCTTTACATTCTGCCAAGTGACACAATCAACATCCACTTCAGTCATTCTCCCTTCCTGATTCTACAGCAAATGAACTGTGAAGAGCTGAAAATGTTAATTTTCTTCTTCCTTTCAACTGAAAGGACACATATCTTCACACATCATTAAAAAACTGTAGGAAGAAGTCCTGAAATCTACGGGGAAAATCCTAGTCTAAGCGGTTCCTTCCCGGAAGTGGTTCATTCCTGGAAGAATGATTTAAAGATAGCCTGAGTGCTAGCCAGACATGTGAAGGACAATCAGGTGTTCAGGCCCAGCCAGCACGCATTCATGAAAGGCAGGTCCTGCTTGACCAACCTGATCTCATTCTATGACCACGTGACCTGTCTGGTGGATGAAAGTAAGGCTGTGGATGTCATCTACCCGGACTTTAGTAAGGCGTTTGACACTGTTCCCCACAGCATCCTCCCAGAGAAACGAGCTGCCCATAGTCTGGATGGGTGTACTCTTCACTCGATAAAGAACTGGCTGAATGGCCAAGCCCAGAGAGTGGTAGTGAATGGAGTGAAATCCAGTTGGCGGCCAGTCACAAGTGGCATTCCCCGGGACTCAGTTTTGGGTTCGGTCTTCTTTAATATCTTTGTCAATGATCTGGATGAGGGGACTGAGTGCTCCCTCAGTAAGTCTGCAGGTGACACCAAGTTGGGCAGGAGTGTCGATCTGCTCGAGGGTAGGAAGGCTCTGCAGAGGGATCTGGACTGACTGGATTGATGGACTGAGGCCAACTGGATGAGGTTCAAAAAGGCCAAATGCCAGGTCCTGCACTTCAGTCACAACAATTCCATGCAGTCCTACAGGTTTGGGGAAGAGTGACTGGAGAGCTGCCCAGCGGAAAAGGACCTGGGGGTGCTGGTCGACAGCCAGCTGAACATGAACCAGCAGTGTGCCCAGGTGGCCAAGCAGGCCAACGGCATCCTGGCTTGTGTCAGGAATAGTGTGGCCAGCAGGAGTAGGGAGGTGATCGTGCCCCTGTACTCAGCACTGGTGAGGCCTCACCTTGAGTACTGTGTTGAGGTTTGGGCCCCTCACTACAAGAAGGACATTGAGTTGCTGGAGCGTGTCCAGAGAAGGGCAACAAGGCTGGTGAGGGGTCTAGAGAACAAGTCTTATGAGGAGCGGCTGAGGAAGCTGGGGCTGTTTAGTCTGGAGAAGAGGAGGCTGAGGGAGACCTTATTGCTCTCTACAACTACCTGAAAGGAGGTTGTAGTGAGGTGGGTGTTGGTCTCTTCTCCCAACTAACTAGCAATAGGACAAGAGGAGATGGCCTCAAGCTGCATCAGGGGAGGTTTAGATTAGATATTAGGAAAGACTTCAGGCTTTGGAACAGGCTGCCCAGGGAAGTGCTGGAATTGCCATCCCTGGAGGTGTTCAAAAAAACATGTAGATGTGGCACTTCAGGACATGGTTTAGCAGGCATAGTGGTGTTGGGTTGATGGTTGGACTTGATGATCTTAGAGGTCTGTTCCAACCTTCATGATTCTACGATTCTGCAAGTGTTCTGAGGGGACCCAAGTCTACTTCATAAAACACTTAGCAGAACATTGTGGGTTTTTTCCCCACCCCCTCTTCAAATGGAGCTAAAAGACCTGGTGAACTTCGTCTTAAGTACACATTGTCTGTGGAGAAGTAGATCTTGCACACTATGATTTTTTGTCACCACCTTCCACAGGTTGAAACTCTTTCAGAAGAAATGATGCAGACTCCTCAGACCAACATCCAGACTAGCTTCTTTTCTCCTAGCACAAGAAAGGATAAATGGGAGGGGACAAATTAACCAACAGCCCAAGAAAGCAGCAGCACTGATTGAAGTACTGGCATATACCGTGTATGGAAGACTGGGACAGAGACCAACACCACAGATCACCATAAACTGTGCTTGGTAATTCTTGCAATTGGGAGTATTTTTTAGAGTTTTAGCTATTGAGGTGGCAAAACAAAACAAAACAAAACAAATCTTTGCTTTGGAAAAGAAGAGAGAAGAGCACTTCTTCCTGCTTCACCCCCTTTTATTTTTTTTACCTTTGCCACCACTGATTTTCCTGTATTAACACTTACCTTTGTTCCAGGAGGCAATCCTTCTAATTGTTTGGGTTTCCTAAATGTTCGGTGATGCTGAGTCTTGTGATCCATTTTTTCTTTGCAAGTCAAAAATTGCAGTCTGCACTTAGTGCAACGGTATATCCCTTTTTTCTTTCAAAAAAGTAAAAATCTATAGTAAGCATAAATGTCATGATAAACAAAATTCCAACCCTAGCTTGTCTCAAGCAATGATCATCCAGTTTCTAAAATATCAACCGGACAAACTCCTAATATTGTATAAAGCCAAGCTACTGCATAGGAATTAAAGAGAGACTATTTAAATACTTGAAAATTCAAGGCAGTACTAAGGAGGAATAAGGTTACAAGTTACAAGAAGACACAGTACTTCATAATCTTTTTGTCAACTTGAACTAGCGAAAGGTTTGCTAGTACCCTCAAGAAAAGCAGAACATATCCCTACAACTTAATAAAGAAACCAAAAAGCAGAGATATTCTTTCAAGGATATTCTGAGATTTTTTTTAAACAGGAAGCTACTTTCACACAAAAACATCACAAAGTGTAACAATTCCCTTAACGACTTTTCAAAAGAAGCAGTCATAATACTTCTACTATATTTTATTAACTAGTATTATCCAGTAATAACCATATAAATTAGTTACACTTTTTTTTCCAGATAGATTCATGACATATATTTAGCATTTACCTAAAACTAACTATTGAAAACATCCGCTTACCTGATGTCTCATGTAATGATGCATATATGGTGCTCCAATTTTAATTACTTTGAGGCAAAATGGACATAGCAAATGTTTTGTATTTTCATGAACTGTTCTAAAATGTGTTTCTACATCTGAAAAAGCTGAGGATCTGTAGTTGCATACCTAAAACAAAAAGTTTTACTTTCTTGTTAAAAGTTTATTGACAGTAAAGACAGGGAGGTGGTGTAATCTAAATAGAAAACAGTCACTCTGAGATACCTGGCAAACATATGGCATTTCACCTGGCTTATGATTGTCCTTCATATGTTGTAAAAGAACTTGCTCTGTTTCAAAGGATAATTCACAGATTTTACAAATAGCTAGAAAAAGTGAAAAAAAAGGAAATAAAATTTAATTTGGGGTCATAAGTAGATAAATTATAAACACATATGTATATGTGAACTGCATAAATCTACACTGGTAAAGCCATCTAATGATTGTAAAGCCATCTAATACTATTCAGAAGAAATTCCCTGTATAATTTCAGGAAGCCAGGAGTTCAGTAGTCTTAAACAACATGAATTCTTGCATTCAAGCTTTCATAACACAAAACCAAAAAACACAAAACAAAAAGCTTTTTAAATTTTTTTTCTACACACGTATTGCTCTAACATAAATTGAATGAGTGCTCAGCTCCTACATTACTCTCAAAATTACAACAGCTTTATTCTGAAGTTACAAACCAGCGAAGAAAAAGTCTGAAAATATCTAAAAATCTTAGGTCACAAAAAGCTTCAATGTGATTCAGTCCAACTTACTGGATGACTCGTAAGGCGTGTGTGTACTTTCAATGTGGCACTGCAGCTGGAATGGGGTGGGAAACTGACGGTAACAGTGCTGGCAGGTGGTGTGGCTTTCCCAACTTTCACTGCTTTGCTTCTCAAGCTCCAAGTGATGTTTCATATGGTTCATAAACCTTTAAATGATAGTGAACAGGTGCAAAAAAACTACATTTTAACATTCAGTATACAAGGCATCTCACATGCAAGATGCACAGGATTCCTTATTCTTTAGAAACTTTACTCTGTAAGGACTTTGCAATTAAAAAAAAATCTAAGGAATAATTGTCCATTAAAAAAAGGCAACGAAGTTAAGCAAGATGAATATGCCAGAAATATCTTTCAAAGCTTAAAAAGAAAACTGGACTATAATAAGGAACATGCAACATACCTGAAACATGTTCTAAGACTAAGCAATCTAGTGCATTTTTCATTTTTGCTTAGACAAAATTCTTGCCTTGAAATAAATGGAAATTAGCAAAGGCAACAACAACAAAACATGTCAGCTGTTCACACTTCACCCCCACCAGGATCTCAAAGCCACATTCTGAAGTAAGTATAACTGTAACTATAGTGAAAACTTAAGTAGCAAGAACATATCTGCAATTAAGACATCATAGCTGTAACTGAAAACCACCAGCAGGAGTTTTCTTTGTATAAAGCATTTAGGATTGAAGTTGAATTATCAAGGACAATTATCAAAAGAATGTCACTGTGCAACTGACAATCAAGAGCATGAGAAAGTTGGTGGTATGTTATTACTTCAGGTTACCACCTTTTCCTCATTAATATGTCCACCTATCTGTAGTAGAAACCTATTCCGGCTGAGAAGTCTACGCACCCACGACAACGTTGGCAGGTCACAGTTACTGGTGGAGAAGCACAAGGACAGGTTAGCTGCACAACTCACTACTATTAAACTTCAAAAACTGTTCTATTCTGAATGTGCTTCATTTCAGTACAGCCAGAGGAACTATTAAATGTAGGTCACACTCACAAAAGGAATGTAGTTCTCAAAGTAGTGACCTTGGAACTGGAAAAAACAAATGAGTAAGGAGAATAGTCTCTTGAGCTCAAGCTTCTAATATCATGCAGCAGCATAAAGAAACCAAAAAAGTAAAAAACCAAAACAAAACCCCAAAATATCTAACTGAATATATCCAGGTACCTAAGCAGATGAAAGGAATTGACACTAGTACTGCATATTACCTTAACAGAACATTATTTCAATGGTGTGTTCAACCATAGCTCTTTCAAAAGCAGCGGGGGATTACCCTGATTAATCACTTTGTGCTTTTCCAGAAAAGTTCCACTAGAAGTAGAGAGGCACTATGCATTTATTTTGTCCATGTAAATGGTTAAAGGTGTAAAAGATATCTTGGAATAAAGATTCTGAAGTTATAGAACTATGGAATAAAGCTACAAAGTTACAGCCAAAATTAACATGGCTGAAAGTCGATTCAAGAGAAATTCAAAGAAAAAAATTAAGTGCTTATTTTCTAAAGACTTGCTGTGGAACATACAGGCACCAGAGCACCAACAGCTTACAATATAATGCTGAGTAGAAAATAATGCTTACTAAATATTTTTTTAACTGAACCCAGTATCTTAATAAAATATTCTTCCTGTGGTCTACTTTTCATGATACTCAAAGAAAGGTTTATCTGAAAAATATTATGCACACGCAAACAGAAGGAAAACCTCTCAGGCCATATCAAACATTTTTTATTGCTCTTAAAAAGATAAATTGCAAGGGAAAAAAATGCCATAATTAACAGAAACTATAAAATCATGAGAGTAAACTCTTTTAAAGTCTAACAACATACAACATTTTCAAGCTGCTTAAGAAAAATTACTGACACTTTTACTTAAAATTTACCCTCATTTAATGATTAATAGCAAATTTAATGTTTGTAATTACATGAAACTTCTGTTTTGGACAATAGTATGGGTCTCATGTTAGCATAAACCTGTTCATTCCTTATTTCCTTTGAAGAAATAGACCATTTTTCAGTTTTACATTCTGCTACTTCAGCTCCCCTTGAAGAATGCATGTAAAAAAGTTCAATGACCTTAACTTCCAAAGGAACAATGACATGAACTTGTCTACCTACTAAAACAGCTTACTGAAGTTATTTGCAGCACTTGGAACTAAAATTATTCCATCAAAATAACAGATGTTACATAAGTAAACCACCATTAGTCATTCTGCATCCCTAAAGGGAATTAACACTTGCATCTACTGATATCGCCATCAATACAGATGGCAAATTGTAAAATACTTTGGGGTTAGAAAGGGCAACAGAGTCCTACAACTGCTCTCACTCAAACTCTACGTTAGACAACATTAGAATTTGTACTCTAATCTGTAAGAAGTTTAAGTTATGGCCATACACATTAAGAATTAATTTAATTTCTGTTCAGTCACCCAATATTACCAGTTTTCAATGAGAAAAAAAATTTTATTCCAGAGACACAAATTTTTAATGCATGAGACTAAGTGCTATGGGCTGTAAGTGATTAACAAACAATTAAGGAAGAGAGTTCAAATACCTTATGTTATTTTTAAGAACTTTCAGACAACTGAAGCACTTAAATGTCGTATGAGTCTTCTGCTCCTGTTGTACCTGCTGGGTGTCACCTTCATGTTTCCCATAATAAAAGTCATTAACTAACATAATCAATTTTCCTTTCTCCGATTCAGCAGTCTTGCTTGCTGTGCTTGAACATTCTGTTTTGGGCATTCCCAGGAAAAAGTTATTTATCATATCTGGACAACAATACTGGATGGAAAGGGGAAGGAGAAGACACAGAGACAAAGGCATGAGTATCTCAAACTGCATCGATGACAACAACATGTTAAAAACTGAAGACACTCACTAACTAGAGTTGGATGCAAGGCTCTATTCTCTGACACACCAGCTTTCATCATATTCACATACAGATTTTGAACAGTAACGGATCTTTAGGTAGTGTTTAGGTAATAAAACACTATGTATTATAAAAGTTGAAAAGAGATTATTCTCATAGGTTCAAGTAAGATAAATTTAAGCTAGAAATCAGATTAGTGGTATTGCCTTACTATAAAAATGTCTACTTCATTTAAATTTAATAACAAGAAAGAGAGAAGCAGCTTTTATGCAAGTATTTTGCTGACAAGCATAAGTTTACAGATAACTTAGTGGGAAGTTTTATCATTTATTTTTTTGAGGAGAACAGATGTTGAAACCTGCAAAAGTTCTTTCCAGCATTACTGAAAAAATCAGAAATTTTGTCACACAACATTGTTCAAGTTTCTTTATGTCCAAGTGTACATAATGAACCTTAACCCACCAGCTACGATATGAAACTTAACACTTAAGAAGTATGAAGTACTTCATATACATGATGCTATGAAGCTTTCAACAGTGAACAAAATTAGAATGTTTCACAGGACAGATCTTTCTCCTGCTGAATAATGGTTGTTATTGTGCAGGACTATTTTCTGTAAGTCTACCAGTAAGGAGTTCCTTTTCTACTGTGGAAGTGTAACTCAGGTATATTTATCCCATATAGTTCAACTAAAAATTTAATTAAATAATACTAGGTAAACCCATTTCTTCAATGATTCATTCATTCGGTTGATGTAGTCAGTGCAAAACCTATTCTCCACAAAAAAAAATTATTAGAGAAAGATAAAGCCCTTGATTTTTTTTTTCTACTGTTACCTATGTTTCATCATATTCTGAAGCTGAAGAGGACAGTAGCTACTATTTAGAGTACCTTAAGCCCAGTAAATCAGAATGACCTGTCTTAACAGTAATTCAGAGCCACACAGATTTTTATTACACAGTAGTTCATGCTTCTTTTCACATGGGTTATTCACATTGTGTATGGAGTGCAAAGCCATTTCTCTGCCCCTTGAAATGGAATACCCATACCTGAGAACTGCATGAATCTTTGCCAAATTATAATAAATATCTTCCAGGAAACAAAGGTTCCAGAAACAATAACAAGTAGTATCGTAAACAGACTAAGTGATGATTAGTTTCTGAAAGCTTTGTTTCTCACAGTGTTTAAGTATGAACTACAGATTAAGTTTTTCCCTTCAGCTTAACAACTTTTTTAGCTACCAGGCGATACAGATCAAGATAAAAAGGTAAGTCTACAATGTCCTCTTTGTCTCTGTAACAATCTAACAAAAGATGTGGATCAAGCAGCTGCCAATGATGAAGGCACTTAGCTTCATCAAATTCACCTGAATGTGGCCAATGCTTCAAGATGTCACAGCTGTGACAGAGAGAAATCATACAGAGACAGCAAATATGCCTCAATTCACTGGAAAAATAAGGTAAAAAATGGCAACATTTAGAGCTCCCCTACTCCATTCTTCCTCTCCATGATAGCAAGACATTGAGCATTTGGGCTCTAGTTGATCAGAGCCAGAAGCCAGAATATCTTCATAGCAAAACATAGCACTCTTTCATAACCACACAGAAGCCCACATAAGTTCGTTTTAATGCTTACCAGCCCCAAAATATTTTACCTTCATATGATTTTTTAGAGGATCCATAAGGTTAAAATGAATATTGCACTTTGGACAAGCTCGTGGAAAAGGTCCTCCATTTTTAATGATGCTTGATGCAGCATTTGTACCTGCAAAATTGAAAATATTTTAGGATCCAGAATTCACAAGCAGAACAATCAGTTTATTATTTATTGTTCTAACAAAACCACAGCATTACATCACAGCATCACTGAATCGTAGGGGCTGGAAGGGACCTCTGGGGATCATCTAGTCCAACCCCCTGCTAAAGCAGGTTCACCATATGAAAACTATTACAACTGACATAGCTGTAGTAATCATAAGCAAGGTTTCACAACCATATTTTAACTACATTTTCTTTTTTCCAAACTGAGTTTGAGTTTGTTCCATTTGATACAGACATATAAACAACTTTTACAAAATCTTAGCAACAAATAAGGAAACAATGGGAGGGGGTGAAGGTAGCATGACGGAGACAAAGCACTAATTCTGTGCACCACTTCCCGCTCTCCCCTCGGATAGGATGGATTTTTGATGTTTTTGTTTTAAGAACTTTAATTCTCAAAAGAACATGTAAAACTTGTTTTATGCCATGACCTGATGTTCATCACAATAGGGTTCAGATAAATGGTTTTGGAAAGGAATCTCATCATCTGGTTCTCAATGATGAGAATATTTCTCTCTGGACAGCTGGTGGAACCTAGGCCTATTCAAATATATCATTCCTGTTGAGCAAAGGTGGCTTTGGAGAACCCGGAGAATAAATCCTCTAAATAGTTACTCCCAGTAATGAAAGGAAATTATATTTCTCTTATCAACATAAAATTATTAATACCTTTTGAGAAAAAAAAAGAAAGCTTTGCATTAGCTTAAACTAATGACTAAACCCAGGCTTCCAGTTTTCTCCAAACTGCCAAAAAACATCAAAGCAAGAGCTACTACTCCAGATGAAGTTCTCTTGCATTCTCAAGTCATTCACAGATCTGAAGGACTCCATGCCGATTAAGTAGTTTAGAAGAAAAGGTTTAACACAGGAAGAGTTTTAGTAACATCTCAACTGTAGAGTCAACTGTACCCTGCAGGACTATGAAAAAATGTAATAAACACACAAATACATCCACCTTACAACAAGGGAATGAGTAAATGTATGAGTTGAGATAACCATGCCACAGTGTTATACATTTTTTAAACAAAAACAGCCTTGCACAGTCCATGAGGCTGACATGGATCAAACAGTATTTTCCCTTGAAAATAATGGTACTGCTAAGAATCATAATTCAGCAGAAAGTCCTTCACATGAGTGGATGGCAGTGCAAGCGATGTACTGTCAAGACAGTGCTGCAAGTCTTCACTATTACAGTTTGTGAAACATTTTGACATGTCACAGCTAAGTGCAAGCTGAGTTGGAAGAAAACGGGTTCTGCAGCAAGATCTCCTGTTCTACAGTGCTACAGCACTGGATTCCGTGACAGATTAGAAATTGCTATGCTAGCATGGGACAGCTTAAAACCAAACTCATAAAAATAAGGTTCTCAGTGAACATGATCTACTACTTTGTTACTGCATTTGGTAAGATCCTCCAGTTATCTTTTGCATATTACAGGCTGCAGGACAGTATCTGTTTTAGCCAACAAAGGGGAAAGGAAATTTTTTTGCTGAAATATTCCATGTTGTAGCCACTTCCTTCTGGTTGCTGGAGAAGAGTCTGATAGTAAACCAGCTGCAAACAAGACATGCAAAAAAACCCAAATATGAAATGATTCCAAACAACAGAATCACACTGTAGGTAGCTCCTCATGTTAATATTATAGGAGAGAGTATGTGGTTGGAAATATCTCAAAGTCAAGAATAAATCCTTGTCTAGTACAATCAGCTGGAAAGCAGCTTTTGGCTCAAGAGGAAAATGCACCTCATTATTAACACACTCCAACAGCTAGACTACCTGTCTTCTTGTAAGGAGGGAAAGGTCTTTCAAAGAACAACCTTTCTCTGAAACTTAAATCCCCCTCCTCCCTTCCCACTATTATTTTAAACTATATCAAAAACACTGCTGCAAAAGAAAGGGGGGAACTGCAAAACACACTTTGCAATCACTAGTCAAAGTACAGAATAATTTAGGTTGGGCCTGTGGAGGTGTTTTTGTCCAACCTCCCACTCATAGCAAGTCCAACCTTATTAGGATGCTCAGAGCCATGTCCAGACTTCTGGGTATCTCCAAGGATGGAGATTACACAATCTGAGTCCTTGCTGCCTTGCTTGACATTCCTACAATGATTTTTTTCCCCCTTCTTTTTATCTAATCAGAATTAGTTGATAAATTCAGCAGTCATAGAATTCTTTCAATCTTGATTTTCTGGCTGGTGGTTTTCTAAAGTTTTAAATATCTATTCAGTTTATGACATTGAAAATCTGAACTAAGAGTATGAGGTCAGGAGCATTTATTTCGATCATCTGTCTTCAGTCACTAAACTTAATAATCATTGCTTTACAGAATTCAAACATACCTACTAAACAATAAAGGTCTAAAATTTGACTAGGTAATAACCTGGGGTGTATTAATTTGTAAAGGTATATAAATCCTTGCACAAGTTTTTCTTATTTTAAGGCATGTGAACAGTTACTGATTTACATTGTCTTAATAGCATCAATACTGATCAACTTAAACATTGTAAGAGCACTAGCTTTTTTCCATGAGACAGATGCAGGGACTGACAGCTAGACAATTTGATCTACCCTACCTTTGAAGGTACATTTTGTGGTGGTGTTCTGTTGGAGAGTTAACTGCAGGTGAAACACCTGAATTGCTTCCAGCACCAGCCTCATTAGGCTTGGCCTTTTTTGGAGTTACAGTGTTGCCTTCAGAAATAGCAGGATGCTTAGATACAAAACCACTCTCATTCAGACTTACAGTGGTTTAAATTAAAGAACCTCGGATTTTTTCCATAGTACATTACAAATGTATTACTGATGCCCACACTTTAAAGGATAGACAAGTCTACATAAAGCAGCTAAAATTTCCCTAAAATAATAAGCCATACAGAAGGTAAGAAAACAATATCCTACTTAGACTGAATATTCTAAGTCCAGTGGAGAAGGATAAGGTAAACGCGAAGAGATAGAGCCCCATCCCTGAAACCCAGTAAATATGACTACCTGAATTTGTTTGGCCTACCTTTCACATCTTTACCCACACTAATCTGAGAACAATGCGAGTCCACAGCAATAATGTTAAGCTAAGCAGCTAGTTTCTGCAATGCCCACTATTTGGAACCACCTCTGCCTTTCTGATGAAAAACATCTCTTTTTCTGGTCCTATGTTAATGCTGGTTTCATTTGTTATTTAACTCTGTAAAACGTTTGAGACTACAGTTTGTATGCAAAATGAAAACAGCGTTGTACGTTTAATGACCAATCACTGCACACCTATTTGCTCTCTTCTGAAAGAAGATCTGATTCATTTACTGTTTGCAGTATTTCTCTAAAAAAGAAAATCACTAAAAAATAACTCCGAAATTCAGAGGTTTGATGCCTGATTAACATGCCCATCAATACTGGGCTCCATCTTGCCCTGAAACCCATGTCTCTGTCACTATAAGATTACCCTTGATGATGTAATCTCAATACAGAGATCAGTACTCAAGGAGATTTGAAAAAGCACAGCTACTTGCCAAGAAGTCTGAAGTATCAGCACAGGCCTTGTAAAACTCCCACAATCACACACTGCAAATAGCCTTAAGCTATCATAAACTATGGTAAGGACCGGACTTCAGTTCTGGACACAATGACTTGAACTAAGGACATTCTTGTATATTCCCCTCCCAATGGTCTAGCTGCTCCAGTGATCTCTCGGGGTGTAGCAAGAAACTGAATTAGTATCTTTAAAAGTCTTCTCAAACATAGATAATTTGTGTCACAAAATTATCCAAACTTCTTCTGAGAAGAAACAAAACAACCCTCTCCCACCCCCAAGGTGTGTTTACTCAGTGGTAACTATCTAGACCTAGCAAACAGCCTGGATAGTCTCTCCATTAAATCCACAGAGGCAAAGCATCCCAGCAGGGAATGCTGATATTTGAGCATCTTGGAGAATTTACCACATTACGCCTCACACACGGGAAAACATAATTCACTTGTTATATACGTGTTTAATCATCCTAACATTCTCCTTTGTAGCACATCTTTCCTTCTTTCTGACATAAATGAACACATTAAGCTCAAATGTCTCACTCCATGCATTGTTTGCCTAAGGTAATTAACACATGTACAAAATAAACAGGTTATTCATTAGATACTACGACTTACTAGGGTTTTTAAATTTACTTATACCTGCACAGTTAGGTATACAAGCTGGTTACATTGACACACGTGTCTTGATCAGCAAAGGCTTCCATACAGCTGGTATGATGAGCATTCTTCTGTATCACTGAGGCTATTTGAGCATCAGGCCACCAACCTGATATTTTATATTTATATATTTAATAATATGTAGTTGTGTAATCAGGGCCACAGAAAAGACAGAAGGTCTAACTGATTTCACAAGAATCTTCAGTAAAGTATCTTATTTTACTGTAGAAAACCTGATTTGGAAAAAAGGCCTATTTTTACATATTCAAAAAATTGTTAATAATTTCAATTAAAAAAAGCTTGACAAATCTGTGACAAAAAACTTAGAAGTCTATTTTATATGTTTATAAAGGTGAGCATTCTTAACTCAGTTTATACAACTGGTCTAATAAAATCCCTTTCAGAAGAGTTATAATAATACTAGGAGAATATACACAGGTTTGCATTTGAAATCTGTTCACTTAAAAAAAAATTAAAGCCTATTTTGAAAAATAATCAAACCAATTCCAAGTTCTATTTAATATCTAGTTGGTATAAATCAGATAGATGAAAAGAGGAATCAAAGTGCCTCTCTGAATTGGTATGTGGACACAAGAATTCCTTGGATCACACAGCTGAAACTGCCAGGAACTCTGGGTACTCAAGAGAGCAGAGAAAAGCAGCAGCCAAACAATTCTTGTTTGGTTTTCAGGATGCTCAGAAGTCTATTACCTTCACTTCCTGTTATTAGTAAATACATTTGTAAATATTTTGTAGCTATTACAGAACAGTCAGCTATATTCATACAGAGTATTGTGCGCAATATCTAAAGTGATTGCAAGAAAAAGCAAAATATATTGGATGCAGTATCACCTTGCCGACAGCTTTCTAAACACACATTACAACACTGCTGTAAAATTGTTACCACTGTTACATGCACCTGTGCTGGCTGGACCTGATTTTATGAATGATAGCAAAAGACATTAGAAATGGTAATCTATGACACAAGCATCAACTGTACTGCGGTAACAGTCAGATCAAATTAACAGAATAGTGACACGAAAGCCAAATTTCTTCAGGTCTCTAGTGCATTGTCCCTCACCAACATCTCCCATTAATCTAGTGCTATGAATGCACATATACAGTCCAGTTGACTCCTAAATACCACAGAACTGTTCTTCTATTGGTTATGGCATTTTCTGGTTCCTCCAAGTGGGTACAATTTGTGGGAGAATGATCACAAAATAGTCTCAGAAAGCAAGCTACAGTTTTACATACATCCCCAGAGCCCATCCAACCTGCAGATAAGAGTTATCAATGCTGTTTAACTTCACATCACCACCTGTTTTCGAAGCCTAACCAGCCTTAATGGCTGGTTAGTGTCTGTTAGCAGCTTGTCATTTCCCTGCTTAGACCTCAGAAATAAATACTTCTGCTATATTGAAGAAAAAAAAAAAAAAAAAAAATTATCCTGCAGAGTATTACAGGCCAGTTCCCAAAAGGATTCTGCTTTTAAATACTATATTCCAGAACATCTTGTGCCCATAGTGCTGCACATGAATTAGAAGAAGCATAGCACCACAGGCAAGTAGCCATCAGCATATATGAACAATACGAACGTAAGCATGTTATGCGATGTCACCATGCAAGCCAAACCACAGAATATGCAGACACTTCCTTGTTGTGAAATGAAATGTATCTTAAATTTGTCTTCTATGTCAAAGATACTTGTGTTTCAACCCATAATTACAAACCTTTTCCTTTAATTCCCAAATCCGATTACCATCTCACATAAATAAACATAGACTTAAGTATGATATATCAAAGACACTTTGACTTACAATCCTTGACACATTTAAGTATTTCGTTTTTCTCGATAATAGACTAATACAAATAATTTTCAAGTATGCGAGCAGGTCTCCTAAATTAAAAAAAAAAACAAACCACAACCCACAAACAATTAAACTTTAATACTTTTTCCTTGGAGAAGAAGGGCTAGAATACTAAACCTTTTGCAAGACATAACACCTTTGCTTACTTTACAAAAAGCTATTTAACCCAGTAATACAAGAATGAGATCAAACACTAGTTGGAAACATGCAAGGAAATGCACTATCAACCCTTCATTGATAAGTACCTCGAGTGAACACCTAAACTAGAGAAGCAAAATCATCAGATCAAGCGGAATAAACTAGCAATCATTCTGTCCTACATCACTTGTTAGTATGACTGGTTAGGCCATTGATTGTACATAACCTGTTACCTCATGGTGGAATCAGAAGTGATTGCCATCTGTAACTTCTAGACTGAATGACAGGATTGTGGTCAATTATTACAAAAGTGCAATCCCTCACAAAAGACCAGGGAAGGCCCAAACTATAACCTGTTTAAGATTGAATACACTGCATGCTTCAAATCTACTTCATTTACTGTGCCACAAAAAAGTGCCTTTTTTTTGTTTTTAAGTAGGTTAAACAGTTTCTGCTGAAACGCAGCCCCTCTCTTGCTAACAGTCACTCCTATTCACGCCAGTCAGTGCTGGAGATACTGAAAATGAACCTTTCTCGGTCAAAAAAATTGCAGTGGATCTGGCAACACTTTATTCATCTAAATGAGCATTATAAGATGACATCAGTTGATATTACAAGTCAGTCTAATATGCTGAAAAGCAAAGTCTGATAATACCAGGCTCCAAAGTTTATTTCATTAAATGTTACACAGTGTACAGGGGGAAGAAAAAAGTAGCTATACTATGTTCTAAAAATCCTATTTGAAGCTATAACCCAAAGATCTGCACTACAGTTAAATGACATCAGTCTTTCTTTCTCTTAACTACTACAGTTATACCCACCTGTTACATTCACTGCTGGCCCAGTCTGGTACTGTGGAACTCCCGAGTTCTGTCTCACACCAAACAGTATACCAGATGTATTATCTGGTGCAGCTGGTGGAGAATCCATAATATAATCCTAATAAGATATTTTCAAGAGGGAAAAGAAATTTGAGGTTTAACATTTTTTTACTTGCAGGCTTCAACGTGTTTATTTTAAAAACATGTGATTGCTTAAAAGTACTCACAAGTACTCAGCTGTAAATCAACTTAACTACAATCTCCCCAAAATAGTTTCTTTTGACATTTTGTTAAGTTTGCAACCCTTATCAGTGGCTGTTAATTTATTCATCATGTTTATCAGAATACGAACAACTAAGATCTGGGAAAGTCCACTTTATGAAATCTTTCTAAATCTGTTTAAATTGCTAATTGTAACCACTTTTGTTCAAAAGTCTGATGATGTTTCAAATTATACTTGAATTGTTTTTCAAAAAACACCACTATTTTCTTTCTTCAACCCAAACTCAGGCATTTGCCTGTTACTCTTGCCTAACAGCTCGCTGCATTTGTAAAGATCACAAGACACAAGTCAAAAGTAGCACAAACTTGCAGCAAGCAGAAGCTTCTCAAAGCAAGATGATATTAAATAAATCAAATTCTACGAAGTCGTCAAGCTTTCATTAAAGTAAAAGTGTATCTATAGCATGTCGACTGGGAATGGCGCTCATTCATGGCATCACTAGCAGTTTTTTTCTTTTACGTACAGTAATTTCATAAAGACTTCTGGAAATAATACAGTTAAAGCCTTTTTTCAAAGCACATCTGACCTAAAAGTTGGTTCATGTTTCTTAGCTCCTCGTTATTTGAGCATCTCCAAGTACAAGTACCCTCTTACCCTTCAATTTAAAAGGTTTGCTTTTTATTACTACATATAACCTATAGAAATGAAACAGTCTACATTTCTTGGCTGCAACACTGAAAACTTAAAATCAAACACCTTCACTGATCACTCAATAGGTGACATTTGGAAAGAAACATGAAATTTACTTCTCTTTACAGATATTCAGGATCAGGGGGTGGGGTAGGAAAAACACTCCAAGATTCATCAATACTGCTCACATCTTATTAGGCCATTCATCCTAACACAATCTGAAACATGAAATATTTTCAGGAATAACAATAAGGAGTTAAGAAAAAACTGAGTGCGGTTTAATTTCAGCATTAAGGTAGGAATGGCCAAATACTGGCACTTGATCTTTCTACTCTGAAGTAATTAAATTGGTTACACTTCATCAAGCTGTACCGTGAAACAAAGAATTTGACAAAAATAGCTCAATTTTCCTCAAAATAATAATGAAAAAAAAATCACCCAACACACATACACAGATTTTATCATCCGTGTATCCATGAGACAAAGGCCAAAATACTTTTTGCTGTAAAGATCAATCTCACAAAATGAATCCCATTCACAACTCTGCTACTTAGTTGAAAACATCCTGTGGAAGTTACCACATCTTTACCTACCACCATGTTGACTAAACATGATGGCAAGAAGTCTAAAGAAGTGCAGAAGTACACATACAATTATGTTAATCAATTTTCTGCCTCCTAAGTACCACAAAAGATCTGAACAGAAAGGAAGATGCTTCTACCCATCTTGCCTTTTTGTTGCACATTTCTTAAATGAAGACCCTGCAGAACCTGAAGGATAGTGAAAAGCCGTTCTTCTGGTCAGTTAAACAAATTAAACACCGATGTTCCAGAGTAGTTGTGCAAACAGTGACTAAATTTCTCTGCTGTTTGTTACTTGTAACAGCTACATGAGCTGCAGTGACAACAGAGCAGGAGTTACTGTAGCCACAACGGTTTCAGACTAGCCAGTGAAATTACATCAAAGCAGCTTCGCCTGCAAACCCCCCTCCAAGCACAACTGATGCTCGGGTGGCAGGCCTCTGCGGGCTCTTAACGTGCAGGACCACGCATACCACCTACATTTGACATCTGAACCTCACAACACAATTCTTCCCTTACTACTCTGTGGTTTGCTTGGTTTTAAGTGCTGCTAAAATTGTAACTTTCTTCAAAATAATAGTGTAAGTATTTTGATGGCATATGTACATCTCCCTACTATATACTAAACATATCTGGCAAGCAAAAAAGTAAAAACAGACATCCTGGAACAATTCCAAAGTCTCATAATTTTCAAAATGTCCTTTTCTGTTTACAATTATTCTTTTCATGCAGTGTGGCTCTGTCATTTTACATACAGAAAAAACAGTATCTTCCCATGCTTTAGAAAGCAAAAACATTTTAAAGAAAACAAACAAAACAGCTTTACAACATCAGGGGTAGGGTGGGGAAGAAATCAATCCAACATGTACAGGTGCTCTCATATGCAGCAAGGCAAAACCCAACACCTCTACAACTTAAGTTCCTAAGGCTCAAGTGAAGAAAAATAATCCACCACCACTCTCGGTTTTCCAAGAGACTAGTGAAGAAAATACTGGGTTCGTACTGTGCATCCTAGATTTCCTAACTGTGGAAACCAACATGCTAACGGGTAACCAAACCCACACAGAGAAATTACAAAGCATGGTTTCGAACCTTTGCTCTCCCAAAAGTAACTAGGAACAACTGGAACTTGAATCACACTCAGACTGAGGAAAGTGCCTGTTAAGCAGGTGAAAGATACGGACACAATTGGCTGGGGCTTACTGGAGAGCATTCTGAAAGATGAATTATAGAAAATCTTCACCAGTAAGAACAATTTTTCTTAAAGAGAATAGCCCTATGCTATCATATACAACAGCAGTAGCTCTGAATGAATTAGAATTGCTGTAAACAGTATGACTGAAGTAAAATTTAACTCAATTTCTGGAACCACATTAACATAGTGCAGTATCAAAACCACAAAAACTAGACTTTTACAGGAAGTCAGTGAATAAAAGCTGTGATTGGAACGGGATGTTTCAATGATAAAACTGGAATATCAACCATTGACAGAGGGTAAATTATAGACCTACATGTTATGAAATTGAGGAAATGTGTTGGTGATCAAAAGCAATCAGTTCCCACAGAAAAAACTTTGATATCCTGAGATTAAAAAATATTGCACCATATTACGAATGCAAAGGCACTCTAAAGCGCGTTCAGCTAAAAACGGAGTCCTGCCACAGTGTCTAGTCACACTTCAGTCATCTTCACATCATAATATTTTAACTTCAAAGGTAAGTTTCAATATCTGGAAGCTGAAGATCCTAGCATCAATCACTTCCCAGAAAAACTTATTTGAAGCCCTTGTCACTTAGGAAGAATCAAGTGGGGAAGAAACAGAAAATACATGAACGAAAATGTCACAGAAAGCCTGTGGCAGAAAATCATCAATATAAAACAGTAGTCTCAAGTGAAATAAAGACTAGATAAGGGGGGGGTGTGTGTACCCCAAAAACCTAAGGAGCTCTTGAATGAAGACAACTCAAACCAAGGAAATACCAAAATACAGGTAGTACATACATGACACTAAGAACAGTAAATGACATAATGTGGCAGGAGTGATATTAAAAGTCACAGCACTTTGCCCAAGAAGCTGAACTGTAGCACCTCCGTAAAAAAACCACAAAAACCAGCACACTAAACAAGCCTCTTTCCCCATAAAAAGTATAACATAATCAAGTGGCAGGAACAACACAAAACAACAAATTATTCTAGATAAGGCTGAAATTGGAAATACAATTCTGAGTCAAGAAAATTTAAGTTGAAGAGATGGAAGAGTCACTTTCAGCATGTCTTAAGCAAGGAAAAAAACCAATAAAAATATTTCTAAAGGTATTCAAGAATTTCTTAACTTCCACAGAATAGGATGCTACATTTAGGATAACTTGAAAAAATTAAGAGCTCATGAAAGCCATGATCAAAGTGTCAACACTGTGAAGAAACCATATGACAATTTCAACAGTGGAAGTTTTAAGAGACCACAGAACGTGTATGCACTGGATATCCCAGAAAAGGAAGCATTGGTGAGGCCGCACCTGGAGTACTGTGTTCAGTTCTGGGACCCTCACTACAAGAAGGACACAGAGTTGCTGGAACATGTCCAGAGAAGGGCAACGAGGCTGGTCAGGGGTCTAGAGAACCAGTCTTACAAGGAGAAGAGCTGGGGCTGTTTAGTCTGGAGAAGAGGAGGCTGAGGGGAGACGTTATTGCTCTCTAAACTACCTGAAAGGATGTTGTAGTGAGGCAGGTGTTGGTCTCTTCTCCCAAGTAACTAGCGATCAGACAAGAAGCAATGGCCTCAAGTTGTGTCAGGGGAGGTTTAGATTAGATATTAGGAAAAATTTTGTTACTGAAAAAGTGGTGAGACATTGGAACAGGCTGCCCAAGGAGGTGGTGGAGTCCCCATCCCTGGAGGTGTTTAAAAAACGTGTAGATGTGGCACTTCAGGTTATGGTTTAGTAGGCATGGTGGTGTTGGGTAGATGGTTGGACTTCACAATCTTAGAGGTCTGTTCCAACCTATGATTCTATGATTACTTTCTAAAGCACGTCAGTAACTTGGAATAGACAGAACTGACTAATACATGGTTAGATGTCCTTTTCCATTTCATGTACCTTCAAAGTCAGATTTCAGGATGGAAATTCTTCAAATAGGTATTTCTCTGCCCTGCCAGTGAAGAACAACAACCTGCAGATTCTGGCAAAGTAAGACTATAAAACTTAATTAAAGTCTCATCTGTGCCATTTCTGCTGAAAGTAAACTCGATAAATGAGAAAGAACTCTCACAAAAAGAAGTGCTGTGTGCACAGTGTCTTTAAAGGAAATCACTGTGTTGACAAGTTACATCCAGCTTACATATACCTTTTGAAGAAGTTCACCTTTCCTAGCTCTGTTTACTCTAAGGTTTTCTAATAAAAACAATGTAGAGGATGCTTACAGCTTTATTGATTAAAACAAAAACATGAGCATGTATGTGCAAGGGAAGTAAAGGAGGGGGCTTTCTTTTGCAAGACATTGTAGCACTCCTTTGAAAGATTTAATAAAGCCTACTATGTCATAAGCAAACATTTATAAAAATAAAATTCAAAGACTTGAAATACATGTATATATCATGTGAAGTAGCAGACCTTTCTGTATTAATCTGTCCTGCTTTGGAAAGACAAATTTAAGAGGACTCCAGAGGCAACCTAGATATCTGGACTTTTGATTTTATCAATTTTTAGATCTTCTTAGATACAGTGACTTAGCTAACCCACCTCACTAGACATGTCCACAATTTCTTTATGCAAACTACCAATCAATCGCTGAAAACTCAAAATTGGAAAGCAGTAGCTCTTTCCCAACAAATCTGCCAGAGACTCTGCTAACCAGCTGACAGGCAATGATTACACCGCATTGTTTTTCTTAACATACAACCCCCCATCGGCAATGATATAGCCACAAGTCTTGAAGAACACCACCCAATTCTCACGTTTTAATAGCCTTCTTAACTATGTTCATTCATACTGATTTCCCCTGCTCAGCAAATGCATAATACATTAGGCTGCGTGATTTTTATTTATACCAAAAGACTGACACCTGGCACAACCGTGGGTGTGTATATTTGCACGGATGGTGGAGACGGTGCCTACTGTCAGGGTTTATTATAACCTGGCAGTAGTAGCTAATATTATAGGCACACCGTATAAACAGTTTCAGCTTAAATTATTTTCAATAAAGGTATTGCATCATAGTTTACCTTATACAAATATGAAATTTTAATCTTCATTCTTTCTCTCTCACAAATGTGCAACAGCTAAAGCAATAAAAACAGCATCTAATTTGACTCCCTGTAGTTATCTTTCTGGGGTTCTGTGGCAATCCAAGAAGATCCATGATACATGATCCAGGTGCTAAACTCCCTTGGGCTCTTCAAATGAACAAGTATGTTGCCAAACTGTTTCATCTACTGACCCTGCAACTTTCGGTTGCTTAAGTCCTCCTTACCGTACTACTGCTTCGCTACAACTGCCATGTGAACTAAAAAAGCAAAAATACCTAAGTAGCTTCCACTTCAGCATTCTCTTAAGAAGCAAAAATCCCAAGAGAGGCACTGTAAATATCAGGTGGTAAAACCACAAAGTTACTTTAAACACCAAATGCAAGCTATTTAAAAAAATAAATTAATTTATCAATACGAAGTATCCATCTCTGAGCAGTTTGTAAAATTTTGAGAACAAGAATTTCCATCATTTCTCCATACAACATAAACAAAATAACCTAAACAGTACTGATCTGTCTTATGCCTAAGACTTTCATTTAATGTAATTCCAGCATTACTAAATCTATCACCTTTGAGTCTTGCAAATAGTATTTTCAAATGTGTATTATAATTCACCAGTGCAAGGTTATGGTCCTAGAACCTTTACAGTTTCTTTAATGCTAGTCTATAATCTAGCCTAGGTCTTCAAATTACTAGACTGAGTTGGTACGTTCCTCATTAACTTATTCAGAAGTAATTGTACCTGAGTATTGTACAGTTTAAGGAAATAAAAATTTACCTGATTGAGTATTACAGGCTCTGGTGTTACAGTAGTCACTGGCCTGGATACCGGTTGAGCCACTACAGGAACCGCGATATTTCTTGTTACTGGCTGCGTCGTCACTGGAACGGTTACAGGTCTGCTAACAGGCTGCGATACTCCAGAACTTGACCCAGACATCTGAAGTGTTTGTGAAGTTCCTGAAACATTCACTGGTATAGACAATGGCTGAACTGCTACAGAGCTAGCTGTAGGTCTGGATACAGACTGAAAGACTGATGAAACAGGCATGGCACTGGGGCTGGAGGCAGGTGTCGCATAATGGTGACTGTCAGGCTTGAAAGTAGTAACTGTACCTGTTGCAAAGGATTCCAAAGTTATCTTTATATAATTTTTCAGTCAGACGTTTCATAAGTGTTCTGGATTTTTTGTTTTAATTACCATATTAGGACAATAAAGTACCTCTACTGGGTGCACCATTCTGTATCCCCCTTCGTGATGAGCTGAGGTTGACTCTGTTCAATATATCTGTCAAAAGTTACATTTATCTTAATTGCAGTTAAATTAATAGCTTAATTGTTTTTCAAATTAAAAGTAGCATCCATACTAATTAAGCCAATTAGGACTTGACTTATAAATTAGAATATTATTTCTAACATAAATACCTGGCAAAACAAAGGGTCATTTGTACAAATATGGGTATGTTGTTCTACTCCCCTTCTCTTAGGTTAAGCTAGTTCACCTAAGAATCTCAGTTTTTATTTTCTTGGAGACAGATAAAGACACAAATAAGAGCACAAACAAAAAAAAGAACATTACATAAATATTTAGTTTTGCTGATTACAATGCATTTATTCACTTCTGTTTCTCATATACATAATAAGTTCCCCAACTACTTCAACTGCTCTACAGTAAAGTAAGCACTTTCTCTAAACCAGTAACCACACAATTTGCTTCTTTGTTACAGGAAAATATAGCACTTGCAAACTTGTTTTTAGACTTCATGATCTCTATTATCCAACATGAAAGAAAAATCAACAGACCAGCAGTCAAAGGTGTTGTGCTGGAATTGCTGTACGAGAGTCATTTTCTTACATGTCCTACATGGTAGTGTACAGTCAGAGTTCTAGCTCATCAGAAACACATGGAATTTCTTAAATTTGATGTTTACTCCCTAACTAATGTCACCAATATTCCCTGACTTTTTATGTCTTAGTCTGGGGTTTCTGATCATTCCATGATGTTACAAAAATAATCATCCAGTCAAAATACTTTTCTACCACCAGATCCTCAATTCCACTAGTGTTGCTGTAGTTTCTTGCTTTGACATGTGAAAATACGCATACGAAATTAGATTGATCCTCCAATGTCTAACCAACAAGATCTAAAGTACCTTCTCAAACCAGGGTCAAATTACAACAGGTTCTCAAAACAGCAGATCTTAGAGAATAGAATCTTAAACAAATTGTGTTTAATAACCTTAAGGCTGTTTCCACCAGCAATGGTTCATTAGTATGCACTACTCAGGTTGATTAAAATAAACAACTAATAGCAGTAGAGCTCAGAAGACCACAGCTTTCAACCTGTCATCTGTATTAAGATCATACTAATAAAAAAACCCAGCTGCAATCAACCGATCCAAACAGGTATGCATTTTTCAAGATATGAGGACATTTTGTCCTGTAATAGTAATTAATACTATATTTACTTCAACACAACACTATCTATGAGCAAGGATTAATTTAATTCAGGATTTAGCTGACCACATACTTTTGTTTGTTAATAAATCTACACTTCACATTTTAATTCCAGAGTGAAACGAAACTTAAGCCTTCATTTGCCTACAAAAAACAAGCTATCCTAAAAGTTATATCTCACAAAGCATATTCAGATAGTCTGATGCACACATAACTCTCATCGTAAAACACAAAGGTAGATTTTACTGTACTTAAAAAGAACATTTCAGGAAGACAGTGATTTTAGATTACAAAATAGATTTACATGACTCCACTCCTTCATCAAAGACTTGATGTGTCCTTTCCCCTCCCACATCAAAGTGTTATTTGTCCTGTTTAGGTAAAAAAGCACTTAAGTATAAGAAAGCAGAACAACATTTTAAAGTAGCAACAAATTAGAGGTTTGTATCGTTATGAAAAAGGAAGCAAGAAAAATGAGCAATAACTAGGAAAAATGAGCAGCTGCAGGAAATGGTAAAGGGAACAAAGTGTGAATTACTTTTTATCTCAGTAAGAATTAATCCTCCAGTATGTCAGAAGCACTTTATTATACATGACACTGTGCCAGCAGGTCAAAGTCGTGTTTTTAACTATTTCCTTCAAGTTTTCCACACCAGCCTGTACTAAAACTGATAATTACATTGTCAGGAAAAGGTTAAAAAAAAATGCTATGTATTGCAGAAAATATTCCTTTCAGAAAAATTAAGAACTACATGCAAATCTCCATTTGTCATCTAATTTTTCATCTGATCAGACAGGAATTCTCTCAGATAAAAACTAAACAACAGTGATAAGCAAAGTTGAGTTCACTGAGTCTTGCCTGTCACCAAGAACAAACTGAAGCCTGACTACTGCCAGGCAGTACTACTTACAAGCCAGAGAAGAACTGAGGTCATTCTTCCATAGCTGTTTTTGATAGTGAAGTAGAAGATTATAAAGAGAAAAGTTGGGGAAAGGGAAGGAAAAGAGATAAAGTAAAAAGTTACACCATAAGTGATTTTACTTATGTCAAGGACCAAGTATGGACAGCACTAGAATAAGATGCATACATTGTAAGTCTGTATCTTTTACCAAAGTTCTTGAAGTCGGTGAATCATATCAAAATCACCTGAGCTATTTCTATCCTTTATAACTACAAAAAAAAATCTTGAGACTACAACAACCGCAATGAAGCTTTACATATTTGTTGTTCCAACATATGCCTTAATAGTTTTTCTATGCCATGACCTACTGCCAATGACCAAAAACAATCCAGAGGTCTCTGGATCTTCCAGAAAACAGTGAAGGTAATTTTCAGTCCTTCTAGAAGTTTGTAACTGCAGAAGACTTTTTAGAGTAATTTAAAAATACTGATAAAATTTTCAAGAGGATCTAAGAGTATTTTTTAAATATTCAACAAGATTAACCCTTACGAACTATTTTCAGGTGTGAGAATTTTAACACCAGCTTCAGTATTTCTAATATTTAAAAGACAAATTTTTCACTTCTTTAAGCTAGTGTAAGCAACATTACACTGACTATCCCAGTGAGTAACAAAGTAAAACGGAGTTAAGATGCGAGATGAAAGTACTGCGAACTAAAATGACTCAACAGCTAACAGCAGCTCCAAAGTCCATGCAGCAGACTATGAGAGACAACCTAGTTTAACATTTTTTCCTCACGATTCTTCACTGCAAATTATACATCTTCAAAAAATGACTATGGAAATCTTGGATACAAGCATAGCAGAGAAGAGGCAGAAACTGAAAGCACATAAACCTCACCAGTCCAAGACCTGTGTATTCGATAGCTAGAGAAACCTTAGGTCAAACCTCGTAACAACTGTCTACAAGATGGTCTCAATCAGAAACTTTCAATACTAAAATTAATTTAAGTAACAAAAATAATCTTCTCCTTTACTTACCTGCGAAAGCCCAAGCACAGCACAAACATGGAATCCTGACACATCTGTTGTCATCACAACCACCTAACCTCACTCCCTGCACTGCCTGGATGAAAAAAACTCTTTATTTTACAGGGGATGAATGAATTTATCAATAAAATCCTCTTATTTAACAGAGACTTCTACTATTTTCACATTAATCACTTTTCCTGATTGTGCTTATATTATAGATGCTTACGACAGTTAACTTGGTTTTGTCAGAGTGATGTCCACCCACTCAGACTGTCTACCAACACACGAAATGTGGGGTGCAGAAAAAAAAGGGCAGTAACACAAAGACTTCAATTCACGCATATTACTTCAGTAGGGAGACACTTCCAAGTATCTAACTAAATATCAACTATATCAAGAGATCACAGAATTGTAGGAGCTGGAAGGGACCTCTGGGGATCATCTAGTCCAACCCCCTGCCAAAGCAGGGTCACCTAGAGCAGCCTGCACAGGACCACATCCAGGCGGGTTTTGAATATCTCCAGAGAATTGCATGCATGGTTTCAGCATTGCATATATTGGATTTTTAACCATATTGTTAATGCTAAAACCTTCAAACATCCTTTTTTTGACTTCAGAGAGTAAAGGTTAGAGGTAGACAGAGCTATGCATAACCCAGGCTTTAGGACAGAATTTCTTAAGAATTCCAAACCTTGGTATGACAGCAAACTACAGAACAGGTTTAAGATGTAGAAGTTCTTAAGTCTTACTGTTAAAAAACAAAATCTGTATTTTCAAAGTGAGTTTGAAGTTTTACACTTTCAAATATATGTTATAAGTTATAGAAAATGTTATCTTACATGTACCAGCTGGCTTCGAGCTTGAGATTTCCCCAACAAAGATTGGCTCGTCATCATCATCATCCTCCTCCACTTCTTTCACTCTCTTTTGCCATGGTTCTAGCTCCTCCTCTTCACATTCCATAAATAATTCTGCCATCTTGAGACTAGACAGTAAAAAACAAACACACACACCAAAACATTTAGTACTTTCATGAAACAAGTATTTCACTGTTCAGTAAAGATTACTGCACTTGATGATAATTCCTACAGAACCATCTTCCTTCTCCCCTGTCATATTCAATACAGGTTGAACCTGATCTGATGTAGATCTTCAAACAACAAAACAGACATCACCTTTCTGACAATTATTTGAATTCTCATCTTTGCTATTAAAGATATCCACCAGTAACTATCAGATGAAGCCTCTGACACCATTGTGAAAGGTATCTTTTAAAAAATACTCCTATTACAGGCAAGTGATTCACAAGAAATGTGAAGACCCTACTTTGAAGCACATAATATATCTGGCACTACTGAAACACTAGTTACAGCTTTATTCTCTTTGCATCTATAAAAACTCAAACCAAACAACCCCCCCCCAATCCACAACCTACCACAGCCCCACAAATTTTGTAAGATTTTGCCAGGGCTTCACATATAGTCACATTTTCTTTAAAACTCAAAAAAACAAGACAGAATTCCCCCATACCCACCCAACAAACAAACTATCCATAAAAAAACATCAAACAAAATATCCCAAACCATACCCGCAATGCACTGCATAGTTTTCATTATCAATTAGAACTTGATAAAAGTTTTGCATAGATCTCATTAGACTGAGTCTCTCACGCTTAGGGACTTGCCCTTGCAATAAGGAAAGGGAGTCATATATGAAAACAGTAATGAAAATATGTAGCTTTTGGAATTAACCAAACTAACATCAGAACCTCTAGCCACAACTGGTCTTATTTGTTTTTTAAACAAACCATGATGGCCTCTTTCTTTTCACATCCTCTAGCATATTCTTGAAAGTATTTCTGAACAATACAAGAAATAAGAAACTTTTTTATTTCTTTACGCATACTGCCAATAACCTAATTTGGAGTAAGACCAGTAACTCCATGAAACCACAGGGCTGTCTCAGCAATAACCAGGATCAAGATCCCAATACAACAGTGTTTGCCTTGCCTAAGACACAGAGCTTCACAAAACTCAGTGTCTCCATTTTTGGCTAAATCGGAGGGGAAACAATATATTTTTGCATGAGGAACCCAACAGTAACTCCAGCCAAAAGAAGAATTCCTTGAAATAAATGAGCAGTTAAGCACGTGAAATTCAATTCATCATTGGACAGATTTGACAAAAAGTGAAGAGTAACCGAGCAACAGATCCTTTCATGAAGGCCACAATCAATATTAGAATATTTCTAGTCTTATTATCAGGCCACTGCCAACAAAAACCATTACCAATACTTCTCTCATTCTTGTGCTGATGCAACACTTACCTGACATAGCACACTAGATAAGGAAGATTGACTTCCCACTACTGTGCAGTGATAGTTCTCTGACAGTTTAACCCCCTAAACCTAATAGCCAGGGCATGAGACCAGCACTAATGTATATGACTATGTCATTAGAGATTATCAAACCTTATACACAAGGTGACAAAGTCAAGATTACACTCATAAACATAAACTGATACTTCTTAAACCAAATATTTTGTCCTGAAAGATGAAGAGGGTGTCTATTCAATGCATTTTTCTGTACAATTTCACATGATTTTCTCCTTTCCAAAAATATTTCAAGAGCAACATATATATTGAACATTGGATCAAGTTTCTTTTTTGAAAGTAAAATCACGCAAAACTAAGAATACCCCTCATTATCTATCAACAGTGTTTGAAATGGAAGGCTTCAGCAGATACACAGTGAGAAATCTTACTAATATCTAGTAAGAGAAGACAATTTCAGGATAGGAGTAATGAGCTCCTAGACTTGGTGATGGACTGTAGAAATAATTAGTCTGTAATAGTTTATCACATGGGAGCAGACAGAATCATGCCCCTGCTTTCATTAAAGTGCATGAGAATGGTGCTGCTGGTGTTACATGCTAAATCTTGGGGATAATATAAAGAAGCATAGCTATACTCCTTCCTTCCTTTCTCCTTCCCTCCCTCCATCAGCTTAGGGTGCTGCAGTTAAACACAGTGCTAGGAAAGAAGAGAATAAGACACTGAACTAGATTCTTGTCGTGGGAAAAGAAGAAGAGTATGAAGCCAATTTCCACCTGACAGAGACAACAGGGGCCACATGCCATGTCTTGAAGAGAATCAGGCCTGACTCTGCTCTGTAGAACATTCTTTAGAATGTCTTTTCTTTACTAACACAGAGGCAAAGTTCATTAGACTTCAAGGCAAAATGAAAGACTATTTTCAGAGACTTTTTTTCGTGGAACTCACAACATAAATACGAGTTGAGTATTTTTAATTAAAAAAAATAGTTTTATCTAACCTCAAGGAAAAAAGTAACCAATTATAAAATGTGCTCATGGGATGCAAATGAGAGCACATGTAATTTATAATAAAAACACAAAATCAACACTAGCATCTGTATAGTAGCAGAACTCTAACAAGATAACACGTGATAACCTCAGCTACTCTATAATGCAGATCGTTTTTTTTCTTAATACAGGTAAAAGTAATTTGATAACAGAGACACGGACTTTGACAAAGTTACACCAACTGGTGGCACCTCTTATGGATGTCTCATTTTACGAATCACTATGTACATATTAAGGTATTCTCACAAGGTGACTTAAAACGTATGGCAGCTTTTAAAAGGCAAATAGCGAGATGGTTTCAAATCTTTTAATCTAATACTTATATTTCAATGCCACAGTTTGAAACCAAGCTTTCACTGACTTTTTTTCCTGGCAACAAAGCCAGCCTAATGAGCTCCCACCCTGCTCCCTCAGTTGTGCTATTACAACTTTTCACAGGACTATGACGTGAACCAGTGCAGGTTAAAAATCACCTGACCCACTAAGAGTTTTACCGGCACAACTGGGAAGTCAGAAAATCTGTGGCCTGAACAACCGAAGTTGCAGTAAGGGGGAATGGATTTGGTTACCAGAGGTGTGCAGGAATTGCTCAAATGGTCTCCATTGCCAAAGGAAATGTCTACATCCATTTTGAGAGTACAACCAGCTTCCAAGTTTTTAGCTTCTTTAACTACATTAACATAGAAAATGCATTTCAGCAATCCTGCTAGCAGTTGCTCTTAAGGCCAAAACCAACAGTGAATCCTTCCCCCACTCCCCCCAAATACTCCCCAGAGGAGGTGCAGATGCCAGTAAAAGAAAAGTAAACCTACTGACAACAGACTTTATCTTCCTCATTTTTTAATATGTATAAACATTTACATGCATTCATACACCTGTCTCCTTAAACGTAGTCCATGCATCTCAGAAGTCCAAAACTCCAATTAAATGTTATAGGAATATAATAAAGTGTTTAAATAATTGCTCTGTCAAAATCATGAACAAGTTATTTAAAACATTTTTAAAAACATTGGACCACATCAAGATATCACTTTAAAAGGCAACTGCCCAGCAAAATCTAAGGCTAGTCATAAAAGTTCATTAGGCACACACAGATAATTAAAAAAACTGCAAAGACACAAGTCCATGGTACACTATTATAGTTACTAGATCAGCACTGAACTAAAAACCTGATACACGACAGAAAATCAAATTAAACTCATTGCACCAAAGAGAATTAAGCTTCTGATGAAATAAGTGTTTTAAAAGCATGAGTTTGGACATCTTTAGTTATCATGGCAATTACATTTAAAGATACCTAAGTTCATTAAAAGCCAGTTGTATTTATAACCTTTTTTTTTTTTTTACTGCTAGGATTTAAAAGCACTTACAAAGAAACAACAAAAGTGATACAAACATCAGTAAATGTAACAAGAGTGTAAGAGCTGTAGTGGAAACAGCACAAAGTGATCTACAGAAGCGCACCTTAAAGATGCACAGAAATCAATACTACAGACAGTCACGGAAACACAGCTACAATACCATTAAGAGTTACTGAAAACCCATTTATCACTGTAGACGCAATTCACCTGTCCCCCTCTTACGGTCAAGTGAGCTTTCCAATACTCAATACTTCTTTACATTGGCTATAAATAACCCAAACCAAATCACTAGTAAGAATTTGGTAGTGAGCTTAAAGAGTGAGCACATTAACCAGAAAGTTCTCGGATTGGCCTTGTTTATCATCTTTTCATAACAGTATTATCTGAGAATAATTCAAACTTTTTTTTTTCTCCACTTTAATAGCTGCCCTTCAAATGAACAGGGAAGTTATATTATTTACAAGTCAGACCACACTGTGAGCACCCACGTTGTATTTCTCAGACGACTTCCCACACAGGCACCCAACTCTGCAACGTGTTAGCTGTCAAAGAGCGTGCCATCCACAGCTTCACCAGGACTGCGGGCAAATGCATTTCTATTGGGCGCTGCGTTTGTTTGAGCAGCAGAGAAACGATGACCAAGCTCAAACCGAACCTGAAAGTTTTAAACAGCCGAAGGGCGAGCCAGCTTCCCTCCAGACCAAGCCAGGGCAGCCAACGCCACCCTCCCCGCCACGCGCCGGTGCAAGCTCCGCCCAGGGAAGGGCCACACCGCGCTCACGAGCCGGGCAGGAGCTCGCACCCGCGGCGGGCGCGAGGCCGCGGGAGGAGGCCCAGGCCCCGAGGGCAGCCGAGCAGCGGCCACTCCGCCCGCACCGCCGCCCCGGCGCCGCCTGACCGCCCGGCGTCCCGCCTCCCCAGCGCCGGCTGACCGCAAGGACTCGACTCCGGCTGCAGGTTCGGGTTTGGACGAGGCCCGCATACCGCAGCAGCGGCGGGAGGGGAGGAGGCCCGGAGGCAAGCCCGGCATCCGCTGCCAATGGCGGTGGGCCCCGGCCGCGGCCAGGCCCAGAGGAAGGGCGGAGCGAGCCCGGGACGCCCCTGCGGCCAGACCCCCCCCTCCCGGTTCCCGGCGGGGCCCC
>Ga0065711_1027669_pt1 | contig 46946 bp, 31 predicted proteins | sample Hoacrofraction12_FD_59098 | JGI IMG/M metagenome (GOLD analysis project Ga0065711, IMG submission 59098) | Hoatzin crop microbial communities from Cojedes, Venezuela - Epithelial fraction 12 v2 (version 2) | ecosystem: Host-associated > Birds > Digestive system > Esophagus > Crop | place...
CAGAAAGAGGAGCCCATGCTTAGAGACACGTCTCCCCTGTTAGGTGCAGATGGGGAGAGGTGGGCTTGAAGAAAAGCCCCCGCTGGGTGTAAGGCAGGGAGCCTCAGGACGCTACTGCCATGGCCCCAGCGGTAGGGTCCAGCTCTAATGGTTGTCCACTCTTTTGCTGTTATTTGAAGGTCTGGGTCTGCTTTGGAGTGATTAACCTCAGTGCAGAACATAAGGGCTGCTGGTTTGCATTTGTAAGAAGAGCAGCATGTTTGTTCATCAGCTGCTGTCAACTGGATCTCAGGGCAAAGAGGGAGGAGGACAAGATGCGTAAGTTTGGATGATGATCCCCTTTCAAGACTATTCTGCCTCAGCCAGCAGTTTCTGTAGCTTTACACCTGGTGTTTAATGTGTGGATGGGGGGAGGATGTTTTCCCTTCCCACTCAGAGGAGATATCTGTCATATCTGCAGCAAAATCCATCAGTCCCAAGCTCTTTCCCCCTCCAAAAAACCCTTGTGCTCCATTCACCTGCCCTGCTTAGCATGTGACGCCAATACTTCCCAGCCCCTTGCTCCTTCCTCCACACCTTTCCGAGAGGACTCAGGTTTGTGGAGCAGGTCTCTTTTCCCCTCCTCTCCCTTCCTTTGGTGGATTCATCGCAGTCCAACTCTGGAGCCTGGGGTGTCACTGAGGTTGGCAGAGGGAGGGCGACCTCATGTCCCTGTGGCAAGACGAGCCCTAATGGTGCGGGTCAAGTTCGGCAGTCTGGCAGATCTGAAGTCAGGCGGGCAGAGGGGAGGGAAGGGTGATAAATGAGTCACAACAGTGCTGTTGTTCTTGCACAGCAAGTGCCACAGGGTTCTAGAGTAGGTCTGAAAACTTCACCCCCTGGTACGTGCAAGCCTTCTCTCCCAAGGCTGGGAGTAGCTCCCTTGCTCTCTGTCAGCCCAAAACCAGCCAGGGAAGCTGACATAGTCGCAGTCATTACTTTATGACAGGTCAGAAAAAGGCCCATGGGAAGGCACACACGAACTGTCCCGTTCTTTGTTCCAGCTTTTCGCCTGAGAAACACAGTCCAGGCAGGCACAGCATCCTCTGCTGAGCCTGCAGCAACAGGTTCAAGAGCTCAGGTCTTTTGTGGACCCTTTCAGGCACTTGTCGTTGGTCTTGACACAAACTTATGGAAGCTGAGAAAATTTTTTTGTTTTTCCTGAGGTTGTCACATCTTGTCAGCAGTGGCTTCAACTCTAGATTAAGACAAGTTTCATCTGGGCGGTATCCAACACACAGCTTGCCACTTGCAAGGTCATGCCACTTTGGATCAAAACAAATCCCCCAATATTAAGATATTATAGCTACATTTTCTCCTGTAGGATATTGAAGCTGCTATTTAAAGGTGTTTTAGTGGGAAGCATCCACTGATGCTGATGGCAGCTCTCTGCTATCTGCCCATAGGACTTGAGACACTCTTGTTCAGCTTGTAGAAACTATGTCCACATGCTGAACTTAAAGAATGATTTTTTTTTTCTTTTTTTTTTTTTTTTCCTCGGGAGCTTTTTAGGTCTATGACTCACATTGGTCAAGGGTCATGGTGCAAATCCTATTTCTTTTTTTCAAGATCGGCACAATCAGGTGATAGGATCTGGTTGTGCTCTGGACTGAACAGCCACAGTGTTCATCCCTGAGCACTGCTATCTTGCGGCAGAAATGGAATAGGCTCATTTGGGTTTTGTAGGTGACGGTCGCTGGTACCCAAAGGCCACAAGGTATGTGCAGGAGTGTGTGTTTGATATGGATGTAACCATGCTTTTAAGAATTCCCCTGGGGGTTGCAGTTCACACTTGACATTACTTAATAATATTTATGTTCAAATACAACGTGTCAGCTCAAAGAGAAAGCTTGAGACTCTAAGAAGTATGGCTCCTTCTTTATACTGCTTCCCATCTGTCGGGTTAGTTTTTAGTATCTGTATGTATTCATCTCTCGGGGAGTAATGGGGATTTCACAGGCAACAAAACACATGAATGAAACTCTGTTTTTCAATGAAGGGTCTAAGAGCACTTTCATGTATCATATGGACACGAACTTAATGACAGGTGAGTGGGTTGCTGGGAAGTGAGCAAGATCAGGTTAGTTCTGTGCTGTATTGCAGAGCACGTAAGCTGTAACTGCTGTATCCAGAAGCATGGATGGATGGCAGGGTAAGAAGTGGGACCTCAGGTTCACGCGCAAAGAAATCAAAGCCTTTGGGTTGCAAGAGGAAAGAGAGAAGATGAGGTAACCTCTCCCCTTGGTGTCTGTGAAGACAGTTTTCTAAAGACATCATAGAAGGTTGCAATTCTCTTGACTGGTTGAGGGGATGACAGGCTCTAAGTAGTCTGATGGTATAAGCAGAGAGAGCAAGCCCTAAGCCTTGATAAAGGGTATGATTTTCCCAAGTGCTTAAGAGACTCATCATTTCCACTTCAATTCCTACAATAACTCAAGGGGATATTTCCCTTTTTCTTTTTCAGTCCCCAGTGAAATTTTCAGTGGGTTAAAGGAGGAGCAGCCACCATGTCTGAAATGCAGAGCGCCATGTGGACGCAGCCATGGCGGGGGATGAGCCAGGTCCCAATGAGAATCAGCTGGGCTGGAGGCTGGAGAAGCACCCTGGGCTCCCCTGATGTGGCATGGCAGTAAGCGGGGCTTCTTGTGAGGGCTGACGTGACACCAGGCTTGACGAGTGAGCGCCTGGCGGTTCACGTTTGCTTTAATGGGACTATTTATTACCTTTCAGAAAATGTAATTAAAAGTGAAATCACCCATTTTGACATATGGTTATTTGCCCCATCTAATTAACATCTGCCAGGGAGAGAAGTGCTGTGGGAAGCGCAGGTGGGATCTCAGTGAAAACCTGTGCCTGAAAGGCCTTCCCAGGGCACGTGCAGACCAGGAGGAAGAAAGATGGAATAGAAATAAGTAATGCTGGCTGCAGGAAACAGGTGAAATGATTTCCTGTTACACCTAGCATCCTGCTCCTCGTCACCATCCCCAGTGAACAGAGGCAGGAGTGGGGCAGTGCTGCACACATGAGGTAATCCCCAAGTCGGACTCAGAGCTGGTAAACTCATAATGAGTTTTTACCCTCCTTCTGCACCGCAGAGGCCCCACGTAGCTGTTGGCTCTTGCCCTGCCGTTGATAGTCTTTCAGGTATGTTCTTGTGATTTCAGAAAGCTTGGTCAGTCCTTTGCAAATTGGAGGCGGTCTCTCCGGCACTTTTACTCGGCGTTGGTGTTCAGCAGGTTAAAACATGCCCAGAAATCAGATGTGTTGATGCTGATTTTTCCCCGTGCAGCGACAAGGAGGTGCGTCCCTCTATGCACGGCTGGGGCGTACGTGGGAATTGCAAAACCAGGTACCTTCCTTAGGAGGGGAGGCAGCTCTGGCAGCGGTTTAGGACCAGCTCTAAACCTTGCAGTGGTTATGGTGTCTTACAGGAGGAAGGTCACTGCGAGTATATGAACAGCAGTATTTTTTGCAACCTGGGTAAGTCGATGGGCACTGAATAACATCAGGTTCACGTCCACTGAAATCTGATTGCTGGAGGCTATGCTGCTATCACTACCTGCCCTAGCTGGATTACAGTAAGCCAGCTACTGTCTAGCTGAGATGCAATGACCTCTATGTGCTGAGATATTGATGTTCTTGACCTTGTTTTGAAGGACCTTGAAATGGAGGTAGCTCCTGAGTCCTGTAGATGTAGACCCTTTAGACCCCTAGACTTTAGAAATATGGATAAGTTAGGAAGTGGCATCTAAAAAAATATCAGTATGCATCCCATTCTGTAGCTTTTCTTACCCGATCTGGAACACGTAGTATGAGTTTAAACAAGCAGTGAAGTAGAGCCAGTCTCAGGGACATGGACCCTGGGTCCATCAGCCTTTTGCTCAACACCCTGTACCTATCTGAGCCCAAATGCTTTGGTGTTGCTCTGGTAGTAGGGGAGCTGGTTGTAACATGCATCACCAGAATAAATAAATTTTTATTTCAGTATTGCCCTCATGGGTTTTTTTACTGCTCTGTCAAGTGCTTGGTATTTCACCTATCACCTGTCTTCAGATAACTGATGGAGCGCAGAGGACTTCTGCTGCCTCTAGAAGAAGCAGAAGCCACCAGCACCTTTCTCAGGTCCCAGCCCAGTGCTCTGCATTGCCCCTGGCTCTGCTCCTCCGTAGCCACTTGCCCAGGCCTTCCCAGTGTCTCCTGAGATGCACCTGGAGCTCTTCTGGGCACTTAGGTACAATCAGGACATGCCCCTAAATCACTGTCCACGAGTGAAAACTTTGAGAAAGCAGGAGGGAAGTAACCCTGCTTCCCTGGTTCAAATCAGTCGTAGCATCTCATCCTCCAGTACTAAGCCACGTTCAGCCTTTCCCACAGTTCTTTCCTTCCAGTTCTCCATGGCCGGATTGCTCTAGACTAGAGCAAACATTGGAAGGAGGTGCCTTCCCTGAGCAGGCGAACGAGGGAGAGTTCTGCAGAGCTGCCGTAACGAAGCGGGGAGAGCTTTCCTTCTGCTTGCTGCAGAGCTCGGCTCATTGGCACCCCCCATTTATTAACCCTTGCTCTCACACCTGTTCTCGCTCTCACACCTCCGGAGCTCTGGAGCCACTTCTTGCACCTCCCACAAGTGCACATGCTTTTGCTCCAAGAGCCTCCCTGGATTTCGGACCTGTGTGCGATCAGAATGAGTTAGACTTGGCTGAGGCATGGAATTATTGCAGACCTGTCACTTCACAGTATGTTCCTGTTACAGCCCACACTCGTGTCTGCTAGTATTTTAAAGTAAACTTTAATTAGCATCTTCTGAAGAGTGTGAATAAATTGTTTTGTTGTTGTTTTAGGTTTGGTTTTGTTTTAAGGAAAAGAGTGTTTACTCACCAAGGACATGTTTCCAAACTCTCCATCCGCTCTAGCCCTGGTTTTCTGATCTCTCACTGTGTGTATTACTGTGAAGCTCCACGTGATGCTGTTGGTGGGAGCAAGGTTGCTCAGCAGTGGGGTGGGGCGTGCTGTGGAGGCACATGCAAGCACTGGAGTATTTTTGGGCCAGGTTGGAGCAGTGCTGTCAGACTCCTGATGGCCAAGTGTCACCCATTTACTAGCATACTATCTCAGTAGAGTCACTCTGGGCTAAGTGGATCTGTCTGCCTCGGTTCAGTGTAGCGGCCCCTTTACCTGTAGTCCAACAAGCACAACTTGGGCTCAGTGCCCTAAAAGGTCTTAAATAGCTTAGGATCCTCTGTCTAAGAGTGCTGTAATCCATCAACACTGGAGAGATCTCTCCCTTACCTTAAATAACGTCTGAGATGTTCTTTGCAGGGGGTATTGAGCATGTTTTCCAGCTTGCACTCCAGAAAGGGTGCTTTAGGTATCTGATGCAGTCCAGAGATCTGCTCATAGACAGCAAAGGGATACAAAGCAAGCTGGATTCCTGCAGAATTACTTACTGCTGAAATTAGTTGTGTTAGCACTGTGTAAAGGTTTCTACCCACCCAACCATTACCAGATGGAATTTATGAACATAGTGGAATAATTAATTAGAAGGGGGTGAGCTATAGACCTGTTTGCCATCTTTATGGGGAGAGTGTAAAGGAAGGGCTGAGAAATTGGGCTGGGGCGTTACCTGCTAGTGCTGGCATGGAGAAGTGTTCCCCACCCCATACACTCTGTTTTAAAAGGTGGTGTGTGACGTGAGGAAGGTAAACCTGCTGCCTGGAATACTGAAGGCAGGAAGAAGTAAACTGGCAATGGGGGAAAAAAGGCTAAATTTAAAGGCCTAGGTGGCAAGCAAAATTTTTCAGAGGAAAGCGGGTGTTGACTTGAGTGAGCTGCAAGGACTCAGTTGGCTTTCGCTTTGCAAGGAAATGTACTTGAGCAAATGTGCTGGTATGAAGTATTCATGCACATAGATTGACTCCTTTTAGTTTCACCCATGCATGGCTTCGGTTCCACCCATCTTGTTTAAACAAACATACTTGGTAGGGATAAGGCAAGGAAAATCCTGTTCTCTGCTTGTGTTTGTTCTTCCCTCTGCTCCTCCAGCAGGGACACTCGAAACACAGATGGAGCTCAAGGCATTAGGTTTTAACAGATCCAAATCAAGTTGATGTGCCCTTAAAAAATCCCGAAGTCATTTCCAGCAGCATCCGCAGAGCTGCTAACAGCCGAGCATGTGCCCAGTCACTAGCTGCTGCATGTATTGGTTTTCTCATATTGAAAAACATTCTTTTTCTGTCATATGAAGGCCTCAAGTGTGGGTTTTTGGTGGCATCAAAACAAGAGTGTCTTTAGAAGCAAAGTGGTGTTATCTGGAGTACGAACATGGGAGCAGCAGGGCTGTGGAGACTGGGTTGTCATCTTGTGCTTCTAAACCAGTTTTTCCCAGTTTGCTGATGAGACCTCTGTCAGTGAGTGCCACATAAAAAGGCTCCCTGCAAGCGGTCAAAAAAGGAGAATGTCTGGGAATCAAAACACCCAATTCTCTGACCCATTAATAGTGAAAATGGGCTACCTGCACAGCTCAGCCCTCAGTCCCTTCCAGCAGTTCCCCAGAAGACATAACCCACTGGTCGAAGGAGGACCCTCTGCCTACTGGGAAGGACTGGAGAAGAGCGGCCCCTGTTGCTTCCCAAGATGAGATGGAGGGGATTAAAAAGAACTGGCAGCCCATGCTGTGCTTACCCACTGGTGTGTGGCATTGCCCTCATTTGTGTGAAAGTACATGTCTGATGAGTTGCAAAAATAACATGAAGCTTCAAAGTAGGAAACATTATTTATGCCACTTCTGCTTTATTCCTTCCCCCAAGGTCTCATAGAAGTGATGGTGTGAATGGACCTCAGGAGGTCTGTAATCCAACCTCCCACCTGGAGCAGGACTCTCTCACACACCGGGTCAGGTCAACCGTGGCTTTGACTACCCGAAGCTCAATCACTGCTGTGGAAGGAGATGTTGCCAGCTCTCTGCGTGACCTGTTCCAGGTCTGTGCTACCCTCCTAGTGCAATTTTTTTTCTTAATGTCCAGTCTGAAGCTCATAAGCCACAATGTATAGCCATTGCCCCTACCTGCCATTACCAGGAAGAGTGGCCGTGTCATTTTTGCAACTCCCATTCAAATCCTGTGGGCAAATACTTGACTGTAGAAGGTGGCACCACTTCCCCTTTTTTATTCGTTTTGTGTTCAGGAATGACTCTTCGTACTCTTCGGCATTGCTGCTGAAGGAGAACGCAGTTTTCTATGGCCACAACCGCCCCAGCTGGGGAAGAGCTGTGCCACATCCAGGCCCTACGGGAAGCGTGGGAAAGTCCATCCCATGCAAGTCCATAGGGCAAAGAAGAGTTCACTTACTTTCTTCCATGGCATATTCTACTGAAATCAAAGAGAGAGAGAATTCAGTAGTTATTAATATTGACTATCAGTATAAAGGATTATAAAGGACTGAGCTCTGATCAGAAAGCTCTGATGCAAGTTCCCGGTTTTCCCACTTATTTTCCCTTTCTTCTGACTCACCTGGTCTGGTTGCTGCATGTTGCTCCATCCTGGGGGAAGCAGAGTGCTCAACACATTGCTCACCTCTGCTGTGACCTCTCCAGTGCCGCACCTTTGTTGGATGACAGCAACAAAAACAACACAGAGAATTCCCAAAAGGGTGAGGACTCCTTAATCCCTTCAGAAAACCAACCCGATACTTCGTGGGTGGGTCCCTGCTAGTCTCAGAGTAAATCAACATCTCCTTCCTCATCCACAGCTCTCTGCCTTTCTGATCACACTAAATGCAAGTGCCAACCCCATGCACCTCTGGCCAGTCTGGCTCCTTGTTTGCAAAGGTAGTGCTTCATGGGGACAAGGATCTTACCCTCTTAAAATCCCAGCCATCTTCCCTTCGCCTAGTTCCACATATGGCTATCTGATCATGGGTCAAGTTGTCTGCCTAGCAGCCAGTAAGACAGTCCCCTCATCATCACTGGTTTAGATCGATCGACAGTTTTGCTACTTCTTCAGTGACCTCCCTCAATGTTTTCCATAACTGTGTTTCTCTTTGGACTGAATCCTTCGTCTATTTATTTAGCATCTTTCTCCTGTCCTGTATTTTGTACAGTCACGTCACCATGGTATCAAGACTCCCTGTGGTCAGTATTAGATGTTAACCATCGACATGTTGGAGAATTTGCCTCCATTGTCACAGAAAAAGGCTAAAAGAAGTCAGTCGCCCAGGTTACATGATAGATTGCAGATAAGACTGGAGTCGTGGACCCCGTTCCTGTCTAGTTAGACCATCCTTTCCATTTGGTGCTCCAAGAAAGAGAAGTTCCCTAGGGCAGACCCCAGCTCACAATCCCCATGTTAAGAAATCTTGACGTTTTCCTGCCTTTCCTTGGATTTATAAGGTTGTGATTTGTCAAGCAAAAACACAGCAAACCAACATCTTGTTCTACAGCTTCACCGCAGGAGTGATTCATATGGACTGCTGATGGCATCTTGCACCAGGTTTTGGCTGCTCTTCTGGAAATAGTGAGCCCTTTGTGGATTTCTGGTCATTAGATGATGAATTTTTGTTTGCTCTCACCTGAACTTAAATCAGACTTAGGTGCCACACATCTTCATTAATCCTCTTAGCCGTAATTTGGTTGCACCTTTTTACCTGAAAGAAAGGAATTTGATAATGCACTGATGAAATGAGCTGCACTGATCTGACATTCAAACCCAGACAAACAAAATTCTCTTGACTTGCTTGGAGAAAAACCGCATCAATTACACTGTCAGTTGTATTTAGCTTGCGCAGTCCTGAACCATCCCAAGGCTGAAGCATGTGCCATCAACGTCTGAGGCAGTGCCTCTGTGGTTAAGGATGTGCCCTGGTTGCTGGGATGGACGGGGCGCACAGCACTCAGAGCTGCATCCATGGACTGAAAGAGGCTGCAGGAACAGTGAGGAGCACAGTCTCCGACACACAAATGTCACATTGAGTCCAGCAAAGCATGTTTTGTAAGCTTGGGCTTGTTTAAAAAACAAAATAAATAAGGAAAGGAAAAAAAGAAAGAACCTGCTGGAAAGGGGGAGTTTCCTGAGTTTCCACAACATTAGACACTGCCTGCATTCCTGTACCATGAGGAGAATGTAGTCCAGAAATGCTCACTTCGTTGTTGTTTCCCCGCAGCCTTTGCTTCTTGCTTATGTCCAGCATTCTGCACTGTACGGCAATGCTCTCCTCTCCGGTTCCTGTGGTTTGAATGGAAACTTTACTCCTCATGGTAAGCTGGGAATAGTTAGCTGTGTGCCCATGCGGGAGAGCAGAGGGCAAACGCCCTGCTCAAGCCCTGGGCTTGCAACACCCATCGTCTCTTTTCCCAGCACTGCTGGTGCATCGCTTCCCTGAGCTTGGAAACCTGCCGTTGCAGCTTTCGAGAGCGGCTCTCTTCCCAAGGCCGACGAGCAGCGAATAAGGAGGGTATTGTTTTGCTGTTGTCTACCTCTGCGCGTTCGATGGGGAAAATTAAAACAGACACATGAGCAGATTAGGTGTCAGAAAATGTCTAATTATGGCTTATAAAATTACCGTCTTGGTGGCTTATGAATGGAAATGTGCAGGGGAACCCTGTATCAGTGTAGTCTCCAGCTTATCCCTGAAAGGCTCATCTGCAGAGAAAAGGGCAAGGAGGAAACCCGCCAGAGCCATCCTCTACAGCCATGGAAGATGCAGCCCATCCAGATCCCATCCTGTCTGGTTCCTTGGGAGAAGTGTGTGCCCTGTGTCTCAAAACAGCATGTCTGCTGGAAGGCAGCAAAAGATACACTGCTATTCATTACGCAGATCCTCTCTGCCCCCTCTCAGATCTTTGGAGTGCTGATGTGGTTTCGGTCACGTATTTTGCCGTGAACGGTGGGGATCGATGCTGTTCTTCGCACCGCCGCAGTACTTGGAGTCTGTGCCTACGTGTGCAATGCTTCAAGAAATTCAGATGGAGGCCTTTACCCCTCCAAATTTGTCATTTGTTGGCTTAGTAGTTATGGTTGGGTTATGGTTTAATGATACATAATGATTTAATCCTTCTTACTTTTAACAATTTTCCATGAAATGCAGGGATGACAGCAAATACATTTTGCTCTCAGTTTTGAGCATAGTATATTTTATGGTATAACATCTGTATGTTTGTAACCTATATGACAAAGACTGTCCCCCGAGCTGTCTGCCAAGGCATGGCAAGGCAGAGGTATGACTCCCCTGTAGGTAATTACTTGCTTATCCCTCCCTCTCAGTAACCAATATCCTATCCCTGGTACGTGGCACCCATCTTCCTGACCCGTCAGAAGCCAAGTGCTGCTGCAGAGTCCAAGGGCCAAATCTTGGATTAGCTCAGTTTGGTATCATACAGGCCGTACATGCAACGGTTTTTCCTCTTAGTGACTCACGAAAATAGGTGTGCCCTCCACTTCTTTTGAGGAATTTAAGTGGAATAACTCAAATGGAAAGGAAACGCCTTGTACCTTGCCTTGTGTGCTTGTGCTGGTCTTGTCATAGCAGCAGTGAAGACCCACAGTTTTAGCCCTGCCTTAGGGAGATCCTGGGCACAAGGTTGCGTGGGGAGTTGTTCAAACTGGCTTATGTTTTACAGGAAACAGTGTTCAGTCATTTTGTGTTTTAAAATGGATTTCATGGCATGTGTATCCCTGGGCTTCAAATCGCTATCCTTTGAATATTTACCTGTGCTAACCTAATGAGTATTTTACTCAGCTTTTGTATGCAATTTTCTATGAAGCCTTAATTTTGTAGTCAAGATGAAGTTCTCCTTCAGAAAATCCATGAGCTACTACAGCAGGCACGCAACTCAGACTGCTACCAACCTTGGCAGTAATATTTGCTGCCATGGGCCAGAAAAATCATAGTAACTATTGAGAGCAAAGTATTGTAGGGGTGGATGAATAAGGACACAAGGTCCTCCAACAGAGCCGGTTGCCCTGAACAGGTCCGCGCAATACTTGAAATGGCTGGGGATGCGTGTACACAAAAAACTTATAGTCTTGGACTTGTCTGTCTTCTACTTTGTCTCCATATTCATACAAATTTGTAGATTTCCAGAAAGTTAACACGAAAGCTTTAACTAAATCTGTTGGTGCTCTTCCAAGATGGGTGGACAGCTATTATATGCCAACAAAGTGAAAGGCTGTACTGCACATACACGGGCTTTTGTACACAGAACTGCACCTACCTGGCCACCCAGCCTTCCAGTTGACTGCATTGGAGCAAGTTTGAAACCAGGAGCTGGGGTGGCTTTGGCAGGTGATGCTCTCAGCAGTGCTCAGCGTATTTGCCTCAAACACAGCATCCTCAGATTGCACATCCTGCTTAGGCACAAGCCTGCAAATGGCTGCAGTTAACATACCCACAGGTAGAAATGTAGTCTGAATATTGGGAGCTGGTTTGGGTCCATTGGGACCATTTTTCGGACCAGTGACCTTAGTCTGAGCAAGTGTGCTCGTCCTAGTTGTAGCTAGAGTCATGAGACAGTTTTGATGGGATGTTGCTCCACATGGAGAATGTGCCCTGGAGAACCATTTTGCACCTGTGACTTTTAGTGAATACCGTGCAGTGTTTAATATCCTGAAGGAAGAGTACTGACCCCAACATGGTGAATAGCAAAGTTCCCATGCGGCTGAGATTTCACAGGACTCTCCCAGAAATACAGCTTGTCAGATTTATTGGTGCAACTTCCACTTTTCCTCTGGTGCAAAGTTGGGTTTTTTTGACTAAAAAATGAACTTTTTCGTGAGCACATCTGCTTTCCACCCCAAATTTTGGTATTTATATATCATACTACTGACAACCAAGCTGTTCTGGCTCAAAACCAAAGTATTTTTGTGCAAAATTGCATTGACATGTCTCATGGGAATAGCGGTTTTCAGTACCTTCTGCTTCCGTTCTCCTTTCCAGGCCAAGTTTTGTTGCAACCTGCAGCTCCCAGGATGTGTGTGGACAGAGAAAGCATGTGTGCTAAGCTAGAAAAGTCTTTTTGTTTTCAAGGTTTTATGAATTTTGGTGAAAAAACTTAGACTACAAAACAAAATGTAGGACAAAAAAAGAAAATCCTTAAGGACCAAAACCTGGAGCACAGTGACACATTTCTGACTTATGATATTTCACTGAAAAAATATTTTTCTCCTGTGGAAAATTCTGATAAAAACAAAATTGCATATCAGCACTTCCTAGAGGAAAATGCCTTTTTCTCCAATTTTCAGTCTGGTCTACTCCTGTAACGTGAAAAAAGTTTTGACTGTAGCTGGCTTATGCAGGATTCTAACAGCCCAACTGAATGCATCAAAGCCCTTCAAGATATTTCATAGAAAATTTCTCTTGGGTTTTGTAATGTTTGTCCAGTGTCCTGAAATTCAGGAAAGTATTTTGATACCTGAAAAGTTTATTTGCAGAATTACACACTTGGATATGTAGCTGGCTGAAATCAATCTATCTCCATTGACTTTAGTGCTACAGTGATTTACATTGCCGGCAAGTGCCACTTGGTGATTTGAGCGTGCAGTTTGACGTGTGTGCAGCCATGAAAATCGGGGGCTGCTCGATATGCATAGCTTGTGCTGCTTTCATTTATCGATATGGGAAAAGTGGTATAATGTGGCTGTAACTGTTTTATATAAATGTGCTTATTTCCATGAAGGGAAAGGATTTTCAAATTTCTTTGTGTTTTGGTTTTTTTTTAAATTTAACTATGTCCATGTTAGTGGTTTGTTGGTGTTAACTGTGTTTTGTAAATTATAACACCTTTGCTGACATACTGAGAGCTGGGTGTTTGTTAGTCCCATCTGAGAAAAATAGGAGCTTTTTTCAGTTAAAAAGTTCCTCTTGGAGTCAGATGGCAATGCATTCAGCTACGCCAATCCATGGAAATCACTGGTTGTGTTTATACAGCAATTAAAGAGGGATTACAGCTTCCCCAGAGCTCAGCGCCCCATCCCCTCCCCTGCACAACTGGGAGCCTCAAAGCCACATTGTTCCATTCGCAGTAGCTGTCAATGCTGGCCCGGGGACAAGGCATGTCGTGAAAATGGGAGAGGGTAGTTTCTGCCAGGGAGTGAGATTTAAAGAAAACAAAACAAAACAAAACAAAACAAAACAAAAAAAACAAAGAAAAAAGGATGGGGGAAGGAATGATAGTTATTCCAAAGGTGGTTTCAGTGTTTTCTGTGGCCATCCTTGGTGCAGGGCAGCGGGGAAGGGAAATGTCCTTTCCAAGTGCACCCTGGAAATCATCCTGCAGGGGACGCGTTGTGCAAGGTGCTGTATGAGCACGTGGGCAGAGGTTGTCCTTGCCGTGAAAGTGCTGGCTTAGCATGAAGGACTCTGCTTTGGAGATGGCATCCTGAGGGCCACTGCTCTTGCTCTGTTTAAAGGTCTTGCCAAACCCTCATGCCGGGGATGGGGTGAATCATGGAGGTGAACGCATGTCTGTTCCAGCAGGATCCCTCAAGCGTAGTCCGGTGGGACAACCACCAATGGAGCGGGATTCCTGCTCCCCATGGAAACAGCCTCCCATAGCACCCATCGCTGTCCAGACAGCCCTAATCCTCCCTCCACAGTCGCCTTGATAAGCCTCACAGCTCTCTTATCAGCAAGGATCACCCTTCGGCAAATATTTACGAGAGGCTGCTTTGCAAGGGGAGCAGTGATCCAAGGTGGGTGGTGGGGGCCCACGCAGCAGAGGTGCTAGAGGGGACAGGACAGGGGGGCATGGCATGACAGTGGGGTCCCTGTGGCATGTGAGGCCACTGCAGACCCCCATCACCCTCCCGTGTTGGGAACACTTTGCAGTTAAATGGTTGGATAGCTCCATTCTTGACTCTCAGATATTTTTTTAAGACCCGCCAGAAGACAAAATCCAGGACTTATCCTGTTTCCTTCATGGGTGATGGATGGATAGTCGTCCAGAAAACATATCCTTTGGACACAGCAAGCAGCAGGTGAGATGTTTGCCCTCCCCGATGTAGCATATAGATTCAAGCCCATGCATGGATTATGCTGATGCTCGCATGGGTTGATTTCCACAAGTAAGTGTATTTTTACTTGGCAGTGGGGCTAAAGCTGTTTTGGTAGTGCTGTTTTGGAGGTTGTGAGGTGAAGCCCCCTGAGCAGAGCCAACAGGCTGGGTGAGCAGCGCCTGGCAGGGATTTACAGCCCTGCTGGGAGAAGTACCCAGGCTGGTACCAGCGAGGGAAAGGCAGGACTATCACAGAAGCAGAGGAGGGGGCCTGGGCTTTAGGAATGAGGAGAGGATGCATGGACGGTGCCACCGAGTTTTGACACAGCAACTCAAAGTGTGGGATTGTGAGAAAAAGCTTGAGCAACCAATGAAACATGATCCCGGCAGTGGTGTCATGGGTAGACCAGTGAGAGTCAAAATGAGTCACGAGGCACTTCCTGCCCGGCCTCTCCATCCGCGGGAGGTGCGTGTTCGTACAGATCAGGCTGCCGGTCCAACCCCGAAATCTCCGTTTCTCTGAGTGCTCAGAACTACGTAGCCAGGTTTGTAGCTGAAATTCATAGCGAAACTGGTGCTTGCCCCACCCATGGGGGCACACGAGGCTTGGGTGATCTCTGCAAAGAATGTAGAATCAGAATAGTATCGTAGAATCATTAAGGTCAGAGAAGACCTCTAAGATCATCAAATACATGGAGATCTTCAAATGAGTTAAGAAGAAAAGACAACCACCAAAAAAAAACCCCAAAAATCTACCCCCAAAAACAGGCTTTGGGAAAGTAAGAGTTCCTGTCCTGGCTTATGGTCTGACCTCAGTCGTGGCACTTACACCACAGATATACCAAATCTGAGTGCTGCACTCCTAATGATGACAGCACCTTTGTCCATAAATACCTGTGCATATAGGTGTAAGCTCACTTTTTCTTTATTTTCCCTCTGCAGCATGCAGTCAGTCGTGCCTTAGGAAGGAAAGATGAATGTGAAAGTTGGAGGGGCTTTGTTATCCTGCTAATGGTATGTAAAATAAATGGGGGCCTGGGAACCACTGAGCTGAAAGCACTAATCAGCCTGTGTGATAACATTCTTCTCCCTGGACAGTCAGCATCAAGAGCATCTGTAGAAACGAGTGGACACTACGTAGTGCAGCACAGTAAGTAAATGATCTCTGGAGCCTTTTGCAGCATTTGCTGGCTTTTTACATCTCCCCATATTGCTCTTTTGCACCATGCAAAACAGCCAGTGGGAAGGGAGAGATGTCTTCACTTCTGCAACAGCCCAGACACCAGCACAGGGGACAGTCAAGGGCTGTTCAGGTTTTGGGTTGGTTCTGAAGCCCCATTGCACACACATCCCATGTCCCTTGTAACACAGCGGTGATGGTTAGAGAGGTAACGCTCGGTGTCAGAAACCCTGGCAGAGAAAAAAAACACATTTTCTACTGGAGTTGAAACTCAGCTTCATCTCTTCTGCCTGCGGAAACCCAGGCGGTGCCCAGCGAACTGTGTGGCTTGCAGGGGCATCTAGTGGCTGGCTGCTGTGCAAGGGGTTGGGTGCTGCAGTGCCTTTTGTACCATCCTCCAGTACCAGCGTCAGCCAGCCCTCTCATCCTAAACTGGTTCGTGTCCCTCGTTACACAAATACAATCAACACCCGGAAGTCACAAATATTGCCAGTAATCCCATTTAAAAGATATCCCTCTCGCCGTTTGACCCGCCTCCTTCCCAAAATACCTGGTTTGGATAAGAAGCAAAACTTTGCAGGTGGCTTCAATCCTCCTTCCGTGTAATGTCTGGAAATAGTGCTTAGCACCAGTGGCATCCCTTCATACGTCACTGTGGCTTCCCCAAGCACACCAAGGAGCTGCTCTGAGAAAGCCTGGGTGCGAACATCAGTTTGGAGGAAGCCTGCTACTACTCCAAAATTTTTGATTATATGATTTGTTTAGATCAGGCTTGTCTCAGCTTCAAAAGATCAAAGAAATGACAGAATTGGGCAGGAGAAAGAGAAATTAAGTCTTCACGTGATGTTTTGCAGAGCTAAAACTTCTTATCACATTACAGGTGTTCAGGACTAAATCTGCCACTGTCGGCAGCGAGGTGCCGGGGGAGAGCGTGGCACGGGGTACCTGTGGCCGTCCCTAGCTCCGGGATGGGAAGGGGATGGGGAGGAGCTGAGGACACCACAGAGATACTGAGCACTGCGTTCACTTTCTTTAAATCTTCAGAGAATGATACCTGTGGCAAACACTCCCTGAAAGTAGAAGTGCATTATAGCGTATTCAAGGCTGATAAACAAGGCTCTTTTGTAAGGACCCGTGACTCATGTCTCCTGGATTTTAGAAGAAAATGCACATAAAAGCAATTACTGGGGTGTGAATTATTTCATTTCTTAATGGCCTGACAGTTTTGACAGCTCCTAGCTTGTTATCTATCACAAACTCTCTTGATCTCCCAACTTTAACATGACTTTTAATTACACTTTCATAGGAGTAAAAGGACAGAAAATCTATAGTCTGGTTTCTATTCAGTCTAACATATTTAAACAATAAGGGAAACTTTTCCTCCTAGCAGGCGGAAAAGGGTGATTGGGTTGTCTCCTGTGGTAGATATATTTTTTAAAAATCACAAATAATTCAGAGTTTGGTCTTTGTATGAGCGGAGGGTGGATGAATGCTTTCCTCACCATCCCTTTGGAGCTGATGGGAAAGCCTTCTCCTCCTGGCTGTGAACCTGGCTGACCTTTGCTACACCTGCGTTTGCCGACAGAGGTTTGGGTTTGGAGTGCAGCTGCGCGTGTTATTCCCAGACAGTGTCCGATCAGGGTGGGAACTCCCAGGAAGGATATGGGGATGTGGGGAGGGCCCGTAGGGGGTCAGCTCCACACCGGGCACGGCAGAGGTACGAGTGTTCCCAAGCATCCCAGGCTATAGGGAGGCTTCAGAGCTCTCTCTGGAGACTCCAGTTTAGGGCAAATTTCTTTTACATGGTGAGAGAAAAATGTCTTTTGGTCAACCTGGTAGAGATTTTGATTTCCACCCAGTCCCAAACAGGTGCAAAGTTCCTTAGTGTAACAGCAGTTGATTCCCAAAATTATCAGAAATCTAGCTAATTGCTCTCCATAGTTGCAAATGAAAAAATCTTTTCATTCAAAATTTAAGAAATAAGAAATAATTTGATCACCCCAGTCCTGAGTTAGCAATACCTTTGCCATGTACCTTGCTGTGAGGGCAGCAAGTTGCGCTACCTCCCATAGAAGACCCTTTTTGTTTCCAAAACACAGACTTGCCGTCCCTGTCCTGCTGATGCTCATCATGCCACTTGGCCTCCAAGCCCCATGTTCCTCCTGCTCAGCCCCTGGTCCAAGAGCAATGCCATTACGGGACAGCACTAAAAGTCTAGGTATATTAAGGATTACAAAGAACTTGGAAGCTATAGTGGTGGACATTACATACTCTGAAAGAGGTAAGACGTGAGCTGGAAATAAAGCATAAATCAAAGTTAGGAAGGTTACACTAAAATTACAATAAAAGCCCCAATGAACTAAGTTACAAAACAAGTTTACTGTGTTCTTCCAGATGAGCCATTTAAAAGTTAGGAGGGACAAGGGTTAGGGATGCTTGTACAACTCATTTTCTTGTCCTTGTGTATGTACATTAATATACATTCTTTAATGCCATCTTCATGTATTAATTTTTCCATATGACCTGTTATAAGCATCTTTTACAATATTGGAAAAGAACAGCATATATGACCAGAAAGCCTCTGGAGTTGCAGAGATATTAAATAGATCCCATGCATCAGTTGTTTGTTGGTCTGTCTAGTGACAGGCTGCTGTTTATCTTATGATAAAATAGCATGTTAGAGAAATGCCTCTTTCAACTGCATTTCTGTAGAAAATGTTTTTGTGGAGAGAAAATACAAGGAAAAGGTAAGATGAGAAAAGTAAAAAAAAAAAAAAAGTAACTTGAGAAATTCAGGGGCAATAAATCACCACACCAGATGGTATTCATCTCTGAATGCTGTGCAGAGCTATCAATTTAAAAAAATTGCACAGGAGTGTGCCATTAAAATGTGGACATAATATCTGCCCGTTTTTACTGCCCATCTTCATGGTGCCTGAGCAGGTGCGAGGTGACTTGGTTCCACCTGCCAATATTCCTAGGTGCCTTCAGAGTCCACCCAGTGTCCCCACTGCAGCCTTGGAAAGTTTGACTCAGTGGATTACGTGTGTATGCACTTACTAATTCTCTTAGTTACAGCAAGGAAGTACAATTGAATAGTTGTATTTATGATATTATTTTAAAAATCCATGAGATATTGATTTGCAATAATCTTTCTGCCAACTTACACTCCTGCAGAGAAAAATGCTTAGTGTTGAGCTCACATGCCTTTTGTCCTAGGTTTTCGAGGAATTTTGGGTGTGTTGGCCCTGTGTATGAGGAAAGAGTCTGCGATACACCTCCATGTGGTCCTGAAGATTAGGAATGAAGTCTCATGTTGCCATCAACGTGTAATCCAGCGGAGGCTGCTCTTGCTGTTAAGACCATTCTACAGACCCATCCTGGTCACCTGGAGTGGGGCTTTTCAGCTAATTCACATTGTTGGGGTGCAACGAGTGGGAAATAACACGTCTTAATGCAGTCCTGGGTCTGAGACATAGAGCACCATCAATGAGAAAACATCCCCAGCTGGTCAGTAGAAGCTGCCTGCTCTCCCAGAGAAAAATGATATGTAGGGACCAAGCTGTGAAATACTGAGAGGAAAAACCCAAGCTTTATCTAATTGGGGATTTTTATAAATTCTTTGAAAGTGTCGGCAAAATAACGGACATGAGGGAATGCAGGAAAAGATGTGGAAGAAGGTAGCGCATGAATTGCAGGGCTCGTATTGAAAGCTTGGGAAATTGTAGTCTGCACCAGCTCCCAGCTCTCACTTCAGTGACGTTAGGTAAGGCCCTTCATCTCTTGAATCTATTTTCCCTACCTTGTGGATTGCAGCGTGAGGATAAATTCAGTATAAGACTGTGAAGTTTTGGCAGGTACACAGTTGCATAAAATACGGGAGTCTGCACTCACTAACCTGCGATGTGGTTCTGCTGTCATTTAAGATTTAGTAAAAAAAAAAAGGAAAATAAAGGCTGATTCGGAAGCCGTAGTTGTGGCAGCGCACAAACATTTTTGCTCATTGCAATCAGAGCTCCCTGCCGTGCCAGTGACACAGCTTAAATAAGTGGACCGAGGAACAGGGCCCTGGGGAGCAGCTTTCGCCTGGCGGGGAGGAAGGGAGGAGCGGCGTGCGCATGTGGGGAGTTCAAGCCCAACTGGGTAAACTCTCCGTATTGGCTTGTAATTGGGAAGATATTTCCCCTGTTTTAGTTTAAAGTGGGAGATGCTGGCTTCATGCCCTGTGAGTCCTGTTTAGAATATATTCAGAGTGTGGGTACTTTTTATTTATACCTAATAAAGAAAAATATTATTGTTTCATTCGCCAGTTGGAAAGTAAATTGATTTAAAGGCCACAGGAACAAATTGAGGGGTCAATTTTGACTTTAATTCTAACAATTAATTAAGGAACTCTTCTGGAGATGTTTGTAAAATGAATATTGATCTCAGATCTTGGGCATTCTGCAGCCATGTCTCTGTCCTGGTTTATATCCTCCCGTTTTGATTTATGGATTGGGTTTAGCAATAGTGGAGTTACATGACAGGGCTGCTCAGCAACACCGTGCAAATGCCCATCCTGAGAGCACAAAGCTCACTGCAGTCATCTGTAGAGCGGAGCTGGAATATTTTAGCGGCATGAGCAATGGATATGTCGCATTGGGTGTGTGCTTTGATGACCAGGAGCCATCTACTGCTGTCCCACTCCAGCTCACCCTCCTGGCTTCCTGTAAAAGTCCATCTGAGCAACATTTTTCTGCCTACAGCAGCATATAATTAACTAAATTCTGCATTGTTGGGGGGGAAAAATGCATTTGATACTGGAAGAAGCAGAAATAGTCAATAGCCTTTATTTTAAAGGAAACTTGTCTGTAGAAGGACTACCAAGGTCGCGTTCATTTTTATGAGTCGTTTTGGTCGGTTGGGTTGGGGTTGCTTCATGGCAGGGCTGGGGTCTGTCACTGATAGGTATCTGATGGCTGAAGAAGCGGTGCTCAGGGTAGGTGTGGGCAGGGGCAGGCAGAAAGTCTCGTCCTGGTACCAGCGGCGGATGCGCTTGCTCCACTGGGATGTCCTGCTCCATAGCACAGGCACTGCAAAGCTGGCAAAATACAGCTTTAACACCCTGAACTGTGTGCCTTTTCTCCTGCTACCAATAGCTCATCCCAGCCTGTGGTAAGCAAAGGAAAACTCCTGAAATACAGAAAAAAAGTTAAAAAAAATTAGAACTGTCTCGTAGATGAAATTTTCTCTTCTTATCTGTTCTTTATTCTCTCTCTTTTTCCAAGTCCTTGTGGACACTTTTTTAAGCCAACAGTTTTTAGAAGCATGGATTTGGGGTGAAGGATGTAGTTCTGTTTTCTGTCAACCTCTCCTGTGAAGTAAACAGAAAATTTTAGGAAGGATTAATCTGAACAGCTGCCTTTAGCACTTTACCAGTTTCGCTTCTTCTTGCAGATGCCCTTTATACTGACTACATAGCACAGCTTCCTCCAGCTGAGTGAGACAAGTTTGCCAGGAAAACTGCCTCTGCCTAGGAACAGTTTGCTGATTTGAAAACTGCCCCAACATTTGAAATCCTACAGTAAGTGAGAACATCAAACAAATTTCTAGTGTCGCCTGGACTTAAACCAAGCAGCATCAGATTTAGTGCTACTGGTGCATGTAGAAGCCTTGGAAACAAATTTCCAGCTTCAGAAAATGTTCCGACCCGCTCGGTGTAAATCACATCCAGTCTTCATGGGAGGATAATCAGATTAAACAGCTGAGAGGTATTTAGCATAACTTAAAACGATAAGGTGTGAATTCTAGATACAGTGTAGTGTAAAAAGTAAAAATCAAGATTTTTAACATTGGGAATTACTGCATGCCTGAAAAAGTACCCCTGACTATGAAATACAGCTGATATTTAGAGTCTTATTGTTTTATTTACTAGTGCATTTACAGCACACCCAGCTAGATAGCCAACTACTTATAAAACATATTTAATGTTTGGAGGCACTCAGTACGGCTATAAACTGATTTTTAAGGGCATGCAAACGTAGTGTGTGAACAGCATTACATGCACTTGAGTTCCCTGTGGAAAAAAAAAGCAAACCAACCCCCATTTTCTGAGTAGACTCGATCATCTCATCCTTAGTTTTGTAGATGGGCTACACAGCTCAAACTGGTTGACTTCCTGGCACTTGATGGGAACCACTTAAAAGGATAAACTTGAAGAGATCAATACCCCTTACATATTATAAGTGATGTAGCACTGAGTACTCTGGGTTGTTAAAAAGTCTGAGATAAAGGACTGCTTAGAAATTAAACAAGAGAAAATAAACCCAACATGGTGGTTGTAGGGACTTAGTCCCATTTCATTGCACGAGGGATTTATCTACAGAGCTGAGGGCTGATGATAATCTTTCAGGCAGGTTTTTCTCTGGTTTTATTCCTGTTTTATACTGGTAGCAATGAAAACAATATCAGACAGAAAGTCTGTGAGCAGGCAGAGATGAGAAGAGGCGCTGGAGGGAGAAGCACCCACTTCTGTGTTTATCCATTTATGAAAACGGGGAATCCAGAGGCAAACATGCCCAGCAGTCCCTCGGTGCAGATAATTGAAAGTGAGCACTGATTTCGTGCTCCAAGGGTTAATAGTGTTCTGGGGCATTTAAGACAAAGCTCCTTTGAGAGTCCACATGATATCACCTTCCTAGCCCTCAACCATTACTTTGTTACAAACTTTCAGTAAATTGTTATTATTTAGGACAGAGTGGTGGTTTTTTCCCTGGCAAAACTCATGCTGGCTCACCCTTCGCATATTATATTCATCAAGAGGCTCTACAGCTTTCCCTAAGGATCTTTGCTGCTATTTTTCCTGGTAGTGTGGGGAGGGACTGGGAGTCCTGTGAGAACCATTAGTTCCTTTTGAGAGGACTGATATGGACCTGGCCTTCTTCCAGTCTCTCTACTGTAGAAGTTGTAATTTATCATTAAAAAGCATGTATTATTTTTGTTAGCAGTTCAGCTACTTCATTCTCAGTTCCTTCAACTTTTCTGGATGGGTGCCATGGAAACCCAAATGATTTATTGTATTTTAGTTGTTGGGATTGAACAGGTACCTCTTTATCGCTATCTGTACATGTCCATCAGCTCTGGGCACAGTGCAGAGCAACCCAGACCCGACACCTGGTGCAGGAGGGATGGTAGGATGCAGCAAGGGGATGGAGAGCGTGTTCAGCATCGGCTGCCGCAGTTGCTTGGCTGTGTGGCAATGGCAGCAAGCTGTGTTTGAACTGGAGGCAGAGCCCAGCTTGCCGTCAGCTTCTTGCCTTCCTTAGGTGTGTTAGGTTTCTGAACTGAAAGGAGTAAAGCCAAGAGATGCCTCTCCACCTGCATGCTACCATATATTCGGGCACGCATCAGAGCTGCTGAAAAATGTTACTCTGCATTAGTCATTTTGCTGTCACACTGAGGGGCATGCAGTCTCCCATGCCTAGCTGGCTCTCAGCCTTTCCTGTAAGCTGATGTATAAGACCAGGTCGTAAACTTGTTTTCCATTATGTAAACAACCCTTTCTTCTTTGCTTTGGGGCACTACTTCTGTCCTATTGGCATGGGAGTAGAAATAAGAACAGAGAGACTGAAGACTCATCAGTGTCTTCTCTGTGAATTCTTCCTCCTCACTGACGTTTACAGATTTTTTTCCAGTTGCCCCAGATATTTTCCTCAACTCGGTAGAAGAATCTCAGCAGAAGTATTGCAATAAAAGATGTGATTACTCTATGCTGCCCTATTGCATGTAGGAATGCTACACGTGCTACGCTAACAAATTTATAAGCCAGAGTAATGCAACAAGCCTGCTGCTACCTCACATCTGCATGCGCCTATGGACAGGCAATACGGAGCACACATAATGCTACCTTATGTTAATAGCAGGATGGCCAAATAATACAGGACAGCAAACTTTCTCTCAGGAGATTATGTTGCTGGTGCAGACACCAGGACCGAGACATTTAAATGAGAAGATGCAGATCCCTGAGGCTGAACATAAAATATTTATATGAAGAGACGGTGGACCAATAAATTTTAGTTATAAATGGTTACAGCTGAAGGTAGTAATAAATAACCTTCCAAAGGCAATATTTCAATTTACACTTATTGTACTTATACTACACATTATATTTTCAGGAAACAATAATAATTATAGCAGGACATGGAATTAGCTCATGTTTAATGAATGATTACCCAGTTTAGTTGTGATCGTTATAACATCAGGACACAATTAAAACTGTGAAATGTTGTTTATTCTGGAGAGATATGGGACTGTTTCTCCACAGCTGCCATTTGTATGTCCAACCAATGCGTAATCTGTTCATTAAATTGTGACAAAGTTGGTTGCGCTTTAATAAATTTGCCAGACCACTCCTAATTCTTGAATTTCCATTCATCTAACTTCAGCTGTGCAGGCTTCACATGGTTTTTGGCAACAGAAAGTTAAATCCAGGGAAAGATTTACTTTTCAGGGAGCTTAATGGCAATCTCCTACTGATCTGCAAGAACCCTAGTTCAGATCATCGCATGTTGTTCTCCTCCATCACCTCCTGCAAGTTGACTGTATCCAGCATGGCTGCTTTCTCCTCATTACTTAGGGCAATACTGTCATTTTCTTCAGCCTGTGTATCTCTTGTACGGCAAAGCATAGCTTTGTTTCAAGTTGTCATCTTGCAATTAAACACTTGGGATGAGTTTTAAAGAGAAATACCTTATATGGTGACATAGATGTAAGTGCTGTGTTGACATCTCTGTCAGGTCGATCTAGCCTTCTCTGGTGTAAGTGGAGCAGTTTAGGCTACATAAAAACAAGTCACGCTTGGTGCAAAGCAAGCATCTGCTAATAAATCTGGTTGTCCACAGTCTCGTCTCCTGGTGACTGCAGCTGTCCTGTGGCAGGGACCAGTAAGCTCTTTCAGGAAGTGTAGTGGAGAGATCTTGGGTTGTGTGTCTGGCATATTAACCTTAGATAGTGAGAGAGATAACAGAGTCATATTGACTTTGCATGCAAGTTGGAGAACTCTTGCCTGTTTAACCTGACCTGAACTTCTAACAGATGGGCTTCACCTTTCTCTAGGAATGGCAGCTGTATAAAACTTCAGTGTCTACTCATGCACAGTCCTTAGGGTCCCGTGGGCAATGCAGAGAGAGGGAGAGCCATCTCCTAAGGATGATTTACCTCACCCTTGTCATAGGATGCTGCGAGTCTTCTCCTAGGGAGGCTTATTGCTTGTTGTTGGCTGTAGACAGTACTCTACAACAGTCTCTGAATGATCAGCTTTCATTAGACAGACAGCTCTTGGATGGCTAAATCTGACGAGAGAACATCTGTCCTCTCTAATGTTTTGAGATCCTTTGAGTGAGTGTCTCCTGCCTAGTTGCACGCTGTGATCATTTTTCACTTCTTTTTTTTCTGTCTGTCTTTGTCTTTACCCAGTGCTTTGTGTCTGGCTGCCCTTATCTACCCCCCTTGTCTCTGTGGATAAAAGACTGATTTTGGGAGGAAATACGTTCTTAGCCTTTCCCAGAGAGGAGATGACTTACTGGAAGGATAGATGGGAGCTGTAGACAGGCCCAACCATGGTACAAGGTGCCTCCAAAGCCCTCTAGAGTTAGGTCTTAGATGTATCTTGGCCAATCTAGTATTTAGGATACCCCTGGGTACATGAAGATGCCTGAGGGATGATGCTTTAGACGTGAGACATCTCTGTAACTTCAAGGCATGAGTCTTCATGATACTTCTGTGACTGAGTTGATTTAAAGATACGAGTGAAACAAGGTCTGCAAGCACCAACTAATGCATTGAACAAACTACCATAGCTAGCAGTAGAAAACAGAGACGCCTTAGGTCATGCAAGCATAGAGTAGAAACAGCTTGTTAATAAAACCAGCAACTTTCAATTCTACATGCAAGCTGAGCACAGTTCCTCCAAGTTTAGTTAGATATGCATCAAATTGGCTGTGAGAATAAGTGCTGGGCACAAGTAGAGGAGAGCGTTTATTCTAAGTGAGAAGTATCAGCAATTTATAATCCCAAAAACTCTTTACTGGTTTTGCAGTTAATAAATGTTATGTGCATTTCCCAGGCAATGTCTAGACCCGCTTGGTGGATGCTGGACTGCTACGCTTGTTTCTGGTGAAGTTTAGCATCAATGGGAAAGTTGTTTGGAGGCTGGGAAGGGGCAACGCTAGAAAAATGTTGACGCAGAGTTTACTTTTCTTACACTCTCCCTGGTCCAATGCAAGTGGTGAACTGCCGTCTCTCTTTTTTTTTCTAAGAGAGTATGAGAAAGCTGCCAGATTTCCCCCTCATAACTACATCCCCTAATAACTACACAAGGTAAACTTAGCTGGGAAACCAAACAGGTTGGGTTGCCTTTGGGGGGAAACCAACCAATTTGCAGGCTTTGATCTTTGCTACGACATTTGGAATGTGCAAGGGGACAGAAAAAGGAGAAACAGGCAAATATTTGAATGCAGGCCTCTGTGACAGCAAGCGAGTATTCCACCCAGGAGCCCCTTGGAGAGCTTTTGGCTGCATTATCAGAGGAGTGGCCCTTAAATGGGCAGACAGAGATGGCAAATGCCAGACTTAAACTAATGACATGTCTGCTAAGGATGCACTGCATTTCCATGCTCCCCTTTACACTTCTGAACAAGCTCTTGTACAAGGTTGTGACCCTCATACCCAAGAAGAGTATTTCAGGCAAATTTTTCCCATTAACAAAAGCAGAGGAATATATCCAAAAACTCTAGTGAGAGCTGGACTGACCTCTACACTCAAAGCACAAAGGTCGCTTTGCTGACATCGGTGAACACTCTTGCTCTTAAAGCCAAAAGCACAGTTGAATGCTTCAGTGTGCTGGGACCTTGGAGTTGACACAAGATTGTGCGCTCTGCACCTGCCCTCACAAAATGCATCACTTAGACTCTTCTTCAGCAGCTTTACAGTAGCTTTGCACAGAATGATTAGACAGATGGAAGAATGAGCAAACGTAGACAAAATGATGAAAATATTAATACATATTAAGATTGTCATTAATAATTTAATTACTAATTCAATTATTGAAGAATAATTATTAATATTTATAGCATCCAGACTGGTGATGATAGATTAATAGCAGTGGCATAACTTAACAAATATTTTTAAATTACAACATTTAAGAAATAACTTTTCCACTATTTATCCATCTTAAATTTAAAAAATGTGAAGGGTTCATGAATATATGCAATCTTTACTGATTTTAAAACATTATGATTTTATTTTTATTATGGATTGCTTTATTGTAGATTTTATCCTCAGATTGTTTCCCAACAAACTAATTCTACAGTCTCTAAGACAGAAAGAAACTTATGGCAAAATTAGGTTATAGTAATAGCACTATAAATCTGTGGTGTAAGTATAGTAGTATGGAAGTACATAATTTCTTTCTACTGATTTCTCTTTCTGAAGTCTCTATAATACAGTGATTGATGTATATAAACAGCATTTAGCACATATTAATCTAGGGAGTCAAAATATTATTTTAAAGTTTTCCAAGACATGTTCATCCAAATTTATGTCAGAATCTCCTGAAAGTTTACGTTGGCCCATGTTTTGCAATATTCATTTTTCACTGCAAAAGTTCCTACATGACATTTTCCATGGCAGTGGTATTGCAGTAAATATCTAACATATATATGCATACCAAAATGCAAAAAGTCGCAAAGAAAATTTCTGAAACAAAACAAGAAGTGAAATTTGCAGTTTCTGCAAAATGTCTTCTTTGGGATTCTTTGTCAAAAATTATTTGCTAAGATGTTTATCCCCAAAAGTTTTATTCTATTGGAAAAAAAGGTTTTGGAGGAGATCACTCCACCTGATCTTACGAAAAGCCTATGCCTGCCAAATTTTAAGGCTTGTCTGTGGGAACTCTTTCAACAGATGTTTGCTGTGTGTGGTATTATAATGTTTTCTCTAAACTGTTTTTGTCTTAAAATGTTTTCTGTGAAACTGCGCTTCATAGGAAAAAAATAATTCTTTGACTTTCATCACAATAGCATCATGTCAAAAATAAACCTGAGATCTCATTATTTATATTACTGAATGGCCTTGCCTGAGAACAGACTGTTCTACCATCAAATAGAGTACCAAAGTACAGTGGGAGATGGTCTTTGCTCTAAAGACCTAACAATGGAGGTAAACAAGACAAACAAGGAGAAGATGACAAATGGAGCATCCTGAAACGACTGCACAGAAGAGGTGGAATACAAGTGGCAAACCTAAGCCATTTTCCAATGTATTCCACCATTTCCTCTCCTCTCCATCATTCCTCTCTGGTAGCCAGGATGGGCCTGGGACATGCTCCTGGTGACAAGAGGTAGAAAATTCCTGCTTTGCTTCAGTGTTTATACTGAGAAATGAGCTTATTAAGGAAGCAGATCTAGAAATGCCCCAGGTTGTACCTTGTAACTCAGCTGAAGACAAGCCGATAGGGAATGAGGATGACTAAATTTATTCATTCAGTGGGTGGACATTCCTGTCTTGCAAACTACAATGACTGATCCATCATAAAAAGTTGGGCTATTAAATTGCTATTTAGCAAATACAAACCGAAACACCTCCTGTACATCTGAAATCATGCATCTTTGCAAAGTTTGGGGGTCAAGCTGGCCCACCTACCAGTGTGATTCCTTTAGTTACCGCTTCATAGACATGGCTAGTGAGGCTGGTCCTTTAGGAGGTCATACACCCTGAAGCTCAGAAAAGAAGCTGGCTTACAGGTTCATTTTATTTAAAAGTGTCTATTCTAGTTTATTTATTTTGGAGAAAAAAAATAACTGAAAATGTGCAGGTTTTCCACAGCATCAGAATAAGTTTCTAATTTCTTCATTAGTGCTATTTTCAAGATGAGCGGTGCCACTTCATATGAGTGCTCTGGACTTCAGTTTCTTCTGCCCTGGGTCATATCACAGCTGTAATCTCTCTGCCATGAATTTACTGGAGAACATGTAGAGTTTGCAAATAGTATTTCCTTGCCTAAAAGACAAGGTGGTGCTTCTTCAGCAGTTGCTGTTCTTTGAACTTATCCGAGGGCTTTGTCAGCAAGCGAATTCTCTTCAGGATTCTGCTTCCTCTGATATATTGGAGGCTATTTCTTGGCATGAAGTAATTAGAGACAAGGCAATTTTACAGCAGAAGGCTTGGGGATGCTCCCTAATCATGGCCTACTCCCTGCTCAAGTGCTGCGCTTGCTGGTGACCCCCTCATTGCTGGAAGCAATTGTGTTTTCTGGGGCAAATCAGGTCACCGAGATTTGCATGCTTCCTGGTGGCTAAAGCAATAAGCAGGAGCTACAGGAGACATCTCTTCAGGATGGCATTTGCTGTGGGTGAATGTGAGCGCCCTGCAAGGTGGAGGCAGTCATTAACTGTCCACCTGGCACAGTTTGGGGATCGGAGCTGGCCTGGCAGGGTGTTCATTTGCAAATAGGTGCTTGTGCTCAACTAAGCATGAAGAGGGAATGGGCGATATCTTCCCCAGAATGGGAGGCTTTACCAGCAGAGTTTGTGCTTCGCTTCAACAGAGATGATCTTTCACAATATCCCAAGTGCCCTCAGAGGGAAAGCAGAACCACATGAGTCTGTCGCACATCCCCTGGACAACAACGATATTACCCAAGCCACTGATCATCTTAGAAACACCTCTGAATGAGCAGGTTGGTGGCCTGAAGTCTTTTTACAGGTAACTGCAAATATAAATGGAGAGTTTCATTGTATGGGATATAAGAGAAACCCAACTGTCATGCAGCGAAGTGTCTGAAAGGCTGACCTGTTTAGCTCCCTCTGCAATCCAGGTCATGATGACCTTCCAAAACTGAAGCACTTCTCACTTTGACATGTGAATTGTGAAACCGCTGCTTGTCTACAGCCACAGAACCAGAATAGGTCTATGCTGTGTAAAGAGCTTGCTTTCTGATAAGTATTTGTGCAGGGAAATGTGGTTTCTCCAAAGAGACAGCAGTTGTCATCCTCACCTTTGTCACCACAGCTGGAAGCCAAAATGGATTATTCCATTTTTTTCAAGTATTAGGTTTCTGCAATGAAGATTCAAGTGGAGCTTCACTTGGTGGGACTCCTCCAGATGGTCTCATTTCAGGTTTTCCATGGAGAAGCTGATGGTTTTGTCCTGCTTCCCTGCTCGCCCAAAGGTTGTCAGTGCTCAGTTCAGCATTAAGGCATGGCAGATTGATGGAGCTGTCTTTCAAGATGTGCAGCTCCTCAAAGGCTGGTGCTCAAGGGCAGATGCATGGCAAAACAGTAGTTTTCTTTGCCAGGAGGTATGGGGACAGAAGAAAATGGTGGCAGTAACATAGCAGGTTTTCCTGCTTGTCCCTATTCTTATTCTCAAAGTTAAAATCTAGCATCCTTGCAGGAGGGGAAACACAGGATGGGGGCGGTGCCTTATGCTTCACTGGTGAAGTCACACTGGTGAGGAGACAAACCAGAAAGAAAATGGGTTTTTCTGGAGAAAAAGTGTCTTCCTGGCAGATGGCTCAGCCAGCCAGCCAGCAAGAATTACAAACCTCTCTGGGAATCCTTTCTTTATGGCTAGTGAGAAGGTGATATTGCTAGTGACAGCACAGAAAGATTGGCTGGAATAAAATAAAGAGGTTTCCATGGTGATCCCTTCATATTGCAGTAAATTTCATCTTGCAGTCAGCTGGGTTGTGTTTCTTCCCCTGGAGGAAGAGTCCTTGGCTCCTCCCGCATTATTAGTTACTACTGGTGGTAACGAAATGCTGGCAGACCCCAAGCAAAGCAGGCAATGTGGAAGTCTCTGCAATGGCCTCGTTAATTATCCTAAAGAGGTCAGATTGCCCAGGCAGCCTGCAGGTGCTTTAGAAATAATCCTGATTTCTGTTTTAAACTGTAAATAGATAAAGATCAGATATAAAGAGACAGCTGTCACTTAAGGTAATAGAGGAAAGCAATAGGTTTCTTCCCGTTTTACAGCTGGGGAAGGAACCATAGTCAAATTGTGTAACTGTCCCAAAACAAGAGCACAGCTGATGTTAGAGGTGGGAATTGAATATATAATTCCCGAACTCCAGCACAGAAGATGCCTTTTCTCTCAGAATGCCAGGGAAGGCACTGACCTGCAGAGAGACGACTGGCGGGGAAGGCAAGATCTTTGCGCTGGGGTGACCAATGCAATATCACCTACAGGAGCATAGCAAAGGGAAGAGGTGAGGGTTCCTCCCAGGTTGCGTGCTATGACAGGGGCAAAAACTGTCTGGCAAAAGAATGACCTTTCTTTTCCAGAGGTGAGGAAGCCCCTCCAGCTGTTGTAGCTGATTACTCACCAATTCAACGTGCATGAGCTCTCCTGCAGTGCTGAAGAAATGAGCAGCCGCAAGACGTGTCTCGCTGTGGGTAGGCTCAGCGATGAGCTTCCCAGCTTGTTCCTGGGATGACGGCATCTTTCCATCTGCATCTGAATTTAAGAATCATGAACGCAGTGCTAGCTGAGGTTTAGCACCCAAAGCAGGCTTAGTAAGAAAAGCATTTCCCTAAGAAGGTGTTTCATTGAATGCAAATGAATGCTGCCTTAGGATCATATTAATTTACACCACAGAGTAAATCTCTTCTATCTGCTTAATGCACTACACAACCATAAAAATGTTGAGCTACCCATGGCCACACTCAAACCTCTGTTAATGGAGTGTCTTTGGGACTGCTTATTTTATATTATATGCAATTCAAATGATATGCTGGAGACTTGAGAAGCAAAGAGTGATTTGCAGAAGGAATGTCCTGGTTACCACTAGCTGTAATGGCTCAGGGTATGCGGGAACTCTTGGGAGAGCAGGAAGAAAGTGCGTGGGGGTGAGCTGCTCCTAAACATCAAAAATCATAGGGTCAGTTACCAGCTCCATCTGGGAACTCACCGTGGAGAAGGATAAAATGAAGCCCCTGGAGGCTGTTTTTTTCTCCCTTTTTCTCCTGAAGTTAATCTTTCTTCCAAAGCTTGGGAAAACTGAGATTTGCTTCTCTTGAAGCTATTGTGCTCAGCTTTAGTAAAATGCTGGATCCCACCTTCTGCTTTCCCATTCATAAATCTGCTGCTCTGCACTGTCAGGAAGATGGTTGCTGTGATTGCACCCCCGAGCTTGGAAAGCACCAGCCTGGCAGACAGGCTGGACCTCGTGCTACCCAGGCTCTGCACAGCAGCTGTGGTGGCCGAGGGCATGATGGAGAGGGTCTGCTGGCCACCAAAGCAGCTGGTTGGACAGGCTGATGCACTTGGAGGTAATTTCACTGTCTGTGCTGGGACACAGTACACTCAGGGATTAATGTGCTTAGATTTGTTGAGCCCCAGCCATTTTTCAAGATAACCTTTCCTCAGGTGGGGCACATTTCAAGACAAATTTCCATCAGATGGAGCTGAGAGAGAGGAAGGGGGCCGCTTGAAGGATGTCAGCTTTTTGTTGGATTTTGTCTTTTTTTTGCAGTACTTGTAAGAAAACTATTGCATCCACCTGCTGGAGGATTGGCTTTATGCTCCACAAGGATGTCTTTTGGGAGGACCCAGGACAAGTGGTAGTTTTGGTAAGGAAAAGAACTGGCATGAAGTTGCCACTCTGAGCAGCAAAGTCATCCGAAGTGTTAATGTCCTGCAGTTGACAATGTGAATTGGGGCTCAATCCTCTAGTTTGCAGTAGACCAGCTACAAAAAACATGTTTGGTAGCCAACTTTCAATGTGCAACCAGTGGCACTCATTATTATGTGAAGGGAAAGCTGTGAGTCTTTCTACAAAGGAAAGAGCTATTTAAAAAAAAAAAACATGGAAAACAAAGACAGATCAAGGCATATGCTGACTGACTCTGCAAGGAGAGCTTGAGAAAGTCTTATGAGGCAAAATAAAAAGATATAGGCTGGAGGCTGTGATTGTTATCCCAGCTCAATGCTGTTGAGCTGCAGTGCGTCGGCGACAGCCAGGCAATCTGCTCGGGGTGATTGCTCGCATCTCCCTTGCTTCTCCCTGGGAGTGGCATGTGTGTATTACCGGGGTAAATTTGCTTTGCAAATCTACCTTTGTGTCTTCAGATTAGCTTTATTTGCTTAAAGATTTTGGAGGTAATGTGGGGGAATATTCATGCTTCTATTAGCTAAAATTTCTGCTTCTTGTTAACATCATACCAGCATGTCATTCAGGGCAAGCACCTAAAGTGGGTATTTTGGGGATTAGAGATGCATTTTTTTCTTTGCTTTTAAATAGTTTCTCTTGAAGTTACTGACTCCATAGTGGTTCACTGTCCGCTGGGCTCACTGCTGTGAGTACAGCTCAGGTTGACCGTTGGCTCCTGCTTTTGCTAGGTGCGAGTGCTGCTCAGCAGCACAGCTGAAAAACCACTGGGCCCAGTGCATACCTGTAAATTCATCCAAGGCCACACATAAACACTAACACCCAGCACCACCTATGTAGGTGTGCTTTTGCTGTCTGGTGCGCTCTGCGCTGCTAGCACTGCTGATAGTGTCAGCACCTCTCAGAAGTGCATCCTTCTGCTCAGAACCCGACAGTGAGATAGGAGTGCACACATGGTCTTTTGGCTGTGAAGGCTAAACAGTCGTGTCTTGCTGATTGCTCTTCTGAGTAACACAGCATTAATTTGGGGGATGACGTGAGAAGCAGAACCTAATCAGCTGTGCTTTCAAAGCTGGAGAGAGGGAAGCAAAAGGCCCCGGGTCATGTTATTTAGTCATCTGCCTGTGCCAGAGCAGCCTTGTGATGCTCCCCCACCAGCCAGTTTTATTCCCAGCAGAATGATTTATCATAGGTTTCTTTATTTAAGACAGAGAAAAACACTCAGTAGGAATGTTTGCCTCAGATCAGCCCTGCCGCACAGGTTTGGGAAAGCTGATGCCCATCCAAATGATCCAGGACAGCCTAATGACATTAGCATGCTGCACCTTGTAAACGGGAGTTTCTGTCCAAGACCATGGGCAGATGCAGAGAAGAGTCAAAGGGTTTTAGTAAAATACATTGAAATTTCACAACATTATGAATTCTGATTTCAAAACTATCTTTGGCTACCTGGCAAAAAAGCTTCAGCTTTTTCACCAGCAGCACTTCCTGGAGATGGGCTATAGATGATAGAGCAGATAAGCAAGAGATGAAAAGGAGCGGACTATTGCCATAGAGGTGATACTGGACACCATGCAAATCTTCTTGGTACAGTCAGGTGAGGCCAAGAGGGTGTCTCATTGCCCTTCCTCAAGCTGCAAAGAAGCAGAGCTTCTGTTTGTTTTAACCACCTGGCTGGCTGCCTGGTATCTTGGTGGACATGGTGGCAGGGAAGTAGGAGAGCTGCAAGAGAAAAGTATTAGCCAAAATGTGCTGCCTGGATGGGCATTACCTCAGGGATTACCCAGGGTTTGGGAGCAACAGAGAACTAACCAAGTTAAGCAAGTAGCTTTGCCTGAATCTCTGCTGAGGTTCAAAGAAGCCCAGAAGTGTTTTCTGATGTCTCAGTCTTTGTCCTGACAGGCTCTGAAACTGGCGAGGTGCTTTATTACTTGCTCTGCTCTGCAGGTCACGGACACACAACTGCACATGATCAGCGTAGGCATCCATTCACCAGAAAGAACTGGTGGCACGCTCAGAAATTGCCTTGATGTGGGCAACCACCAGCTCCAGCAATGTGGCATCTGAAGGAATTTGTTACTCTTTCTTTAAAAAAAAAAAAAAAGTGACTTTTTTTTACAATTCCCATTTGTTAAAAACGTGCAAGCACCTCATTAACTCTGATGGTACGATATTTTTGGCTAGCCGTATTGCTAAGCATGTGTTAAGCTCTGATGAAGTGCAAGAAATTACCTTTGTAACAGCAGTGGTATCTTCTGAATGCAGTTAGCGCCTCCCGAGCCCTGATAAGGTGCGAAAAATGATCTTCCCATCTACAGTTGTGTCAACTGAAGGTAATTAGCACCTCTACATGTGCTTAAAATCATGACCACAGGTTATACCTTACAGCAGCCTGCAATACATTAACGCTTAATCCCATCTTTGTGAATCAAGGAAAAAAATCACTGCAGAACCAGTGCAATGAATACAATTAAGTGCCATTAACATTCCATTAACTATTTTTAATGATGTAATTCCAATCCCAGATTGGTGAACAACGGGCTAGGGGGCTTTTTGGAGCTCACGGACAGTGGTTGCTTGCTGTATATGCATGTGTCAGAGGAATATCTCTTCACTCCTGGTACACCTTCTTTAATCAGCTCTGTTAAGCTGAGTGGCAAAACCAGACTTTTCCCTCAGTTCTTAGGGCACAGGCACCCCAGAATGCTGCAGGGAGTGCAGGATGCTCCTCCCAAAAATGCTATCTTCTCTGAAGGGAAAAAAGAGAGATAAAAAGGGAGAAAAAAGCACCATAGGTATTTTTTTCTTCAGTGTAAGTAGCCAGGTTCCAGTGTATTGATCATTTCTTATATCCCTCTCAGGCTATTAATCTCTCCTCTAACTGCACTAAAAGAGATCCAGTCTATGTCTCTGTGTGGAAGTCTCTCCGTGTCCAAATAATTATTGTCAGCAGTGTCCAAACTCCTCCTTTTCCTGTTGTTTTCCTTCCAAGTTTGACTGACTAGAACTTACTATACGGAGGATGTGTGACTTACCCAAGAGCTTCAGTAAACTTTTCCATGCAAACACAGAGTGCATACAGAATGGTCATCTTCAGATGTCATATACTTACACTTTTCAGGGGGATATTTCAAAGCTGCAAATAAGAAAGTAATGCAGACACACACCTCAATGGGATTGAAAAATAATTTCATTCCAAACACATTTTTGCTATATATATTGAATGAGTGATGAGTCCAAGCCATTTTCTGTGCTGGGACTCATCTGACACTCTTTGCCCAAAGCCATACTTTTCAAGAAGCTTTGCTGAAATCACTGGCAACACTCCACAACAGTGAGCATCCCCATGCTGCGGCTTTGAATGAAAGTTGGACGCAACAGCAGCAGCTTCTATCTCTCGCCTTTATCCATTTTTTAAAAGCCAGGTATTGAGTTTTCACTTTCAAGAGGTATCTGCAACAACTGTGACTTTTTTTTTTAATTTTATTTCCAATTTTTTCACTAAATTTGTAACCGAAAAGGACAGATCCTCATCTGGAACACCTGACAGTGGATGTTCAGGGCTTCTACTGCTGCTGGCAGCAGCCCCGCCCTGGTACAGAGACTGTATCTTGTTAGGGCAGAAGGCAACACCAAACCCAACATGTTTCACTCCCCACATAACATAGGACATAAAGCTTTACTCAGCGATTCCTGCACAGAACCAAGTAACTTGTGACCGAACTAGGGCATATCTTTGAGAAAGACACACTCAAGCTCGCTGTAATTTATTCTTGACCATCCTTTATTTTGTCTGTATCTCCACAATGCACGGCACTCTGCACAGAACTAACTGCTCCGAGAAAGATCAACATCTGCAAAGAGTTCTCTGAGAGTGATATTGTCCTGGTTCTAAACCTAAACCCAAAGCCTATCCCCGTTAATAGAAACGTCTACTGTGAATTTAGTTGTTCATGGGTTTTTCTTCTCAATGAAGCAAAGATTGCTGATGCAAGTTGGGGTGGAGGGCTTCTTCCCTTCCCCTCTCTCTCCTAAACATTTGAGATGAAGTTATCATGCAAAATGAATGTCTGCATCAAAAAAGTCCTACTGAACCCTGAGAAGCCTCCAAGGCAGCCAGGATGCGAATGCCTGATGTTAAGTACCTGGAACGCTGCTGTTGTCTTTCACCTTGGCACAGCAGCATGAAGTGACCTCCTCTATGTTCTTCTGAAAACTGCCCCACAAAATTCCTTGTTCTAGCTGTAAATATTGCATTTTCATGAAGAGGTGGGCATGCACATTCTGTGTATTGCTGTGAACATGACCTGCGTCCCTTGGGGCAGCCGGGGCTGAACTTCACGTACCACCATCCACCGACTTACTGGTGCCCTTGGGGAAAGGTCACCATCTTTTTCCAGGTACAAAATATTCAGGTGTCATGATGTACAAGATTTGAAGTGCTCCTTTTTGTAGTGTGAGGAAAAAAAACCTCAGCTTAATGTTATCTTTCTGCACCCAAGCATGAGAGCTTAGGTGTCTAACTTAGTCTTCTGGATCAACTGCATTAACAGGAAGGGGCCTGATCTGAAGGCTGCTGAAGGCAATGGGATCAGTTGCTAGGTCTGGCTGATGTTGGCTTCGCTGGCTGTTTCTTTGGCTTTTTGGTGGGGCTTATATAAGATCTGCAGGTCCCAGCATGGAAATCAGGTGTTGGGGAATCACACCTCTACTTTCTTCTTTTACTAAATCTTGTCTTTTAGCAGTTCCCTTGCTGCGTTGGGATAAATGCCTCTCTGCTGTGTATATACATGTGTAGTGATACCCCACAGTGTCTCCACCCTGGACGCCATTTTTCACTGGCCTGTCATTGCAGAGAGCCACAATATCGATCTGACGCTCTTTTTCTCAGGGCAATTCCTGCTGGGTCCAGGCTCTAGGAGTCATGCTGGCTGCTGCAGCGAGAGCTGCCGGCAGGAACAGCATCCCACCAAGATGAACTTGCATCTCATAGGCAATGCGGTGCAAGGATGACTGCTGGCTGAGGGGGAATTTGGGGACAAAGTGGCTGTGCTGAATTTTTACCTCCTTGCCTTTCTGAAAGGCAATGCAACATTGCAGTCGACAAAGCAGGTCAGGAAGAAATGAATCTGTTTTAAGGAAAAGTCCTGAAGCTGGAGGTGAGAAGAGACATTTCAGCATTATAGAGAATAAGTGGATTTGGGGCCACGTGCCCAGCTGGGGCTAGCCAGCGCTGCGGCTGCCTCTTGCCGGAGCGTTCTGCAGTCCCACTTGGATGAAGCTGGGAGGATGCAGTGCTGACAGCCATCCATTCTGTAAATTAAATTTCACTCCCCTCGGTCATCCTCAGCTCGCGGCCCCACTCACTTGTAGAAGGGATGCTGTTCGTGCAGGTTATTATGGGCTGAGTCCAAAACCTGTGAGATCAGCGAGAAAGGCTTTGGCAGCCCAGGGAGATGTGAGCTAGGTGCTCCAGGAGTGGGTTTCAGCTCACCCATTGCCTCCACCTGTGGGCATGATGGGTAGGGTGGGACTGGGGAAATCCTTTGCTGCTGGTGGGCTCCGGCTCAGCATATAAACCATTGGACATTGTGGGATGCAGAAGCTGACTTTGGCTGTCCCACTGCTGTGAGCAGGCCAGGCCAGGCCAGGCAGTATTTCTGCAGAGTCTTCCTGGCTTTTCTTTTTCTCTATCTCAGCCTAAAACCTCTCAAGAAGGACTGAACTAATGGACCAAAAAGCCCAAACTGTCTTGTTCAAAGCAGTGAGAGGGGACTGCAATCAGCCGCAGGGCTAAGCGTTTCTCCTTGCAGTAGGGTGCAAATCCCTGTTACAATACCCTACTTCTGTGGGCTGAAGTCCCTGCATCTGGGAAGGGGAGAGGAAAATGTGAGTAGTGAACTGGAGCTGGAAGAGTACTGCTGTGTCAGCAGAGTTTGAGGGGACCTTCTGGCCTCAGAAGCAGAAAATCTGTCCCCCCCCCAAGCATGATCCTTGCCTGTGACTCCTTCTGGGTTTTCCAATGATGCACTAGGGAAAACCAGTCTATTCAGGTTATTGCACAATGCAGATATTTATAAAATTGTATCTATATAAGCAGAGGAATGTGCTTTTTCTGATGAGGTCTTGGAAAAAACAGCAGTATGTCGCTTGACCCAGGCCTTTAACTGGAACTGTCTTGGTAATTTAACGAAATTAAATGGCTGGACTATGGGGAGTTCATTAGTAAGTAATCCAAAGGCTAAAGCTCTCTGAGCTAGTTCAGCTCTCAAATGCTTATTTGTGCTTGCCAGATTCAGTAAAGTGAAACCCCTTAATAGGAGCTGACAGTATTTATAATATGCTTCCCTCTGATCTGCAAATGGTAACACATGTACATGGATGACTTCATATTTCTGCATGAGATTTCAAAAAAAAAAAAAGCACCTCCAGGACGGCCATGGGGTCCCCTGTGTTTCACTGGACAGGCTTGGGTGGATTTGCAGAGGCACATCTGCTGCTCGATGTCTCAAACCTCCTGCTTCTGGCAAAGCAAATGAGGGAATCTCATTTATTTCTAAAAAAGCTTTCGAAGATGGTTGCTGCTGAACCTGTGAGGGACTGTGGCTTTCTTGTCACGCTGGGCCATGGATGGGATTACGAGCTGTTTTATTTCATGCCATTTGCCCAAGGCGGGATCAAGGATGTAAAGTGCCTCTAGGATTTTGGTGGGTTGTAAAAAAGAATGCTGAATTGCTGCTTATTTCCTCTGAGTGAGGATTCAGAGGAGTGCTGCGTAAAGGGAACAGGAACCTCGGAAACCACGTGAACGTGCTTAAGTTTCACACTATTTAATTCACCGGCTATAAACAAGATTGCAATTAAGTGAACTGTGACGCCACTAAAGGTTTGGCAGGGAACTTACTAATGGTTGCTTGAGATAGTCAAAGGAATATCCTGACTCCAATACACCTGAATTTATTTTAAGGTAGCCTGTAAAGACAAACCAAACCTGTGCTGGCCCTTAAGGGTTGTCCACCATGAAAGCCCTCAGGGAAGGCTCTGTAGGCCACATCCTAGAAGTAGCATTTAGTTTTTAACAAAACAATTAAAACCTCATGGTGTGAGTTTGGTAGAAGTTCAGTGCAATCATGTGGTCAGCCCTTGGGCTGGAGTTGAAGGGCTCTGGCTTATCCATATGGGAAAACTTCCCTGACCTGAGTTAACGCTGGTGATGTCCTAGGAGGAAATGCAGTTTTCTGTAATTGAAATCTATTTCATGGAAAATTCTTGCTGGGCTTTAGTCTAGCTGCTGCATAAGTTCTTCTAAAAGTAAATAATACCATCTGCTAGATGCCTCTTGCAAAGAAATTCTGGTATGAATATTACAGAGGGAAAAACATCAGTCTGAGTAATAGATATTGCAAATATTGTCAGATCTGTAGTCGTTTCAGCAGTGTGGTTTTTGTTCTGGAGTGTGTGAAATGCCCCAAGAATCAAGTGGATTTTGAAAGAATGGTCGCTGCCAAACATGCAGGGAATCTGCATCTTTTTACTGGGGGTGCCTGAATCTGTCTCGATTTACACCAGGGCACTGCATCCCCAAAAGAGCTTGCGTTAAATTAGGCACTGCCAGATGTAACTTCCATGTCAGAAATTTTATGGTGTGGAAAAAGACTGGCCATTTTATCCAAAGTTAGGATGTGAAAGGTCTTGTGGCAGCTACCAGAGATTTTAAGTACTGCTGAAGTCCATGTAGCAATCCCATCTTCTCTGAGCTCGGGCCAGCTGCTAACCTTTGCAGGCACCTCTTCTTCTCCTTCCAGGCTTTTGCTAGCCTGGCTCAATGAAGTCCAGGGCCTGGCAAAGAGCCAGAATTAGCTACAACTCTAAAAACCTCCATTCCTAGTGTGGTGTTGGGAAGAGCGGTCCTGTGCCCCTCTCCATAGGTGCTGTACAAGCATGGGCTTCCACTCTACAGCAACGAGGATTGTGTTTTTATTCCTAAACCATTCTTTCCACGTAAGACAGAAGCTCTGCAATCCTATCCAAGCAGTCTTTCTGCACCTGCTATGCCTATCCAAGGCAGCCCTGCACACGAGGTCCAGGCAGATCAAAGTCCGCACACGACATGTCGCAGACACCTGTCTCAAGGTGCTGCTGCAAGTCCTGCGTGTCCGTGCTGTGGCCATGGCGTGGGAGGAGACCCATAGACACTTGCTCAGGTGCTGGGATGAGTGGCTAGAGCAAAATGTGGGTACCTCTCCTCAGGGCTGGTCTTTTAGCAAGAGACAAGCACTGGTCAGGTGTGTAGCTTCGGCAACGTTGTTTTGCTGGGCGCTGCAGGAAACCCATCTGTAAATGTCACTGGAGGCATGGGGTGCTGCTGAGGGAATGGCCTGGAGCACACGAGTTTGGGTTTGGGTGGGAAAGGTGGTGCGTTTCACTGCGAGGGAAGCGGGGATGGGCAGGAGGGACAAAAGCGGCACAGCAACGACATCTTGTGATGCACGGCGACGGCTGCTTGTGCGTGCTGGGACAGCCGAGCGCTGCCGGCCGGGAAGCCCCTTGTCCCCCTGCCCAGCTGGAGCACTCGGCAGTGTCCTCACTGGGAGGGCAGCGGCTGTGGGGCAGGGAGTGGCGAGCCCGTTGACAGGGAGGGACGTTGTCCCCAGCGTGTTGTGCTGAGCCAGAGCCAAAGCAGGATTTAGGCAACGGCAGAGCGGGGGTGCGAGTGAAAAGGCTATGAAAGAAAGTCCTGCTTATTGCAGCCTCTTTTTTTCTTTTAGTTCTGTTAGGATGGCATTGCTGCACTGCAGGCTCTCTTGGGTGCTCTGTGGAAACCTGCACTCCACCCACCTGCAGATACCTGCTGAAGTACGTACACAAGTAATAGTTAATTTTCTTTTTCAAAGAAGTGTGCAAGTGCAAATGTTCTGTCTTATAGCTGAGGATCACTGTGGTTGAAGACCCACATCCCAGCACGTAGACTGGCATTTTATCGCAAACAAGGCTGGTAGTACCCATCCCTTCCCGCTTTGATTGCACTAAGGAGGAGCAGTGGCAAAAGTTATTCCATACTTGCACCGTGGGACTCAAACTTCAATGTTTCTAGTGGAAAGGCAGCAGCAAAGGCTGAGGGCAGGTTGAGTTGGTGCCCCACCACTGGGGCCTCTTTAAAGTGCCAGTCCAACCCAGAAAGTGGACAATTCCTCTTAAGGCCCTTTAGCTGTAACGCAGGTTGAATTATCATCACTTTTATACTGAACTCATGCAAAATCAGGAATTTTTTGTACTGTGGTGGCTGAGTTTCTTTTTGCGATTTTGTCTGTGTTCACACCAGTGCTTCAGTGTAGAGCTTGCAAGACAGAGGTCACACTCTGAGATGCATCAGAAATAAATGAAAGCCTTTGCATGAAACCCTGCAACATCAAACTGCTGCTGTGCTGAAGGTAATCATGAGCAGAAACTAGAAGGCTGAACTGCGTGCTCCTGTCCGACCTGTGTGGCATTACATCGCTGGGTAGGATTTTTGGAGACACCTAAGGCACTTAGCAGCATAAGCACTGCTGAAAGTCAATGAGACTTTGTTCAGAACAGCCTCAGGTGCTTTTCAAAGAATTGTCCTCTTGTGTGTTGCTTTAAAGACTTGTAAATTATAGTTAATTCCTACATTTTAGGTGTATTAGCCAGTTGAGCCCAGGATTACATTCCTGTCCTCCATAGGTTCCCACTGCTGGGGCCTTCTCCTAGACAGCCTGGATTGAAATGTTGGCAGGGCTCAGGAGTAGCAACTCCTGCCTTCGACTGCGTGAGAGAGCCATGAGCGTTGCTCATGTCACAGTGTCCTGTTCCCCAGCCTGAAGGGACAGGTCTGCATACCACAGATGGGACAGTGCTCTTCCACCACAAGAACTCAAACTTATTCAGTGCAAGCTGCTGGGAACGAAATAAAGCAGGTTGAGCTGCGGTCATCCTCCAGGTCATCTCCAGCTGAACAACTGAGCTACTTGCAGGGCACTTCTGCAAGGAAAATGAGTGTGGATGCAGTTTTGTGTGGTTTGTGATGCTGACTTCTCTCTTTCATGTGGAAACAGAGGTCCCTGTTACACTCAGATTGATATTAATGGCAGCAAGGATTGTAACTAGGCCACAGAGCCACCATGCCATTACATGTCTGTAAGGGTTTTCTCATTGACTTTGGTTTGGGGTTTTTTTTAGGGAATATCAATCCTTCCCATGTTATTCACAGATAACCAGGAAGAAGTACCCACCATAAATGAGATCAAAATGTGGCAAGTTTCTACCTGACCTGCTATTCACTTTGGACAAACTTCTGAAACTGGCTGCAGGTAGTGAATCAGCTGCAAGGTTTTGTCTGCTTCATCACTTGGTTTTTCAACCCACTCTGATTAGAAACAGCTTGTTGCCTCCAGTAAGCCTGGCAACGCTGTTGGCTTCAGGCAGATTAAATAATCTTGTCCTATACGTCAGACAGGTGAAAAAACAGGGTCTGCAGGAAACAGTAGAGGACTGAGAGTGGGAGGTGGGTGTGATAACAGTCTTTTGCAGAGAAGTCACCGGTCTTGTCCAGAAACCAGTGTCACAGCTCAAAATACCATAGGCAAGGGCTGGTGTTTTCATCTGGGTGCTTGTGCAGCACCTGTGGGGCCACCAGACTCCTCAGTTTTCATTGTGGTGTTGGGCTTTGGTGCTGGACTATCTCAGAAAGCAGGAACAGCTCCACCTGTCCTCTGGGTCTGATGGGAAAGTTCAGCTCTCAGAGGCAATTTGCAGTATTGTGACAGTACGTCTCAATTCTGCTGAAATTTCGCAGAAAAACATCAGAAAAACCTTAGCTGTCTAGCTAGCTCCACAGGCAGGTTTGAGATGAAGACCAAGGTTGTCATCTCTGTGCATACTACAGTAAAATATAAATTCAAAAATATATCCAGGTGATTTGCTGCTCTAAGTCTTCCTCTGCCGGACTGGAAAAGGTCTGTATAATTTAATATGTAATATCTGCGGGGGGGCTCAGAGTAAATGGTGCTGAGCAGAAGATCAGGCCACGGCTGCAGACAGGGGCTTCTGTCTGTGCTTTGGGTTGTAGATCAACTCTTTGAGACGACTATTGAGTTTTGTGGGACTTTCCCAGTGTGGTTGTCATGGCCCTGAACGTGACATTGTGTAACAGATCTGTGAGTCACCATTGGCATCAGAACCTGGTTTGGAAACATTTCGGATAATGCCTGACCCACTGCCTCAGCCAAAGCAGAGGGAGAGCTATGGCCACAGCTGCTCTCTCCTGTCTTGGGTTTTGAAGAGGATGCTGACTCCAGATATTACCTGGGCTGGGTGAAATCATACCAGGGACACACAGTAAACCAAGGGTTAGCCATGTCACCTCCTTTTTCTTCATCCCTGCACACAGAAAGCCCAGCTGCTGATGAATCAGGAAACAGTGATTCATAGCGGAAATGGCTCTTGCACCGAGAAGTCGATACTGTGTCTTCACCAAGCCCACACTGAAGACTAAAATCTTTTCATTGAAATTGGAAAGGATAGTTGGATTATTCTTAGTCATCCCCAATGCCTGTGTGGATGAGGGTGGGCGGTGGGTGGTGGGTGTGATTTTATTTTTTTTTTAATTATTTTTCTTTTTCTCTTGTGCCCACAGATCAAAGTGTCTGTGGTGTTCTTGCTTGCAGCAGCTGAAGGGCCACCAGCTCCTCTGAACAGCGCTCAGAGGTCCACAAGTGCTCAGGCTTGCTCTTGAGACTACAGGAGCAACAGAAATAAATCAACGAAGACAGGAGAGCAACAGCTAAAGCTGTGAATCAGCCTCAGTGCACAGGGCGTTGTGGAACAAAACGGGGCTTGGCTGACCCTGGCATGCTTGTCGAGAAGATGCCTATCTGGGTGCAGTGGAAAAAACTTGCAGAGTGAAGTGCTCATGAACTATTTTAAGGTTGCGGTGTTGTTCATCTTACAAAGATAACTTAAATGTGAAACCCCTCATGGATTTTTAATCTCTTAAAATAGATCTTTAGGTGCTAGGTTTTCTGCTAATTGATGCACAAAATGGTGTTGTATTAACATAAAATACATCAGCTAATATAAAGACAAGATTGTCCATTAAGCTACAGCATTTGTGCAATGTCTGTTGCTATGATTTTTGTAAACTAAGAGAATCCTTGTGTCCTTATGAAACCACTTGGTCATTCCCTGGGAAGACTTGAACTCTTTGGCTGATTTCTGTCACATCTCTTGGTTTCTCCAGGCTATATGAGAAGATGTTGGGCGAAGCAGTGCTCCCCGCAGAGAGTCCCCAGGGAGGGACAGGCTCCTGGCACGGGTTCACCTTTTATTAGTTTCCAACAAATTCAACAGTGCACAAAAACAGAGAAGAGGAGACTTCAGTCATTTTGCTGCTTGTGGAACTGACGCCTCATCTTGACTAGCGAACTATTTGTATAATTGTACGGGAGGAAAAACCCGCTCGAAACCTCTCTGTGCTGATTGCCATCTATAAAAAGATCTTGACAACCTCTCCTTTGAAAAGCTCTCACACCTCCACTCTGCAGCACGCTTTTGATGCTTTAGTAAGTGGGTAGTCCTCAGGCTACTGAAGTGCCATTCCTTTGTCTTCTGCACTGCTCAGCTCCCACTCGCCTGCACATGGTGGAGGTGGACCCCCCTGGATACGTCAGGAACCCTCACCTTAGGTGGTGCGGGAGTGAGTAGGTTCTTTCCGGAGCCCATATTTTTCTCAGGTACCACAGGTTTGTCAGCTGAAATGACAATACACTGTAGATCATCAGATTTCTGGGGGAGGGAAGAAGATAATAAGCTTGGGCCAGAATCTCCATCCTTCTCTAGGCAGGGGTTCAAGAGCAATCCCTTCTCAGCGCCTATTTCATATTTGACTGGTATAAAGGAAGCATCATCCATTGATGTAATGGGATCACAGAGAAAGTGAGGCATAAAATTATTTTCCTTCTTTCCCAGATAATTCACTTGTTGTAAATTAAGTAGTTTACCTATTTAACTACAGGTGAGTCACCAATGCCTGCACAACTCTACTGTTAATAAGGAGGGAGATTATCCAGGTGAAACTTTGAGACCTCTTGGGTCTCTTTTGCTAAGGGTGAAGTAGTGTTCTTCACAAGTTATGTTATCACTGAGATAGTGGAGAAGCTGGGGAAGGACCACAGCTTCAGCTGCTCTCAGTGTGTGGAATCTGGATGGGGTGATATCCCCATGCTTTAAGTGTTATCCAGTTCTCCATGCATAAAAGGAAGTTTCCGTTGAAGAGAAACTTGGGATTAGCATTGGATTAAGTTGTCCATGCAGGCGGAACTTGCAGCAGGTGGACAGCCAGCTTTCCCAAGGCTGGCATGAGCATCAGCTGGCTGGGCTCTGCCAGCAGCAGAGGTGGAGCCCAGGGCAGGGTGACCTTCAATGGGCTGTGCTAAGCAGCCCTGCACGGTGAGCTTCACATTCATTAATGTACCTGGTAAAATCTGAAACTACATGTATGCCATAGCAAATGCAATCAAGTATAACTAAGCCAACAGAAAGGCAGGATTTGTCCTGTTTTTCTCTGAATTGTCTTTCAAAATGAGTTGGAAATACTGTTTCTTTTTACACAGTGGCGATCAATTGTTTTTCAAAGGGCTTGAAGCGTGGTGAGAGTTTTATCCCTGTGGTTTGGAGTTCAAGCCCTGAGAAGGCTTGACTGTGTAGTAGGAAGAGTTAGCGATGGGAAACTTCTTAGCAAGAAGAGCAAGAGTTTAGCCCCTCAGGCTGCTGAGTGCAAGGTTGTCTAGTGCCAGCTGCAGGAGCCACTGATGTTTCCGACCAGTCGAGCATTAACGGGGTCCTAACAAAGACAGCAGAAAATGACTGCGAGCAGCAAGCTTTCATGGAAGTAGCAGGTTCATGTTTTACTCCTGCAGCCAGAGCTCCCCTGTGCCCCCGTGGCTCAAATTAGCTGTCCCAGTCCTGCATGGAGGTGCATAAACACTGCTGAGGGTAGCACCTCACACCACAATGAAACAAGGCTTTAACCTCTAGATTTAGAGCTGATGTTATACATTATATTAAAGCCATGTGATTTGGGGGCCTCATGCTGGTAATTAAAGCTACTTAACAGTCACTGAGGTGTAAGTGCATGTGAACTTCACAGTGGCATCACCCAGTTCCAAAACATCCCTCCTCCCCAACCCAAATTCAGAAGCTGTTGTTAGTAGTATGGCAAAGAAAACTTTCCAAAACAACACCTAAGTGTGTCCACAGAGCTGGGGAAAACCATTTCTTGATGCTCACATAACGTGCAATCTCAAGGCTCCCAATGCCCTGGTGGGAAGCCTGTGGTTGAGTGGGTTCCTACTAAGGGGAAAAAACCCGAAATTCAGTATTTCCACAGTTTCCTTCTGGCAAACCCACATTTCTCAGGGAAAAATGACTGTCTCACATGTGCCAAGTCTACTTGATGCTTCCCAAATCTGTGCAGCCTAGCACCTCTCACAGCTCGTGGGAACTGGTTTTGGGGAGCAGTTTTCCTCCCCTTCCCTGTCTTGTACTGTCTGCTGCATCGCTAATCCTAAAGCAGAGACCATATGTTTTGGTTTCGGCTGCTGCCTGCAACAAAAGCGCCACGCGGTCGCCCCTCCCCCCGCTGGCGTGCGGAGGAGAATGAAAAGAAAGAGGCAGAAAACTGGTGGGTTGGGATAAGGACAGTTTAACAGAACAGCAAACAGAGGGAACAGGAACAATAACAATACAGATAAGGAGAAAACACGACATGAACCGCACAACCCAGACAGCCGCTCTCCCGAACAGGACTGGCGCCGCGCGCTCCCAAGCCGTGAGTGAGTTCCCGCCGTGCCGCCCCCCCCACCGGAACCCAGCATGACGGCACATGGTATGGAATACCCGGCTCTGTTTGGCCAGGTTGGGGTTGGGCCAGCCCACCCAGCTTTGCCCCTTCCTGGATTCTGGTGAAAATTAACCCTGTCCTGGCCAAACCCAGGACATTATCCACCCCTTATTCCATACCATCTACGTCGTGCCCAGGTCCCCCATTGTCCAGTTGATCACCACCACTTCTCCTGTCTCCA
>Ga0065711_1027670_pt1 | contig 46938 bp, 23 predicted proteins | sample Hoacrofraction12_FD_59098 | JGI IMG/M metagenome (GOLD analysis project Ga0065711, IMG submission 59098) | Hoatzin crop microbial communities from Cojedes, Venezuela - Epithelial fraction 12 v2 (version 2) | ecosystem: Host-associated > Birds > Digestive system > Esophagus > Crop | place...
CGTCGCATCCCTGCATGCTCTCACTACGTTTCTGTACTCTTCCCAAGTGGCCTGTCCCTCTTTCCACATTCCATGGACCTTTCTCTTCTGCCTGATCTCCGCTAGAAGCTCCTTGTTTAACTATGCAGGTATGTGTTTTGGGTTTTTATTTTTGGGTACGGGGAGTTTTTTGCTTGTTTGTTTGTGTGGTGTTTTTTGTTATTGGTTTGGTTTGTTTCTGTTTGTTTGATTTGCTGTGGAATTGCAACTCTTTCCATCTCCTGCAAGCACTTGACATCCAAGCTGCACCAACTGAATTGAAGTGCAACTGCACCCTTTTGGCTGCAAGAAGCTGTTCCTGGAAGCGTGGTGCTCGGTGAGTTGGTGGATAGCATAGCAGTTTCTCATGTATGGTTAGTGTCATGGAGAGGGAATGTGTGCTTATATGTGTGTATATATATATGTGTGTATATATATATATATGTCATTTATGGCATGGAGGGTGTAAAGGCAAGACCTTGGGGTTGGCCAGCTGGCTTTTTGGTGACTTTAAGACAGTTGGCACAACAGGATATTGAGTGGTTGGAGATGGGACTCTGAAATGGTGGGTGGAGAAGCAAGGGAAGTGCTGTACGGGGAAAAAGCATTTTGTGTCTTGCATTACAAGTGAGGCCAGGCTTGGGATTAGTTTCCGGCAGGGACGGCATAGGTCATGACTCTGGAAGTTACAGAGAGCTATAAAATCTTTCTTTTGAAAGCTTTCTGCATCCTGACAATGTTTCAATGCTTCCTCTCTTCCTCCATGCTTGCAAAGGTCCACTTACGTGGCATATTGGCTTTTGGTCAGGTGCGTCTTGAGGAGGAATGTTTTCTGCCAGACCTTAGTAGTCGTGCTTCAGTTTAAATTCTGTTGTGAATTTTCTTGCTGTAGTGGAAAGTAAAACTACATACAAACTAAAAAGCCAATCACAACAACAAAAAATCCACTTTAAGAAGATTAGATTATTAGACTGATGAAGAATGGATAAGATCGTGTGAGCTATAGGACACTGGGTCTCTCACATTTCAACTGATACAGCCAACAGCTAGGAACAGATTTAACGTGCTGTTCTTGGTGAGGTTGTACTGGTTTGCTGCTAACGTGTTGTATTAAACTGCACTTAGTCTTGTGCTCACCAAGGAATGTGACTAAGTTAGCAAGCTGCTTTCTTATCAATCAGGAGTCAAATGATCCAGAAGAGGAACACAGAGTTGCTAGTAAAAGATCATTGGAAGCAGGACAGCTTTGCTAATTAGATTCCTTTTATTTTATTTTTTCACATCAGTAGAATTCTGCATACAAATGTAGTTGGGCAGGGTGTGTCAAACAGTACAAATCATTGTTATGATACATTAATCAAGGGCATGGATGAACAGCTCTGGGAGATAAGATTCCCCAGTCTTAGGTAAGCTTTGATTTGCAGTCTCTTGGTCACCTCGTCTCCTTCCCCTAGGACTTCTGATCCCAGAAGGAATAAAATTGGCCATCTTCTGACCCTGGCAATTTCCTCACAGTGAAGTTTGTCAAAAGACACGAGATGCCCTGGCTAAAGGCAAATACCAAGTCCTGGGTGAAAGGACTTATGTGCACATCCTCTTAACGGTTTCCTTCCTTTGCTCCCTGCCCTGAGCTAAGCTTTCGTGAGGTTGGAAATGGTAGTCACTAGAATCTGGATGCAACTCTTTAAACATCATAGCTTCATTCATCCTTGGAAAACCTATTTTGTGCGTCATGCTCTTGTCTCTGAGAAGTGATGGAAGCCTCCCTGTCCTTGGATGTTTTGGGAAATAATTGCACTTTAGGGAATTAACCTGCACTCGTGGGGCAGTAAACCCAAAATAAATGGCGTTGAGGTGCTTTTGTTGTGCTAGCTAAACACCCTGATGTTCAGATGCTTGTGAATTTTCATTCTGCAATCTCCCTAGTGAGTCCTGCTCCCTGCGCCTCTTCACAGAATCACAGAATGGTGGGGGTTGGAAGGGACCTCTGTGGATCATCTAGTCCAACCCCCCTGCTGAAGCAGGGTCACCGACAGCAGCTGCACAGAACTGCGTCCAGGTGGGTTTTGAATATCTCCAGAGAAGGAGACTCCACAGCCTCCCTGGGCATCATGTTCCAGTGCTCCGTCACCCTCAGAGGGAAGAAGTTCTTCCTCGTGTTCAGCTGGAACTTCCTATGCTTCAGTTTGTGCCCATTGCCCCTTGTCCTGTCGCTGGGCACTACTGAAAAGAGCTTGGCCCCATCCTGCTGACACCCATCCTTGAGATATTTATAGGCATTTATAAGGTCCCCTCTCAGCCTTGTCTTCTTCAGGCTAAACAAGCCCAGCTCCCTCAGCCTTTCCTTGTAGGAGAGATGCTTCAGTCCCCTCACCATCCTCGTAGCCCTCCTCTGGACTCTCTCCAGTAGCTCTTCATCTTTCTTGAAGTGGGGAGCCCAGAACTGGACAGAGTACTCCAGATGGGACCTCACCAGGGCAGTGTAGAGGGGGAGGAGAACCTCCCTCGACCTGCTGGCCACACTCTTCTTAATGCACCCCAGGATGCCATTGGCCTTCTTGGCAACCAGGGCACACTGTTGGCTCATGGTGAACAGGTCATCCATCAGGTCACCCAGGTCCCTCTCCACAGAGCTGCTCTCCAGCAGGTCCGCCCCAAGCCTGTACTGGTGGATGGTGTTGTTCCTCCCCAGGTGCAGGACCCTGCACTTGCCCTTGTTGAACTTCGTGAGGTTCCTCTGTGCCCAACTTTCCAGCCTGTCCAGGTCACGCTGAATGGCAGCACAGCCTTCTGGTGTACCAGCCACTCCTCCTAGTTTTGTGTTATCAGCAAACTTGCTGAGGGTTCACTCTAACTCTTCATCCAGGTCATTGATGAGTAAGTTGAATAAGACTGGGCCCAGTACTGACCCCTGGGGAACCCTATGAGCTACAGGCCTCCAACTAGACTCAGCGCCGCTGATGACAACCCTCTGAGTTCTGCCATTCAGCCAGTTCTCAATCCACCTCACTGTCCACCCATCCAGCCCACACTTCCTGAGCTTGCCTATGAGGATGTTATGGGAGACAGTGTCCAAAGGCTTCCTGAAGTTGAGGTAGACAACATCCGCTGCTCTCCCCTCATCCACCCAGCCAGTCATGCCATCATAGAAAGCTATCAGATTGGTCAGGCATGATTTCCCCTTGGTGAATCCGTGCTGACTACTTCTGATAACCTTCTTTTCCTCCACTTGTTTAGTGATGACATTCAGAATAAGCTGCTCCATCACCTTCCCAGGGATGGAGGTGAGGCTGACTGGCCTGTAGTTCCCTGGGTCGTCCTCCTTGCCCTTTTTGAAGACTGGAGTGAGATTGGCTTTCTTCCAGTCCTCGGGCACCTCTCCTGTTCTCCAGGACCTTTCAAAGATGATGGAGAGTGGCTCAGCAATGACATCCGCCAGCTCCCTTAGCACTTGTGGGTGCATTCCATCGGGGCCCATGGATTTGTGGGTGTCTAGTTTGCTTAAGCGGTCCCTCACACAGTCCTCCTCAACCAAGGGAAGTTCTTTATTTCTCCAGGCTTCCTCTCTTACCTCCGGGGACTGGGATGCCTGAGGGCCAGCCTTCACACTGAAGGCTGAAGCAGACTTCTTGCAGCTTCTCCTCTGCTGCAGCACCAGTCTGACTTTGCCTGCAGGTCTGACTTGATCTTTTTCCTGATGGGTTGCACAACAGATCCTCAGTCAGAGCCATGGGAGTACAGAAAGAAAAGAAAGGATAGCTAGCCTTGTGGTCCAGATACTAGCCTGAAACTTGGATTTTTGTACACTTTGTCAGACTTTATTTGTTATAGTGCTTGGAAGTCCCTTTGGGGGGGATGGTTGACAAAAGGTATTTTGTCTCTTAATTACCTTTTGAAATCAATGGGAGATTGTATGGCTAAATATCCATAGGACTTTTGTCCTGTATATGTTTGCTTATTGTCCACAAAGGAGAGAACAATACTTTCGTACCTTGAAGGACTGTGGGGGAGCACAAGGAGGAATAGCTATTCCTCAGAAAGATCTCTGTGCCAGGTATGAGGGAGGCACTCTGCCTTTACCCTAACCTCTCTTCTGAACTTTCTTCCCTGATTCTTCTTGAATAGATAATCTTCTGTTCCTGATATGCATGTATGTATTATGTATGCATACATTTTCTTATGTATATACACACATATGTATGAATGAATATTATATATGAATATGTGTAATATATATTGAACATGTTGTTATTTATATACTTCATGTAGTACTTTAAATATATAGAAATATTTTAATTTTAAGTGAAATACTTCTCTATTTTGTGTAACCCACTGCTTTTACATTCATTCAATTAATTTTTGTTAGACCGGGGCCAAAGGCATATCTACAGGCTGCAGAAAGTTGTTGGTGTTTTGCCTGGAGTTAGTGGTTGCTGTGCTAAGGTCTTTCCTCACCATCCATGCAACTTATGTCATGACTACTTATGATTAATAAAATGCTGGGCCCTTGGTAGCTTCTTGCCACATGTGTTAATCTGGATGGATGGATGGGTAGATCTGAACTGCAACCATTGCTAGGTAGAAAACAGCTTGCTAACACGCAATTTAAGGGAAGAAACAAACAATTCATGTATGGTTGAAAGGGCACGGATAATAAGGTAAATGAGTTCTGAGTAAAATGGTCCCTAAGCATTCTTTTTCCTGCCTCACACGCGTTTGTAAAGTGCTTTGAAGTCATTTATGTAGACACACAATATCCTTGCACAACTCTTCTCAAATTTTCTCCAAACAGACAAGAAACTTCAATATTATTTGTTTCTGTGTAGGGGGTCATGTTTCTTTAGGCTCACAGAATGCTTCACTCACTAGCGGTCACTCTGATTTGTCTCTAGTGGTTTTTTTTTTTTTTCCAATTAAAACAGAATGTAAAAATATTGCCCAATTAGAAAGCATTATTGTACATTTATAAGTACCGTTGAATGTACTTACCCTCTGGGAGCACGCAGATGTCGGAATTTAATTTCTCTGCAGCATGTTGGGGGTGGGGACAGAAGAGAAGTAGCCAGAAAATTATGGCTGCTGCGGTAAATACCAGTCTTTTCCTAGTGACCTGCACTGACTGCAGAGCTTATTATATCTAATGTAAGCATAAAACATCTGTTCAGTAATGCTGTTCTCTGGCCGGTCTGTATATATATCAGAAAATTGTGTTCTTGGCTAATCTTTGGCTGTTGTGGGGAGTCATGAAGAAAAGGGAGTATCATGTATTAAAGCTTATTGTAAAAAAGATGTTATGAAGTACCTGCAAGACACACTGCTTATTAAGCAGTGACAACCTTGCTTCACCTCTGTCATGTGGTCCCTTCTGAGCTCCAGAGTTACAGGTGTGCAAGTGTCGTGGTTTAACCCCAACCAGCAGCTCAGCACCACCCGGCCCCTCACTCACTGTTCCCACACTGGTGTGGGGGAGAGAGTTGGAAGGGTAAAAATGAGAAAACTCTTGGGGTGGGATAAAGACAGTTTAATAGGTAAAGCAAAAGCCACACAAGTAAGCAAAGCAAAATAAGGAATTCATTCACTGCTTCCCAGCGGCAGGCTGGTGTTCAGCCATCTCCAGGAGAGCAGGGCTCCATCACGCATAAAGGTTACTTGGGAAGACAAACACCATCACTCTGAACGTGTCCCCCCCCTTCCTCCTCCTTCCCACTGCTTTATATGCTGAGCGCGATGCCACAGGGCATGGAATATCCCTTTGGTCAGTTGGGGTCAGCTGTCCCGGCCGTGTCCCCTCCCAGCTTCTTCTGCACCCCCAGCCTCCTTGCTGGTGGGGTGGTGTGAGGAGCAGAAAGGCCTTGACTCTGTGTAAGCACTGTTCAGCGGTAACGAAAACATCCCTGTATTATCAACGCTATTTTCAGCACAAATCCAAAACATAGCTTCATACCAGCTACTATGAAGAAAAATAACGCTACCCCAGCCAAAACCAGTGCAGCAAGCCAGCAGGAATCCTGTGGGTGGGTGGTATAACCAGCAGCATGGATAATGAATAAGGCTGTTGTTTCAGAAAGCTAACTTTAGAGACCACTAAGGACAATTTTTTGTTTGGGTGTTCCTACAGACTCAGTCTGTGTTGTCAGATGGTGACCCTTGTGCTCTCAATCTAGCAAATTCTGCTTTGGAGCACAGTCCTGCTGCTGGTACATGACATGTGCTGTCCTTGCTGTGAGCCATCGAAGGTGAATCCAGGGCACTGCCTTCAGCAGGTTGTGATCTTGCTTGATTTCAGTCATCGTTGGCAAAGCTGGCACTTCCGCTGAGGTGGCTTTTACCTGACCCAAAGGGGTACAGCAGCACTTGGCATTCATACTTTGCGGTAGCGAACCCCATCAGGCTACCGAGCTGCAGTAAGTGCACCTGCCCAGCGTGTTGGCCGTGCGTGGCTGTCATGGGGGAAACTCCCCAGAGCTGGTGAGTCTGTATAACGCAGCAGTTCCGGGTCTGGTTGTACCCAGTGCGGTTTGATTGACTCCCTTACAACTGGATTAGGTGGCTAGCGGTGGGGTCTGAACAGTGAGCAGACTAGCAGCTACCTGAACAGAGTACAAAGCTATTTGAGGTCAGCAGCATTCTTTTACCTGGTTTGCAGGCTCTGTAGCTGCTGCCATTAGATATAGGAAGATTCTTCATCTGGGGATGTTTTACATTCTCAACAACACCTTGCTTGGGTGGTTGGGTTTTTTTTTTTTGTAGTGTTTCTGAAGAGGATCCTGGCAGTAAGTATGAGGCATCAGCCTGAGCTCTTTTGTAATGATGCTTTTGAATTTGTGCCTGTGTTAGCGTATTTCCTAGGGAAGTAGCTGAGGTAGGATTATTCACATCTCAGATAAAATTCATTTATTTTAGTTGCAGCAGCTTCAGTATGCAGCATTTGCTTTTTTGCTAGAAAGCCTTTGCGTGTGATTCCACGTGAGGATCTTGTTTCCATGGCATCAACGTTTAAGCTGGAGAAGCATTGGTGGAAGCGTTAGCCAGTGAATAGGCATTAGGAACCAGCCCTGTTCCCGTGTAGGGCTCTGACGTGCGGTGAGGGTAATGATACGGAATGTGGTCATGATTTATGCATTTTAATGGTCAGGGCTTAAAGTTTTACCTGTCTGCAATATTGTGGAATAAGAGACTTAATGCAACCCTGCCTAGTACTCTTGCAAAGGCATTGCTTTTCCTGCTGCTTTGTCTTGAATTTCTGAAGATGAGACCATGCTGGAGTGCGCCGTGACTTGAATTATTTTTCTTGCCACGTTTTCCCAAATACTTTGATGTCTTGGCTAAGCACTTCTATCCTAAAGAGTCTGTTTTATCTTCCTTGCCGTTGTTATATTAGGATGTCATTGACCAAATGTTTTCATGTCACAGCTGTGGTGCAGGTACATCGTGAGTAGTAGTGATTGCAGTGTTTATTTGTAACACAATTGCTCAATCTAGTTTGTGGGTCAGTCTTGGGTATCTCTTCCAGTAAATGCTCAGGCACAGTGGACTGAGTACAAGGACTGTTTTGTTAACTTCTGTGCTTTTATGTTATGCAGACATTGAGGTGATTGTAGCAATTTCTCTGGCTGTAAGAACCATAAAGTTATGCACACACAAACCCATATAAAATTTTGATGATATGGACTTCTATTTTTTAACATAATTGAGCACATACTTCTGTCTTATATTTTATCATTGCAAGTGTACTTTTAAGAAGTAGAAGAATGTACTTATTAATTTCTCCAGCTCAGTAGTACGTGTAATTGGCAGCTAGGTGCAAGACAATGAACCGGATAGAGGATTTTGAAGGGATCGCTTGTGTTTTAATTTAAAACTTGAGGGCACTCAGCAGAGTAACCTTGTGTAAGATGATGTCTGTATTATGTCAGACAATTATGCCAGCAGTGACATTGCAAAAGAATTCAGTGGGAGAGACAAGCCCTTGCAGTATGGCATTGTGCTGCTCTCAGTGTTTGTGTTACCATCATTTGTGAAGAACTTAGGAAAGTGATGTGATGTGGTATGTGCTAAAGCAACTTAAACATCTGATGTGTTCATAGCAGCTGCAAAGAAAGAAAAATATACTGAACCATGAGTTTTCTTTGAAAAGAAGTTCGTAACTGATTTCCCTCACAAATGAGTTTGGGAGAAAATGTTTGCATTGGTTTCTTTTTTTTCCTGCAGCTTTTAAAAAATAAACCAGCCCGCTTCTAATAGAAGAGTTGAGTTCTAAGGTATTTTTTTCTCCATTCTAGACAAATGACCATGTGAATTGTATCACTTTATCACACTGAGACTGTATACTTTGTGCAGTTCTGCAGGGATCATCTGGAAAAACAGTATAGATGAGAGAAATGGAGATCTTCTTTGCCCTTTTGATTCCCAGCTATCTCTGTATGGCTCGTATCTTGCAAAGGCTTAATCTGTATTTGCTCTATGCCCACATAGAGTCATGTTAGATCTAGTGGATGTTGTCGAGGGTACGATGTTTTTGCAGAATTATGGTCAGTCTTGCTCCTAGGGATTGAAATGTCAGTGATGACTGGGTTTTGAAAAGAAAATACCTGTTTATTAACAATATAAACAAACGTACTCCCCTGCCACCAAGCCCCTAGGTGAGACTACAAAGGAAATTTTTTTTAAGACTGAGAGCACTTCAACCCTGATTTTGCATCCTACAAACTGTAGTTGTTTGTTTTGGGTTAATTTTTAATTTCCTGTTATAATTGTCGTTGTCTTCCTACTGGTAAGCAAGTTCTCTTCATTCATACTTCTTTTTCAGATTGCGTGTGGCTCAGAGCATAATCTGGCAGTAGTTGGTAAGTAGCTTAATTTTATATCAAATCCTCTCACTTTTTTTTCCATTTTTAAGTAGCACAAGATGAAAGAAAAACATGAACATCAAACACACTGAGTGATTGAGGGCATTGTGTCCAGCTGGAAGGAGGAAAGTAATGTATAGATGTGGAGGAAAGAAGAATAGAAACTGATAGCATAAGTGGTGATGATGAAAAGGTGTTTTTGTTGATCAGCCCCTATAAGGAGAGAGGGGTTGATGGGTGTAACAACAAAATACATTTGCAAAGTGCTACAGCCTGTTTTAGAACAGAACCATTGCAACAGTTCAAGCTGCAGATTCAGAGTGACATCTAAGCCTGAAGCTGGTCAAAAGTATCTTTGTTTAAGACAGAAATTAAAAAAAAAAAAAATCCTGGGTCTTTTGTTGTATGAAGCTTGGAAAAACTTCAAAATGTCAGTCAATGGCAGTCAGGTTATATCTTAGTATAATGCAGCTGTTGTAATAATGATGAAAATACTAGGAAGCAAAAGTCAGTGGAAAAATTGAATTTTGTATACTAATTCCAGGAACAATCAGAGTCTTGCTTTCATGTGATGAGTTGATAACTGGACTTTGAAATGTGATTGCTATTATTTGTAGTTATATGTGTAAGAACATTTTTAAGTGTAGATTTTCAGGTGCTTTATCAGAGGTCAACATAATAATCCCCATTAATATGCAGGATGAGAGAGATGAAGAAAGGAATTCTATGGTAATCAGAGCTGGAAATGAAACAGTCTTCTAAGTTTCAGTCCAGCACTCCACGCACATAGACACTTTTGATTGCCGTGACTGATGCGTTGAAATGTTAAGTGAAGAATTTCATTGATTTTCTAGAGCGCAGTATGACAGGGGTGGAAAAAGCAACTATTTGGTATCCACCCTGCATTCCATGTTCGAATTTTTAAGGTATTTATTTTAGCTTGGTGTCCTATCAGTTTCATTAAGTGGCCACAGAAGTGGTGTTCTGTATATGTAGTATATTTCCATATACACTGTAATATATTTTCTAGTTATCCTTTTACAATTAAACCTTGTTGCGAACTTTTTAAGTTCTGCTTGGTTCATGGCTGGCTTTAAGAAAAGATTTTTCCCTTTACTTTCTCCCTACTTGTTCAGTGTCACATGCCTGTGTTAATTGTCAGACTGGTGCTTCTGAATGTTGACTGTAGAGCAGTCTGAAGAATCATACTGTGTTTCTTGCTGAATTGATGAAGTAAAAGCATACTGCTAGCAGATTCCTCCAGTTTGCATGAAAGCAAAGTATTGAGTTTGAACAACCTTCTCTCTCTTTATGTCCTTTTAAGCTTTTTGCCTTCTGGGCAGAAATCTCTGGAAAAAATGGGTAAGGGAAAAAAATCCTAGAAGTAAGTTACAATAAATGAAGAACTTTGCATATGTAAAGAACATCATATGCCTGTGTAAGCATTGAATTAAATGGGAAAATTATCAATGCTGGAAGATAGTTGATTTTATTTTAAGGACAACAGAGATGTGATGTTACTTTTTTTTTTTTTTTAACTAAAGAACTATGATATATTTTATTCCTGAAATGAATTTTTACATGTGCTTTTAAAAGGTTTGCTTCTTGGAACATTTTGTGATAGGATTTCTCTGATCATTTGTCACTCTTCATTCAAAGCTGTTGACTGTTATATTCCTTGAAGATATCACACAGATTTCTGTAAATATGTCTACTTGATTGTACAATTTTCTAATAACTTATAATTCAAGCAGAGTTTATTTAGGACAACTACATAATCAGTTTCTTAATTAGCAAATGCTTTAATGGTTCACTTTTAGACTGAAATAACTCCAGTATGAAAGGTAAAATGAAAAGCAAGCCTTTATCAGTGTAATATTCAAGTCCCTATTTCTGATTGTATATACAAGTGTCTTTGTGCTTTTTTTCTTGCATCATATTTTAAATAGAAACATTTTTAAGACAGAGGCTAGATTTATGATTCATTTCACAAATGCTGAAGCTGTGTTCCAGTCATCTTGCTGATGATACAAACTGATTTGTAGGACTAGCAAGCGGTTAGTTTTTTTGTTACTTTATATAGTCTGCATCCATTTGTACAGTTCGGTTATTTGAATTCTTTTTTCTTGCTTTCTTCTACTGAAGTCAGTGCGAAATTTGGTTGTTCTCTTCACTGTGATGGCACTGGCTCGCTTTTCATGGGTAAATTGGAAGAAATTAGTTTTTCTTTTGATCATAAGGTAACTGTTTATAATAAAGGAGAAGAAGGTGTGGGATGTCTCCAAATATACCAAATATATAGGTGGCATATGAGGAAATGAGTCCCTGTTTGATCACATTGACCCCCATTTCAGTGTGTTCAATGCAGCAGCATTTTCATACAACACTTTTAAAACTACTTCTCAGCTTTCCGCTAAATGATAGGCCCATCCATAAGAAGGACAGATTCGTCTGCCGTAGCCTGTTTTGTTTGCTGCATTTTAGAACGTGTGATCTGTTTCAAGATTCTGTCTTCCCTGTGGCTCACGTGCAACTGCTGCTGTAAATATCGTGATCTGGACATTCATGTCCCTCTGAAGCTGCAGTTCATCCAGTTGGAGAGTAAACAGTAATACTAAATTTAGTGGAAAAATAGTTGTTGTAGAGGAAATTAGGGAGGAAAAAAAATCTCACTGCTCAAATGGCAGGTCGTGCTTCAAATGCTGTGAAGTGTGCAGTAGTGTTAGAGGGGCAGTAAAAGAATTCTTATTCCGTGATCTGTTAATATTTGTTCTTTACCTTCTTATGCTAGAAGAACACAGCAACAATGAGCTGGAAAACAAATGTGATCAAAATGATCCCAAACTTAGGGTGCTGGTGATACACATCGTGAAATGGTGGTGGTGGTAATGGCATCCCAAATGCTTCGGTTCCACATTTTCTAATAGGGAAGCTGAAGGGTTCTTATGTGGGAGCCACTACCTCTTAATTAACAAGGACACATTCTTTTAGTGAAGTTCCATGATTCCAACTAGATTAGCGTATAAAGCATCAGTTGGGGAAGTACCGTAACAGATTATGAAAACGGATTATGAAAGGCATATTTGTATGGCAGAGTGAGCACCAATGGGGAGAGGAGGCTGTGCAGGCTGATGGACGGATCTCTGCGTTATGCTGACAGTATTATTTAGATGTTCGCAGCAGCTTTACGAAGCGGCAGATGTAGTCATGTGTCTGACGTTCGGTCCTGGGAGACTCAGCAGTCTGTCATAAAGGGAAAATCATAAATTCTCTCTCTTGCTTTTCATATTTCTGTAGTATTTGGAGGAATCTTCAGCATATGCAGTGGAGGGCACTGGTGTTCAGCGAGGAGCCTCAGTCTGCTAGTCTATTGCTTTATTTATTATGCATGAAAAATCCCAGTGCGGCCAGGGTCTCTATTGTAAAGGTTTCCTGGCAGACCAGCATGGAGTCATGTTGCAGCACGCTGTCTCTTTGCATTGCAGCACTAATCACATTCTCTGCTTATTAAAGGGCACCTGGCAGGACTTCGAGTAACCATCGCTGCTGTTGTTTTCATGGAGGTTATATGTCGGCCTTCTAGATCTGTTCTCTGGCAAAGCCATTTTGTGTGTCATTTAGCTCTTAATGTGGCTTTGACTGCTAAAATAGCTCTTCAAAATACGAACTGCTTTGATTATATTCGTTGTAAAAAAGCAGCCTTGCTCATATCATTAACTGAGCACCTGTCTGAGGGCAGAGCTAGATGCAGATCTGACATCACGGTTTTCCTGTAATGTTTAGATACAGTGAGCCCTAACAGTGCGGTTCAAATGTATTTTCACTTTGTGTTACTTTTTTGTGTTATTTCATGCTCCAGGCAAACTAATTGTTCCTCTGGTAAGATAGAAGCTGAACATGAATTTCAAATATCTGATTTCTTTGTTATTTTCGGCAAGATACACTCTCAAAATCTGATCCTCTGATCTCTTTGAGCTTCTTTTCCAAGGGGTAAATGGAAAACCAAGCCGCCAACTATTTTATGAATTTGGGGTGTGAAATTCTCATTCCAGAAAGGAGGAAATGTTATTTTGAGCATTTGGAAAACCCTTCTGGTGGGGCTAAAAAAAGTTTTGTACTGACCAAATAGTCTAAAGTCAGTAGCTGCTGGTTGTAGGAGAGGGAGGATATTTGACTGTGAAAAGCTAATTTGATCCACAAAAAAAAATGGGATCACATTGACCCTTTAGAAGGAGACTCCAGACTTTAGGATAAGATCTGGCTGTACTGCATCTTCTGTGACCGAAATGAATGAAGTCTAGGTTTTACAACTCCCTTCTTTTCCAGGCTTTGTGCTTCATGGTTTGGGCAATTTGACCCTGCAGAACTCTTTGTTCATCGTCATCTTTTCTCTGTGCGGCTTGTCAGTTTAGATTGTGATATCTTTAGAATAAAAACTGCCTCAGTTTATTTTAGCACTGCCTAGCATAATGGGATCTGATTTTTTGTTTTTAACACCTCAATACAACTAATAATAGTTACAATCACTTTTCCTTCCCCTCAGAGACAATTTTAAGATGTAAATGATCTTAGTGTGTGTGTCTCTATCTTAATTTATATCATTTAGCATATAAACAGGTAATAATGCAGTGTTTGTCATACTGTTTACGGTGTGGTTTCCTGTCGTTACCAGATACAGAGCTGCATAGGCTCTAAAGATGAAAGCCCTTGTTTTTCTATATAAAAGTTCACAGTTCTTGTAAAATTTTTAATTTAACTTTTTGTATCACCATGGCGTCAGCTTATAGTTTGTCTAGAGTTGAGCTCTTGTGCACTAGCTGTCATTATGTTTCCTGCGAGACACCATGTCACATCTATAGGGATGATTCTGCTGTGTCAAGAACCTTGCAAAAGATAGGTAAGAGACAAGCATGCAGTATTAACCTCTGGTGACAGCTGAAACCATCAAGCTGGAAATGAGTGGCAGTTAGAGTAGATGACTGCTACAGGAAGCTAGCAAACAACCAGCAAATGCTACCAACCAAACATTTCACTTGAAGCAGAATGAGTAGAGAGGTCTTGCTTGCAGGTATTGGTGAACAGGAAAAGTCGTTCTTCTTGGGTTTAGAAAATTAGGGAGGGTGGAAAGATTCTTAAGAGTAGGAGATGCATTATATGCATGCAATCCTTTGTCAGAGGGTTCACTGGATGGATACTAAGTACTTAAAAACCAGGTTAGATTTTGTCGTAATTGTTTACTCGCAGGCTTTAAGTGGAGCAATTACTTCAAAGTAGAAGAAAAATATATCCAATGTATCTAAGGCATATTTACCTTAGTTTTCAAGGAAGCAAACAAGAATAACAAAAATAGTCACCCTTGCTCACCAAAGAAAGATTAAACATTTGTTGGCTATGAAATGGAATAAAACGAAGGATAAATGTCTGGCTTCAGGGAAAAGTCTAGAGTATGTCAGAGATATGCTTACTGAAGTAAAAGCACAAGGCCAGCAAAGCGGCTGAAAGCACTTGGAAGTGCAGCAAATTAAGGCTTCATGGCTATCCTACTGAGCAACGCCTAAGTAAGCTGTGCTGATAATTCTGGCTTCTGTACATGTGAAAACCTCAACACTTCTAAGTGTATCATTGAGTAGAAATTTTGCAACTTAAGGGTTGGCAGGAGAGAAAGGTGGTTTATACTTAGAAAGCTGGCGTGAGGAGTGCCCTTACCATGCTGTGGGATTTGTGGCTCTCCAGGAGTGAGTATCTTACTGTACAGCCTTGGGCTGACACCCACATATTTGTGTGTACTCACTGTCCAGCTTCTTTGTGGAGTACTAAGAAATTTTTCTGTCAGTGCACGAATAAATATGTGTGACCTAGCTTAGTTAATTACACACTGTAAGTGAATAATCTTGGAAGCTTTTTTCTTCTGATATTTTTTTTGTGTGTGTCTTACTCTAAGACCATCTTAAATACTCCAGATAGCTTTCTGCTTAATATAAACATCTGAAGTAGGGGTTTTCTTAACTTCTGAGATTGGCTTGACTGTGAGTTGTTGGGTTTTTTTGCAAATGCACATTTCAAAGTCATCTTTGCTGCCTGGTTTTGGGATTTTATAATGTATTTTGGTCACATTTTCCAACTGCTCTCTTTTAGTTATGAAGGCCAGAAAAATCTTTTAAAAACTGAAGCTGAAGACAGAGATGCTGACAGTGACGTAGGTCTGAGAGATGGTGCTGTAAGGATACATACGAAATATTGCAAGACTGGTGATGAAACAGGGACACTTCTGGGACAATACACGTTCCCTCGCATGGCTGTAATTGCACAGGACTAAGTGCATGCATCAGAACAGACTTCTTGAAGCTTTTGTAAATCAAGGTGGATGAGGATGTGTTCCTCCAGCTTTCTGTAAGGGCAGATCCTCTTTTTGCCACTTTAGGAATTAGGACTTTGAACTTGAAGGTAGTGGAGAAAATCTGGATGTATTAGCTGGCAAGCAAGATTGTTTTACTTACTAACAACAAAGAAGCTGCCATTCAAGATTGCAAGACTGAAGCAAGCTTTCAGGGTAAAAATAAAGCATTTTATAGAAAAACCATTGGCTTTGGAGAGGTCAATATTTACAAAAAATATTAGGACAATAAAGTCAAACCAGAGATGAAAAGTTGGCATATTTGTGAAAATTAACTTGTACTTGTCTTTGCTTTTTGAACCTGTTTCACTTGAACACTTCTTCATGGAAGGGAGGTAACAAAGTAATTCAAATGATTTTGAGACTCATTTAGCTATTTTGCTTTTTCCTGTACTTTTTTCAGAGTCTCTGAGGAGCAACCAGGCTAAACTGAGACTTCTGTCATTTGTGAGAAATGTCTTTGCCTCGTTTTATTTTTAGGCTGTTTGGCTTACTTGAACAGTGAGAAAGTGAGAAGGACTGAAAGCTATACTGAACAGGGCTTGAAGGGGCATTTAACACAGCACATGTAACATTTCTGGTGCAGCAATGAGAAGGGTTGATATATTCGTGCTGATCAAGTAAATAAAACAGGAATCAGGTCAAGCATGTTATAGTTGTTTATGGCACAGTTTCAAACATAACTGTAACTAGCAGGAAGCTGAATGAAGTGAGAGACTAATGCTACATATAAAGGTCTTGGTGCCGATCAGTTTTTGAGGAGCAGAATGCCTGTGTTACGTAAGTATATGATTATGATTGCTCTAAACTAGCTAAATATGGTAACACACCTGTCAGTGTTCTTAAAAACAAAAAAACCCAACCAACAACTGCAACAAAACCTGCCAAAACTGTAGCGATTTTAAAAGAACCCAGTATGCTGACTTGTTCTTGATAGATTCCCGCCCTCCCAGACAAGATAGTGACATTTTCCCTAGATTAGTAAATGTTCTGGCCTATATACTCCTCCTCTCTACACATCTAATGGAATAATTACTTTGAGAAGATAATATATGATGTATTGATTCTGGCTTAAACATAGTTTATATATATTATTGCACTGAGTTGCTAAATTAAATGTTTTCTAGGAAGGCCTTCACATGATGCCAGGAATTCGTGTTATAGGCTTAGCTGTCTTCCCTCTCCCTTTTGTGCAGATGTAACATCTTACTATATTCCTGCTCTGTAGCCTTGTATTGGAACAAAATACTAGATTGCTATAAAGATTATGATGGGGAGCACTAGCCTGAGGCAATAGGTGGAAGACGCAAAACTGTTGGGCTGTTCTGTGAGTGTGAGCTTACAGCCATCATACACCTTTTTTGAAATACCTTCACCCAGCTCATGTGATGCTGTAGCACAGTGAAATTTCTGATGCTTATAGCAGCTGTGAGAGTGATCGCCGATGTTCTTTATGGCCCTTCCTTTGGCTAGAAGATTTGAATTTTCATTTTTCTCTGTAGGAAAGAATTTCTGTCACTCAAGAATTTTGAATAGAAAGGATTCTGAACTTGATGAGCTGTCTTTTTTTTTTCCTTGTGGATGATGCTCAGAACAACAACTTAATAAAGCATGGAGAAATTCTTCTGTTAGGGTACATCATTAATCATATCCCTTTCCCCTTCTTTGGCATTTTGCTGTTATCTAAAAAATATTTACCCCATCCTGACCTTCGTGACAGATCTGAGTTGCCAAGAGATTGAGCAAGGAAGCAGATGCTTTGTTGTAAATGTTGAAGATACTAAACTGGAGGTTGTCTTCTCAATGCCTCTGATTTTCGGTGACACCAGCTGCTATCTTGCTGAGTTGAGACATCTCAGATAATGGGCAGGATGTCAAGCAACACAAATCCATATAAGAGTTTAATTCTGAATAGGAAGCTCAATTGGCTTGAAAGGTACGTTTCCTTTGGCTTACAAACTTCCTATTTTTTTTCCTTGAACTGTGTCCTCATGCATGCTTTTTCTTGTGCTGTTTTTTCAGCTATGAACATTTCAAGGTCTTTTTAAATTGAATGAGATGAAATGTGTATCTCTCAAAGCCGTGCAACGCATCATACTTCTAAATGAACACATGGGACACTTGGCATGTGATGTGTCAATGGTGAAAGATGTGTGTATGCTCAAAGGGTAAGGACTTTTTTTGCATTGTAGCCTGCTGAATTCCATCGTATTAACAGAATCCTGGTAGCTGTTTGCCAACATATATTTTTTGTGATATTGATTTAATAAATGCTTACTTGAAACTCCTGTAAAATAACTTGTTCCCTAGTTTTGATAGGAATAATTCAATGTTACTGTTCCCTGCTGATGTAATATAGTAGATCAAATCTATGACCTTTACTTCAAGGGGAGTTCTGTAACTGAGCCCTCCAAAAGAGATTATTTCAGAAATCACAGTTGCATATGAATTCATCATGTTAATGTGTGCCTTACATTGAACATGCAGGGTGATGTGTTGTCTATGACAAATTTGTAGCACTTGCTGGTTCTCTATGATGTAGAGCCAGTGCATCGATAATTCTGGTCTTTTCCTAGAAATAGATGTTTGCTAGGTGAGAAAAGTAAGTACTTTATTTATGTTACTTTTATACAGAGGAGGAGAGCAGTCTCACTAATCTCTGTGCCCTACCAGGAGTTGTTGGGTGGCCCTCTCACTGTCTCATTTGTGGCCACTGAACATGACTTTAGTCTCCTCTATTATTGGACTTTTTGGTGAGTAATGAAAGGATTCATACTGGAGGCAACTTCTACACATGCTTATTTAACCCAGAGTCTTCCTTTAGCCCCAGTAGTGCGGTTCTCCTGTTTCTCCCCTGTAGAGGAATGCTAGGCGGGAGGGTGGCACCTGCAAGTCTCCCTGCATGCTTGTGCCAGAATTAAAACATGACTAGGGTTGTTAGTCTATGCTGCTTTTTTGGGTGCATCTGGCCACTCATAACCTTAATGCGTATGAATTTTTTCTGTAGGTCCAAAAGAGAGAAAACATTAAAGGTATCAGAATTTGATATCCTTGCTGTTCTAAGGTCAGGCACCCTATTTTTAAGCTTTTTTTTTGACCCTGAGACTCATTTTGCCATCTGCTGTTGAAAAGAAGTAGGATCCAAATGTATTCTGCTTACATACAAGCCTTGTGTTGCCTACCATTTACAGCAGGAGTAGTATGATGGTTTGCTGTCACTCAGATGTCACTCCAGTCTTGATCAAGTTAACTGTAAGGCAAGATTCTTCCAAGGTAAATTCTGGATGCCCTAAAATAAAAAAGCCTGAATGCTACTGAATAGCCCTTGTAAATTTGTTGAATAGAGAAGCAGCTGCTTTGATTTTTTTAAGCACTGTAGTAAAGAAATCTTGTTCTGTTGACAAGTTCAGCATGAGTCTTGTGCAATACTTCTCTGTCTGCTTGGATCCTCCTCATTCTCCCATCTGCCATCTTCTCACTCTAAGGAATGGAAACTCCATTCTGTCAAAGCAAAGTGCCAATGAAAATTGGGGAAAGACTTTTAAAAGCAGCTTTTGGATGAGACCGTTCACTTGAAATCAAAATAAATATAGTCACAGCTCACTATAATTTTGGTCTGAATGCCTAGCAAAAGGTTAAGGCTAACATACAGTAAGGTATGCAGTCCCTGCAGTGAAGGACTGTGCAGTTCAAAAAGGCAGAAGAAAAAGGAGGAAGGAGAAAGGCAGAATCACTTACTAACGCTCATGATCGATGCTCCATGGCAATGTGTTCCTTGCAAGGAAAATAGCATAAATACCTATTAAGAAAAGGGATTCCCCAGCAAGCAAATTAAATGCCAGAAATTGAACAAGAGTTTATTTTTTTTTTCTCCTCTAGGTAATTAGGGTAGCTGCCATTAAAATATTGTAATTGAAACAGATGCTTTATAACTCTTTTGAAGTATGAGATGTACCTCATTTTAAAGTATCCTGCTTCAGGGGCTGTGTATTTCTGTACGTTAACGGTTACTAGCTTTCTTAAGATTTGTGACACTGTTGCTTTCTAACTTTATGGAGTTATACTCTCTGCAAAGACCTTTTGATTGCTACTGCCTGTCGCTGACTTGTGAATTCAGTGTGAGCAGTTAAAGCCTAAGAACAATGAACTTTTATTACAGGGACTTTGTGGATTCATTGAAGTCCCCAGTGCTGGAGCTCAAACCTGATAATTGTCTTGACTAGAAATGAATGTGCTGAGTTTCACCCTAATTCTTAGGAAGCATATGCCCACAACTGGAAATCTCTGCCCATAAGAGTTAAGGATTAGAGACTTTCAGGACCTTTTTTGATAGTTTAGCTTGAGATATCAAAGTATGGCAGTGTAGTCACCTACAAAATAATGATAGTAAATGTGCTTATGCTTTTTGTACGCCTGGAATTCAGTTGGAAGATACTCAGATATTTGGGGCAAGGGCAGCAGAAATCAGCAGTACTTTGCTGGAGATGCTGAACCTGCAGGCTCCACAGCTGAGCTCCACACGAACAGTGTGGTGGGTCTGAGGGAGCTGAAACTGTGAGGTCCTGCTTGAGTCACCATGACACACTCGCTGCTGCTGTGGGCACTCCATCTTACCCTCATCAGTCATTTGTTGGGGTCTGTGTTACCATGAATTAGATGGCTTTTTAATTTCTTCTGTTAACAGGATGTTCTAGATCCATGCTCCTTGGCTGGCTGAAAGCTTGTTTTACTGTCCAGTGTAAAGTCTTAGGATATGTGCCTTTCCCTGCAACCCTAAAACCTAAGCAAAAATTCTAAGTCAAAATTTTGTCATCTCCTTACAAAAGTGTAGGACAGGTGAGGGATTATGTAGGTGACAACTCTGCAGATACAACTGGTCCGAAGTCCAGTTTCTCTGCTTTACCCAGTGGGATGGCTTGTTTTCTTGTGCACTGGCTCCACAGAAGAAAAGCCAGGCAGAAAGCAAGTATCTTATCCTGTGAAGAGCTGGTTTCCAGTCTGTTATGTAGCACTGTAAAATAGTCTACTGGGCTGCACTAGTGTTGGATAGAAAAATCAAGCTTGAAGTCAAGTTTGAATCATGTTGTAAGCTCATTAAAGACTTGGCCAAGATAGTAAAATGTTGATGATGCTGCAATACTGCAAAGCTGTAGCTTGATGAATAAATGTCTTATGCTATATAACACACCTCCATTTGGTATTCTGTACATGATGTGCAAAAATGAAAGGCACTTCTAGATGCAGAAGTTAAAAAAAAAATGGTTTTGTTCCCTTAATTTAAGCAAGCAAATGTTAAGCAGGAATTGCTTCCATCTAATGAAATTTTTTCCCCTCAGCTTGAGGTAGGTCTAGTAGGTAAATTCTATATCCCTAAGTATAGAGAAACTATGCTGAAGGAAATTGCTGACAAAACAGTGCAAAAGCATGTGATGCATTAGTATGCAGTGGGAAGTTAAGTTTCCATTGTGTGGTCCAATGATCTGTCTGTCTTGCTGGAGTTCAGCTATTAGGCTGTCCCAAACAGCAGCCATAGCTAAAAAGCCCCCATGGAACTGTGACAAATAAGTCTCTCTGGAAATGAACTTCACTCACTTCTAATCTAGTCAGCTGCCATCAACAATTTATAGCTGTAAGTATGACTTTAAGGCTTGTTCATTTTCAGAACTAGCGAACCTGTGTCTGGCAGCTATAAAACATGGGTGGTGCATGCTAGTTGTCTTACTGCTCTGGAATGTTTCTGCTGTACACTTTCATGGTAAATGAGATGCCTGATACTTGCATGGAATCTGAGTAATTTCAGCCAAGAAGAGTTATTTTAAGATTATTCATTTTTTGTACACATATGTCTTTAGGGGCCCAACTTTGTGAGTTCTTAAGGCAGTCTGAATTCCATCACAGTGAATGATAATCAGGCTCCTTATGGTATATCAGATTGATCGCTGGCTTTGTGTGCTCCTTTTCAAATTTTTACTGTTTTCATATTCTGGTGATGTGGGATGATTATATGGTAATACTCCTCAATTGCTTCTTACTTTCCATCCAGATTGCAGTCCCTTCATTACATAATTGTAAGCTATTTATGCTAATGCTAATGTCAGAACCAGGCATACACAGACAGATGCTTTATTACTTTAACCCTTAGAGGAAGCAACTGGATCATTTTGTAGATGCGTGTGACGTATGGAACCAGATTTGTGGACCATCTACATACGTATCTGTATGTGTACAAAGATGTGAAAACAGATGTACAGGAATAACCTTTGGATGTCATAGAATCATAGAACAGTTTGGGTTGGAAGGGAACTTTAAAGATCATCTAGTCCAACACCTCTGCAATGGGCAGGGACATCTTCAACTAGAGCAGGTTGCTCAGAGCCCCGTCCAACCTGGCCTTGAATGTTTTCAGGGATGGGGCATCTCCCAGCTCTCTGGGCAACGTCTTCCAGTGTTTCACTACCCTCATTGCAAAAAATTTCTTCCTTATCTTCAGTCTAAATCTAACATGTTTCAGTTTGAAACCATTACCCCTTGTTGTATCACAACAGGCCCTGCTAAAAAGTTTGTCCCTTTCTTTCTTATAAGTCCCCTTTAAGTACTGAAAAGCCACAATAAGGTCTCCCTGGAGCCTTCTCTTTTCTAGGCTGAACAGCCCCAACTCCCTCATCCTTTCCTCATAGCAGAGGTGTTCCAGCCCTCTGACCATTTTTGTGGCCACCTCTGGCCCCGCTCCAACAGATCCATGTCTTCCCTGTACTGAGGGCTCCAGAGCTGAACGCAGGACTCCAAGTGAGGTCTCACCAGAGCAAAGTAGAGTGGCAGAATCCCCTCCTTCGACCTGCTGTCCATGCTTCTCTTGATTGCAGCCCAGGGTACGGTTGGCCTGCTAGGCTGCGAGTGCACATTGGTGGCTCATGTCCAGCTTTTCATCCACCAGTATCCCCAAGTCCTTCTCACAGGGCTGCTCTCAATACCTTCATTCCCCAGCCTGTATTCATACTGGGAGTTGCCCCAACCCAGGTGCAGGACCCTGCCCTTGGCCTTGCTGAACCTCATGAGGTTCACAAGGGCCCACTTGTCTCTCTTTCATTCATGTTCCAGGACTACAGTGCAATAACTTAGGTTATTTTCTCTTCATATTACAATAATTGAAAATATTAATACTTAAATTAAAATCATGTTCATTCCTCTTTTAATAGAAGGCCAAGCAGTGGCTGTTAGTTTAGAATATAGCAAAAAGTATTTTTAAGTATTTCTGGGTCTGGTTCTGAGATTCCACCAGTTTGTAGCTGTTTTAAGGAGGGCATAAAATAGCTTTTAGTTGTCTCACTCTGTGTTGCTCTTTATCAGAAGAGTCTGAGAGATCCTCAAAGTAAGAGAGATTCTCAGGGCCTTTCTCGATGTTGGGGTCCAAGGGAACTGCTGAATAACTTCAGCCTCTCTGCACTCTTTTATCTCAGCGCTGCTTATCCACCCTGCTCACCAAGAAGTCTTGAGCGTAGCTGTATTTGATGATCGTCCAAGTTGTGTCAGTTGTGATTCGCTGTTGAAAAGTTCAGGTGCATTGTTCTGTGTATTTTGGACAGTCAGAGCAACAGAGAAATGACAGAAGTTCATACTGGTGTTTGCAAGAAACCATTCAGTGATGAAATGAGTTGCAGTAAGATGGATCACTTTGGAACAGAGGGGAGCAGATTTCTCTGTGGGGCACTACGGAACAATCTGAGGTTCTGATTAAGGCATGTGATTGCCTTTACAGAAGGCATGAGATGGCCCGTTTAATTGTTTCAAGTAAAAGTACAGCTGAACTTTTGATCTGAATATTAAGCAATTAATTTCTCTACTGCTACCCTCACAGAGGTATTAATCAGGCATTCCTTTAAAACTCGTTTGGTCTGACCCTCGTGAATTTGATGGCGTCTTCTTGGTGTCCTTATTCGTGTATTCCTAAAACTGCTTTAGTTTCATATTAGCATTGCCTGGATGCCTCCTTAAAGCTGAGTGTCTCTTGCTATTCAGGATCATTTGTGGTTTCTCTTCCAGACTTAGGCTGGCGCTTTGCACAGAAAATTTAGCCAAGTTGTTATTTTGGCAAAAAAAGGTCATCTTAGGATAGTCTCAGCTTTCCTGTCATGCATTGGTGCTGCTGCTTTTCATGGTAGTCAAACTGGAACGACCGGCTGTCTTGTGCAAGTCAACGCCCGACAGAAAGAGGATGGAGTCTGTAATAGTTCAGGGTAGTGGATGTTTCTTCAGAGTACCACCAGCTGCATTACACAAAAGGAGCAGTGGTCTGTAAGTAAGTAAAAGACTTCAGCCTCCAGCATGTGCAAATCCTCCATCTTCATCAGCAACAAAGGAGAAGGGGGAAGCAGGCTTGTAAAAAGCACAAAATGTGCTTCACTTTCCTGATAAACCAGCAAGGCATTTCTCCTCTGAGAATCATTCAACCAGATTTGCTCTGCCTTCTACCTTTATCATGTGAAGTTGAAATAGGCACTTCATAGATGACCAAAAGGAGGGAAATGTACTGGCTTTGTGTCTGAAACATGTAAAAACTCTGTAGATGTGATAGCTGAAAACATAGCACTTTCTTCTGGGTAGAGAGGTGGAATATGTAATTTCCAAGAGGCGGATACTTTGTGTAGCTTTGCCAGATTCAAGACAAATAGCTGAAGTGACACAGCGAGGCTTCCAGCATGCATTTTATAATCCTGAGAACGAGGAACACTTGCATGAGCACTTAAGCAGTGTATGCAAATCTTGCTTATTCTCCGTAAAGATCTTAAAATTAATTCTTACGTAGTTTCTTGCTTCTGGGACAGTCATACCCAAACGTAACTAACAAATGAGTGACACAAACTAGACCAAAAAGTCTGGTCCCTTAAAGGACTGCTCATCTTAAACTAAGGTTCTTCTTCAACGCTGAATGCACAGTAAGTGGGTCTCAATGATGATCCTTCTTATTGCTGACCTGGTTTAGAAGTATTTCTGCTCTTCAAATGCACTACTTAAGTGCCGCAATGAAACTAAAAAGGTGAAGTATGTTACAGTGGTTAGAACATCCTCTCAGAAGTAAATGAAAAACAGCTTCAGTGGCATGTTTTTATTTAATCGTCTGTGTTACGCTGTGGTCCAAATGCCAGTTCCTGTATTATCCTGGGATGTAGCAAGGTCCAAAAAACAGTGTAGTCCCATGTAATCCCAGTAATGAGCTGTGTTTTTATTAATGTGGTTTTATGTTTAGGGTTTGTATTTACAGTTTCAGTTTAGATTGAGGCTGAGTGCAAACCTTGCACAGGGTTTGCTCCCTGCACGGTGGGCATAGCCTCAGGGGTTAGTGCAGCCCTGAGGGTTACCATGGTCAGCTGCAGAGCAACAGGAGAATTTCCCCTCCGCAGTCTGTAGCCATACCTGTGTCTGGGCTCTTCACAGACCTGGTGGGGATCCGCTTTGAAGGGGGGCATTGTCAGTGGCCGCTCCTCAGCTATGTCTGAGCTTTCAAGCCTTTGCTAGGGTGTAATGTCTCGTAAGATAATTAAATGTACCTTTGAGTGTGTAGATCAACTTAAACTATGCCGGATGCTTTTCTGTTTAGCAGCATTAAATTCCATATATTTTAGAAGCATGTTTATCCAAAGGTCTGCAGAGATGCCTTTCGTTATTGGATGCAGAAAATTGAAAGTTGGCTGTTTTCCCGGATGTCAGGTAGACTTTCAGTGAACCTGGCCCTTCCAGATGTATCTGTTCCCTGTGGCACAGTGGTGGGAAGCTGTAGCTCAGAAATTACTTGGAAATTTCAGTTGCACTGATGGCTCTATACCATGCCAAGGATTTAAGAAACCTGGCTTGCAGCCCCAAGAGGCAGGACTGACCTTGAGTTACCCAAGGTTTCAACTAATAGCTAATTAGTAATAGAGGAAAACTGACAAATATGTGACTAATGCACAGGGATTCACCTGATGAAAATAACACCTTCTCTTTCCCGAATAGCTCCCTTGCAACATTTAGCTACATAGCAACTGCTGCTGCTTTGTGAATGAAGCAAGCGGATTCCACAGCAGTTTCTGTGCACATTCCCCATGCCGTGTTTGGCTCACAACATAAGAATTGTATTTTAGTGTTTTATAGACAATGTAACAGCAAAAATACGCATGGTACATAGGTTATACTGCTGCTGCACTAGATGAAATGTAGTTCCTCATTCTTGCAGAGAGCTCCTTTTCTGTGAACTGAAAGGATCTTTTAAATGTCAGGGTTTGCCAGGAAGTGACTAAAAGCAGGAGAGTAAATTCTACAGTAATGCTATTCCATTTCTTATTCATCATGTCTTTCGCAAGTCATGAGGAGGCAATGATGGCCTGTAATTTTGATACCTGATAAAATAGTCTCATTTGGTCAGAGTGAGAAACAATTTTTGTGCTGAAAATGCTATTTTAAATGATTGCTCTGCTTGTAATTAACAGGAATTCACCCTAAAGAGCCAAGTAAGCATATTGTTTTGTCATGGCTAGTCAGATTTTCCTTGTAAATTTAAAAAGAGGGTAATTTTCCCATTCCTGTTTTAGAATGTTCCTTATTCTGCCTTTACAATTTTGTCCATTTCCTCATTAGTGCTCCTTTCAGAGCCCAAACACGTCAACAGTGACACCATTATCAGCCTGAAATAAATGAACAAACATTCTCATCTTCAGTCGTGGTTTGCTTATGACAGCTATTTTTAATTTTGCAGGTGCTGGAGGCTAAGGCAGATGAGATGGATTTGCAACCGATGATTTGGCACCTATATTATGCAGCTACTTTACAAGTGTTCTCGTAGGTGTTAGGAAACATGGGGGTTTCCAAGGGGTCTCTTCACTGAAGCAGCGCTGCTGGAGAAAGAGAGTGAGCGAGCATGAGGCAAAACACTGACAGCAGAATGAGGTATCCTGCTGGTTTAGCATTTGTTTGCAGGTGTTCAAAACAGAGTGTGAGATGGCAGCTAATTCTTTTTTTCACCAAGTGTGAATATGAGCTGATAGCCTCGTACACTGTTCTGTATATTCTGAGCAGTGCTGGTTCCAGGAGATCCTCAGCCTTGAGAATTTTTCTTTCCTAGAATAGAAGGTGATATGACTTTTTGGCCACAGGGAGCAACTTCTGTTCTTCCCCGCCTTGACCCCTGTTTTAAAAACCAGCTTCACAAGTCAGGAGTTGAAGACCAAACTGCAGAATACCCATGTGCTGCAGTGACCTGTGCCTGGCTTTACCTGGACATTCAGGCAGGTGAGCTTAGGTGCCCACCACTTGTAAAAGTGACCAAGCATGGAAGGCACCGTGGGGTGTAGGTGTAAAAATGTCTTACTGAGTTAGGTACCCACATACCACTTCACCTGAGTGCTTGTTCAGGTCTCAAAGTGCCTCTTTTGTCTTTGTGCCAATATTTCTGTGATTTTTAATTTGCTGTGACACAGAAGTTAAGATACGGCAGTTCATTTAAGTAGTACCTCTGAGTGGTGCGGGCTTAACAGATGGTTGTAAGAGTCCTAAATTTTCTTAGATGCAGAGACACAAAAGACTTGATTCTGCAGCTCCCCATAGCGAGAAGATCGTGACATGCAGAACCCAGCCTAAATGATGAACTGGTTGAAGTTTTAAATGGTAAATTACATGGTTTGGGACTGAAATATATTTTGAAAAATCTTATTTAGTTTCATTTTGGTTTTGACCTTCAGCCCAAAATGGATTACATCTTTTGTACTCTTTCCCCAAAAATTCAGTAGCAGTGGTGCATGTGTGTTTCCACTGCACTTTTAAATCTGTGCTAGTGGATCCAGGTGCTTGGAAAGCCGCACAGGTGTTATCTTAGTGATCCATAAGCAACAGTTTAGCTAGGTCTTGGAAGACTTTAGAGCTTCATAAACCATCATTCTGGTTTTCATTTTGGCAAGTACTCGGTTTGTGAACTTCTACTAAATTTTGACTTGCAAAATGTGATATTAACTATTGTCAAGGATCAGATACTTCCACTCTGCTGACCTTACTGTTAATTAGGTAGTTAAATACTTATGCAAATGATGTCTTATTTTCATGTGCTATGATTGTAGAAGAGTGGCATAAGTAGTTTATTTTCACTTGCATTGAGCATCATTGCTTGAAGTACTGTTGTTATTTATCTTGCTAATACTAACTTAGCTCACATTCCTGTTAGTTACTTGACTGGTTGAATAATCTGTCTTATGACCTCAGAGTTTTTTGTTTGTATCTCTCCGAGAAGAGTCTTATTTCTATAAATGGGGTTTCTAATAGAGGAAGATGCTATACAGCAGAAGTATTGCTGGGAGAGGTCAAGAAGAGAATGAAGTAATGTGTCTGTGAAGTGCAGTGGCTGCATTAAAAGTGTTCCCACTTATCTCTCTTTTTCGATCTTAAATAAAAAGGCAGTTACTGCTATAGCATCTCAGAGAAACTAAAGGTCTAAAAGAAAATCCTGTTGAGAGGACTCAGTAGTTGTGCAGGCTAAAACTAGGAGACATGCTTATTCTCAGAAAAAATAATGAAGACTCCATGTCTTGATTCTGAAAATAACTTAGTACACATCTCTTGCGTTCTGTTGACTAACAGCCCTTTCAGAAAAGAACGTTTTCATTTAAGAACAACTGTCCACATATGCCAGGCATCTCCCATGTGTCACCTGTACCATGTGACTTGATGATACTGAAGTGGGTAATATACCTTTGAAAAATATATATCAACAGACCGACTTCACCTTGGCCTACTAGCTAGAAATAGGAAAATAGTATCTGTTTGGGATTTTTTTTAATCCATAATCAAGCCCTCGCAAGATGTTGAAAATCTGAAGCTCGAGATTATCGTATCTGCAGACCCAGGCTGCTTTGCAGTGTCTGTTCTGTGACTCCTCAAACAAGGGGAAACTGCACCTTGGCTGGCAAGGCTGGTTCCTTCTTTCTTCTGTGAGGACACTTCATATATCCTTGCTAAAAGGCTGTGTGATTCTCCTTGTAGTGATGGGCTGTGTGTATTTTAGTTCATCTTTATCAGCTGGGGAGCACATGGGTTTCTCACACAAGTTGTGACCCACAGTGCTTCTGGCATCTCAGTAAATGATGCCAGCTGAAACTCAGGCAGAGCTGAGACTTGTTTGTCCTGTGAAGACATTGGATTTTCTTTCTGACAAGAAAGACCAGATTTGGCAGATGTTATCTAGAATATTAGGAAGTGAAAAACTTGGTTTCATAACTAAATAACAATGAAGTTAGGTTAATGAGGCTATAAATCATTTGAACGTTTCTGCTCTGTGTGCATCTGCTGCATACTAAGAAATTCCCAGCAGAATTTGCAGTGGCTTAAGCAAAAAGCTGATGTGAAGTCAGTCAGTTGTCTTTGATCTTTGTCTTTGGTTTTTGGGTGTGTTTGTTTAAGATTGGGAAGCTATTGAAGTAATGAAATGAAGACGCAATAATAGCCCAAGGAAACATGCTTATGCTAGTCTTATTCTGTATGGCTCAAAATAGCAAGGACATAGCATATTCTGTATGTTTGTTCAGTATTAAGCATGAAATGGTCAATAATACCTATTTCAGTCTCCTGCTTAGGATCCTGTAAGAAGTTCTTGCTCTGTCAAATTCATGCCTTCCTCTTCCTCTCTCTTTTAAGTAGCGTCATGTCTGTTGGGTCAAAATTTGCCAGCTCACTTCATGGTGTGATAACCATGAGATGCTTTAGGTTGAGAATTACCGATACAGAATCTTGGCCTTTTGAAATAAGGTGTTTTCTTTTTAACTTGGAACATTTTTACTTATTCCGTCTTGTTTTGAGCCTTTCTACGCTTACCTTAGTGAAGGGGCTTAATGAGAAAAACTTGGCTGTTTCTGTTAGGGGTTTTGGTCATTAGAGGTTGTTAGGGCTGCTATTCCATCACCTGTAACATTGAATGCCTTTGAAAACATATTTTGCAAGAAAAATATTGGAAAACATGACCATAAATGTGGGCGAGTGGGAAGCCAAGCGTTTATATATTTGTATTCACAATATAAATAATTGGGTTTGGAATTAAACTGCATTGCAGAAAACATTTCAAACGTTTTAGGCAAAATGATTTGTGTCTTTTTATCCATATGAGAAGACTGGGTGCATCCCTGGCAGTGAATAAGTTAACCTACTTAGTGTTTTGTGTGTAGGCAGCATGCAGTTCTGTGAGATTGCAGCGGGCAATGAAGCAGCAGAATTCAATTTGCAGCAGTGACCTAAGTGGGACTATTTTTAGTAATAAAATAGGTCAGGGGATGTGGTAGTGCAGACTGATAAATCAACAGTCTTCCCTGTCACTTGTGGGGCTGGGTTTTGTACTCCAGTATCGAAGCTCTGTGATGGGGGAAATGAGGTTCAACACTGTCACGTGATCAGTGTTAGAATTTTTTTATTGTGAAGCAATCGCAGGAATAGCACCAAGTTTTATTTTAGTGACGAAAGAATATAAGTAACTACTTTGCTTAGGGATTCATGGAAGGCAAAACCAACAAGGAAGCAGGGTGTTTTGAAGCCATTGCTCAGATCTGGTTCTAGCACTGCTGGAGATCTTCTGTTGTGATCTTGTCCACGTGGCAAGCGGTTCTTGCTCTCTTTTTCTTTCCACTCTACTGGCTGTTCTTATGTGCTTTTATAGCTTGTTTCTGTTACCAGTTTACTTTCTCAGTGATTTATGCAGATAAGTGCTAGCGTCTTCCTCTCAGGGTGTCAAAGATGAAGCACGGCTTTATTCTGTTCCTTTGAGTCTATGGGCGTTTGGAGGAAGCTTGTGAAGGATCTGTTCAGCCAGTTCTTGTGACACAGAGCAGTCCAAGTCTCTCTTTAATATTATGTTACTTGACCTTTGCATTTCCACACTCCTTTGGTTTCCCTGAAATTATATTTCAGAGCAAACTTGGAAAGCACCTCTTGCCAATTTGTGCTGATATAAACTATCCCATTCTTAATTAGCAGTGTGGCAAAGTTGCTATAAGCTCTAGTCATGGAGAAGTGCGTGTTGATGCCATATAAACAGTAGCTTTGGCCGTAAAGCCCTTTTTTACCCCGGAAAAAGAACCCTTAGCAGGAAGCAAGTCATCTCCACTCCTGGCTGTAGCTGAACTGGTATCAGTGTGTAAGACCATGTAATGAAGTACACTTGCAGGATGCTCAGGCTGTTGCTGAAGCTGTCTCCAGGAGTTAATGAGCCCTAATGAGCCCTGGTGAGATGTGCTGGGACGCCCAATTCTCCTGCTTTCAAACTAAGTGGCTATCTCCCTGGGGCCTGCTTAATCTGGTGTGAATGTACGTGCCTGTGCTGGTGCTGATTTGTCCATTCCTGCCTTCTGCTGCACAGCGCAGATATGGTTGTGTGACATGGGGGAGAGATGCCCTTAAACTTTCCCTTACTTTCAGCTCCTGTCCTGCCAAAATGTAATTATATTCTGACCTGTCTAGTTGGGACTGTGATGAAGTACCATCTAGCAGAGTTTTTATAGTGCTTAAAAATCCTTGGATAATAACACTTTGATACCATATTTGTAAGAAAAGTAAGCTAAACATTGATCCCTGGCATAAAAATGGTAAGGTCAGCCTGTCCTTGGCTTTTTTTTTTTGAGATTACAAGTTAGTTGTGTGTTGTCCTCTAGAATAAAAAAGGTTAATAAACAGCTAAAAGTAATTTGCATTTCCAAGTTCTGTATTTTTCTGCAGAGTTTTGTTGCTGTATTGTAGATAAGCACTGCATACATCAAATAACCAATAAAGAGCCATGTTACTTGATATTCAAAATTATTTTAAAAAACACTACTTCCAGTGGGATCAATACAGTGGAGATATTCTCAGCAGCACTGTAAGAAACTTGAGGGGGCTTTTGGTGATGTTCCATAGAACACTATCCTGCACTTTTCTTTCTGCAGAAAGGATAGTGACTTTTTTTTTGTTTTGTTAACCTGGTTTTGCAAAAGAAAGCTTGACAACATTATTAACATAAACTCAGTCGTTTGGTCTTTCTGTGCACCCTACTCATCACGGGAGCTGGGAGTTCATGACAATTCCCAATCCATTCACTGCACACGTGAGCTGACTCAGGTGAGCAGAGCACTCTGAGCCAGGAGCTCATTTATTAGGTGTGCAGGGGGAGACATCCACAAATACTCGCAGCTTCTCTTAAGAGTTTATAGCACTACAGTTCACCCTTCCCATCTTCTCCCACCCTATAGATTGCTGCTTTGTCCACAATCTGTGATGTGCTATGCTGTGTTCCTTATAGTAAGCATTATAAAACAGAAAGCTCGCACTCACCAGGTAAGTGGCCCTTCTTTTTATTAGCATTTAATTGTGGTTTTAAATTTAGAGGATTTAGACTTGTGCTCTCCGTTAGGAACTAATTTATTTTAATTAATTTTTGAGCACTCTTGCTTTTATTTATTTCCTTGTGTTTTCTCAGCATGGCTGAATTAAAACCCAATTTATGCCAGAATAATAAGCTGGGAAGATGGCTTTCTCTAGTGTGAAATCATGTTTAGTGTAGGTATCGCTAGCCTGACTGTGTGCAGTGTGTTACAGTGCTTTGCTCTTCTGCTTATCAGAGGAACATGGAGTCTGGCGTGGAGAAATGGTCTGCAGTGTCTGACAATGTGACAGTAGAAGGTCTGGTGGGACAGTCAGTGGTTCTGTGACAGTGAGCAATTCCAGCTTCTTTCCGCTTTACAGGTGGGTGTAAGCAGGGCTTTACATTTAAAGATGATTTCCTTGGTCCTGCGGTTCCTGTACACAAGAAGCATAACTGGCCATGCTGGCTGCCAACTGCCCAGCCAGCCGGTCTCTGCCTCCCCTTCCTCAGCAGGGCCCACGGAGAAAGGAAGGTGAAAGAGCTCGTGGGTTGAGAGAAAGGCGAGGAGGAGATCACTTGCCACTTACTGTCATGGGCAAAACGGGAAAATTAATGTAATTTATTGACAGTTAAGATAGAGTTGGATGGTGAGAAACAAAGGCAAAAACTAAACCACCTCCCCCCGCCCCTTCTTCCTCAGGCCCGCCTTTGCTCCCTCGCCCCCCACTCCCCTGCCCGGGGAGGCGCAGGCTGGCGGTGAGCGGGGCTGTGGCCAGCCATGACGGTCCCTCTCCGCCCCCTCCCCCTCCTCACACCTTCCCGGGCGGCGGGAGGGGGGATCCCTGCTCCCGGCCCTCGCTACCCCGGCTCCTCTTCCCCCTCCGGCCCGGCTGCCGGCGGGGCCGTTCCTCACACCCCGGCCCTTGCTCCCCGCTGCCCTTTCTGGAGAATGTTTTCCCGGCGGCCCCGCGGCCGGGCTGGGCCCTGCCCTGTGGTGGGGCCGCTGAGGGACCGGCTGGGGCCGCCACCGGCAGCCCCCGGCCGCCTCGCCTCTCCTCTCCTCACCGCGGCCGCCCCGCTGCCCGCCTGGCAGCTCTCTTCAGCTCTGAGGCACCAGCAGCCAAACCCGGTGAGAGAGATGGTGTCTGAAGCAGAGAAGGAATTACATCGGCCTTTAGAAAAGTAGTGGTTTTTTAAAAAAAGAGCAACACTTGGATAACCACTAGGCTGAGGTATGGGAGAAGCAGATCCTGGTGCTGTTGCTAGTATTTTAGCTGACATGAGGCAAGTGACCTCCATCATCTGTTCCTCCCTTTTTCATTTGAGAAATGGAGATAATGATGCATGATCTCCTTTGGGGGCCTCAGGGGGAAAAAGATAAATTCATCAACTCCAAACTTTTAATCTAATCTTTCCGAAGAAATGTTTTCATGGGAGATTTCTAGACTGCCCTAGGCCTGGAGCTGTGCAAAAGGCGCCGTGTGGGGTGGTCTGACTGTGTGCTGTTCAGAAGGAAAATCCTGACTTTCTGTTTGGCTGGAAAGGCATCTGGAATAAAGCTAAGAGTAAAAAAATAAGACTTTTGTCATTGCTCTGAAAATCTCATCAGCTCAAAGACTTCGCAGAACAAGTAGGTCCAAAACTTACTTGAACAATACGATTGTAATCCAGAGGTGAAAAACACAGGTTTTTCGCACTAGGTATGCCCAAAGCCAGTTTAACAGTCACTTTTTTTCCTCTTGCACACACATTTGAGCAATGGCGAAACAGAGGCATGGAGAGAGGATGAGATCTGCCTGTGTTACCTGCTAGTAGTTCAGCAGGAATGCCAGGAATAAAAAACGTGTCTCTGAATTTCAGGTCAAGTCACATATAAAACTTGTCCCTCTACCTCTCTCTCATTGCTGCTTTTTTTAGCTCTTTTGTGTAGTGACCACCGGAGTTCACTGAGATGCCCATAGCCTAGCCCTCTCCATCATAATATGGTCACAGGGAGGCCGGACTGTCAGAAGAGGGTGAAAGCATAGTCCCACAACGTGGCGTAAGCAATGGATTCTGAGCGTTGCTGGTAGTGTGACAGGACCTGCAAAATTAATATGCTAGCTGGAAAATACAAAATGTGTCTCTGTTCTTCCTTTAGGCTCTGATTCTTCTCAGGGAAAAACTGCCTGCAAATAAGTGTTTCTGTTGTTGCATGTCACTCATAGGTGTATTGCCTAAAGGCGGCAGCTTGTCTGAGAAACAGATGAACAGCATTGTGTGGCTGCAAGGGGCAGCAGACTGCGTCCTCCCAGAAAAGTCACAGTGTCCTGAGGGGACCCTTGTAACTGATGTGTTTTGCTGTACTAAGAAATTCTGTGGTGAACTCCAAGGCAGATGTAGGTGGATTTGCTTGTACTTAAGGCATTTTGGAGAACAGCTGCGTGCAGGGTAAGGGCAGGTTATTGTCCCTACTTGCTAGGTGGGGGGCAGGCTGTCTGCAACTGTACAACCATTGCTAGGGTCGAAATGCACAGGGCAAATTCTACTGGAGCAGCAAGCTTATTGTCTTGCCTAATAGAAAGTGTTTTACTAAATTATCATTGTTGGAGGTTTCCCTCCCTCCCCCACCCCCAATTATATTTCATCACTTTTAATTCCTAATGTTTTGGTATGGAGCCAGATGAATTGAGGATGTTAAGGATTTTTTGAGCAAAAACAATGCTTTAGTGGACTCTTCCCGCTCTCTTGCCTACTGCCCTGCTGATCTGCAGGGCCATACAGAGCTAGCAGGAGCCAGGCACAGCACTCCAAGCTGTCATTCACCATCCTCCCAAGAGAAGATTGAATGAGAGAAGGGAGGAGCTATTTTTGTGCTTCACCTTAGCTGATGAGTATCAAGGGTTTGTCCCAGCATATACAAAGTTGCCTTGCTGCTATTTAATGTGTGTAGTTAACTTCTGTTTTTTGTTGTGGGTCTGACATATCTGTTTTAAGATATCTGGAAAACTTTTTGTTTCAAAATCTGTATGTATGTCTTCAGGTCAAAATCCGTGTCAGTAATATAATAGGAAAGATTTTTAAAGAAGCACCATGCATTTAGTCCTGGTTTTGCTTATTTGGTGCTCAAATTCACGTACCTCTGAGTAACTGCTACACGTTATTTTATGCTCAGATACAGATACACCCCCTTTATAGCAGAGTTCTTACATGTGGGCTTCTTAGGGCAGAGAGCGTGCATTTATTTTTCTGTATTTGTACAGGGGCCTAATCCTGGTTCATGTTTGGATTTGTAGGTGCTGGTATGCAATACTGATAAATGTTGGGTCAGTGTGGACTAAAGACTTGATCGCAGCAGTGTATGCATGCAGGTGGAAACTACCTTTTGACAATTTGTCTCGGAAATGGTGTATCAGTTACGAATGAGAGTACATGTGCATTTTGTTGCATGCAGGGAAGGTTTTGGCTATTGTTGAAACTGTTTGGGAGGAGGAAAATTGGGTTTATTCCCAGTTTTGGAGGTGACTTGAAAGGATTTATGTCAAATTAATGATCTTGCTGTGCCGAGTCTTCGATTAATAAGTTCACTCAGGAATCTTAGCTGCCATAATTGTAATTGGAAGCAGGGTTTTGATCATGAGTCACCTTGTAGGGGCTGTCCTCACTGCTCTCCTTGAGAAAGTGCAAATCTGGAAGAGAGGAATTTGTATGACCTTTCATTACAAAGCTGGCACTAGAAATTGACTCTAGCTAGACCCTGCTGTTGGAAAAGACCTGGAGAAATCAGCACAGTCCTTTGTGCTCAGTTGGTGCTAGTTTAGGTCACAGGTGTGTAGAAGTTCTATCCAAAGGGAAAAAAGCAAAACAATAAATGTGATTTCAACACGGAGAAGTGTAGTAGAAATGAGAAGGCCAGGGAGTGTCAGGCAGCTTTGTCCTTCAGTAGCCCTCTAGACTTCGAAAACTTTGAGTGGGCGCATTGTTCGGAGCTTGCAGAGTCCACTCTTACTAGGAGAACAGTCTTGGCTTTTGCCTCTTATACCTAGATTTGATGATGGGTTTCTATGAAGAGCACATGTAGCTCCTACATTGAAGCATGCAGTTGTAAAGTTCATCAGAAGCAGTATCTGGATGTTCCTAATTTTTGGGGTGAAAACTGGAGAAAGATGAGGTGACTATTGGGCAATAGTAGATGAGCTTTGGGGAGAAAGACACTTGCAACTGAAAGGCAAAGGAAGTTTGACTCAGTTTTTCAGCCTTCAGTCAAGCTGCTGCTGCTTTTCTCAATGGTCTCTTGCTTTGAGCTTTTCCAGAGTTAGTTTATTTTAATTTTGTCCATTGTTGCACATAATATTGAATAGTAAGTGAAAATTTTCAAAATGTCTTTGACAAAACTGTAAGAAGTTGTCCCTGAGTCTGTAGCCCAAGGGCCCCGTGGGTCCCTTACCGAAAGAAAATGCGAGCGCCTCAGGTATTGATAGCTTTCTGAATGTCTGGTATCTGTTTGTGCCAAGTTTGACCCACAAAGGGGAGAGCTAGGACCCTTTCTGGAAAGTTAAAGTTATCCGTACACTGATAACTTGCTGAATACTCACAGATGTTTTTGACCCATAAAGTAAATATCTTGATATTAATTTCATTCAGAACTAGAAACCTGGAAAGAACAACATGTTCTTAAGCAGTATTCTTGAAAGACACTTAAATTTTAAATAACGTTAAACTATATTGTAAATGGTTAAGAATTAAAGAAACAACCAATTGGTAATGTAGGCCTTGAGCAAAGTACAATATAAGAAGCACTGAAAAATGTTTCTCTGCATGATTAAGAGAGTCTGGTTTGCTGGTTTGATTTATTGGCTGGCTGAATGAATTCATTAATTGTGTATGACTACTTTTACTTCTGGGTGGTCATTTTTCATTTCAGGTTTAATTACTTGGATGAGCTTTTCCTAGGGATGTTCTTATCATCCAAAATTAAATACATTAAAATGTTAGGGAAGCTCAACCCTCCCTTTTTATATTGGTATTTTTCATACTATGCTTTTACAAACTGCAGACGAATTCACTTAGTCTGTGATAACCTAGGTTTTGTCTGCATGTGCTCATTACTTGGACACAAAAAGGTTTCTTCTTATTGCAATATATGTGATGTTCTGTGTTATGTTTTTGAAAATAGTGGTTTGGAACTAACAAAACTCTTTGTTGATTAGATGATGAAGAATGATGCAGAGAATTCTGAAAGACTTTAGATGTATATAAAGCACTTAGCATTCAAACAGCATTGTAACTACATTTGTAGAATGAGAGCTCTAGATACATAGAGCACTTGAGAGGTAAGGACAGGTAACATTTATAAGAAATCAGTCACATAGGAGAGATCCTGAACATCTTGGCTTGTAGTTTGAACAGTGTTTTTTATAGGAAAGACTCATTTCCTGGACAGCTTGCAAACAGTATGGTCTACAAACACTCCTCTCTTCAAGGATCTTTATATTTTCAGCTGCATGGAGAAGCAGCACTTAAAGAAGCATTAAATACCACTGCTGTCTACAGCTAAAGATGCTGTTCCAGGGTATGACCCATCTCCTGGAACGCAGCAAAGCATCGCCTCTGTGGCCTTGCTGGCCCTTCTAGCCAGAGGGCAGCAGTCACTATGGGCTTGGGGTCCACAAGAACAGCAGTGTGAATATAGCTGTTAGGAATTATTTCATTCTAAAGTGTACTTCTGAAAGTGAGAAGAAAAGAGAGTATAGGGAAACTCTCATGTGCTTCCTTTTTCTTCTTAGCCCACATCTTTGGGCTGTGCATCTGCAAGTAGAAGGCAGAGCTGTTAAAGACTACAGAGTGAGGACTATGTCATTCTTTCTCTCCCCCTCACTTTTAGCTTATGCTGACCACTGATCCTGTAATTGTGTAGCAGACGGGGTGGGTGAATCCCCAAGTCAGCTTTATGGCAGAAGAGGCTACTGGGATATTTTGACAAATCTGTTCTTGCTTGTGGGCTCTGACACTTCTAATAGTACTTCGTGTGTTTTCTGTGAGAACAATCTCTGCCTATGTATTACAAAAAAACGTCTTGTGAGGAAAGAAGGTGAATGAGGTAACTCTTAACCCTCCCATAAACATATAGACATGATGGGTAGGAAGCAATGGTCCTGTTAGCTTGTTTGGTTCTGTTCAATGCCAGCAAGTTGTAATTACTAATCTCTCCTGATCCCTCTTACATGGTTTATTTTTTCTGTGCTTTCACCCTACAGATGTCAAACTCAGCTCATTTACAGCTACTGTCCAAAATTGGAATAATGGTCCTCTGTGTCAGTCACTCTATGGATACTGACTGTAGAGAGCTCTCTCTAGTGAAATATTATTATTGCTGTATATACGTGTGTTTGTGGATAGTTTATTATGCAGAGGAATAAACTGTTAGCAGAAAAGGTGAGATTTGTATATTGCTTAGTTTCGAAAGCCTTCATCTGATGATTTGTAGTATTTATAAACTTTTTCAGGTAGATATTTCATCTACCTGATTTAAGATATTTAAGCGTTATCTTGGTAATCATAGCAAAGACATAAAGGACAAAACTTATCTGAACGTAGCTGATAAATATACTGACAGTGCTATCCTATTTTTATCCAGAATCTCATCCCACTCCAGGATCTGTTAAGTGACCTTCACTCTGTAATTTAGGAGGCATACTAATTTGGACAAAGGCAGGAATTACTCTTACTGGTGTAGGGCTAATCAGGGTGAGTTAGAGTCAAACCAGTATTGTCCTCCCAGCAAACAGACATAACATGAAAAGGTAGTTTCAGTAGATGAGACTAGCAGTTGGCCTTGAAGATTGTGAAATTTGGTCTGTTCTGGGCAAGAGGATTAAGACTGGAAACGTAAAAGCTTCTTTTCGGAAACATATTTAGCGTGTATGTGAATATATATGTGTGCCTGCATATGACTTACAGACGCAGATGCATACGTGCACATACTAGTTTTTTTCAGTTAGTATTCATTTGGCTTCATTATAGCTGAATACTCTGCTGTTCCTGACTGTCTTTTCTCTGTCTAACCTGAGATGAGGTCTTGCTTGCAGCACATGAGGCCTGTGTCACTCCTTGATGCCTCTGGCTTGGAGCAGTGCTGGAACGTAGCAGCAAGGGGCAGATGTCCCTGCTGTTCCCCAGCTGCTACCTCGTTTGCCCAAGCCTTTGGCTGTCTGTTTGCTGAGAAGTGGTTGATTGCTGGTTTGGAGTGAAGGAGATGATACTAGTAGGACAACATAGCTTTAAGTCGAGGGAAGACAGAAGATGAGAAAGTTGGACAAATTCGTCATTTTCTGCAGCTCAGTCTTGGTATGACCTCACTTGCCCTTAGCAACAAAAAGCCCTGTTTAATGCCTGTTATTTTCCACTCTTCTCCTAATAGCTGTCTTGACCCCCCTGAAAGGTACCAGCCACCTTCTTAAGGACTCAAGAACACAGATTTTTATCTCGGTTCTAGGCGATGTATTTCTGCAGTGAGGCACTTGACTGTGTTAGGGACATCTCTCGAAACTCGAGCATCTTTAAGGATATCAGATCCTGCAGCCAGAATGTGGTGAGTCAGCACTAAGGATAGCAGAAGTTTAGTTATTTCCTCCTCTTCACTGCAACTGCAGCATGTCTCTACGTACATTTCCATCCTGATGAGTAGGTTTTGATGTCAGTTGCTTTTTTAAATATTTATTCAGATGGGAGCTGTCTGTAATTTTGAACTGCTTATGAGGCTTTTTTCTCAATATCGTCATACTAGGAGAACTGTAGAAATGGTAAAGATACAGGCCTTGGCATAATGCCTCAACTTCCAGGGTGTGTAATGATGTCAGGAGAGCTGCACCCCCTCAAAGTCAGTGTACTGTGAGGGAAAAAAATGATATGGAAAAATGGGACAGATTCTCTTCACAACTGCCAAAATCAGTGGCAGAACAGAGCTTTCAAAGCTATCTGCCGTATAAGGAATAGTTTTGGAGCTCTTTTGGATTGTTTCTGGCTAACTTATCACCTAATCCAGTGTGAAAAAAGGAGATAGACTGGGCTCAACTTCAATTCCTATGCATAGAGGTGTAACTTAATGACAGTTTGCTTTGTGTTTGTGGGAGGTAAGCCAGAAATATCATGGTGTGGTTATTTTTTTTAAGTTCCTGCTACAGTTTTTCTTTTTACACTCCAAAATAAGTTAGTACCCTTTATTTAAAAACAAAATAAACAAACAAAAATCCCCTGCTCCATGTTGAACATGATACATTTTAAAAATAACTCCTATTTCTATTCCCATTTCTGTTCCTTTATTCCAATATCCCATTTATTCAAATAGAAGGAAGTTCAGAGGCAAGCCCTGTGTTATGATGGCTTTGTGCTGCTGTTACTGGATTTCTTTTCAGAAAAATTGCTGACACGAGGATCTATCCCTTTTGTAGGCAAGTAGGAACGCAGAAGCCACGTGCCGGCTGCTCCAGGAGGGCTGGATTACAGCCAGTGTTGCTCAGTGGTGAGTCCAGGATGATGACAGCCTACAGGACAAGATGAGAATAAGCTCTGATCATGTGTTCCCAAAGCTCAGGGCAGAGCTTGCTTTATCTTGAGAACTTATGCAGGGTGACAGGAGGGCCAAAGGGAGGATGAACAAGGAGGAGTTGAGGCCATTACCTGACATTACCTTAGACTTTTAATTGTTAAAGTTGTAGGGTGGCAAGAACAAAATGTACTATGAAAAATGAGACTATACTATTAAACAGTCTCTTTGTGGTGACCACTTGTGGGAGTCTCTGCGCCTGTACGGAGAGGTTTAAAATCTGTAAGAAATCTGTTCGCAAACTTGAAGGCCAAGCAATGGTGTGTCCCCAGCGTGGAAGCCCACTTGTTCTATGCCTATTTTGGATTTCAGATACTTATTATTGTCTTGCATCTCCAGTGTGTAGCAGTTAAAGCTGTGTCCTCCTGCATGCTTGTAATTTTTAAATTGAGGCTGCAGCACACTTTCAGATGCCTAGGTTATAGGTTGCCATGCAATTTTCATCGAGAATCCTGTCAACACTCAAAGGCCTGTGCAGGGTGCTGTGGATAAGTTTGCAGCAACCAGCCAGTACTTACAAAGTTTTGTTTGGGAGCACAGTGCTCCATCATCTGCAGGTGGTAAAGCAGCAACTGATACTACTCAGGAGTCAGAGCAGTCAAATAGCTCACTTAAGAACAGGACCCCATCCCTTCAGTATGCAAGTGAGCTTGATCAAATGGAATAGTTGCTGCCAACAGCAATTAAAAATGAATGATGAAGATGTAAAGCAATGTGGCCTTCCTCTCTGTCCTGCAAGTGTATTGAAGGGAAAGGAGAGGGAGATGAGAACTGTCCTCAAGTCAGCTGAAATAAGCAATGCGTGTTTGAATTGACAGAAGCTAAACATCTGAGACACAACACAGAACAGTAATAATGAAATACCCAAAGTTAACACTTGCAGGGCATTAACATTAATGAGTGCCTGCTCAGTAAATGCACTCAGTCTCACAATTGATTTTCTTTACATGAACATAAATATTTTAATTGTGTCACTTCATTTTCATACCAATCTAAAATCTGGAATTTAGTGGCGTTTCCTCCTCTTACACCCAACCGTCTGGGAGGTTAATGGCCACAGCGTATTGGTCATCACCATTTCAATGGGCCTTGCCTCTTCTCTCCTGTTGTGCTGCTCCTTCTTGGGCAGCTTCCATTGTGTTCATCCAGCAAGATAATTCTCCAAGAACCCAGTGCAAACTCCTAGAGAAACCTGCTAGGTTTTTACAGATCTTGAGTTGTTATCTAATATGACTGAATGTTGCTATATCTCCAAGACCAATTATGCCTCCTTAATTGAAGATAATAGTTTTGACTGGATGAGAATAACAAGAAAACAAGATGAGTAATAATGACTCATGCTAACATTACATGTAGCTCCCTGTTTACAAGCTGCATTTGACTTGCTTTATTCTTTCATCAGGTGGTTGTTCCCAGAAGTGACGAACGGTTTTGGGAATCCCTCAGTTTTTGGTTACAAGAGTTAGTAATGAGCGATGAAGGTGCCTGATTTCAGGGGGCAGGAGGGGCCTGTCCTAAAGCTGTAATCCTTTAATGACTCTCAAGTTGAGCACGAAGAATAGCTAGTTTTTTAAAATGCTCACTGTGCCCTGGCTGCATCTAATCCTGAACTCAAATTATGCATTTGTTTTTGTGCTGTCTTTCATGCACACATGTGGATCAACCCAGTAGACCACTGAACCATCACACTTCCTCGTGGAGATGAACTTTTTTTATTAAGCATTTCTAGCTACTTTATTCTAGTTCCCATTCCTGCGTTTAGTTATGGTATTTCTGTTTGAAGAAGACACTAGTGAAGATAGAGAGGTTTGTCCTTTTGTTTTATAAATTGAATGGTTTCCACTCCCAGTGTGGTTTCCTTGCTAATATGGTACGCTTGGAGGACAATAGCTTTTCTTTCTTTCAGTTTCAGTTAGTTTCATGGCCTAATTGGTGTATGTATAGGTAAGGTAATATTTTAAATGGCTCATAAAGAGATAACATTCATGATTTTCCAGCATATGAATCCCTCTTGTCTGGTTTTCATTTTGGAATGGTACTTGTGTTTGCAAACCCTTAGTTGACAGCTTTGGTTGCAGTATTTGTATAAATGTTAAGTGCACCTCTTTGGGTACCTCAGTGTGAAGTCTAACTTTTTCTAGCTCAGATTCACAACAGTTTATCCAAGGAAAAAAATACATCGCTTTTTATCTTGCCCACTATCTGTGGGCCTCATCACAGTTCTGTGTGCATGTAGCAGCTGTGAGTTGGCAAGACATTCCTGAGCGACTTGTTTGTTGAAAAATATGGAGTATTGTAAAATTATTTTTTTGTCTAGATCCGAGGAGCAAATTTTCCATTTGCAAATGATCTGTGTATGTAAAGAAATACTTTTCTTAAAATCCAAATGCAAACTCAAACCTGTCTAAAATGAGAAGAAGGAAGCTAGCAAACAAGATTGACAAAAGGCTCAGCGAGTGTGGAGGTCACAGAAGCCAGATCTTGGTTTTGTAAGGACTTTCTGTCCTGCCGAAAAGAAAAAGCAGGAGCATGATTGTTTTTATTGAATCTCTTTTTAAAAGAGACAGCTTTTTTGGTAGCTGACTGACACACATTGAAAGTAAAACTTGCTATCTCAAGCTTGTGGCCAAACAAAGGCCAACAGAAGTAATTACTAAATTCTTGAGATTCAACTGGGAGACATCGCCGAAGTTAGCAAGAGCAGTAGATTTAATTGCTTGCAAAGGTTATGGGTGCCTTTGCTTCTCTGATTGGGAGGCTGGCATTCAGTATAGAATGATGCAGGATGTTACCTTGTAAAACTCTCAGTGCAGATTACTGATAGGCAGGTGAGGATATGGGGTCTTCCCAGCTCTGCTCAGAAGGAAGGAAGTTCAGCATGTTGGTTGCAAAATGTAGCCGTTCAGATAAAAGTTAGCCTGCAAGTAGAAGGGTGGTATGGATGTATTTTACCACACCTTGCAATAATATTTAATGGTAATCACTCTAGCTAAATCCTTCAGATATAAAGAACAGAAGATCTGTCAATTTTAAGGGACTCATGTAGGAAACAAACGGGAGTGGTGATGGAGGAGTATGGAAGTCCTGTCCGCTCCTGCTCCTTGCCCACAGGGAGGGCAGCATGGGGCCTGAAGACAGGAGTGTGTTGTGGTGTAAGGGTCAGGATAGATGAGCAGGTCATGTTACCTGCTCAGCCAGCCTTGGTTGCATGCTGTCTCCAGAGCAGTGCTACTTACATATGGGACTTCTGAGCGAGGCCCTGGCTTCCACTGCAAGGCAGGGGAAGGTGTGCTCCCACGCAGGTCTTGTTAACTGCTGTGCAGTGTGGTGAGCATGAAGGTCGCAGAGCCTGTGTTCCAAGTGCTGTCTGACAAGCAGGCAATGGTGGAAAGCAGTCCTGGTAGGCCCCATACCAAGGGTTTAAAGGCATTGTCAGAATGAAGTAGAGAATAACAAAAGAGATGCCCGGTAACACCACACACTGTCAGTGCTATATCTTCCTGTGGTTTTTTTTCTTTTCTGGAGGTCCCCAGTGTTCTGATTTGTGCCCCAGAATCCCACAGAGGATTCCAGTTGTTGGTAGGGTGGGGTGAAGTTGAAGGACTAGACACCTAGTGTCTCCGTTCAGATGCTGAGATGATAGTGTCTGCATTTAGTAGAGTCCTTTCTGTTCAGTTATGGCTGGAGCTGTACCTCCTGCTTAACAGGAGCTGCAGCTGTAATTCCTGGTTTTCAGTTTTTCTCTGTGCTGTCCATGTTACATTTCACTTGCCCTTGAAGAAACAATTTAATAAATGGACTTTTTTTTAGTCCTTCATTGCAAGGTTATTGCCCATTAACTCTCTCAAGCTGGCTTCTGGCTTGTATGCGTGGCACTTTGGTAGATAGCTGTAAATTTTTTTTTTACAAGACCACCACTGTTTTCTGTGAGCCAGAAAAGTGTAAATAACTATGCATACAGCAGGATTCTTCAGAGGTTCTCTGCTACCCTCTGACTTGACAGGTTGTTTTTTCTTTTCTCTGACCATCAGTTTTACCTTGTATGTTTTGCTTGTCTGCTTTCACATTTTGTTTGGAGACCCTCTCATTTCCCCCTTAGAAATCTGATTCACCTAGATAACCCTGAACAAGGAAACACCTGAGCTGTAATTGCCTGTATTTAGAAATATGGTTGCATTTATCAAATTCAACGAACCCTACTTTCTCTGGTATTTTTCCTTTCCTTCCTCTGTCTCTTCAGATTTGCTATCAGCAAGAGTTTTTAAAATATATTCACATTTCAGGCTTAAATATAAACTTAGATTAACTACCATTTAATTAAGATAACATCATCAGGATAATTAAACTTCCTCAGGTGGAATAACTAAGCCCTTGTGATTTACAGCCTTGTGATATTTCTGTTCTGTGCTGGATAGCTGTGCATGAGTGACATCAGTGTTGAGAGGACACACCGCTAAATGCCACGTCCGATCACGGTGCAACCACCAGCCTGGCTCAGTGGTGAAAGGTGTGGGGCTGGTGAGGCTGAAGCCTCACAAGGCAGAGGTGGTGCTGGCAGAGGCAAGAATCCTGAAGAGTCTTGCAGACTCCTTTTATTAAGAATATGCTCCAAGATTTGACCAGGACTTGGGTGTGTAATGATCTGCATTTTGGGGTTCCTTGTGGATGCAGTGTTTTTGCCTAGGAGCACCCAGGAACAACATCCTCTGAGCACCCCAGCTGGCTAGGAGACTACCCTGCCGTTGATTTCCTTGTCACCTTTCAGCTGACACACAAATGGTGGGACGTAGCAGGGTATGGAACTGGCCACGCACAGGAACTGCTGGCTGCTGACAGCATAACGCAGCCCTTCTAGGGCAGCTCATCAGGGTTGCCTGCTGCTCTCTGCATCGCAGTCCTGCAGCATTTTGAAGTGGATTTGAGGGGCTAAATGTTATCTTCAGGCCTGTTTGCGTGTAGTGAGTGCTTTAGAACATAGGTATAGGGGCTGGGGTGAGCATCTCTGTGTCTCTGATCGAGAGAATTTTCTGTAGCTGGGGTAAAACTTGGCTGCATGCAAAATGGTGCTTTTCTGGGGCTACTGTAAGCTCTGAGCTAAAGACTTATAGATATTATTATTTTTCATTCTGGTTGAAAAAAAAGAAATGCCACGTATTTTAGCTGTGTTGCTTCCTAAGCTTCTGAAAAGCTCTTTGGATGTCTCCATTCTGAGTTCAGTAAGGTAACCTATGCAGAAGAACACAGAACAAATTTGTATGCATTTCACAGATTTGCTCCTGGCAGCCTTTGACACCACTTATTAAAAAAAACATTTCCGTATTTGTAACTAATTGTATAGGAAACAGACTTTGGTTAGCAAATGTGTTTTTATGAGGACAAGCTGATTCATACTTTTATTTCTACTTCATAATCTGTGCAGATGAAAATTACTCTTATCCTTTCTATGAAGCTCTTTTAGAAATCTTTTCTAGTCGGATAAAGTAATGTTTTTCAAAAATAAGAGTAAATTGAGTCAGTGGCTTAAAAATAACTATTTTATTCTTCAGTGAAATGTTGCACAAGGAAAGAAAAACCAAGATCCATAAAGAATTTTTTTTGCTAATAAAAACAATGGCTAAGTATTGGCTGAATGAAAATTTCTGTATTTTAAATCCAAACTATTCATTCAAATACACTAGCCATAAAAGAAATGGTTAGACAGATGGATGTTTAGCGTATATGGATCGGATTTTTCTGGAGTTCTTGATTTAGCAGATGTACAGATGAAGTCTGTAAGATAATAGTGCTGAGCCAAGGCAAAGTTGCTGAGTACAGTGCTTTTTTTTTTTTTTAAACTTATGACTCATTAAGATGAGGATGGACCTAAGCTAGAACTATGTTTAATATTAATATGAAATTCAAAAGCTGCTTTTCATGGCAAACACTGGAAATATGTCTTTGGGTGATCTTAAAACAGGCTTTTCTGTCCTCGTAGTTCTCTGGACATTCAAATAAAATAACACTTTGCAGCGGAAGGGAAGCTTTAAAACGCGTTTGACACAGTGTACCATGTTTTTGGCATGCTTGTATGTAATCAACAATTTTCTGCATTTGCTCTGTTTGCCTGATCATATCCAATTCCCACCAGTTCTTTGGCATTCAGTGCTGGTTAGGAGTTTTAGCTCGTGCTTCCAAACCCTCAGCATGTTTTGTGTTCTTCCACTGGACAGAAGTCTGCCTGCTTAGGTGCTGCATAAACACTTCACCTCTCTGCACTGATCTGTCCTCAGCAGCCTGCAGTGCCATGCCCTGAGAGACTCTGAATGCATGAGAGTTGCCTTGTTTGCACTACCCATATCTGTCTAGCTATTTGTAAAGCACTCCTAGCTGAGTACAGATGATGCTGCTCTGTGTTGTGTTTGGCTGTGTTCGTTCTAAATAACTCTAATACTGCTGTACGCTTGTTCTTTGCAGGAAAAAGTAGAAATTCCCGTTGGCAGATCTTCAGGTTAGCTGAGTGGTACCTGGACTGGGCAGTAATGATTCTGAGCAAGCTTTTCTGCTCCAGCTCTTTTAGTTGCTGGGGAAGTGAAATAGAGGAGGGTGTCATGGAAGGTTTGTTGTTTTATTAAGATTCTTGTTTAGAGCTGGCATGTAAGGATGTAGTTTTAGCTATTTGGAATAATTAACTACCAAAATGTAGCTGTGATATTTGTGGTTAAGGAACTGTGACTTGATAGCTTTTTTTTTTTTTTTTTTTTTTTTTTTTTTTTTT